>Ga0187852_1000339_pt1 | contig 51347 bp, 47 predicted proteins | sample June2016WEW_6_40_FD_134511 | JGI IMG/M metagenome (GOLD analysis project Ga0187852, IMG submission 134511) | Peatland microbial communities from SPRUCE experiment site at the Marcell Experimental Forest, Minnesota, USA - June2016WEW_6_40 | ecosystem: Environmental > Terrestrial > Soil > Wetlands... | reverse complement strand
TTGACTGCAAGCGTGTTGGTCATGCGCGCGACCGTGTGCGGGCCGGTGATGGTGACGCCAAAACCGATGTTGAGATGATGCCATTCGTAGGCGCGCGAGAGATTGTCCGCCGTGACGAATTCCTCGCGCGGCGTCATCAGGAAGGCGCGTTTGTCCGCTTCGTCCCAGACGTCGGCGTGCGCGATCAATTGCAGATAGCGATCCCAGCGCTGCCCAAGGAACCCTAAGTCCTCGCCGCGCTTCTCCCGCATCCAGGCGACGAAGGCCTCGCGGCCGGCCGTCGGCGGCCAAAGGTCCCAGTCGAAGGGCGCGGAGACGTCGGCGTCGGCGGGCGCGCCGAGGGCCATCCCGGCCGCCGCCGCGGCGGCGCCGTAGAGAAAATCGCGTCGGTTCATGGGTCGGTTCTCGCGGCTCGGCGGGAGGTTGAGGAATTTGCGCGCGAACGCGACGCGGGGCAAGGGCGCGGCGCGCTTTTCGGCGATTTGCGTGATGGGATCATAAGATCGCTCTGGTCGACAAGCCTCCGATCCTGTAGCCATTCCATACAAGAGCGTAGTCCGCCGGCCACATTGTCGCCGCGGAAATTGAATCCATTCGCGTCTGGGGCTCCCGCCCGCGGCGCGCGCCCGTTGGCCGGAGAACAGCATCGTGACGCACGCCGAGGCCCGGCTTCCCTTGAGCGGTGAATTTCTCAAACCCAACCACGCCTATGGCGTCGATACGTGTCGGCGCGAATATTACAGCCTGCGCCAGGCGCGCTACGACGCGCTCGGGGACGACATCGACGCCTGGGCCGCCGAGGCCGCGGCCGAGGGCCGCAAGCTCAAGGTGATCGACGTCGGATCCACCGCCGGCACCTTGTTTCGCCATCTCGAACCGCGGCCGCATTGCGCCAACATCGAAATCGCCGCGACCGACATCAAGTACGAGCCGCTCTACCGGCGGGAGCGGTACGCTTCGTATACGATGGACGATCTCATGGCCGGCAATCCCAACACCCCGTCGAACGCTTTCGACGTCGTGGTCTGCGAACAAGTGCTGGAGCATCTGCCGCGCATCGATGTCGCGATCGCGGCGCTCGAGCGCATGGCCAAGCCCGGCGGGAAAGTGTGCGTCGGCGTGCCGATCTTCCTTTCGCCGCTCGCCTTCGCGCGAGACGTCTATATCCAGGCGTCGCTGGTTCTGCGGCCGCAAAAGAAGTGGAGCCACATTCAGACGTTCTCGCAGCGCTCCTTTCTGCGCCAGTTGCGGCGCCATTCGGGGCTCAAGCTCATCGAGACGCGCGGATTCCGGGTTGTTTCCGGCGGCCTGCTGCGCCCGCTCGAAAATCACCGCTGGTGGTGGGCCTTCAATCGGCGGCTTGGCGCGCTGGCGCCCTGGGCGTGCGTCGAGATTCAGGCGATTCTGGAAAAGCCGTCGGCGCCGGGCGCCTGATGGCGTCTCCCGTTCGCGCGCGGTAGGATGAAGCCGCATCGGCCGCAAGGGGAGGGCGCGAAATGCCGCTGGTATTTTTCCGTCATGGCGGGACCGCCTTGTTGGCCGTCGGCGTCGTCGCGCTGATCCTCGCCTGGCTCGCGGGCGCGGCGACGCTTTCTCCGATCGAGATCGTCCTCGGCGCGCTGCTCTTTTATGTCAGCGAATACCTGATGCACCGCTTCGCCTTCCATGCGGCGCCGGCGCCCTGGGCATTCGTGCGCAAGCTGCAACATCGCCTGCATTACGATCATCACGCCGAGCCGAATCGGCTCGATCTCCTGTTCCTGCCGGTGTGGTTCCTGGCGCCCAATCTCCTGGGCACGGCGGCGCTGGTGGCGCTGATTCTCGGCGTCAAGGCCGTCGCCTCCGTCCTGCTCGGCGTGATGCTGGCGATGCTGCACTACGAATGGGTGCATTACGTCGCGCATATCCCTTATCAGCCGCTGACGCCGCTCGGCCGCTGGATCAAGCAATATCACCTTCGCCATCACTTCATCAGCGAGAAGCTCTGGTTCGGCGTCAGCAATCCCTCGCTCGACGTCGTGTTCGGCACCTACGGGAAAGCGAGGGACGTCGAAAGAAGCGCGACGACGCGCAAACTCCATTCGTGATCGGGACGGCTCGGCTCGCACGGTTCTTGCTAGCCTCGAATTGCAAGCCTGAAATCGACTGCCGCGCGCCCCGCGCGCGGGAAGCGGAGACCCCCTTTGAGCGAGACCATCCCTGAGATTCTCGCCCGCCACGCTGGCGGGCGACGCATCGCCGAGACGATCGAGGCGACCTATGCGCGGATCGAGGCGCATGCCGATCCCGCGCTGTTCATCGCGCTCAGGCCTAAGGCCGAGGCGCTCGCGGCGGCCGAAGCGCTCGCCGCCGCCGGTCCGGCGGGCAAGCCGCTCTATGGCGTTCCCTTCGCGGTCAAGGACAATATCGACGTCGCGGGTCTGCCGACGACCGCCGCCTGTCCCGCCTTCGCCTATCGGCCGGCGCGGTCGAGCTTCGTCGTCGAGCGGCTGGAGCGCGCGGGCGCGATTCCCGTCGGCAAGACCAATCTCGATCAGTTCGCCACCGGCCTCGTCGGCGTGCGCTCGCCCTATGGGATCCCTCGCAACGCCTTGCGCGCCGATCTCATTCCCGGCGGCTCGAGTTCCGGTTCGGCGGCGGCGGTCGGCGCCGGGCTCGTCGCCTTTTCTCTCGGCACCGACACCGCGGGCTCGGGCCGCGTGCCCGCGGCGCTCAACGGAATCGTCGGGCTGAAGCCGACGCTCGGGCTCCTTTCGGCGAGCGGCGTCGTCCCGGCGTGCCGCACGCTCGACACGGTTTCGATCTTCGCGCTCAGCGTCGCCGACGCTTTCGCGGCCCTGCGGACGGCGGCGGGGTTCGACGCCGACGACGCCTATAGCAAGCTCTCTCCGGCGCCGCGCTTGCTCGCCCCGCCGCCGCGCTTCAAGGTCGGCGCGCCGAGGCCGGGGCAGCGGCTGTTCTTCGGCGACGACGAGGCCAAGCGCGCCTACGAGGCCGATCTTAGCCAGTTCGCCGATCTCGGCGCGCAAATCGTCGAATTCGACATCGAGCCGTTTACCGCCGTCGCGCGCCTGCTCTACGAGGGGCCCTGGGTCGCCGAGCGCTATGCCGCGACGAAGGCCTTGATCGAGAGCGATCCCGACGCGCTGCATCCGGTGACGCGCAAGATCATCGAGGGCGCGCGCAAGTTCGACGCGGTCGCCTGTTTCGAGGCGGGCTATCGGCTTCAAGGGCTGAAGCGCGCGACGATGGAGGCGTGGCGCGGCTTCGATGCGATGGCGGTCCCGACGATGCCGCGCTTCTACACCCGCGCCGAGGTCGAGGCCGAGCCGTTTCAGACCAATTCGAACCTCGGGACCTATACGAATTTCGTCAATCTGCTTGATCTCTCGGCGATCGCGGTTCCCTCGGGAATGCGGCGCGACGGACTGCCGTCCAGCCTCACGCTGATCGCTCCGGCGGGCGCCGACGGGCTCATCGCCGGGATCGCCGCGCGCCTGCACGCCGCCTCCGGCGCGCCGATGGGCGCAACGGGGCGCGCGCCGCCGCCGCCGGCGGCGTTGGAGGCGCGCAGCGATGGCATCGAGATCGCCGTCGTCGGCGCGCATCTCTCCGGCTTGCCGCTCAACGGCGAATTGAAGGCGCTTGGCGCGACCTTCGTGCGCGAGGCGCGCACCAAAGCCGACTATCGGCTCTACGCCTTGCCGAACACGGCGCCGCCAAAACCCGGCCTGCTGCGCGTCGGCGCCGGCGCCGGCGAGCGAATTGCAGTCGAAATCTGGTCGCTCGCCCCCGCCGCCTTCGGCGCGTTCGTCGCCGCAATTCCCTCGCCGCTGGGAATCGGCGCGATTGGCTTCGACGACGGGACGAGCGCGAAGGGGTTCCTGGTCGAGGCGGAGGCGGTCAAGGGGGCCGAGGACGTGTCGCGGTTCGGCGGCTGGCGGGCCTATTTGGCGGGGCGGGGGTGACCCCCCTCGCCGTTGCGGGGGCGGGCGAACGCCACACATTCGCTCGCAGAAGGAGAGCCGCCACTGCCCTCGAGTCGCGGTTGTCGCTGGTACTAAATAATGGTATCATAATTTCTATGAAGAAGAGGCGTCACGCCACCTTGGTTCAGATATTTGCGCGACCGGCGAGCGGTTCGATCCGACGGAGCGACATAGAGGCGCTGCTGGTCGCGCTGGGCGCCGAGGTGACGGAAAGGGAAGGCTCCCGAATCGGCGTCTATTTGTTCGAGGAAGTCCGTGTATTTCACCGGCCTCATCCCTCGCCCGATGCGGACAAGGGCGCTGTCGCAAGCATCAAGAAATGGCTGGAAAGCCATGGAGTCAAGCCATGAAGAACATCATCGAAATCGACGGCCACAAGGCTGTCGTGTCTTTCGACCCCGAGATTGGAATGTTCAGGGGCGAATTCTTGGGTCTGGCCGGGGGCGCGGATTTCTATGCCAAGAGCGTCGCGGCGCTCGAGGCGGAGGGGAGAAAGTCTCTCCAGGTCTATCTCGACCTTTGCCGGGAAAAGGGTGTCGAGCCATATCGCGCGTTTTCTGGAAAGTTCAACGTGCGGCTCGATCCAAGAACGCACGAAGCGGCGGTGCTCGCCGCCGCGGCGGAAAACAAGAGCCTCAACGAATGGGTGGCCGAAGCCATCGAGGCCGCGGCTCGCGCGGCTTGAGGGCGCAGGTCTCAATCGATCAATCGGTCTGGGGCGAAATCGAGAAATGGGGCGCGAACCGGCGATCGCGGGAACTATCGGTCTCGCGCGACGGCGGGCTCCGCCATGGCTCGCCTTTCCAGCGCTCCTGATTTTGCTGGCGATGAGCGCAATCGCCCTCGCGGAGCCGACGAAGGACCGAGAGTCCGGCCCAGCGGCGAACTCCGAAGCGTTTTCGACTCTCCGTGCGACTCTTAGGGAAAAATATCCGAGCGTTCGCGCTCTCGTTCTTGCGCGGGGCGCCTGCGTCGTTTTCGAATATTACCGAAGCGGGGTTACGGCGGGAACCCGCTCGCCGGTCTATTCGGTGACGAAGAGCGTGCTCTCCATCCTGGTGGGGATCGCCATCGACAAGGGTAGTTTGCGGCTCGACGAGAAGGTGTCCGAACGCCTTCCCGAGGCCTCCGAAGCGAATGTCGGTCCGCTCGTCCGCGAGATCACGGTCCGCGATCTCCTCACGATGACTGCCGGCTTTGCGCCGAGCGCAGACGACGCCGATTCGAAGATCGGCGACCCGGCTTCGCGCACTTGGCGGCGGCTGCTCGATCGCCCGATGCGCGATCCGCCGGGGAGCCGCTTCGCCTACGACACCGCCGACCAGAACTTGCTGTCCATCGTGCTGAGCCGGGCGATCAAGCAGGACGCCAAGCGCTTTGCGCGGCGCAATCTTTTCGACCCGTTGCACGTGGAAAACTACGACTGGACGACCGACGCCGAGGGGCACTTGATCGGCGCGACTTCTCTCTTTCTGACGGCGCGCGATATGGCGAAAATCGGCGTTCTCTATCTCCGGCATGGCCGATGGGGCGATAGGCAAATTGTTTCCAAGGCGTTCGTGCTGGATTCGACCGCGAAACACAGCGAAGGCGGGCCCCCGAGCGACGCCGCCTACGGTTACCTCTGGTGGATAGGCAAGACCAGGACAGGCGAGGACGCTTTTTTCGCCGCAGGGCAAAATGACCAGCTCGTCTACGTCGCGCCGAAGCTCGATCTTGTCGTGGCTCTCGCGGCGGAGTCGATCCCAGGGGGAAGCGTGAGCTTGGCCAACGACCTCGTGCTGCCCGCCGCGGCCCAATTGCCGAAGTCGGCGCCATGCCTCGCGCGATTCGCGCAGGGGCGGCCCTGACGATCCCTGGGGGGCGCGCGCTCCGGGGCGCGCGCGCTCACGCCGCCAGACCGGCGAGAATGCGCGCCCAGGACCGCGCGCCCTTGTGGAAGGACGACAGCTGGTATTTCTCATTGGGCGAATGGATCGCGTCGTCGTCGAGGCCGAAGCCGACCAACAGGCTGTCCATGTTCAGTTCGCGCTTGAACGCGCCGACGACCGGAATCGAGCCCCCCGAGCCGATGAGCGCGGGCGGCTTGCCCCATTCGGCCTCCAGGGCGCGCCGAGTTCTGCGCAAAGCTTCGCCGCGCGAGGACAGCGCGATCGCCGGACTTCCGCCATGGGGAACGAACTCGGCGGTGACGTCGGCGGGCAGGCGCGCCTTGACGAAGGCGCGGAACGCTTGCGAGATGCGCTCGGGGTTCTGCTTGCCGACCAGGCGAAACGAGACTTTGGCGCTCGCTTTGGCGGGCAACACGGTCTTCGTCCCCTCGCCGATGTAGCCGCCGACGATCCCGTTGACGTCGCAGGTCGGGCGCGACCAGATCATCTCCAGCGTCGAGCGCCCCTTTTCGCCCGCGGGAACGGAGAGGCCGACTCCGCCGAGGAAAGCCTCGTCGTCGAAATCGAGGCCGCGCCATTGCTCCGCGATCTCCTCGGGAAGCTCCTCGACGCCGTCGTAAAATCCGGGCAGGGCGACCGCGCCGTTGGAATCGTGCAGATCGGCGATAATGCGCGCGAGCACGCGGATCGGATTGATCGCGGCGCCGCCGTAAAGGCCGGAGTGGAGGTCGCGGTTTGGTCCATGCAGCACGACCTCCTCGAGCGCGAGGCCGCGCAGCATGGTCGTGATCGCGGGAGTCTTGGCGTCCCACATCGCCGTGTCGCAAACGAGAGCCAAGTCGGCCTTCAGCGTCCACGCGTTCTTGGCGAGGAAAGCGGGCAGGGAGGGCGAGCCCGTTTCCTCCTCGCCCTCGAACAGCACGCTGACGTTGCACGGCAGCCCGCCGTTCTGGCGGAACGCGCGGCAGGCCTCGAGGAAGGTCATCAACTGGCCTTTGTCGTCGCAGGCGCCGCGCGCGACGATCCGTTGCCCGTTCGGGCCGTCGGCGAGGCGCGGCTCGAAGGGCGGCGTCGTCCACAGTTCGAGCGGGTCGGCGGGCTGCACGTCGTAATGGCCATAGAAAAGCACATGCGGCGCGTCGCGCGTCTTCGCCTTGGCCGATCCCACGACCATCGGCCGGCCGGGCGTGTCCTGTCGCGAGGCGTCGAATCCGAGCTCGCGCAGCTCGCGCGCGAGCCAGTCGGCGGCGCGGTCGCAATCGGGAAAATGGGCGGGGATCGCCGATATCGAGGGAATCGCGAGCAGGGCGAAGAGACGATCCAGAGCTCCGCCCTGATCGGCGTCGATCGTCGAAAGCACATCCTCGAGCGTGGCCATGAAAACTCCGGCGCGCCGCGGCCGGACTGGGACGCCGACCGCGTTCGCCTGTGCTTCTATCAGGCGCGCGGCGCGCGTCCAACTGCGGCGCCGGCGGGACGTTTAGGGGATTTGGCGGCGGGCGGCGTAGGCTCTCGTCTACGCCGCCGCCCCGCCGCCGGTCAGAAGAGATGGCGGAACAAGAAGTACAACGTGCCCGACAGGAGAATGGCGACGGGAAGGGTCAGCACCCAGCCGAGCGCGATATTGCGCAAGGTCGACCACTGGATGCCCGAGCCGTTGGCCAGCATCGTTCCGGCGACGCCGGAGGACAGCACGTGCGTCGTCGAGACCGGCAGCCCCATGCCGTCGGCCACGCCGATGGTCGCCATCGCGACGATCTCGGCGGCCGCGCCCTGGCCGTAGGTCAGATGCGTCTTGCCGATCTTCTCGCCGACGGTGATGACGATGCGCTTCCAGCCGACCATCGTGCCGAGGCCGAGCGCGACCGCGACGACGATCTTGACCCAGGTCGGAATGAACTTGGTCGAGAGGTCGAGCTGTTTCTTGTAGGCGTTGAGCGTCGAGACTTCCTCGGGCTTCAGCTCGGCTTGCTTGTCCTTGGCGAGGAAGCGCAGCGCCTCGGAGGCCAGATACATGTCGTTGCGGACGTTCTGGACCTTGTCGGCGGGCGTCCTGGCGAGCGAGCCGTATTGCGAGACCTGATCGCTGATCTGCGTCACCAGGACCGCGAGCGAGGGATAGGTCCCCTCGGAGATCTTGTGGGCGTGCACGTAGTCGGTGACGGCCGGGCGCGGGTCGCCGATGATCGCATAGCCGGCGCCGTGGGCTCCGATGATTTTCGAGGCGGCTTGCGAGGCGCTGACGAACTGCGGCACGTGGCTCTCGGGGAGCGCGCGGTTCAAGGCGTAGGCGGTCGGCGCGACGCCGATGAGGATGAGCATGATGAGGCCCATGCCCTTCTGACCGTCGTTGGAGCCGTGGAAGAACGAAACGCCGGTGCAGGTGAAGACCAGCAGCGCGCGGATCCACAGCGGAGGCGGCGCGTCGGAGGTCGGCGACGCATAGAGCGCAGGCTTGCGCACCGCGAACTTCATGACCAGCAACAGCAGCGCGGCGAAGATGAAGCCGAACAACGGCGACAACAGCAGCGAGTTGCCGATATTCGTCACCTGGCTCCAGTCGACTCCGGAGGTGCCGTCCTGACCGCGCATCAAGGCGTTGGCGACGCCGACGCCGACAATCGAGCCGATCAGCGTGTGCGAACTGGAGGCCGGCAGGCCGAACGACCAGGTGCCGAGGTTCCAGATGATCGCCGAGATCAGCAGCGCGAACACCATCGCGAAGCCGGCGCTGGAGCCGACCTGCATGATGAGTTCGACAGGCAGCAGCGAGACGATGCCGAACGCGACCGCGCCGGCGGAGGTAAGCACGCCGAGCAGGTTCCATACGCCCGACCACACGACGGCGATCTGGGGCTTGAGGGAGTGCGTGTAGATGACCGTCGCCACCGCGTTGGCGGTGTCGTGGAAGCCGTTGACGAATTCGAAGCCGAGCGCGATCAGCATCGCCACGCCGAGCAGCAGGTATGGCAGGATCGTGGTCGGGCTTGCGCCGGTTTCGGCGATGTCGGAATAAATGGAATAGGCCATGAAGAACAGGCCGCCCGCGAGAATCGCGAGGAAAACAAGCAAGGCGCGGATGTCGACCGGCTGATCCAATTTGACGCGCGCCTGCGCCGAATGCGGCGCGGACGTTGTTGCGGCTGCAATAGCTGTCATGGCGTCGGAGCTCCCCTGCGGCGAAATGGCTCAGCTTCTATCGCCAACGCGTGTGACAGGTTCGTGACGCGGCCCGCGGATCGTCTCGGATTCGCGCTCAGCCGGCTTCGGCGAGCAGCGACATTTGCAGCTTGTCGGGCTCGCCGTCCTGATCGGTCAAGCGCGTCGGGTAATCGCCGGTGAAGCAATGATCGGTGAATTGCGGGCGCCGATCGTCGCGCCGCTCGTAGCCCATGGCGCGATAGATGCCGTCGATGGAAAGGAAGGCGAGGCTGTCCGCGCCCATGAAGCGGCGCATCGACTCCAGATCCATGCGCGCCGCCAGCAGCTTGTCGCGCTCGGGCGTGTCGATGCCGTAGAAGTCGGGATGGGTGATCGGCGGCGAGGAAATGCGCAAATGCACCTCGCGGGCGCCCGCTTCGCGCATCATCTGCACGATTTTCACGCTTGTCGTGCCGCGCACGATCGAATCGTCGATCAGCACGATGCGTTTGCCCGCGACGACCACGCGATTGGCGTTGTGCTTGAGGCGGACCCCCAACTCGCGGATCGCCTGCGTCGGCTGGATGAAGGTTCGCCCGACGTAATGATTGCGGATAATGCCGAGTTCGAAGGGAATGCCGCACGCGGCGGAATACCCGAGCGCCGCCGGCACGCCGGAGTCGGGCACGGGCACGACGACGTCGGCGTCCGCCGGCGCCTCGCGCGCGAGTTCCGCGCCCATCGCCTTGCGCGCGGAATAGACCGGCCGTCCCTGCACGATCGAGTCCGGCCGCGCGAAATAAATATATTCGAAGATGCAGGGCCGCATTCTCTGCGGCGGAAACGGCTTCAGGCTCTGCACGCCGTCGCCGTCAATGACGATGACCTCGCCGTTCTCGATGTCGCGCACGAATTTGGCGCCGATGATGTCGAGCGCGCAGGTCTCCGAGCACAGAATCGGGCAGCCCTCGAGTTCGCCGAGCACCAAGGGACGAATGCCGAGCGGGTCGCGCGCCCCGATGAGCTTCTTGTTGGTCAGGGCCACCAGCGCATAGGCCCCCTCGATCTGCCCGAGCGCCTCGACGAAGCGTTCGACGATGCGCGGGCGCCGCGAGCGGGCCGACAGCAAGAGCACGACTTCCGTGTCCGAAGTCGATTGGCAGATCGCGCCGGCGCGGATCAGCTCGCGCCTCAGGGTCAGGCCGTTGGTGAGGTTGCCGTTGTGGGCGACCGCGAGGCCGCCGGCGTCGAGCTCGGCGAACAAGGGCTGCACGTTGCGCAAAATCGTCTCGCCGGTCGTGGAATAGCGGACGTGGCCGATCGCCGCCGAACCGGGCAGGCGCTCGATCGTCGCGGCGCTGGAGAAATGGTCGCCGACCAGGCCCTGCCGACGCTCCGAATGGAACCGCGCGCCGTCGAAGGCGACGATGCCCGCCGCCTCCTGTCCGCGATGTTGCAGCGCGTGCAGGCCCAGCGCGGTGATCGCGGCGGCGTCGGGATGTCCGAAAATCCCGAATACGCCACACTCCTCGCGCAACCGGTCGCCATCGAGATCGAATTCCCCGGCTTCGGCCGGGACGCCGGGGTTGGCGGAAGGAGTTGCGCGGCTTCTATCCATCGGCGTTCAGGGTTTGAGAGGCGTCGGCATGATCGCCGGCGCCGGCGGCGCCGGCATCGGCACGCCCTTGTTGATCAACGAGTCGAGCTTTTGTTTGTCCGCCGTCGTCGCGCCGGCGGCGGGAGGGGAGGCTTCGGTCTTCTTGGCCGGGGCCGGGGCCGGCGCGGGCGAGGGGGCGGGCGCGGCCTCCGTAGCGTTGTTTTCGTCCGGCGGCTCCTCGGCGGCGGCGCCCGCGTTTTTCGACTTGATCCAGCCCTCGATCGTGGCGGCGGCGTCCTCAGGCAACATCGCGATCACGCGGTTGGCCGTGTCGATCAGCGCCGGCCGGGTCTTCGCGGTCTTCACCCATTCCGGTTGCTGTTTTTCCGCCACCAGCCAATTGAAGATCGAGAAGGCGACGACCCCGAGCAGGAAGCCGCGCGCCGCGCCGAACAGGAATCCGAGCGAGCGGTCGAGCGCGCCGATCTTGCTGTCGAGAATCGCGTCGGACAGGCGAACCGTAAACAGCGACACGACGATCAGCGTCACGAAAAACACCGCCGCCGCCGAAACGGCCTGAGCGACGATTTCCTTGTGAATATAGGGCGTGGCGTAGGGCATGACGACGGGATAGAAGTAATAGGCCGCCGCCGCGGCGGCGGCCCACGAGCCGATGGCGAGAACCTCGCGCGTGAAGCCCCGCATCATCGACAACAAGGCCGAAATAAGAATAATGCCGAGAATTCCAAGATCTAGATAAGAAGGCATTGCACCGAGCCTCGCACGCGCGGGAAAAATTCGGGCTCGCCCGACGGCCGCCCATCGCATCGTCGCCCGGCCTTATAACCAAGCCGCTCGGCTTCGTCACCTTGCCTTCGGCGTCTTCGTCGTCACGCCCGCCGCCGCGATCTCCGCCACCAGACTGGCGACCGAGGCGATCGGCGTCGTCGCCAGCCGCGCGCCTTCGTCGTCCTTACGGGACGCGGGCGCGACGGCTCGGGTAAAGCCGAGCTTGGCGGCTTCCTTCAGGCGCAGAGCGCTGTGGCCGACCGCGCGCACCGCGCCGGAAAGGGCGATCTCGCCGAAATAGACGGCGTCGTGCGGCAGGCTGACGCCGACGAGCGAGGAGACCAGCGCCGCCGCCGCCGCCAGATCGGCGGCCGGCTCGGCGATCCTGAGCCCGCCCGCGACATTGAGATAAACGTCGTGCTGGCCGAGCTTCAAGCCGCCATGGGCCTCCAGCACCGCCAGGATCATCGCCAGGCGGCTCGGCTCCCAGCCGACCACCGCGCGACGCGGCGTGCCGAGCGTCGAGGGCGCCACGAGCGCCTGGATCTCCACCAGCAGCGGCCGCGCGCCTTCGACGCCGGCGAACACCGCCGCGCCCGGCGCCGCGCCGTCGCGCCCGGCCAGGAACAGCTGGGAAGGGTTGGCGACTTCGGCGAGGCCGCCGCCCGTCATTTCGAACACGCCGATCTCGTCGGTGGCGCCGAAGCGGTTCTTCGAGGCGCGCAGCAGGCGGAAGGCGTGCGCGCCTTCCCCCTCGAAGGATAGCACCGCGTCGACCATGTGCTCGACGACGCGCGGACCGGCGATCTGTCCGTCCTTGGTGACATGGCCGACGAGGATCAGCGCGGCGCCGCTGGTCTTGGCGAAGCGGATGAGCGCCTGCGCCGAGCCGCGCACCTGGCTCACCGTGCCGGGCGCCGATTCGATCGAATCGCTCCACATGGTCTGGATCGAATCGATGATGACGAATTTGGGCGCGTCGCCCGAGCCGAGCGTGGCGACGATGTCCTCGACCAGGGTCTGCGCCGCCAATTGCACCGGCGCGTCGGCGAGGCCGAGGCGCGAGGCGCGAAGGCGCACCTGCTCGGTCGATTCCTCGCCCGAGACATAGACCACGCGCCCGCCGCGCCGCGCCAGCGCGGCGCAGGCCTGGATCAGCAGCGTCGACTTGCCGATGCCCGGCTCGCCGCCGATCAAGGTCGCCGAACCCGCCACGAAGCCGCCGCCCGCGACGCGGTCGAGCTCGCCGACGCCGGTGACGATGCGCGGCTGCGGCTCGGAGGCGCCGGAGAGGTTTTCCAGCGCGAAGGGCCGCCCGGCGCCGCCGCGCCGCGCCGCCGCCGCGCCGATGCCCAGCGCCGCCGCCTCCTCGATAATGGCGTTCCATTCGCCGCAGGATTCGCACTTGCCCTGCCAGCGCTGCGTGATCGCGCCGCAATTCTGGCAGACGTACGAGGAGCGCGGCTTGGCCATGGCGCGACAAGTGGCAGGATTCGGGGCGTCCTGTCGAGCCGCGCGTCGGCGAATGGCGAGAAAAACGCCGGCGACCCCGTCGTATTTCGCCGCGCCGCCGCCGGCCCCGCTCAAGCCAGCGATTGATAGAGCGCGCCATACCTTCCGGCCGGACGCGCCCAGGCGAAGTCCCGCGACATCGCCCGCCGCCGCATCTCGTTGATGCGGCCTCGCGAGGCGAACGCCGCCGTGGCGCGCCGCACCGCGCTGGATAGCGCGTCCCGGCTGATCGCATTGAAGAGAAAGCCGGTCACGCCGTCCTCGATCGTGTCGACCAATCCCCCGGTGCGGTGCGCGATCGGCAACGAGCCGCTCTTTTGCGCATACATTTGACTGAGGCCGCAGGGCTCGAACCGCGACGGCATGAGCAGAAAATCGCTCCCGGCGAATATCCGCCGCGCCTGCTCGTCGTCGAAACCGATGTGCGCGCCGACCGCGCCGGGGTGTCGTCGCCGCAGGTCCATGATCGCGTCCTCGAAGCGTTTTTCGCCGCTCCCGGTCGCGACGATCTGCCCGCCGGCCGAAATGATTTCATCGGCGGCCTCGATCGAAAGGTCGACGCCTTTCTGATGGACGAGCCGGGAGATGATCGCAAAAAGCGGCCCCTTGCTGAGGGCCAGTCCAAAGGCGTTGCGCACCGCGTCGGCGTTCGCTTCCTTCCACGCGTCGGGGTCGATCGGGGCCTGGCCGGCGCCGCCCGCCGCGATTCCCCAATCGTCTTCGATTCCATTCAGGATGCCGGTCAGTTTTCCCTCCCGCGCGCGGCCCGCCAGCAGACCATGAAGCCCGCAGCCGGTTTCGGATCGGGTGATCTCCTGCGCGTAGGTCTCGCTGACCGTGGTGACGTGAGAGGCGTAGTAGATTCCCGCCTTCAGATAGGAAAGCTTGCCATGGAACTCGATCCCGTTCTGGGCGAACGCACGGTCGGGGATGCCGAGTCGGCCGAGCCTCTCCGGCGGGAACAGCCCATGAAAGGCCAGATTGTGAATCGTCATGACCGAGGACGCTCGAATGCCGAGCCATTCGAGATAGCCCGCCGCCAGCGCCGTCGGCCAATCGTTGAGATGCAGCACGTCGGGCGTCCATGTGGGGTCGCCGAGCCCCCCGGCCATTTGCGCGGCGCCGAGCGAGAGACGCGCGAACCGCAAATCGGAATCGGCCCATTGCGTTCCCTGACAGTCCGCATACGGGGTTCCCGGCCGCAGAAAAAGCTCCGGGCACATCAGAACATAGACGACCAGCCCGTCGCGGGCGACCAATCGCGCCAATCCGCAGGGCGGGATGTCCGCCAGCCCCGGCAATTCCCCGACGCGTTCGAGCGAGGATCGTCCCTCGATGACTTCGCGATAGCCGGGGATGAGGACGCGGGCGTCGGCGAAGCTCTTCAACGCTCGGGGCAGGGTCGCCGACACCAGCCCCAATCCGCCGACCTTGACGAAGTCCGACATCTCGGGCGTTGCGAACAGAATCCGTCGATTTGGCGCCGCGAGCGAATCCGCCTTCGCGGGCGGCCGTTCCTGTTCGAGACGCCTCGCGGAGGCGTTGGCGATCGCCGCGCCGTCCATTGGCTACGCCTTCCCTTCCGGTTCGACGCCAACGAACCGCCCCGGCGAATATTTCCGCGGGGGACGAGGGAAGAGGGTGCGGCGCGCGCGCGCCGCGCTCACGAGAGCGGCGCCTGCCTTCCGCCGGTCATTTTGCGATCGTCGGCGATCGCCCCCATCGAGTCGGCCAGAAAGATCGCGTCGCCGCGACGGGTCGGGTCGATCTTCGGGGCGCCGCTCTGGCCGACCTTGATCTCGTTGGTCACGCCGACGACGCCGCGGATCTTGAGCACATCCGCCTCGGCGGAACTCTTTTGATAAGGTCGGTCGACCTCGCCGGTCAGCGTGACCCAGCCCTTCTCGCATTTGACGCACACCCGATCGGGCGGCACGGCCAGGTCCCAGTACAGGGCGTTGAGAACGCTCGCGGCGATATCGTCGAACCCTGGCCGGGGTTTCGCGGGAGCGCAAACTTCGAGTTCGTCGTCGACTTCCTTTACGCCCGGCAGGCATTGAGCTTTGTGCCGGACCGCCGACTTCTGGGCGAGGCTGTCGACTTCGCCGGTCAGGGTCACCACGCCGTCACGCGCCGTGACGACGACCCGGTCGGCATTGATCAAAGGCTCCAAGTAGAGCGCGCTGAGCACAGCTTGCTCCAAGGTTCGGTCCATCATGGCCTCCTCCTTTGTTCACCACGCGCGCCATCGCTCGCCGCAGGACACGGTCGCCGGCGCAACGCCGATCGCTGGAGAAGCCTGACTGTCGAATCGGGCCGCCCGACTCGCTATGACGCTGCTGAACCCGTCCCCGTCCCTCTCGCTCTCGGATGGGCCGCGGATATCCCCGTTCCTCCTATGGTCGTCGTTCTGTCCTTCTGCGGGCAGATTAAAAAAACATTTTACGCTAAACCCCTTTTTCGACGTTGACGCGCATCAAGATCAGACATTTTAAAAATAGCAAATTCGCTGCGCAAAAAATTGTCAAAAATATATTTGTAGATAAAACTAGCACGCGATTGTGGCGGCAAGTTTACGCAAATGCGACAGCCGCCGCGCGCTTCAAGTTCGCCCGCGCGCCCCTTGCGGCGCGAACGCGCAAGCCGCGAAGCCGAGCGCGCCGACGCCCATGACGAGCGGCGTCGCCATGCCGCCGCCGTATCGGGCGGCCAGCAACGAAAGCGCGATCCCGCCGATCTGCTGCGCCAGGCCGAGCCAAGCCGAAGCTTGCCCCGCCATGTCGGCAAACGGCCGCATCGCGATGGCGATCGCCATCGGCTGGGCGACGCCCCAACCGACGTAGAACGGCAGCACGCAGACGAGGATGATCGCCCAATGGCGATATCCTTCCTCCAGCGCGAGCGTCGGCGCCGCGGCGCCGAGCAGCAGCAGCAGGCTCGCCGCGCGCAGGATCGCGATTGGCGAGAAGCTGCGCGCGAGCCGCATGCCGGCCAGCGATCCCGCGAGAAGGCCGGCCGAGCCGAGGACATAGATCGCCGACGCCTCCAATTTGCTCATGCCGAGCGCGCCGATCAGCAGGAACGCCGAGGTGCTGAGCCAGGTGAGCAGAATGCCGTAGCCGCAGGCGAGCGCCGCCGCGCCGGTCAGGAAGCCGCGATGGCGCAGCAGCCTGGCGAGCGCGCGGCGGATCGGGATCCTGGCGCCATGGCGGATTTCGCGAGGACGCGTCTCGGGCAGGCGCCGCCACAGCGTCAGCGCGAGCAGGGCGCCATAGACCGCCAGCAGACCGATCGCGGCGCGCCAACCGCCGCGCGAAGCGGCGAACGTGCCGATCAGCGGCGCCGTCAACGGCGCGATGGAGCCATAGGCGACCATCTTGGCGAGCGCGCTCCCGGCGTGATCGGGCGCAACGGCGTCGCGGATCAGCGTGCGCGACAGGATCGGCCCGCTCGCCGCCGCCGCTCCCTGCAAGAAGCGCGCGGCGACGAGGACGTCGAGGCTCGGCGCCGTCGCCGCCAGGATCGAGGCCGCGCAGTAGAGGCCAATGCCGACGATCGCGGTCGGCCGACGCCCGAAGCGGTCGGCGAGTTCGCCGATGACGAGATGCGTGAGCCCGAAACCGAGCGTGAACGCGAGCATCGTGCGCTGCGCCCCGGCGACGGCGACGCCGAATTCGCGTGCGAGATCGACCATCGCGGTGAGATAGACGTCGGTCGAGAGCGGCAGCACCGCGAAAAGCGCCGCGGCCATGGGAATGATCGCGGCGGTCGCGGCGGGAATCTCGCGCCGGCTGGCAGGGGGCGGGGGGAGGGACATCGCGGGGCTAAAGCAGGTTTGATCGCGCAAGGCAACGCGGGGAACTTGTGGATTTGATCCGCGAAAGCGCCGCGGCCGAGCGAGGCCGCGCGTCGGTTGCCAAGGCGGCCGAGTTGGGCGAACCTGCCGGCCGAGTCCTCATCCCCTAGGGAGCCGAGCATGGCCCTTCGCGCGTTTTGTCTCGTGAGCCTGGTGTGGCTGTTCGGTCTCGCCCAACCGGCGCGAGCGGACGACGGCGCCTTCGTCATCGGCATCATGAACGATCAGTCCGGGCCCTACGCCGATCTGGCGGGGCCGAGTTCGGTCGAGGCGGTTCGCCTGGCGATCGAGGATTTCGGCGCGACCGTCCTGGGCAAGAAGATCGAGCTTCTCGTCGCCGACCATCAGAACAAGGTCGACATCGGCATGTCGATCGCGCGCCAGTGGTACGACGAGCGCGGCGTCGAGGCGATTTTCGACATCACCAACTCGGGCGTCGCGCTGGCGATTCAGGAACTGGCGAAATCGCGCCACAGGCTGGTGATCTTCGATTCCGCGTCGTCGTCCGATTTGACCGCCAAGGCCTGCTCGCCCAACGGCATGCAGTGGAACGCCGACAATTGGTCGAACGGCGTTGCGCTGATGCGCCTGTTGATCAAGCAGAAGCTCGACAGCTTCTTCTTCATCACCGCCGATTACGCGTTCGGCGCCTCGCTGGAGGCGGACGCGCGCGACGCCATCGCCAAGGCGGGCGGGACGACGCTCGGCGGCGTCAGGGCGCCGCTCAACACCGCCGATTTCAGCTCCTATCTGTTGTCGGCGCAGGCCTCTGGCGCCAAGGTCGTCGTGCTCGCCAACACCGGCGCGGATCTTTCCACCTCGCTCAAGCAGGCCAATGAATTCGGCGTCGCGCCGGCGCAATACATCGCGACGCCGATCACCTACCTCAGCGACGTCAATGCGCTCGGTCTCGCCATCGCGCATGACCTCGTGTTCATGCAATCCTGGTACTGGGATCTCGACGACGCGAAGCGCGCCTGGGCGAAGCGTTTCTATGCCCGCACCAAGCGGATGCCCAACGACAATCAGGCGGTTCTCTATTCCTCCGTGCGCCATTATCTCGAAGCGGTCGCCCGCGCCGGAACGGACGACGCGCTTGTCGTCGCCAAGGCGATGCGCGACGCGCCGATCCACGACGTCTTCACCGACAACGGCCATATCCGCGAGGACGGACGCGTCGTCTACGACCGCTACCTCATGAAGGTGAAGACCGAAGCGGAGTCGAAATATCCCTGGGACTATCTGACGGTCCTCGCCAAAATTCCCGCCGAAGAGGCGTTCCGCCCGCCCGGCGCCGGCGGTTGCACGCTGGGCGTGCGCTAGAGAGAGGCGCGAAGTTGCATAAAATGCCGCTCGCGGGCCGGGCGACGACGCTCGCCGGCCCGGTCGATCGCAAGCTGAGCGACGGTCGAAACCGGCGCGCGCGGCGTTGTGTTTCGAGTCCCGCAATCGCGTTGCCTTGCGAACGGGCGTTATAGCCGTCGCGACCGTCCCGGCGTACCGGTTTTATTGTGTTTTCCTGCCGGCGCGTGGTTCATGCGCCATTCATCTTGTCTAGGTCCTAATTGAACTGTGCGGCAACGAATATTGGAGGGAAGTACATCATGATTAGGACACTCGTCTTGAGCGGAGCGTTGGCGTTTGGTCTGGCCTCGACCGCCAGCGCGGCAATCATGCCGGCGCCGGTCGTCAGCGGCGACGCGGGAATCGTGAAAGTCGCGGAAGCCTGCGGCGCCAACCGGTGGCGCGATGCGTATGGGCATTGCCATTGGTTCCACAACCAGTACGGAACTATGCGCGGCACTCACGAAGCCTGCCCGACCTGGGCTCATTGGTACGCTGGGCGCTGCGTCCACAATTGACACTTTGGCATCAACGTCGCGCGCCGCCACGGAGCCAAACTCCTTGGCCCGCGCGCTCCGCAATGCGCGGCTCCGCGGCTGAAGCGATTCCGTGAATTCCGCGGATTGAGGCATTTGTCTTGAGCGCCGCTTTGGCTTTTGGTCTTGCCTCGGCGGCCAACGCCGCGACGTCGCCGGCGCCGGTCGCCGGCGGCGATGCGGAAATCGTGAAGGTCGCGGAAGGCTGCGGCGCCGACCATTGGCGCGACGCGAGCGGTCATCGTCACTGTTCCACTCCGGCGGCGGCGGCCTCCGCGGCGCCCATTTCGCCTGCCCGCCCGGCATGCACGTAGGCCCGGAAGGGCATAGGCGCTGGCCCAATCATTAAGGATTCGAGGCTCGAAGAAAGGCCGCCGGGCGCCCCCGGCGGCCCGATCGCATGAGATTCTCGTCCGCTGCGGCGGTTGCGCGGGTTAACAAAACGTCATACTCGTATCTCGTCATTGGCGATCCGGCGCGAGCCGGGTCAAACGGGAACGCGGTGCGGTTCGAGCCTTACGGGCTCGGGCCAATGCCGCGGCTGCCCCCGCAACTGTAAGCGGCGAGCCGCTCTCCATTTGATCCACTGGGACCCCTGGGGTTCTGGGAAGGAGGGGAGGGGCGAGAACCCGCGAGCCAGGAGACCGGCCTTTGATCGTGCAACCCCAAACGCCGTCGGTGGGACGGCCGGAGGAATCATGTTCAAAGCCGCATTCCGGCCCGCGAGTCGGGCCGCCCTGATTCTCGTCGCGCTGCCCCTCGCGCTCGCGCCACGCGCGCGCGCCGACGAATTACCGGAAATCGTGGTGACGGCCGATCGGATCGAGGAGCCGATCGGACAGACCGGCGCCTCGGTGACGATCATCCCCGCCGCCGAGGTCGAGAGACTGGGCTCCAAGGGCCTCGCCGACGTGTTACGCGGAGTCGCCGGCCTCGACGTCGACGAATCCGGCGGCGTCGGCGCCGTGACCGAGGTCCGCCTGCGCGGCTCGAACCCCGGCGAGACGCTGGTCCTGATCGACGGCGTGCGCATCGGCAACCCTGCCTCGACCGACGGCTCGGTCGATTTCGGCAATCTTTCCGCCGTCGACATCGAGCGCATCGAAGTGCTGCGCGGACCGCAATCCGCGCTCTACGGCTCGGACGCGATGGGCGGCGTCATCAACATCATCACGCGCAAGGGAGGCAAGACGCCGCATCGCTCGGTGACGGTGGAAGCGGGCAGTTACGGCACGATCTCGACCCGAGCGTCGATGTCGGGCGGCGACGACGTCTGGACCTATTCGCTCGGCGTCAACGCGCTGCACGCGGACGGCTTTCCCCGCTACGGCTACCGCATCGACCGACCGCTGACGATCGGCGACGGCGTCACGCCCCTGCCGCCTCCGCCGGCGGACGATCCGACCGACAAGGGGGGCGCCAGCGGGCGATTTTCCTATCGCCTTTCCCAAGACGTCACGATCGACGCCGGCTTCTCGCTGTTCGGCAACGCGCAGCGCTTCGACAATCCCTACGCGATGATCGCATCGGACGTGTTCAGCCACTACAACGTCTCGCAAACGACGATCGCCGACGGTTTCGTGCGCGCGACCGCCGATTCGTTCGGCGGCCTGCTGCGCAGCCAGCTCACGGTCTTCAGCAACGTTTCGACCAGCAACATATGGGAAACCGAGGGTTGCTACGACGCGTCGTACAACGCGTTCAACTGCCGCTCTGGCTATCAGGGCGCGCGCACCGGCGCGGAATATCAGGGCGATCTGAAGCTCGGCGCCTTCGGCGGCCTGACCCTGGGCGCGCGCACCGAGACCGAGACCGCGAGCGCCTCGCAGAGCCCCAATCCGGACGACGGGTCGTTCACGCCGATCCGCGCGCGGCAGACGACGAATTCGGTCTTCGCCGAACATCGCCTGACGCTCGGCGACCGTCTCGACCTCACGCTCGGGGGGCGGATCGACGCGATCGAAGGCGGGCAAACTTTCGAGACCTGGCGCGCGACGGCGGCCTATCGCATCGACGAGACGGGAACCAAGCTGCGGGCGAGCGTCGGCACCGGCGACAAGGCCGCGACGCTCTATCAGCGCTTCAGTCCGTACGGCGATCCGACCTTGGCGCCCGAGCAGAGCTTCGGCTTCGACGCTGGGATCGACCAGAAACTGTTCAACGGCCGCGTCACCGCGTCGGCGACGGTTTTCGATACCCGCTACCGCGATCTCATCGACTTCGCCGATGTTCCTTCGTGCACGCCCGCGCAGATCAATACCGTCGGCGGCTGCTATTACAACGTCGGCCGCGCGGAGACCAAGGGCGTCGAAGTCTCCGCCGACGCGATCATGGTTCCCGACGCTTGGCGCGCGCGGGCGAGCTACACCTATCTCGACGCGCGCGATCTCGAGACGGATACGCAACTGTTGCAGCGCCCGCGCAACAAGGGATCGCTGTCGCTGATCTATGACGGAATCGCCAAGCTCGAGCTGGAGCCGCGGTTGACGCTGGTCGGATCGCGTCTGGACTACGGCACGACCTCGAACGTAACGCTGGCGCCCTACGCCAAGCTCGATTTCCTCGCCAACTACAAGTTCAACGACAGTTTCGCCTTGTTCGGCCGCGTCGAGAACGTCACCGACGCGCGCTACGAGGAAGTGTACAATTACGGCACGGCCGGACGCTCCTACTACGCGGGGATGACCTACAGTTGGTGACGATTTGACCAGTGCGCCGACGCGGCGCGACGGGCGCGGAGCGCGCGGCTTGGCGCGTCGCCTCGCGCTCGTTGCGGCGCTGACCGGCGCCGCCGGAGCGCAGGCGGCCGATTCCGTGGGCAGGCCGAGGCGCATCGTCTCCATCAATATGTGCACCGACGAACTGGTCCTGAGATTGGCCGATCGCGACGCCATCGCTTCCGTCACCTGGTTTTCGCAAGATCCGCGCAACGCCAATATGGCTGACGCGGCGATGGGCGTGCCGGCCAATCACGGGCTCGCGGAGGAGGCGCTCTCCTACCGTCCCGACCTGGTGCTCGCCGGTCCGTTCACGGAGCGCTCGACCGTCGCGCTGCTCGCCCAAGTCGGCGCGCCGGTCGTCGAATTCTCCGTTCCCGAGACGCTCGACGGCGTCCGGCGCCAGATTCGCGAAGTCGCGGACGTCCTCGGCGAACCGGAGCGAGGCGAAGCGCTGGTGGCGGAAATCGATCGTCGTTTGGCCAGGATTTCGCTCGATCCGAGCCGGCCGCCGTTGCGCGCGATCATCCTGCGGCCGAACGGCTTCACGGTCGGTCCGGGATCGCTCGTCGACGAGATTCTGCGCCGTGCGGGAATGACGAATCTGGCCGCCACGCTCGATATCGGCGCCTATCAGCAGATTTCGCTGGAAAGGCTGGCCCTGCTCGACGCGGACGTGCTGATCGTCGACAGCGAAAGCGTCGGGGCGCCCTCGCTCGCGACGGAGGCGCTTGGTCACCCGATCGTCGCCGAGCTTTCCCGCAGCCTGAAAGTCGTTGCGCTGCCCTCGCGTCTGTGGACCTGCGCGGGCCCCGCTTTGGTCGACGCCATCGAGATGCTGGTCGAAGCGACCGAAGGCCCTCTTGCGCGGGGGACGCGCAATTGAGCGGCGCGCTCGCTCGCGCGCCGGCCCCCTATTGGCCGCTCGCCGCCGCGCTCGCCGGCTTGGCGCTCGTCGCGACATGCGCGTCGCTCGTCGTCGGCTACGTCCATCTCGACCTCCTCGCGGCGCTGAACGATATCGCGCACGGCCGCCCGAGCCTTCCCGCCCTGGTGTTGGTCCAGCTGCGATTGCCGCGCGCCGTGCTCGGCTGCGCCGTCGGATTCAGCCTCGGGCTGACCGGCGCCGCGATGCAGGGGCTGCTGCGCAATCCGCTCGCCGATCCCGGCGTCGTCGGCGTCTCGGGCGGCGCGGCGCTCGGCGCCGTCGTCGTCTTCTATTCCGGGCTCGCCGGCGCCTTCGCGCTCGCCCTGCCGCTCGGGGGCGTCGCCGGCGCGATCGTCGCCGCGCTGACTCTCTTCGGCCTCGCCGGACGGGGCGCCGGCACGATGACGCTGATCCTCGCGGGCGTGACGATCAACAGCTTCGCCGGCGCGCTGACCGCGCTCGCGCTCAACCTTTCTCCCAACCCCTACGCCGCCTTCGAAATCATGTTCTGGCTGATGGGTTCGCTCACCGATCGCAGCCTGCCGCAAGTCTGGTTGGCGCTGCCGCTGATGCTGGCCGGTTGGGCTTTGCTGCTGTCCGCGGCGCCGGCGCTGGACGCCCTGAGCCTGGGCGAGGACACGGCGAGCAGCCTCGGCTTCGACCTCGCGCGCCTGCGCCTGACGCTCGTCGCGGGATCGGCGTTGGCGGTCGGTAGCGCCGTCGCCGTCACCGGCGCGATCGGCTTCGTCGGTCTGGTGGTTCCGCACGTGCTGCGTCCGCTCGTCGGCCATCGGCCGGGCCGGCTGCTCCTCGTCAGCGGTTTCGGCGGCGCGATCGTTCTCCTCTGCGCCGACATCGGGGTTCGCCTCTTGCCGATCCATCCCGAACTCAAATTGGGCGTCGTCACCGCGCTCATCGGCGCGCCGTTCCTGTTCAGCCTGATCGATCGTCTGCGGCGGGAGGCCTGATGCGCATCGTCGCGACGAACGCCACTGTCCGTTTCGGCGACAGAATCGCGCTCGCGGGCGTCGATTGCGCCGTTCGCTCTGGCGAGATGGTCGCTCTCATCGGTCCGAACGGGGCCGGCAAGACGACGCTGATGCGCGTCCTCGCCGATCTTCAACCCTTGCAGGCGGGCGAGGCGCGCTACGACGGCAGACCCGCGCGCGAACTCGGGCGCGGCGAATTGGCCAGGCGCGTCGCCTTCCTCGCGCAGGGCGGGGCGGCGCATTGGCCCCTGCGGGTCGATCATCTCGTGGGACTGGGGCGTCTGCCGCATCGACGCGCGTTCTTAGGGCTCAGCGCCGCCGACCACGCCGCGATCGAGGCCGCGCTCGCCGCGGCGGACGTCGCGCATCTGCGCGCGAGAACGCTCGGCGCGCTTTCCGGAGGCGAGCGGGCGCGCGTGCTTCTGGCGCGCGCGCTCGCGGTCGAGGCCGAGATGCTTCTGGCCGACGAGCCCGTCGCGGCGCTCGACCCGCTGCACCAGCTGCGCGCGATGGAGCTTCTGCGTTCGGTCGCCAGGAGCGGCGCCGGGGTCGTCGCGGTCCTTCACGATCTGACCCTGGCCGTCCGCTTTTGCGATCGGTTGATCGTGCTCGCCGGCGGACGCGTCGTCGCCGACGGACCGCCGTCCGTGCTCACCGACGCCGTCGTCGCGGCCGTCTATGGCGTCGAGGCCCTGCGCGGCGAATATCGCGGCGAACCCTTCATCGTGCCGTGGACGGCGACCGAGCCCTCGCCAGCCGCACGCCCGGGGAACGCCGGCGCCTGACCCCGCGGGGCGCCCCGCCGCTCGCTATCCCTCGTCGTCGAGCGTCCACGGCGCGCCCTCGTGACCGCCGGCTCCGCGGCCGAAGCGCGCCGGATCGGCGCCGGCGCGGGGCGCGGCGCAGGGGCGCGGGTCGGAATCGCCGATATAACCGTCGTCCTCCCGCGCGGCTCGCGCCCAATGCAGCACGGCGAGCGCCTTGCGCTTGCGGTTGGAGACATATTCCAACGTCGCCAGCCAGGTCGGGCCGGGATCGCGCGGGCGCATGTCCGGGACGCCGTTCTCGATGTTGGCGGCCACTTCGACCTGCAGCGCGAGCCAGTCGACCAATTCACAATCGCGCAATGGACGAAATCGCTCCAGCGCCCCGCGCCAGACGTCGGAGCGCTTCGCGCGCGTTCGATCGCGATAGGCGTGACGGCGCGTCCAGCGATGCAGCAACCGCCATTTTTCGAGACTCGCGCGGCTGGTTTCGATTGCGTCGGCGCGTGGGTCGTCCCGGAGCTCCGCCTCGCGCCGGACGGCCTCGCGCAGCTCGGCGAGGAAGGCGACCGCCTCACTGCGCGTGAACGGCCGCACGGCGGCGCCGAGGCGCGCGAATCGCGCTTCGTCGCCGATTTCGCAAGCCGCGCCGCGCTGCGTCATGATTTCCTCGCGACCATGGCGGGCCCGGGAACGGCGGCTGACGTCGCCGCGCCGCCCGAGCTCTGTCGCCGCCCAATATGGGCGCGGGCGTCCCGGCGCGCCAGACGTCGGAAGGGCGGCTGGCTCGGGCCCTACGACCTTTTCGTGAGGAACGGCCCGCTTGCCAAGCCGCCTGCGAATTGTCATGGAAGGGGAATGCCCCGCCAGTTCGTCATCGCCGACGATCACGCCCTGTTCCGCACCGGCCTGCGTTTGCTCCTGTGCGACGGCTGCGGGCCGGCCGAGGTGCGCGAGGCCGCGAGCCTGCCCGAATTGCGCGCTCTGCTCGACTTCGACCCGCAGGTCGATCTCGCGGTCGTCGACCTCGCGATGCCCGGCATGAACGGCGGCGGCTCGATTCGCGAGCTGCGCCAGGCGTTCGCCCAGCTGCGATTCGTCGTCATGTCCGGCTCGGAGCAGCGCCAGGACGTGCTCGACGCCCTCGCCGCCGGCGCGTTCGGCTATATCCCCAAATCGCTCGACCCCGAGGCGATGGTCGCGGCGTTCCAGCAAGTCCTCGGCGGCGGCATCTACGCGCCGACGCTGCTCTTGACCGAGCCCGCGAAGACCTTCGAGCCTTCGCAGTCCCTCGACGCCGGCATCATCGCCATGCTGACGCCGCGCCAGTGCGACGTGCTGCGCCTGCTCGGCAAGGGCCAGGCGAACAAGGAAATCGCGCGCGCGCTCGACATTTCCGAAGGCACCGTCAAGATCCACCTCGCCGCGATTTTCCGCCTGCTCGACGTGCGCAACCGCACCGAGGCGGTGCTGAAGGCGAGCGCGCTGGACATCTGACGACGGCGAGCGGACGAAGAAAAATATCGCCGCCCGCTACCGCGCGAGCGCATGGATCAAGGTCGAGCGCAACGTCCGCGGATCGACCGGCTTGGTGAGCCATGGCAGGCCCGAGCCGCGCAACGCGGCGACCGCCTCGACGTCGGTCGAGCCGCTGATCATGACGACGGAAGCCTCGGCGCCCCTGGCGCGCAAGGTCTCGACGAATTGCAGCCCGGTCGGCCCCTCGCGCAGGTCGTAATCGACCACCAGCGCCTAGGGCATTCCCGTGGCGTCGATCGACGCGCGCGCGGCGGAAATGGACGCCGCGGAAGCGACGACGGCGCCATGATCGAGAAATTCCTGTTTCATCGCGGCGGCGCAAAGCGGGTCGTCGTCGAGGATGAGAATGCGGCGGCCCGCGAGCGATTCGCCCTGGATCTCCGCGCGGCCCTCGGGGCGGGGCGCCGACGCGGCTTCCCGCAGCCAAAGCGTGAAGACGCTGCCCTTGCCCGGTCGCGAGCGCAGCGAGACCCTGCCGCCCATCAGCGCCGCTACGCGCCTGGCGATGGCGAGCCCGAGGCCGATGCCCTCGTTGGGGCCGGTCGCGGTCATCCTGTCGCGATGAAATTCCTCGAACACGCGCTCGGCCCGGTCGGGCGCCACGCCGACGCCGGTGTCGGCGACGACGATGCCGATTTCTCCGCGCCGGCGTCGGCAGCCGAGCAGCACGCCGCCGCTGCGCGTGAATTTGAACGCGTTGGCGAGCAGATTGCGCAGCGCCAGTTCGACGAGCGTGCGATCGGCCACGATCTTCGCGCTGGTCGGCGCGACGCGGAATTCGAGCCGCCGGTCGCGCGCCGTCGCGCTGAAGCCGGGGCGCAACGCCTCGAACAGCTCGGCGAGCGACATCGGGGCCAGATTCGGCTTGATCAGGCCCGCGTCGATCTTCGAGATGTCGAGCAGCGTGTCGATCATCGCGCGCAAGGAGCGCAGCGAACTGTCGATGTTGCCCACCAGTTCGGCCGCCTCGCCCTCCCCCAGGCGCCGCGACAGCGCGCTGACGAACAGCGTCATCGCGTGCAGCGGCTGGCGCAGATCATGGCTCGCGGCGGCGAGGAATCGCGATTTGGAGCGGATGGCTTCGATCGCCTCGTCGCGCGCGGATTGCAATTGGGCTTCGAACGCCCGCTCCCGCGTGATGTCGAGCAGAAGCAGGAAGCAGCCGAGAACGCGGCCGTCGGCGTCGTGGTCGGGATAAGCGAAGCCGCGCACGACGTTGATCATGCCGCCGGCGAAATTGACCGGCGCTTCGAATTCGGCGTGCGCCCCGGCGAGGGCGCGTTCGATGTGGGCGCGCGCTCCGGCGGCGAACTCCCGCCCGACGTCGCCGAGACGTCTGTTGAGATAGGCGGAGGGGCGCGCCCCGGTCCACGCCTCGACCGTCGCATTGACGAAATGACAAACAAGATCAACGTCGTAATAGGCGACAACCCCGGGAAGGCCGTCGGCCATGACGTTGAGCATCTGCGCGTCGCACAAGAAGCGCGTGGTGCGCTCCCTGCCGAGGCAATGAAACGGCGACTGCGGCTTGTTCATCCCACGCGTTTCCCGAGCGTCATCCGTCATAAACTTTACATCTGCGCATCGCGGCGGCCAATGGCAAGCGCCCGAACGGCCTATGCCCTTCGGCATAGGTTCTCGCATAGCGCGTAAGGCGAATAGCGCCCCGCGCCGATTTGGGTCAATCGTTGCCGGCGGAAAACGCGGAGTCTGGCCATGACCATTGCAATTCATTCCTGCGATCCGGCATTGCGATTGACTCCTGATCATTTCGCGCTCGGCGATCTGGCGGCGCTGAAGTTTCCGTATACCGACGCCGTCGTCGTTTCCTATGCGCCAGGTCAAGAAGTGGTCGGCGAAGGCGACCCGACGGAAAATTATTTTCTGGTCGTAAGGGGCGTTTTTCGCGCGGTGAAGGTGACCCGCGACGGACGGCGACAGATTTTCGCCTTTTACATGCCGGGCGACATGTGCGGGCTCGAACCGGACGAATTGCACGGGTTGACGGTCGAGGCCGTCAACTCCGGGGCCATGGCGACGCTTTCGCGCCAGGTGTGCCGCGCAAGGATGAATCGCGACGCCCAGTTCAACCAAGCGGTTTTTGAGAACGTGACGCGCGCGTTGGCGCACGCCGTCGAGCATATGATGATGGTCGGACGCAGTTCGGCCGAGGAACGCCTCGCCTGGTTCTTGTCGAAGCTGAGCGCGCGCGGCGCCGGGCGCCGCTCCGATTCGATCGAACTCGCGATGCAGCGCCAGGACATCGCCGACTATCTCGGCCTCACCATCGAAACCGTCAGCAGAACGTTCACGCATCTGAAGGCGCAGGGCCTCATCGCGCTGCCGACGACGCGCCGCATCGACATCCTCAGGCAGGATCTCCTGGCGCGCTTGGCCTCGGCTGACCGCGACGCGCCGATCCGCGATTACCGAGCGGTCTGCTGAGGCGCCGCGCTTCATCGGCTTCGCTTGCGTCGATGAGCGGGATCGCGGAGCGCCAGACGGCGGTCTTCCGACAAAAACGCTGTTTTATCAAAGGATTCTAAGCGCGCTTGCGGCGCCGAGCCGGCGCCGGCGCGCCTCGTCTCAATTCGCGAAGAACATCGGCATACGCGCCAGGGCGAGCGAAGCGCGCGTCGTCCCGCCGTAGATCCATTCGGTGGCGCGCACATGGCCGTAGCCGCCGAGCACCAGCATCGAAGCGCCGAATTGGTCGGCTTCCTCCGCCAGCACCGTCGCGACGTCGCGCCCGCGGCTATGGGCGCGCTTGGTTTCGATCGGAATTTCGTGGCGCCCCATATGCCGCGCGATGCTCGCGCCGGGATCCTCGGCGTCGCTGAAGGCGGAGTCCTCGGCGTCGACGGTGACGAAACGGGTCAGGCGGGTTTGCCGCAACAACGGCAGGGCCTCGCGGAGCGCGCGCGTCGCTTCCCGGCTGCCGTTCCAGGCGACCACCGCGCGTTGCGGAATGGCGCGGAACGCATAGCCGGCGGGAACGACCAGGACGGGTCGACCGGATTCGAATAGGCAGCTTTCAAAAAAGGCGCGCTCGATATCGGCGCCGCCGCCCGCCGACCATCCGAGCACCGTGATGTCGGCGCTGCGGGCGTGACGCGCGCAGATGTGGCCGACTTCCTGCTCAAACGCGTCGACGCGGCGCAGTTCGTTGCGCGCCGTCAGCTTGCCGTAAACCGCCCGGAGCCGCTTTTCCGACTGCTCGGCCTCTTCGCTCGCCTGGCGCTGGGCGTGAATCCAGGCCTCCGGAACCTTCGCGGCGGCGAGCGACATGGGATAGAACGGCACCAGCCCAAACATCAGCCCCGTCAAATGCGCGCCGAACGCCGAGCAAAGCATGTCGGCGTAGACGAGCGCGTGAATGGCGGCGTCCGTTTCCTCCTGCGGCACGAGCACGTCCCGAATTCCGCCCGCCGCGGACTCCCTCGCAATCGCGAAATCGACGGCCGCCATGGCCTGAACTCTCCAGGAAACCTTCACCGCGTCGCTGCGCACATCGCCGCCACGGCGTTAGATGCATTCACGCTAAACGCATGCGGGCGTGGGCTGTTGACATAGGTCAAGCTGGCCCTTTCCCGCGCGCGTCGCCGTCGCTCGATCGCGCCTCCGAGCGGGCGATCGCGTCGAGCGCAAGGCGCCGCGCCCTCCGCGAAGCGGCCGGGACTGCGACAGAGAGTCACATGCCCCCGCGCGACGTTTCGCCGGCGTGCCAGGCCGGAACGCCGAAAGGCCGGGAAAACCGGGCACGGGCAAACGTTCCCCCTCCGCCCGGGAGCCCGGGCGGCGCGCGCCCCGGCCTGACCGCGCTCGTCGGGGGCTAGACGCACGCTCGCGCCACCGGCTAAAGGCCGTATGTCGAGGCGAGGCGCGGCGCGGCAAGCCGATAAAAATGGGACGACAGGCGACGCGCGTCATTGACTTGAATCAAGATGTGCGGAACTTCTTCATCCAGCTTGCCATGAAGGTTTCGCGAGAAGTGCAGGGGGTTCCAAATGCAGGCGGTCACGACGAGAAAGTCGATGCGCGGCGGCGAAGTCAGTCTCATCGCCGTTTTGGCCATCATAGCTTTGGCGTGCCTCTATATCGCGGCCAAGACGATCGAGCCGGCCTTCGCTTTTCACATGGCGCTGGGCGTCATCGCGAGCGCGGCGGGCATTTTCGCCATCTTCCAGCGCTACTCCGGCCGGCCGGCCGAGAGTCCGCCGCTCGAGATCGACGGCAAGCCCAATTATAATTTCGGCCCCGTCAAGTTCGCCACCCTGGCGGCCCTGCTGTGGGGCGTGGCGGGCATGGCGGTCGGCATCTACATCGCCTTCGAGCTCGCCTATCCCTGGCTCAATATCGCGCCCTGGTTCAATTTCGGCCGCCTGCGCCCGCTGCACACCTCGGCGGTGATCTTCGCTTTTGGCGGCAACGTGCTGCTGGCGACTTCGTTCTATGTCGTGCAGCGCACCTGCCGCGCGCGGCTGGCAGGCGATCTGGCCCCGTGGTTCGTCGTGCTCGGCTACAACTTCTTCATCGTGATCGCCGGGACGGGCTACCTGCTCGGCATCACCCAGGGCAAGGAATACGCCGAGCCGGAATGGTACTCCGATCTGTGGCTGACCATCGTCTGGGTCGTCTATCTCCTGGTGTTTCTCGGCACGTTGATGCGTCGCAAAGAGCCGCACATCTACGTCGCCAACTGGTTCTACCTGGCTTTCATCCTCACGATCGCGTTGCTGCATATCGGCAACAACGCGACGATCCCGATTTCGCTGTTCTCGTCGAAGTCGGTCATCCTGTGGGGCGGCGTGCAGGACGCGATGTTCCAATGGTGGTACGGCCATAACGCGGTCGGCTTCTTCCTCACCGCCGGTTTCCTGGCGATCATGTACTACTTCGTGCCGAAGCGGGCGGAGCGGCCGGTCTATTCCTACCGATTGTCGATCATCCACTTCTGGGCGCTGATTTTCCTTTATATCTGGGCGGGTCCGCACCATCTGCACTACACGGCGCTGCCGGATTGGGCGCAGACGCTCGGCATGACCTTCTCGATCATGCTGTGGATGCCTTCGTGGGGCGGCATGATCAACGGCCTGCTGACCCTGTCGGGCGCGTGGGACAAGCTGCGCACCGATCCCGTCCTGCGCATGCTGGTGGTGTCGATCGCCTTCTACGGCATGTCGACCTTCGAAGGTCCGGTGATGTCGATCAAGACGGTCAATTCGCTGTCGCACTACACGGACTGGACCATCGGGCACGTTCATTCGGGCGCGCTCGGCTGGGTCGCCTATGTGTCGTTCGGCGCGCTCTACTGCCTGGTTCCCTGGCTGTGGAACAAGCGTGAAGTCTATTCGATCCGCTTAGTGAACTGGCACTTCTGGATCTCGACCCTCGGCATCGTGCTGTACATCACCTCGATGTGGGTGTCGGGAATTCTTCAGGGCCTGATGTGGCGGTCGTACACGGCGCAAGGCTATCTCGAATATTCCTTCATCGAGACCGTAGCGGCGATGCATCCCTTCTATGTCATCCGCGCGCTCGGCGGCGTTCTGTTCATCGCCGGCTATCTGCTCATGGTCTACAACATCTTCATGACGATCCGCTCGGGCGAGGAAGCGGCCGCTTCCGCCCAACCCTCCCTCCAGCCCGCCGAATGAGGAACTGAGCCATGAGCAGCGGGACGCCAACCCCCAATACCGCGGGTCTCTTCGCCAAGCATTACATCCTGGAGAAGAACCCGATCCTCCTGGTGATCGCCATCCTGATCGTCGTCGCGATCGGCGGCATCGTCCAGATCGTGCCTCTGTTCTACCTGCAAAGCACGGTCGAGAAGGTCGAGGGCATGCGGCCCTATACGCCGCTCGAACTCGCCGGGCGCAACATCTACGTGCGCGAGGGCTGCTACCTCTGCCACAGCCAGATGATCCGCTCGCTGCGCGACGAGGTGGAGCGCTACGGCCATTATTCCCTGGCGGCGGAAAGCATGTACGACCATCCGTTCCAGTGGGGTTCGAAGCGCAACGGTCCCGACCTGGCGCGCGTCGGCCTGAAATACACCGACTCCTGGCAGGTCGCGCATCTCAAGGATCCGCGCTCGGTCGTGCCGCAATCGATCATGCCGACCTACGCGTTCCTCGCCAATACCGAATTGGACACCCGCGAGGTCGCCGACTACATGCGCGCCAGCCGGCTCGTCGGCGTTCCCTATACCGACGAGATGATCGCCGACGTCGACGCCGATCTGAAGACGCAGATCAACCCCGACAGCCCGGATGCGGCGGCGTTCCAGAAGCGTTACCCGAAGGCGCAACTGCGCAAGTTCAACGGGGAGAGCGCCGCGCTGACCGAGGCCGACGCGGTGGTGGCCTATCTGCAGATGCTCGGCACGCTGGTCGACTACAATCTCTACGACGACAAGGCCAACCTGCGTTGAGGGGGAAGCGTCATGGATTCGACGTACGAAATGCTCGCGCAATTCGCGCGGTCCGGCGGAACGATTTACTGCTTCGCGTTGTTCCTGGGGGTGCTGGTCTATGCGCTGTGGCCGGCCAATGGAGAGGCTTTCAATGAAGCGGCCCGCATGCCGCTGCGCGAGGATTGAGCGATGGCGACGACAGAACCAAACCAGGTCGATTCGGTCACGGGCCAGACCACCACGGGGCACGAGTGGGACGGCATCCGCGAACTCAACACGCCGTTGCCGCGCTGGTGGCTATGGACCTTCTATGCATGCATCCTCTTCGCGATCGTCTATTGGGTTCTGTACCCGGCCTGGCCGCTGGTCAGCGGGTTCTCGCGCGGCGCGTTGGCATATTCCTCGCGCGGCCAGGTCGCCGAGGATATTCAAGCGATCCAGGCGCAGCGCGCTCAAACGGAAGCGGGCCTGGACAAGGCTAGCGTGACGCAGATCGTGGCCGACAAGAAGCTGCTGAGTCTGGCGTTGGCTCATGGCAAGGCGGCGTTCGCCGAGGACTGCGCGCCCTGCCACGGTTCGGGCGGCCAGGGCTCGAAGGGCTACCGCAACCTCACCAACGAAGACTGGCTGTGGGGCGGCACGCTCGACGACATCCAGACGACGATCACCCACGGCATTCGCGCCGACTACGACAAGGACACGCGCTCCAGCGCGATGCCGGCCTTCGGCCGCGACGGCGTCTTGAAGCCGGAGGAGATCCGCCAGGTCGCCAGCTACGTGCGCACGCTGAGCAAGCTCGAGCCGGAAGCGGGCGTGGACGTCGCCGCCGGCAAGAAGGTCTTCGCCGACAATTGCGCGGTGTGCCACGGCGACGACGGCAAGGGCAACTTGGCGATGGGCTCCGCCAACCTGACCGACGGCCTGCAGCTCTATGGCGGAGACTTTAAAGACCTGATCCAGACGATTACCTATGCGCGAAACAGCACGATGCCGGCCTGGGGCGCGCGCCTCGATCCGGTGACGATCAAGTCACTGGCGGTATACGTGCATAGCTTGGGCGCTGGACAGTGATTCAATCGGAGATTGTTGGGGACCAGGAGGTTTACGACGATAGTCCCCTCTACGCGGCGGCGACGAAGATTTACCCGCAGAAGGTCGAAGGGACCTTTCGCCGCCTGAAATGGGCCCTGCTGATCGTCTGCCTGGGAATTTACTACTTTCTCCCCTTCGTTCGCTGGGACCGCGGACCGAACGAGCCGCATCAGGCGGTTCTCGTCGATCTCGCGCACTCGCGTTTCTACTTCTTCTTCATCGAGCTATGGCCGCAGGAGGTCTATTACTTCACCGGCCTGCTCATTCTCGCCTCGCTCGCGCTGTTCCTGTCGAACGCGCTGTTCGGTCGCGTCTGGTGCGGCTATTTCTGCTTTCAGACGGTGTGGACCGATTTGTTCATGTGGGTCGAACGTCTTGTCGAGGGCGACCGGCGCGACCGCATCAAGCTCGACGCAGCGCCGTGGGACGCGAACAAGATCGCCAAGCGCGCCGCCAAGCACGGGATCTGGGTTCTGATCGCCTGGTGGACCGGCGGCGTCTGGGTGCTCTATTTCGCCGACGCGCCGACGCTGGTGCGCGATCTCGCGACATTCCAAGCCTCTCTAGTGGCTTATGTCTGGATCGGCATCCTCACCTTCACGACCTATTACCTGGCGGGGCACATGCGCGAGCAGGTGTGCCTCTATATGTGTCCGTGGCCGCGCATCCAGGCCGCGCTGACCGACGTCGACGCGCTCAACGTCACCTACCGGCGCGATCGCGGCGAACCGCGCATGTCGCTCAAAGAGGCGAGCAAGGAGCGGGCGGCGGGTCAGCCCGCCGGCGACTGCATCGATTGCTATCAGTGCGTCGCGGTGTGCCCGACGGGGGTCGACATCCGCAAGGGCTCGCAGCTCGGCTGCATCCAGTGCGGTCTGTGCATCGACGCCTGCGACACGGTGATGAAGAAGGTCAACCGGCCGACCCGGCTGATCAGCTACGACACCGACGAGAACATCAAGCGCCGCCAGCGCGGCGAGGCGCCGGTTTACCGGATCGTGCGCTCGCGCACGATCCTCTATGTCGTGGTGATCGCGATCGTCGGCGCTCTGATGCTCTATCAGTTGACGACGCGCCAGCACATGGGCCTGAGCGTGCTGCACGTGCGCGCGCCGATGTTCACGACCGCCAGGGACGGCGCCGTCCGCAACGGCTATACGCTGCGTTTCTCCAATAAGTCGAACGAGACGCACAAGTTCGCCATCGAGATCGGCGGGATCAAGGGCGCGGTCGCCAAGAGCGAGGAGACCGACACGCTGCCGGACGGCCGCCTGATGGTCAGCGTCGATCCCGACTCGACGCAGGAGATCGAGCTCTACGTCACCGCGCCGCTCTCGTCGGCGACCAATGCGGGCGCTCCGATCGTCGTGAAGGCGACCGACCTGCAGGACGGCGAGACGGTCAGCGTGAGCGACCACTTCTTCGGGCCGTGAGGTTGCGCCGATGTGCTGCGAGGGACTAGACATCATGCTTCTCAACTCGGATCGAGCGATGGCGCAGCGCGGCTTTCCCCAACGTCCCGACTTGACGAAGCCGCTGACCGGCCGCGCAGTGGTGATCATGCTCGGCCTGTTCTTCGCCGTGATGTTCGCCGCCAACGGCGCGTTGATCTACACCGCGCTCAGCACGCTGCACGGCGAGGAGCTCGCCAATTCCTATGACGCGAGCCAGGTCTACAACCAGCGCATCGCCGAGGCGCGCGCGCAGAACCTACTGGGCTGGGTCGCCGACGTGACGACCCGCCAGGAGGGCGGCGGCGAGCGCGTCGTCGCTGATTTCCGCGACCGCGACGGCGCGCCGATCCCCGGCCTGGAGGTGCGCGCGCGCTTCGTGCATCCGTTCGACAAGGGCGCCGATCGGGAAGCGATCCTGACTTCCGACGGGGGCGCTTACGAAGGCGTCGCCGCGCCGCTGCATTCGGGCCGGTGGACCCTCGTCATCGAGGCGAAACAAGACGGACAGCGGAAGTTCACGAGCCAGAACAAGATCACGCTCGCGGAGACCGCTGTCGGGGATTAGCCGGTGTCCGAGACGCAGGATTTGTCGGTATTCGTTCGCCATCCCGCCGAAGGGGTGTCGGCGATGGATCTCGTCGTCGAGGGCGTCCATTGCGGCGCCTGCATCAGCACGATCGAAAAGGGCCTCGGTCGCGAGGCCGGCGTGCGCGGCGCGCGCGTCAATCTGGCGAGCAAGCGCGTCACCGTCGAATGGGATGACGGCGCGCTGGAGCCGGCGGCGATCCTCGTCCGGCTGAGCGGCCTCGGCTACCCCGCTTATCCCTTCGCCGCCGCGATCGCCGACAGCGTCGAGGCCGCCGAGGAGAGGCGCCTGCTGCGCTGTCTCGGGGTCGCCGCTTTCGGCGCGATGAACGTCATGCTCATCTCGGTCGCGCTGTGGTCGGGCGCGGCGGACGCGCGGGGTTGGGCGACGCGCGATTTCTTCCATTGGCTCTCGGCGATCGTCGTGCTGCCGACCGTCGCCTACGCAGGGCGGCCGTTCTTCGACAACGCGATGCGCGCGCTGCGCCAGGCCACGTTCAACATGGACGTGCCGATCACCATCGGCGTCATGCTCGCGCTATTGCTGTCGGTGGTGCAGACGCTACAGCACGCCCGCGAGACCTATTTCGACAGCGCGGCGATGCTGCTGCTGTTTCTGCTCGCTGGGCGCTTTCTCGATCAGCGCGTGCGGCGCAAGACGCGCGACGTCGCGACCAATCTGGCGGCGATCAAGGCGGAAAAGGCGATCAAGCTTCTCGAGGGCGGCGAGGCGCGGGAAACGCCGATCGAGGCGGTGGCGCCCGGCGATCTCGTGCTGGTGCGCGCCGGCGAACGGGTCGCGGTCGACGGAATCGTCGAGGACGGACGATCCGAGGTCGATCAGAGTCTGGTGACGGGCGAGACCGCGGCCGTCGCGGTCGCTCCGGGCGCGATGGTCTACGCCGGCACGCTGAATATGTCGGGCGCGCTGCGCGTGCGCGTCAGCAACGCCGCGACCGGCACGCTGCTCGACGAAGTCAACGCGCTGCTGGACAAGGCCATCGAGCAGCGCTCGTCCTATGTGCGGCTCGCCGATCGCGCCGCGCGGCTCTATGCGCCGGTGGTGCATCTGACGGCGCTGGCGACGTTTCTCGGCTGGATCGCGGCGGGCCTCTCCTGGCAGCCGGCGCTGGTCATCGCGATCACCGTGCTGATCATCACCTGTCCCTGCGCGCTCGGCCTCGCGGTGCCGGCGGTGCAAGTGGTCGCCGCGAGCGCGATGTTCCGCCGCGGCGTCATGCTCAATTCCGGCGACGCGCTGGAGCGCCTCGCCGAGGTCGACACGATCGTGTTCGACAAGACGGGAACCCTGACCCTGCCGCAGCCGAGCCTGGCCAATTCAGCCGACATCGACCCTGAGGATCTTGCGCTCGCGGGATCGCTGGCGCTGGCGAGCAAGCATCCGCTCGCCAAGGCGGTGGCCGCCGCGGCGGGAGCGAAGAACCCGCTCGCCGCGCATGAATTCCCTGGCCAGGGCGTCACCGTGTTCCATGAAGGCAAGCGGGTCAAGCTCGGCTCCGCCGCCTATTGCAAGGCCGAGGCCGAGGCGTCCGAGGTCGCGGCGCGATGGCCCGACGCCTCGCTGATCGCCTTTCGCGCGCCTGAGCGCGCGGTCGTCTTCGCGATCCGCCAGGCGCCGCGTCCCGACGCGCGCGAAGTCGTCGCCGGCCTTGCGCGCGAGGGTTACGCGATCGAAATCCTGTCGGGCGATCGGCCCGAGGCGGTCGAAGAGGTCGCGCGCGAATTGGCGATCGCGCATTTTTCCGCGGGGCTCAAGCCCGCCGACAAGATCGCGCGGCTGAAGACGCTGAGACGCGAAGGCCGCCGCGTGCTGATGGTCGGCGACGGCCTCAACGACGCGCCGGCGCTCGCGAGCGCCGACGTCTCGATTTCGCCGATCTCGGCCGCGCATCTCACTCAGGCCCAGGCCGACGCGGTGTTCCTGCGCGACCGGCTCGCCCCCGTGGCCGACGCGCTGCATCTCGCGCGCAAGGCCAAGAGCCTGATGGTGGAGAACCTCTGGCTGTCCGTAATCTATAATTTGATCGCCGTGCCGATCGCGATCGCCGGCTACGCGACGCCGCTCATCGCGGCGCTGGCGATGTCCGGCTCGTCGATCCTGGTGACGCTGAACGCGCTGCGCGCGCGCAGCGCGGGGGCGCGGCGATGAACGTCCTCGTCTATCTCGTGCCCCTCGCCTTGGCGCTCGGCGGCCTCGGCCTCGCCGGCTTTCTGTGGGCGATGAAGAGCGGCCAGTTCGACGACCTGGAGGGCGCGGCGTGGCGGGCGATTTCGGACGACGACCTGCCGGAGGAGAAGGACGGGAAGGGGCGGGGGTAGGGGCGGCGGCGCCGTTCAACGCTTCGGCCGCTCGCCAAAATAAGCCTCGACGTCGCGGTGTCCTTCGAGAATGTTCACGACCTCGAATCGATCCGCGACGTAACGAAAGAAGATGACGTAGCCTTTGTAAGGGAAGCTTCGCATATCCGGGCGAAGCTCGGGCCGCGGGCGGCCGACCACGCTATCCAACGCCGCGAGCTCGTGACATTTTGCGCGAAGCCGCCGCACGAAGTCTTCGGCCACGGCCACGCTTCCGCTGGCGTCCGCGATATAGGCGAGAATATCGAGAAGGTCGGCGCGGACGGAAGCGAGGAACGTCGCCCGCCTCAAGCGCCATACCCGTTCGACCGCAACTCGGCGCCTTTGGCCGAAATTGCTGCGTCGAGTTCGGCGTCCGTGACTTCGCCGCCTTCAGCGATCGAGGCGTTGAGCGTCGCACGCAACGCGAGCAGTTTGGCCTCGCGTTCCTCGACCAGACGCAATCCTTCCCGAACGACCTCGCTGGCCGAGCCGTAACGGCCCTCCCTGACCACGCGATCAACGAACCCTTGCCAACGATCCCCAATGGAAACGTTCATGGCGGCGACTCCGGGATAAATTGCAAAATACGATAACATAAATTGCGCTATTTGCGCTATCGGAAATCAATCGTGCGGCGAACGGCCGGCGCTGCGTCGAGCGTATCGGACGCCACCTCGATAGCGGTCGTGTCACCGCACTCGCAGCGCTTCCGTCACCGCCGACGGATTGCGGCCGATCACGATGAGATAGGCGCGGGCCGCGGCGTCGGGGTCCTTGCGGCCCTGCTCCCAATCGCGCAACGTGCCGAGCGGAATATGGAAGCGCGCCGCGAATTCCTCCTGCGACAGGCCGAGCGCGCGGCGAATGATTTTCGCTCGCGGCGTGCGCTTCATGCGCTTGAAGTCCTCGGGGGTGAGCGGCTGCGCGTCGGGGTCGCCGAGCGCGGCGGCGTGGATTTGCTCCTCGGACATCGCATCGAGCCGACTCCAGTCGTGCGCTGTTGCCGCCTTGCCAGTCCTGCTCCTGGTATTCTCGTTGCTCATGGGGTTCGGCGCCTCGCGCCGCTATCATGCGAATGGCTTGGTGACAGGGGCTCGTTTCGCCATCTATCCTCAACTTCGGTTTACCAGCAATATCCGCCCGTATTTCAGCTTGTTATTCACGCCCGATTACGGAATTTGTTACGATTTTCGGCCCGGGAATTGTCGGGCAACGATAGGACTCCGCATATGTCAAGCGCCGACAACATACCTGACGATCTCGTTAAAAACTTGATCGATATCATGGCGACGAAATTTGTAGAACAATCTTACGATCAAGCACTGAATTGCGCCATTTTCATAAAGCTCATGACCAATAATGATCTCAATCCGCATCGACGCACTGCCGCGCTGACATTCATTCATGATTGCGCAAATATTTTGTTGGGCAACCAGACAGCGTCGGCGCAAGAAAAGAATCCAAATCGCGCTTGTTCATTTTGTGGACAACAACCACCGGCGGTCAGGCTGGGGGCGGGGCCGTCGGTATTCATTTGCAATGAATGCGTCGAAACGTTCGCAAAGGTCTTGTGAGAGAAATACCGTGCGATCCGGTTGGAGCGACGCGTAGGGTTTCGGCGACGCTTTTTGCCTGACGAGCCCAACTCCAAGCGCGCGCGGCTTGCCGCCCCCGGCTACGACGCGCGCAACCGGAAGACCGGCCGCAACGCCGGGCAGCTCGCGACGGGCGTGCGTCTTGCGCGGACCGCCCTCCCTTGCCCCCGCTCCCCCGATTTGCCACATAAGACTCGCTCGCGCCCCCTCATCCCAAAGGCCACGCCCATGCCCGCTTACCGCTCCCGCACCTCCACGCACGGCCGCAACATGGCGGGCGCGCGCGGACTTTGGCGCGCCACCGGCATGAAGGACGGCGATTTCGGCAAGCCGATCGTCGCGGTGGTCAATTCCTTCACCCAGTTCGTGCCCGGTCACGTTCATTTGAAGGACCTCGGGCAATTGGTTGCGCGCGAGATCGAGGCGGCGGGCGGCGTCGCCAAGGAATTCGACACCATCGCGATCGACGACGGCATCGCGATGGGCCACGACGGCATGCTCTATTCGCTGCCCAGCCGCGAGATCATCGCCGACAGCGTCGAATATATGGCCAACGCCCATTGCGCCGACGCGCTGGTGTGCATCTCCAATTGCGACAAGATCACGCCGGGCATGCTGATGGCGGCGCTGCGGCTCAACATCCCCGCGGTGTTCGTCTCGGGCGGGCCGATGGAGGCCGGCAAGATCGTCGCCAAGGGCAAGATCAAGAAGATCGACCTCATCGACGCGATGGTCGCCGCCGCCGACAGCGCCGTCAGCGACGAAGAGGTCAAGGTCATCGAGCGTTCGGCGTGCCCGACCTGCGGCTCGTGTTCGGGCATGTTCACCGCCAATTCCATGAACTGCCTGACCGAGGCGCTCGGCCTGTCGCTGCCCGGCAACGGCACGATCGTCGCCACCCACGCCGACCGCCGGCAATTGTTCGTCGAGGCGGGCCATCTGATCGTCGATCTCGCGCGCCGCTGGTACGACGAGGACGATCGCAACGCGCTGCCGCGCTCGATCGCGAGCTTCAAGGCGTTCGAGAATGCGATGACCCTGGACATCGCGATGGGCGGCTCGACCAACACCGTGCTGCACCTGCTCGCCGCCGCGCACGAGGCCGAAATCGATTTCACCATGGCCGACATCGACCGACTTTCGCGCCGCGTGCCGGTGCTGTGCAAAGTGGCGCCGTCGGTCCCCGACGTGCACGTCGAGGACGTTCATCGCGCCGGCGGAATCATGGGAATCCTCGGCGAACTCGACCGCGCCGGGCTGCTCAACCGCGACGTGACGATGGTCCATTCCGAGTCGCTCGAGCACGCGTTGTCGCGCTACGACCTCAAGCGCGGCGCCGGCGCCTCGACGCGGACGTTCTTCGCCGCGGCGCCGGGCGGCGTGCCGACGCAGGAAGCCTTCAGCCAGGCTTCGCGCTACGAATCGCTCGACGAGGATCGCGCGCTCGGCGCCATCCGCGACGCCGAGCACGCCTTTTCCCGCGACGGCGGCCTCGCGGTGCTCAAGGGCAATCTCGCCGCGGACGGCTGCATCGTGAAGACCGCGGGCGTCGACGCCGGCAATCTCAAATTCGAGGGACCGGCGAAAATCTTCGAGAGCCAGGACGACGCCGTGCAGGGCATTCTCGCCGGCGAAGTCGTCGCCGGCGACGTCGTCGTCATCCGCTACGAGGGGCCGCGCGGCGGGCCGGGCATGCAGGAAATGCTCTATCCCACCAGCTATCTCAAATCGAAGGGTCTGGGAAAGGCGTGCGCGCTGATCACCGACGGCCGCTTTTCCGGCGGCACGTCGGGCCTCTCCATCGGCCACGTCTCGCCGGAAGCCGCCGAAGGCGGCGTCATCGGCCTCGTCGAAGCGGGCGACAGAATCGCCATCGACATTCCCGGCCGGTCGATCCGGCTGCTCGTCTCCGACGAGGTTCTCGCGCGACGCCGCGCCGCGATCGCGGCGAAGGGCAAAGACGCCTGGAAGCCCGCCAATCCCCGCAAGCGCCACGTCTCGACCGCGCTGCGCGCCTATGCGGCCTTCGCCACCAGCGCGGCGCGCGGCGCGGTAAGGGAAGTGCCGTGAGCGCCCGCCGATTGAGGAGATTCCCATGCAAAAGCGAAGACTAGGCCGCACCGATCTTTCCATCGCCCCGATGGTTTTCGGCGGCAACGTGTTCGGCTGGACGACCGACGCCAAAACCGCGTTCGCTCTGCTCGACCGCTTCGCTGCGGCGGGCCTCAACGCCATCGACACCGCCGACGTCTATTCGGCCTGGGCGCCGGGCAACACAGGCGGCGAGTCCGAGACGATCATCGGCGACTGGATGAAGGCGCGCGGCAATCGCCACGCGATGACCGTCGTCACCAAGGTGGGCTCGCCGATGGGGCCGGGCAAGAAGGGCTTAAGCGCCCGCTATATCGAGGAGGCGGTCGAAGCGTCGTTGAAGCGGCTGAAGGTCGAGACCATCGACCTCTATCTCTCGCACTGGCCGGACGAGGCGACGCCGCACGAGGAGACGCTCGGCGCCTATCAGCGGCTGATCGCCAAGGGCAAGATCCGCTGGTGCGGCGCCTCGAATTTCAACGCGACGCAACTTGCCGCCGCGCTCGACGCCTCCCAGGCGCGGGGCCTGCCGCGCTACGAGGTCTTGCAGCCCGAATACAACCTCTACGATCGCGACCTGTTCGACGGGCCATTACGCGATCTCTGCGTCGCCCAGGAGATCGGCGTCATCACCTATTACAGCCTCGCCAAGGGCTTCCTTTCCGGCAAATACCGCGGCGAAGCCGACCTCGGCCAAAGCCCGCGCGGCGGCGGCGTGAAGGCCTATCTCAATGCGCGCGGATTTCGCATTCTCGCCGCGCTCGACGCCGTCGCGGCCCGGCTCGGGGCCAAGCCCGCCGAGGTCGCGCTCGCCTGGCTGATTCAACGCCCCGGCGTCACCGCGCCGATCGCCAGCGCGACCTCTCTCGCCCAGCTGGAGAGTCTGATTCGAGCGGCGACGCTCGCGCTGAGCGGGGATGACGTCGCCGCGCTGGATCGGGCCAGCGCGCCATAGCGGCGGCGACGCTCTCGGGTGCGTCCGATGGTCGCGGGCGGCGATCGACTGGAATGATATATGCTTGCTCGAGGCCGGGTCGCTCCGGCGCCGTTTTGGTTGCGGGCGGGTCGATGGCGTTGCTGGATCTCGAGGCGTTGGAGGCGGCGCCGCTGGTGCGCGATCCCTTCAACTTCACTGTCGTCAAAGAAGCGATTCGACCCGTGGACGCCGCGGCGATCCGCGACGATTTTCCCGAAATCGAGGATTCCGGGCTGTTGCCCGTCGAGGCGACGCGCTACGGGCCGCTATTCCGCCGACTGATCCGGGAGTTGCAGAGCGAGGAAGTGGCGCGCGCCTTCTCGGAGAAGTTCGGCGTCAACCTCGTCGGCCGCCCGCAGATGATCACCGTGCGCGGGCGCTGCGCCGCCAAGGACGGGCGCATCCACACCGACAGCAAGACCAAGCTCATCACCGTGCTGATCTATTTCAACGATCAATGGGAGGCTGCGGGCGGGCGGCTGCGGCTGCTGCGCTCGCCGACCGATCTCAACGACATGATCGAAGAGGCGCCGCCGGATTCCGGGACGATGATCGCGTTCCGCCGCTCCGACAAATCCTACCACGGGCATGAGCCCTACGAGGGGGTGCGGCGCTACGTCATGATCAATTGGATGACCAGCGACTTCGCCGCGCGCCGCGAATTGTTCCGGCACCGGCTGTCGGCGCGCGCCAAGCAGGCGCTTTCGCTCTTCAAGCCGCGGCGCGCCGCCAGAGCGGGAGTCGCTCATGGTTGACGCCGCCGCCGTCGCCGCGAGCCTGATCAGCTGCTTCGACCTCAGCCGTTTCCGCGCCGAGCCCTTTCGCTATTGGCTGCTCGAAGACATCCTGCCCGCGGACGTCTGCGTTGGGATCGACGCGATTCCCGTCGCGCCGCCCGAGATCGGCGACACGCGCGGCAAGCGCGAGACGCACAACAGCTCGCGCCTATTCTTCGGCGCGGAAAATCGCGCGCGCTATTCCGTGTGCGACGCGCTCGGCGCGGGCTTTCAGAGCTTGGGCGTCGTCGAGCGCATCGAACTGCTTGGCGACGTGAAGCTGCGCGAGAGCTTTCTGCGCATCGAATATTGCCTCGACACCGACGGCTTCTGGCTCGAACCGCACACCGACATCGGCGCCAAGCTGGTCACGATGCTGGTCTATCTCTCCAGCGAGCCCGGAGCTGAGGCCTGGGGCACAGACATTCTCGATTCGCACCTGAACGTGGTCGCTGCCGCGCCCTACCGACGCAACGCCGGCCTCCTCTTCATCCCCGGCAGCGACACCTGGCACGGCTTCCGCCGCCGCCCGATCGTCGGCGTGCGGCGCTCGCTGATCGTCAATTACGTCAAGCCGGAGTGGCGCAGCCGCCACGAACTCGCTTTTCCCGATCGGCTTGCAGGCTCCTGACGCCTCGCCGCCAAGGACTCCCATGCGGCGCGCGAACCTCCATCGCCGCCGCTTTCCGGGCGTGAGGACGATTCGTCGAATCGCCCTCACGCTCTTTTTTGTTTGCGTATGGTCCTTGCCTGGAAACCGGCGTCCGCTCTCGCGCGATGGCCCTCTATTTCGGCGTGAACACGAGTTCCTGCGCGCCCGCGCGCTTCAGATCGTCCTCGCTCCCCGAAAGCGTGATCGATTTGCCGACGATCCACAGCGGCGCGAGGTCGCGATAATGCGGCGAGAAAATATGGCCGGATTCGCCTGTCGTGATCACGAAGCGCGAGTTGTCAGGGTCGGAAAGGTCGTAGATCCCGCGAAAGCCGGCGCCGTGCGTGCGCGCGAAGGGCTGGTCGGCCGGAACCTCGAAGCCGCCGCCGCGGTCCAGCGTGTAGAAGTCGCCGCTCGAGGGCATGCTGAGGTCGCTGACCCGATCCAGCAACGGGATGTGGCTGTAGACTTTGTGCTGCAGCAGCGCGATGTGTTCATGTCCCCATTTCCATTGGCTCATGTCGGCGCCGTCGCGCTTGACGACGAGTGCGAGCCCTTCGTCGAGCGCGCGCGCGAGCGTCGCGCGGCAGTCGGGATCGGGCTTGCCCGGCGCGTCGCACCAGGAGGGATGGTCGCGCAGCAGCGAAATCAGCGTGGTCGCGGCGTAGGGACCTTTCTCGCTCATGGAAAGGCCGACTTTCTCGACGAGCATGATCCGGTGCAGCGCATTGAGGAAGGCGGTGAAGATCAGCGGCTCGGGGCGATCCTTGTCCGTCACGCCGTCCCAGCCGGCGAGCAGCGCCAGCGCTTGGCGCGCGCGCTCGTCGCTCGGCGTCACGCCCTTGAGAAACGGCAGCAAATCCTTAGCGGCGAGCGAAACGTGGTCGGCTTGCATCGCGGCCGATGTGTCGAGGCTGTGCTTGTCGATCGTGTCGAAGAATTGCTGGATGCGCCGCGCGCGAAACGCCTCCTCCCAATCCTGACCGAGGGGCGGCTGGTGACCGTCGGCGACGAGGGCGTTGTTGGCGTTGAACGCGAATCCGGCCGCAGGATTGTGCAGCTGCGGCCATTGCTCGAACGGAATCGTCCCGATCCAGTCCGTCTGGCCCGACGCGCCGTCGGTGGGCGCCAGCCCGTCGCCCGATTTGCGCAGCGGCACGAGGCCGGGGCTGATGTAGCCGATATCGCCGGAGACATCGGCGTAGACCAGGTTCTGCGTCGGCGTCTGGTAGAGGCGCAGCGCGGCGAGAAACTCGTCCCAGTTACGCGCCGCGTTGACGCGCAGGAGGCTCTCGGCGGTCGTGTCCTGACCGCCGAGCCCGGTATAGGCGAGCGCCATCGCCTTGCCCGCTCCCGCGAGCGCCGCGAGATCCGCGTCGACGTCGGAGAGAACCGGCCCGTGGCGCGTCTCCCTCACGTGCAGGGCGACGTCCGCCCCACCTTTGACGTGGATCGTCTCGTCGCGCGTCGCGAACGGCTTGGGCCCGTCGGGCGTGAGATATTGGTTTGCATTGGCCGGGTCGATCGTCTCGACAAATAGATCCTGAACGTCGGTGTAGGCGTTGGTGATGCCCCAGGCGATGCGATCGTTCTGCCCGAGCAGCACGACCGGCAGTCCGGGGACGGTCGCGCCCTTGACCGAGCCTTCGGGCGTGACGACGCGGGCGAGGTACCAAAGGATCGGCGCGCCGATTTCGAGGTGGGGATCGTTGGCGAGAATGGGCTTGCCGGTCACCGTCCGCGCGCCGGAGACGACCCATTCGTTCGATGCGCCGTGCCGCTCGGGCAGCAGCGCTCCGAGTTGGTCGGCCGGGCTGTCGAGTTCGGCGTGGCTTGGGTTGGCGACGGGGGAGGTCGTGACGGGCCAATCGGCTTGCGGCATGGGGAACAGCCAGCGCGCCTGCTCCGGCGGCAACTTCTGCAGCAGCTTGGCGCGCAACCCCTCCATCGCGTAGTTGCTGCTGAGCTGGAGGGACATCAGCTTGCCCCACACCAGCGAGTCCGCCGGCTTCCAGGGCTCCGGCTTATCGCCGAGGATCAGGAACTCCGGCGGCAGCGCGTTCTCATGGGTTTCGAGAAAGGCGTTGACGCCGTCCGCGTAAGCCTGCAGGCGCGCCTGCGCCCATGGCGAGAGCGCGGCGAAACTACTTTCGGATAGCCGGTAGAAGTCGAGCGTGCGGATGAAGCGATCGACGCCGACGAGGTCGGGACCGGCGATTTCGGCGATGCGGCCCTGACCGACGCGGCGCTGAATCTCCATCTGATAGAGCCGCTCGCTGGCGTGGACATAGCCGAGCGCGCGCGCCGCGTCGTCCAGCGACGGCGCGAAAATATGGGGAACGCCGTAGGCGTCGCGCCAGACGCGCGTCTCCGCGGTCAGGCCGGGAAGGGCGGCGGCGCCGGAATAGGCGGGCATCGCGCGATAAAAGAGATAGACCCCGGCGACGGCCGCAATGACGACGAGCGCGACGACGAATTTTGCGATCGCCTTCAACAGACGGAATTTCATCAGCGCTCCCCTTTCGCGCGAGACTCGGCGGCTGTCGCGGCGACGACGCGAGTCAAGCGGGTTTGCGCGGGCTTGTCCATGCCTAACCGGCTGAGGCGACGACTCTGCGACGGCGCGCCGCGGTCGGCTCGCCTACAGCGCCAGCTCCACATTCACCGGCGCGTGGTCGGAAGGGCGCTCCCAGCCGCGGGCGTCGCGCAGCACGTGCATCGATTTCACGGCGTCCGCGAGCGCGGCGCTGACCCAGACATGGTCGAGGCGGCGGCCTTTATCGGCCTTCGACCACTCGGGCGTGCGGTAGCTCCACCAAGTGTAGAGCTTTTCGTCGTTGGGAACGAACTTGCGCAAGGCGTCGCTCCAGGGACCGGCGGCCTGCGCGCGGCCGAGCTTTTCCACTTCGATCGGCGTATGGCTGACGACGTGGACGAGCGCCTTGTGGCTCCAGACGTCGTGCTCCAGCGGCGCGATATTGAGATCGCCGACGAGAATGGCGCGGCCGGCGGCTTTCTTTTCGTCCCTGAACCAGGCCGTCATTTCATCGACGAAGGCGAGCTTGTGCGCGAATTTGTCGTTGATCGCGGGATCGGGTTCGTCGCCACCCGCGGGCACGTAAAAATTATGGATTTCCAGGCCGTCCGCCTTGCCCCCGAGCGTCACGCGCAGGTGCCGCGAATCGCCCTTGGCGCAGAAATCGCGCGGGGTCGCATCGACGATCGGCAGCTTCGAGACGACGGCGACGCCGTGATAGCCCTTCTGGCCGTTGATCGCGATATGCTCGTAGCCGAGCTTGTGAAATTCGCCGAACGGAAATTGCGCGTCGGGGCACTTGGTCTCCTGCAGGCACAGGACGTCCGGACGGCGTTCCTCGAGATAGCGCGCGACCAGCCCGATGCGCAGGCGCACGGAGTTGATGTTCCAGGTCGAGATCGAAAAGCGCACGGGGAAGCCTTTTCCAGAGGGGCCGGGCGAACATGGCGGCTTCGGGCGCGGACGCAAGAGCCGCCGCCGACTTGCCCACAGGCGAGGCGGGACGTCGGAGCTGCGCGCCGGCGGCGCTATTTTCGCTTGTTCATCTCCGAGGCCGGCGAGTCGTCGATGTGGAAGAGGTCGGGATCGGGCTTGGTCGTCAGATCGACGTTGAACAGGGAGACCACCGTCTGAAAGCCCTGCGCGTCGAGGACGGTCCATTGCTTCAACGCGAAGGTCGCGGGATCGAACACCAGCGCGATCTCGGCCGTGCCGCCCAAGGTCGCCTTGTCCTCGATCTCGATCGTGGCGGCGTTGTCGTCGATCGCAACCCGTTTGACCCTGGTGTCCTTGGCGATGTCGATATGGTCGGCGAGCAGGAATTTCAGCGGCGTCTGGGCGATGAAATAAAGATCCTGGGTGTCGAGCTTCTGGTCGCGCACCGCGACCGAGCGGCCGTCGGCGACGATTTCCAGCCGAGCGGGCGGGGCGAAGCGGAACAGCATCCGGCCCGGCCGCGCGACATAGAGCTGGCCTTCGGAACGCTCGCCGTCGGGCGCGATCTGCACGAAATCCGCGGTCATGACGCGCGCGCCGTCGAGATAGGCGTTGGCCTTGGCGATGGCGTCGGCGGCGGTCAATTCCGGTTTGGGCGCGTCCTTGGCCGGGGCGGCGAGCGCGGCGGGCCTGACGGGCGGCGTCGGCGGCGCGTTGAGATCGATCGGCGCGTCCCCGGCGCAGGCGAGGCGCGCGAAGGCGAGAAGCGCGAGGGCTGACCAGGCAAGGGGTCGAAGGACCGTCATGAACTCTCCGCTTTCGCCCGCTCGAAGGGCGCGTTTCGCCGCGGCGACCGCGGCGAAGCGGTCAGTGCCAGCCCCTTGCGCCCATTTTGTGGCGGCCGGGATCGGCCCGACAGCGATATCGGCGTCATGATCGAAATCGCGCGCGGGGCGAGGGAGCCGGCGCCGGATCGGGCCGTGACTCGCCGATGGCGCCTACCCTTTCGTAACCTTCTCGGCGGAATGTTCGGATCCAGCGGCCGATCGATAGAATTTTAAGGGTTCCGTTTTACAAGAATTCGTTCGAATGCGCGCATATCGATACAAATTATTCGCTCGAGCCGTCGCGGAATTCGGGGCGACGTCATCGCAACGACCGGACTTGGCGTGTTCCGACGATCCGCCGAGTTCAGGCCGAGATCGGAGGCTCAGGCCTCCCGCATCGCGAAGGCGCCCGATCGAGGCCTGGATGGCGCGGCGGCGCGCTCGTGCGGCAACATCGTGAGTGTGGTCATGCTCTTTCGTGTCTCGCGCAAATTCCATAGCGACCGCCGCGGCAACATCGCGATGATGTACGCGCTAGCCCTGCCGGTGTTGATGTTCGGCATCGGGGTGGCGATCGACTTCACCCACGCCGCGCAAGTGCGCACGGAGCTGAATGCGGCCGCGGACGCCGCGGTGCTCGCCGCTTTGACGCCGAGCATGATGGACCAGCCGGTCGCGACCGCGCAGACCGCCGCGCAAAACATGTTCAACGGCCAGATCGCCAACCTCACCTCGCTGGCGGCCGGAGACACGACCGTCACCGTCACCATCACCAATCCCACCAACAACCCCCTCGTCCGCAATGTCACGGTCGCCTACACCGCGCAGAACGACAACATTTTCGCCAGCGTCCTCGGCGTGCCCACTCTTGGGCTGGCCGGCTCGTCGACCGCGAGCGCGGCGCTCGCCGCGAACATCAATTTCTACCTGCTGCTCGACAATTCCCCCTCGATGGCCCTGCCGGCGTCGCCGGGAGGGCCAGGGAACCCGCCGGGCATCATCGAGATGGAGAACCTGACGCCGCAGCAGGGCAATTGCGCGTTCGCCTGCCATGAGGGAAGCACCAACAACGCCGATTCGGCGGGAAATCCGTGCCTGAAGGGCGCCACCTACTCGACCCCGACGCTCAGCAGCCCGCCGCCGTCGACGTCACACGGGAACACGTACTGCGCAACGAGCGCCGGCACGCAGATCGACGACTTCGCGCTAGCGCGCCAAAACGGCATCCAGTTGCGCCTCGACGCCCTCAGCACGGGGATCACCGATCTGATGTCGGACGCCTACAAGACCCAGCAAAACGCGCCCCCCACGCCTCCGGTGTATCAGTTCGCCGCCTATGCCATGGATTCCCCTTGGCAAATCGGCATGTCGAGCGCCACCACTCCCGCGTACAACAACCTGATGGCGATGACGCCCAACTACGTCTCCGGTTGGACGGCCGCCGCGCCGAATTTCGGCGTCATGGAGTACTACGCCAACAACGAGGAATGCGGCAACGCGGCGTGCACCAGCAACGGCGGCGGCGGCGACTACGCCACCAGTTTCAGCAACGCGCTGGGCGCCATGAACACGGTCATGCCCAATCCCGGCCTAGGCACCAACGTGGCGGGCGACACGCCGCAGGAAGTGCTGTTCCTCGTCACCGACGGCGTCGAGGACGATCTCGCTTCCTCGTGCAGCGAGCCGGAGACCAGCGGTCGATGCCAGGCGCCGATCAATCCGGCTCTGTGCACGACGATCAAGAACCGCGGCATCCGCATCGCGATTCTCTATACCGACTATTATCAGGTGACCTCGAATACCTGGTACGAAGATTGGATCGCGCCGTTCAATCCCGCTCCGCCCGCCCAATCGCAGATCGCGACCAACCTGGAGGCTTGCGCTTCGCCCGGCCTGTTCTACGACGCGGGCGTCGACGCCACCAACCTCGGCGGCGATCTGCAGGCGCTCTTCAACACGGTCGTGCAAACAGCTCACTTGACGCAGTGACGGCAGCGCGACTTCACGGGCGGCGCGTCGCGCCCGACCGAGCGCCGCGAGGCCATGGCGCCGCTTCCTCCCTTGCGGGACGACCGCATCGAGGCGAGCCGAATTTGATCGCGTCCCGACGCAAGTCGCATACCAGCGGGTCGTGCGAGCGCGCGCGCCCTTTGCGGAACCTCCGGGAAAATAGCCGAGCCCGATGTTGACGAGCGGCCGGGTCGCGTTGGCCGCGCGGTTGCGCCTCCTCGGCCGGCCCCTCGTCCCAGCCCTCTCCGCGGCGAACGGCTGCGATATGCGCACAAGTCAAGTCGCCGTCGCATGTCCAGGCGCGGAGACGCCTCATGTGGGCTCGCGACTCGGCCACGGGGCGGAGGAGCGGCTTGCCGAGTCGCGCTGCAGCGCCTCGGAAAGCGACGGGCGTCAAGGAGCCGTCATTGCGGCCCGGCGCCCGGCGAGGAGGGAAGCCGCGACGCTAAATGCGACGGCCGTGTTTTCCGGCCGGCGCTCTAGGTCCTGTGGACTCTTGGGATTCCCATTTTTGTAGAACCATGATTCAAGGCTTCTTTTTAGGAGGCGGCCTTGGGCGTCATGGATCGGCTCGTCTTGAGCGATGGGCAATGGGAGCGCATTTCCGGCTTGACCATCGGGCGACCGGATCAACGCGGTTCCACGGGGCGTGACAATCGCATGTTCGTGGAAGGCGTTCTTTGGATTGTGCGCACCGGGTCGCCATGGCGCGATCTGCCGGAAGCTTTCGGCGATTGGAACAGCGTGTTCCGCCGTTTCAGTCGCTGGAGCGCCAAGGGCGTGTGGCGGCGCATGTTCGAGGCGCTGTCCGACGATCCGGACTTTGAATATCTGATCGTCGACTCCACGATCGTCCGGGCGCATCAACACGCCAGCGGCGCAAAAAGGGGGCTCAAAATCAAGCCATTGGCCGCTCGCGCGGCGGCCTGACAACCAAGATTCATTTGGCCGTGCGTGGATTGGGCTGTCCCGTCCGCTTCCATCTCACCAAAGGCCAAGCCGGCGACGCGCCGCAAGCCGAGTCGCTCGTCGACGGGTTCGCCGCCGAAGTGGTCATGGCCGATGCAGCCTACGATTCCGACGCGTTCCGCGCCCAGATCCCCGCAAAAGGCGCACAGGCCGTCATTCCGAACAATCCCTCACGCGCGAAAATGCATCCGCTCAACAAAGCGCTATACGCCGAACGCCATTTGATCGAATGCTGCTTCAGCAAACTCAAGCAATTCCGCCGCGTCGCCACGCGATACGAGAAGACCGCTCGAAATTATCTCGCAATCGTCGCCGTCGCCGCCATCGTCCTGTGGTTGCGATAAGTGTCCACAGAACCTAGCACTACTTTGGCAGTTTCATTCGAGTGGTCTGCGGACTCGTTTGCGGCAATGTGGGCATCGGTAGGGCGGCGCGCGCGCCAGGGCGACGACGATGGCTTTTCGTATGGCCGGCAGCGT
>Ga0187852_1000338_pt1 | contig 51447 bp, 42 predicted proteins | sample June2016WEW_6_40_FD_134511 | JGI IMG/M metagenome (GOLD analysis project Ga0187852, IMG submission 134511) | Peatland microbial communities from SPRUCE experiment site at the Marcell Experimental Forest, Minnesota, USA - June2016WEW_6_40 | ecosystem: Environmental > Terrestrial > Soil > Wetlands... | reverse complement strand
GGCTCGCCAAGGATTGGGAGTGCCTCAATCGCAAGGCGCTCGCCTTTCTCAAGCTCGCTTCTATCCGCCTCATGACGCGAAAACTATGCAATGCAAGATGATGTTCCCGGACAGACTCTAAGACCGGAGCGAAGTTAAATGATATTATACCCTGGAAAGATTACATTGAGAACGCGACATACGATCCAAGCGTCCAGGCGCTCCGGCTTGAAGAGTTAATGGCATTCTCGCGTGACCTCCACGACTTCATGAGAGATGACGTGAAGGCCAGCGAAAGCGAAAAGCCCCTATTTGTAAGCGGCAGCCTAATCGCCCTGCGGGATACGGCATTCGCCAAATCATACAAGTTCCTCACCCCCGCCGAGCTACCCAATGAATGGTTGCGGGCGATTAAGAAGGAGATGGACAAAGCTGACCTCCCTGGCTCCAAAAAGTCCACCATCACGCAACCATATGCCACTATCGCGGCTCACCCCGAAATAGCAAAGGCTCACAAAAAGTATCCAAAGGGAGTTATGAACGAGCTTGTCACTCGCTTGAACGAGAAGGTATGGCCGTTTATGAGCGTCTATCACGACTTTGATGTCGTGGGTCAGTTCTACGGAGAGTTTCTGAAATACACCGGAGGCGACAAGAAGGCTCTAGGCATCGTTCTGACACCACGACATATCACGGAGCTTTTCGCACTGCTGGCCAACGTGAACAAGAATAGCAAGGTTCTTGATATTTGCGCCGGTACTGGTGGTTTTCTGATTGCTGCCATGCATCAAATGATGAGAAGTGCAACGACGGAAGCGGAGAAGGAGTCTATCCGCAAACAGCGATTAATCGGGGTAGAGCAGTTGCCAAACATGTTTACACTGGCGGCAAGCAACATGATTCTTCGCGGCGACGGAAAAGCAAATCTTCACCAATCGTCGTGCTTCGATGAAGCAGTGACGGCTGCGATCAAGAAGCTGCATTGCACGGTAGGACTCCTCAACCCCCCGTATTCCCAGAAGGACGAAGACCTTCACGAGTTTTATTTTATCAGGCATATGCTTGATTGTTTAAAGGAGGGAGGAACCGGAGTTGTGGTGGTGCCGATGTCATGTGCAGTAGGGCCGCACCCTATGAAAGCTGAGATTCTGAAACAGAACACGCTGGAGGCGGTTATGTCGCTTCCGGACGAGCTATTCTATCCGGTTGGTACTATTCCCTGCGTGATGGTATTTACAGCCGGCGTCCCTCACGAAACCAGCGCTAGGAAGTCTTGGTTTGGTTATTGGAAACGCGATGGCTTCACCAAAACCAAACACCGTGGTCGAGTCGACTTGCATAACGAGTGGCCGGAAATTCGAAGCCGATGGGTAGAATCCTTCCGGAATAGGGAGGTACGTGCTGGTGAAAGCGTGATGCGACAAGTCGGCGCGAGCGACGAGTGGTGTGTCGAAGCCTATATGGAGACAGACTACAGCAAGCTAACTCGGGATCAGTTTGAAAAAGCCATACGGGACTATGCAGTCTATAGGCTGTTGGGTGCCAATATGAACGCGGTGGAGGACGAGGATTCTGATGCCGAAAGTGAGTGACTTGTTTGACGTTCAGTATGGTCATTCCCTCGAATTGAACCGTCTGAAACGGGCCAATAGGGGTGAAGGCGTCGCGTTCGTATCGCGACAAATGGGCGACAATGGCATTTCCGCTTGGGTAGAGCATGTATCGGGCGTGGACCCTGCGCCTCCAGGTGAACTAACCTGCGCCCTTGGAGGTAACGGTGTCCTCACAACGCATTTGCAGGAACAGCCTTACTACACGGCGTTCCATGTAGCACGGCTTATACCACTAGTCTCTTTGACGAAGACGCAGCTTATCTATTATGCGCTGTGCATCAAGGCGAATCGCTATCGCTACAGCTATGGGCGTCAAGCGAACAGAAGCTTGAAAGAACTGGAAGTCCCGCCGATAAATGCCATTCCACCCTATGTCGCAAGTACTGACCTCGACCAATTCACCGGGAGAGACGCACCCCTATCTGACGATCCTTTGCCGCGTCTCGATACGACTAGCTGGAGGCCATTCACGCTCGGAAAGCTATTCAGTATTAAGAAAGGCAAGAGGCTTACCAAAGCGAATATCAAACCGGGACACACACCGTTCATATCCGCTTTGGACAGCAACAATGGGTTGCGCCAACGGATTGCGGAGAAGCCGCGTCACCCAGCCGGAGTGATAACTGTCAATTACAACGGTAATGGAGTCGCGGAGTCTTTCTTTCAGCCAGAGCCATTTTGGGCGTCAGACGATGTGAACGTCCTATACCCAAGGGCAAATATGTCTGACGCGATGTCGCTTTTCGTGTGCGCCGTAATACGTTTCGAGAAATATAGGTTCAGCTACGGTCGTAAGTGGAATCTAAGCCGAATGAGACAATCTGTGATTTCTCTTCCTGCGAGCGCGGCTGGGGAACCTGATTGGGATTTTATGGGGACGTATATGTCCTGCCTTCCTTTCTCATCGACGCTAAGAAACGCCGCCAATCAATTCGGGCGCTGAAACCGCCCCCAAATAGTGGACTTCTAGCTTCGCCGCAATCAACACGCAAAGGTCTCCAGCGACAGTGGCTACATGTTCCGCCCAAACCGGCGTCCAAAACCTATGGTCGCCTAGCTCGCGAGCCATGTCCTCTAATTGAGGCAGGTCGACCTCGGTTGCTGACCGGAATGCGCTTTCTGGAGATCCCTCAGATTGACCGAAGGGGACATCTTGGGCGCGGCGCGGCAAGAGGCTGCCAAGCCGCTTTGCTGACGAAAGCGGCTGTCGCCGCTTTCGTCAGCAAAGCGCCGGCGGCGCGATGGATCGCTTCGCTGCGCTCGCGTTGACGACCGAGGGCCGGGCCGCAACATTGTCTTTCCGATAATCAGAAATAACGTTATTCTGTTCGTGAAAGTCGGAAAGCGGAGAGGCGACGAGGCGGCGGCGAAAATTCAGCGCCGATTATGCGAAACGAGAAATTCCCACCTTTGCGCCCGTAACCTTTCGATATCGCCCGAAACGGCCAGGGAAAACGCCAAATATTTCTTTGGAAAAGTTTGGAAAAGTTTGGAAGTTCCTTGGAAAAGCTTGGAAAATCCTTGGAATGGTTTGGAAAAGCTTGGCGGGCCGCGGCGCATGCCGGGGACCTCAGCGGGCAATCGCCGCCTGCCCTCACCCCAACCCTCTCCCGCACGCGGGCGAGGGGCGCTCTACTCCGCCGCCTCGGCCGCGCCCGGCATGTAGTTGAGCACCGGCGCGAGCCAGCGTTCGACCTCGGGGATCGCCATGCCCTTGCGCGCGGCGTAGTCCTCGACCTGGTCGCGCTCGATCCTTGCGACGCCGAAATAATGCGCTTGCGGATGCGCGAGATAGAGGCCGCACACCGAGGCGCCCGGCCACATCGCAAAACTCTCGGTGAGCTTGACGCCGATGCGGCCTTCGGCGTCGAGCAGGCGGAAGATCGTGTCCTTTTCCGTATGGTCGGGCTGGGCGGGATAGCCGGGCGCGGGGCGGATGCCGCGATAGGGCTCGGCGTGCAATTCCGCGGGGTCGAACGCCTCGTCGGGCGCATAGCCCCACAATTCGCGGCGCACGCGCGCGTGCATCGCCTCGGCGAAGGCTTCGGCGAAGCGGTCGGCGAGCGCCTTGACCAGGATCGAGGAATAGTCGTCGTTGGCGCGCGCGAAGCGCTTGGCGATGGCGTCCTCCTCGACGCCCGAGGTGACGACGAAGGCGCCGACATAGTCGGGCTCGGCGCTCTCGATCGGCGCGACGAAATCGGCGAGCGCGACATTGGGACGCCCGTCGCGCTTCGACAATTGCTGGCGCAGGGTGAACAGGGTTTCGAGGCTCGCGCGGCGGCTCTCGTCGTCAAAGAGGCGGATGTCGTCGCCGACGCGCGCGGCGGGCCAGAAGCCGACGACCGCCTTGGGCGCGAACCAGGCCTCCGCGATAATGCGCTTCAGCATCGCCTGCGCGTCGTCGAACAATTGCCGCGCCGCCGCGCCCTGCCTCTCGTCTTCGAGGATGGCGGGATAGCGGCCCTTCAGCTCCCAGGTCTGGAAGAACGGCGTCCAGTCGATATAGCGCGCGAGATCGGCGAGGTCCCAGTTCTCGAACACGCGCACGCCCAGAAAGCTGGGCTTGGGCGGCGTGTAAGCGGCCCAGTCGATCGCCATGGCGTTGGCGCGCGCCTTCTCCAGCGGCAGGCGCGCCTTGTCGGCTTCGCCGCGCGCATGGGCGTCGGCGACCTTGCGATATTCGGCGCGCACGGATGCGACATAGGAAGCCTTCGAATCCGGCGACAGCAGCGCGCCGACGACGCCGACGGCGCGGCTGGCGTCGTTGACGTGGACGGCCTGGCCGCGCGCGTATTTCGGGTGGATCTTCACCGCGGTGTGCACGCGGCTGGTGGTCGCGCCGCCGATCAGCAGCGGGATGTCGAAACCCTCGCGCTCCAGCTCCGCCGCGACATGCGCCATCTCGTCGAGCGAGGGCGTGATGAGGCCGGAGAGGCCGATGACGTCGACCTTGTGCTCGCGGGCCGCGGCAAGGATTTTCGAGGCCGGCGTCATCACCCCGAGATCGATGATTTCGTAATTGTTGCAGGCGAGCACGACGCCGACGATGTTCTTGCCGATGTCGTGCACGTCGCCCTTGACGGTCGCCATCAGGATCTTGCCGGCGCTCTGGCGGCCCTCGCCGCCGTTGGCTTGTCTTTCCGCCTCCATGTAGGGCAGCAGCAGCGCCACCGCCTGTTTCATCACGCGCGCCGATTTGACGACCTGCGGCAGGAACATTTTTCCCGCGCCGAAGAGGTCGCCGACGACGTTCATGCCCGCCATCAGCGGCCCCTCGATGACGTGCAGCGGGCGCGCGGCGGCGAGGCGCGCTTCCTCAGTGTCGGCGTCGATATAGTCGGTGATCCCGTTGACCAGCGCATGGGCGATGCGCTTGTCGACCGGCCATTCCCGCCAGCTCAGGTCCTGCGCTTTCGCTTCCTTGCCGGCGCCGCCGCGGTAGCGCTCGGCGATCGCGAGCAGCCGCTCGGTGGCGTCGGGGCGGCGGTTGAGCACCGCGTCCTCGCAGGCCTCGCGCAATTCCGCATCGATCGTTTCGTAGACCGCGAGCTGGCCGGCGTTGACGATGCCCATGTCCATGCCGGCCTGGATCGCGTGATAGAGAAACACCGCGTGCATCGCTTCGCGCACCGGCTCGTTGCCGCGAAACGAGAACGACAGGTTCGAGACGCCGCCGGAGACGTGGACATGCGGCAGGCTGGCGCGGATTTGCTTCGCCGCTTCGATGAAGGCGACGCCGTAGCCGTTGTGCTCCTCGATGCCCGTGGCGATGGCGAACACGTTGGGGTCGAAGACGATGTCCTCGGGCGGGAAATCGGCTTGCTCGGTGAGCAGCTTATAGGCGCGCGCGCAAATGCTCGCCTTGCGCTCCAGCGTGTCGGCCTGGCCCTGTTCGTCGAAAGCCATGACGACGACCGCCGCGCCATAGGCGCGCACCAGCCGCGCCTGGCGCAAGAAGGCCTCCTCGCCTTCCTTCATCGAGATCGAATTGACCAGCGGCTTGCCCTGCACGCATTTCAATCCCGCTTCGATGATGGCGAATTTCGAGGAATCGATCATCACGGGAACGCGCGCGATATCGGGCTCGGCGGCGATGAGGTTGAGGAATTCGACCATCGCCGAGGCGGAATCGATCAGCCCCTCGTCCATGTTGACGTCGATGATCTGCGCGCCATTGGCGACCTGATCGCGCGCGACGGCGAGCGCGCCGGCGTAATCGCCCGCGGTGACGAGCTTGCGGAACTTGGCCGAGCCGGTGACGTTGGTGCGCTCGCCGACATTGACGAAGGGTATGTCCTTGGTCAGCGTCAGCGGCTCGAGGCCGGAAAGGCGCATCAGCGGCGCCATTTGCGCGGGAATGCGCGGCTGGACGCCGCGCACGGCCTCGGCGATCGCGCGGATATGTTCGGGCGTCGAGCCGCAGCAGCCGCCGACGACGTTGACGAGAGAATCGCGCGCGAAGCCGGCGATCTCGGCCGCCATTTGCCCCGGGGTTTCGTCATAGAGGCCGAATTCGTTGGGCAGGCCGGCGTTGGGATAGGCGCAGACGAAGGTCTCGGCGACGCCGGAGATCTCCTCGAGATGTTCGCGCATCGCGCTGGCGCCGAGCGCGCAATTGAGGCCGACGGCGAACGGACGGGCGTGACGCAGGGAGTGCCAGAACGCGGTCGGCGTCTGCCCCGAAAGCGTGCGTCCCGAGCGGTCGGTGATCGTGCCGGAGATCATCAGGGGCAGGCGGAGCCCGCGCGCGGCGAAGATCTCCTCGCAGGCGAAGATCGCCGCCTTGGCGTTGAGCGTGTCGAAAATTGTCTCGATCAGGATGATGTCGGCGCCGCCGTCGATCAGGCCGACGATCTGCTCGGCGTAGGCCTCGCGCAACGCGTCGAAGGTCACGGCGCGGAAGCCGGGGTTGTTGACGTCGGGCGAGATCGACGCGGTGCGGTTGGTCGGCCCGAGCGCGCCGGCGACGAAGCGGCGCTTGCCGTCGATGCGCTCAGCCTTCAGCGCCGCGCGGCGCGCGAGCCGGGCGCCGTCGCGGTTCAGTTCGTACACCACTTCCTGCATGCCGTAGTCGGCCTGCGCGATCGACGTCGAGGAAAAGGTGTTGGTCTCCAATATGTCCGCGCCGGCCATCGCATAGGCGAAGTGAATGTCCTCGATCGCCTGCGGCTGGGTGAGCGTGAGAAGATCGTTGTCGCCCTTGAGATGGCACTCGCAACCGTCGAAGCGGGCGCCGCGGAAATGGCCCTCCTCGAGGGCGAGATCCTGAATCTGCGTCCCCATCGCGCCGTCGAGAATGAGGATGCGCTCGCGCGCGGCCTGGGCGAGCGCCTCGGCGGCGTCGTTCAGTGGCGCCGAAGCGGGCTCGAACAGGTCAAGGGGCTTCACGCTCATCGGGTAACCCTGCTCCGCAACCAATGGATATAACTATATAAGCATATCCTTATATCATATCAAGCGACCGTATTCCACGGCCCTCGTTGAAAATTGCGCCAAGCCCCGCCTAAACTACCAACAAGATGGAAGGAGCGCCCGTCCGGCATTGCCGGTCGAAGGAAGCGCTCCTCGATCCTATCGGCGAAGACCCGGGGCAGGTCGGCATGTGGTTCAAGGTCGAAAACAAGCGCACGTCCAAGGGGCAGAAATTCGTCGTCCGCTGCGCCTCGGAGATCGCCGGCAAGAAAGTGGTGGAGGAACGCCCGGCGCAGGGGGCCGCCGGCGCGCGCAGGGCGGCGGAGGTGCTCGCCTCCAGCCTGAACATGACGGCGACCGTCTACGGCGCGGACGCCGAGGGCGAATTCGTCTACGGCGTTCACGAAGTCTCCGACGGCGCCGGCGACGCCAGCAGCCCCATCATCAAGCGCCTGTTCGCGGAGTCAGCCGCCGCCTCGCTGTCGCTGAAGGATCAGTTGCTGGCGCAAATCCCCGAGGACGCGATCCGGGGTTTCGCCTCGCTCGCCGCCTCGCTCGGCTACCTCGTCAGCCAGCACAAGCAGGTGAAACGTTCGGCGACGCCGGAGATCCGCTATGCGACCCTGTTCCGCATCTTCTGCGGCGGCGGCGAACCCGGCATCCTGAGCCTCAACGCCGACGACGCGTCGCTCGCGTTGCTCAGCCGCCGGCTCGTCGACATGCCCGGCTGGGTGTGGCTCAGCGAACTCACCGGCCTGGGCGTCGCCGAGCGTCAAGCCGTCAACCCGCATTTCACGCCGCGCAAGGTCGTCCTGAACATCGACGGGGAGATGCAGGTGTTGCAGCCGCGCACGGTGTTCCGCGGCGTCGCGCCAGGCAGCGGCGGCCAGTTCATGCTGATCCTGCAGGTCGCGAGCCGGACCGCGACCTCCTATCAGAACGGCCTCGACAGCGTCGGCCTCGTCTACCACGACGCCGACGAGGCGGAAGTGGTCGCGCTGGTGCGAGGCCTGTTGCAGGAGACGAACGTCTTCAAGAACCGGATCGTGCTGGTCAATCGCGATCTGCGCACGGTGCGTTCGCGCATGTCCGACCGCTCCTGGTATGACGTGATCCCGCATGAGCGCGCCCGCGAGGAACTGGACTTCATCGCCGCCTCGATCCGTGACCGCGAAATGCTGAAGGCGGAGGGACTGACGATCAAGCGCGGCCTCTTATTGTCGGGGCCGCCGGGCGACGGAAAGTCGACGGCCATCGAGTGCTTCGTCAACGGCGTCGCCGGCGAGGCGACGGTCATCATCGTCGAGGCGGTCGACCACATCAGGGCCATCTACCATCTCGCGCAGATGCTGGCGCCGACCGTGGTGATCCTCGAGGACCTCGATTTGATGACCAAATCGCGCCAGAGCCCCTATCCCTCGACCGTTAAGGACGACGTGACCGGCGAATTGCTGCAGGTGCTCTCCGGCGGCTCGGCTTACGCCGACATCATTACGATCGCCACCACCAATCATCCCGAGGCGATCGACGACGCGCTGGCCAAGCGGGCCGGCCGCTTCGACGCGCATGTCCGCATGGGCTACCCGAGCGACGAGGCGAAGCAGCGCATCCTCGATCTCTATCTCGACCGTTTCGGCGTCGCGGACGAGCTGACGCGCCGGCGCCTGCAAGTGGCCCTCGCGAAGGATCTGGGCCGACTGCATCTCGTGCCGGCGCATATCGAGGAATTCGTCAAGGCCGGCGTCAAGCGCGCCCGGCTCGCGCGCCGCGTCCCCGAATATTCGGACTTCGAGCCAGGGATCGAGGCGACCAAGTCCATCGCCTCGGTCAAGGCGGCGGCGCAGGCGGGCGCATAGGCCGGCGCCGCGGCGCGATCGCCGAGCCCAGCGCCGCCGCCGCGCGGTTCCAGCTTGCCCGGCTTGACTCGCGGTGTAATTTACCTCAGGTCTTGTATAGTAAAACGCGGTTGATCCCGCGCAGAGCGAGCGTTGCCGCCGCCCTCGAATGTCCCGTGCGTCCGTTCCGTCGATCGCGCCGATGGGGGAATCGATGAGCAAGACCAGGTCCTGGCTGTCCGCTGCGGCGCTCGCGGCGTCGGCCGTTCCGGCGTTGGCTTCCGTTCCGCAGACGACGCCTCTCGCCGCGCGAACGGCTTTCGCCGGCGCCACCGGGTTGAGCGCCGCCGACTTGATCGTCGGGCTCGACGGGACTTTGGCCTTTGACGTGAAGGCGCATGGGGTGAAAGTCGCCGACGGCAATAGCGGCACGAATAGGAACTGCGGTGAAAACGCAAATAACGGCTGTCCACCGTGATTTCCGTCGGATCGAGCCCGCGTGGCGGGCGAAGGCCTGCGCCGGCCGTTTACGATCCCAGGTTGAGAAATGCCCGTGCGTTTCGACGCGACGTCTCCGAAAGATGTACCGATGGAGGAATAGATGAACAAAAACAAATACTTGCTCTCTGCGGCGGCGCTCGCGGCGTCGACCATTCCGGCAATTGCGTCTGTTCCGACGACGACTTCGCCCGCCGAGCGCCCCGCTCTCCCCATCGTCGCCCGCGCAACCGGGTTGACCGCCGCGGACTTGATCGTCGGGCTCGACGGAACGGTGGCATTCGATGTGCAAGCGCAGGGAACTCTAGTCTGCCAAGCCGCCAACACCAGTTGCAGTCAAGCCACCAATAACGGCTGCTAGACGGTTGAAGCGCGGCGAGCGGATTCCCGGGGGGAGGAAGCCCCCGCCCGGATCGTCGGCGCTCGCGAGCCGAGAAACGCCCATGCGTTTCGACGCGATGTCTTCGGAAATCGCCGGGGCGGTGACCAACGACCATTTGCACCTGATCGTGAATCCGACCGAACGCTGCAATCTTCGCTGCGCCTATTGCTATGAGACCTTCGCGCTGGGGAAGATGCCTGAGACAATTGTTTCCGGCGTCTTCAATCTGGTGAAGCGGCGGGCGGAGAAGGGGCTGAAAACCTTCCGGCTCGAGTTTTTCGGCGGCGAGCCGTTGGTCGCCTGGGACGTCGTCGAAACGCTGGCTCACGGCCTATCGGACATTTGCCGAGCCAAGGGGACCGAGATGCTCGGCGGCATGACGACCAATGGCGTCTTGCTCACGCGCTCCCGCCTCGATCGGTTGGCGGCCGCAGATGTCCGTTCTTTCCAAGTGACGCTTGACGGGCCGAAGGCCGTTCACGATCGCCGCAGGGTTGGGCGTCAGAGCGAGGGAAGCTTCGAAGCGGTCTGGAAGACTCTGGAAATGCTCAAGGCCGCGCCGCATTCGCTCGATGTGTTGATCCGACTGCATTTCGACCCGACGTCCCTCGAACATTGTCTCGGCGACGCGGGCTTTATCAGAAGGGTTTCGGCGTCATTCGTGAAAGACGACGAAAGGTTCCGTTTGCATTTCCATGCTCTGGGCCGGTGGGGCGGTCCCCATGACGACGAGACGCCGGTCTTCGGGTCTCCGGTCGACGAGCGGGCGGCGGTCGAGAAATTGATCGACGAGGCCCTGGCCGCCGGTTGTTCGCCGACCCAGTTCGCTCAATATCGTCGGGACGCGGCTTTAGGGGAGTCCGGGCACGCGATCTGCTACGCCGCCCGGGCGAACGCCTTCGTCATCCGCTCGGACGGCCGCGTGGCGAAATGCACGGTCGCTTTCGAAGACGAGCGCAATACGGTCGGACGGCTGTCGGAGAACGGCGACCTCGTCATCGACCAATCCCGGCACCTTCCCTGGCTTCATGGCCTCATCTCCGGCGATCCGCTCGCCTTGAGCTGCCCGGCGCTGGCCTATCTCTGGAGCAAGAGCGATGATCCTTCGACCCAAGCCGCTTGAGCGCGAGCGACAGTCGCGAACGGGCGCTCGTTTCGCCGGCGGAGTGACGGCGCCGTCGACGCAGGGGGCAAAAAAGCAAGGATTCAAGGGGCGATCGTCCTCGCGATCCGGAACCCCAAGTCGCCGTTGCGGTCGTCGAAGGTGACCCTGACGCGGGCGGCCGAGCGGAGGTACGTAGCAAAATCGTCCCAGGAACCGCCGCGGGCGACCCGGCCGTTGCAGTCGCCGACGGTCCACGCCGACCCGTCCGTCGGCGCCCCGTTGAAGTCGGAATGATAACAATCCTGCACCCATTGCCAGACGTCGCCCGCCATGTCGTAGAGGCCGAAGGCGTTGGCGGCGAACCAGCCGACCGGCGAGGTCTCCTTGCCGTCCCAAGGGCTGCCGCAGCCTTTGCAATCGGCGTTTCCCTTGCCAATCTCGTCACCCCATATGTAGGCCTTGGGCGAGCCGGCGCGCGCCGCGTATTCCCACTCGGCTTCCGTGAGCAGCCGATAGGGCGCGCCGGTCATCCGGGAAAACCAGGCGGCATAGGCCTGTGCGTCGTCCCAGGTGACATGAATCACCGGTTTCCTGCCGCGTCCCATGCCGGACTCGCTGTATCGCGGACAACCCCCTACCGACACGCAGGCGTCCCATTCGTCGAACATGACGTCGAATTTCGACACGGCGAACGGCTTGGCGATCGTGACCGCGCGCTGCGGGCCTTCATTGTCCTTTCGGCCGAGTTCCGTCTCGGGCGAGCCCATCGTGAAGGCGCCGGCCGGCGCCACGATCATCTCGGGACAGTCCTTGGCGCATTCACGGAAGCTCGCCCCCGGTTTGAGCGCCTGTAGGGCCTGAGCGGTGAGCACATAGGGCCGGACATCGGCGAGCATGTAAGGCCGCATGGTCACCCACCAGTTCACCTGCTCCCAGATTGCGGCCTGATTGATCCAGCCGACGAGACCGGCGATGACGGCGACGAGCAGCGCGTAAATGAGCGCTTGCACGCGCCGCATCCGGCCTCTCGTCGCCGCTTCTTTGTTCCGACACGCCGCGAGATACTCGCGCTCTGGCGCGGCGATCAGGGGGGCGAGATCGGCGCGCGCCTTGAGCCGCTCGGCCTCCTCCAGTCGACTGCCGGCATGATTGAGCCACGCCGCGTTCTTATCGTTCGCCGCCCAGTCACGCGTGGCGCGCCTGACCCCTTCGAGCGCCGCCAGAAGCCCAAAATCCTGTTCGAGCCAGCCCTGGAGCAAGCCCCATTGACGCAGCAGCGCCTCATGCGCGGGCTCGATCGTCACCGCGCCGTTCTCGGCGACATCCGTCGCCAGCAGGCGGGCGGCGACGAGATGCTCGACGAGCGGGCGCGCCTCCTCGGGGATCTCAGCCATTCTCGCGATGCGACGGCGTGGCGCGCCGGTTTCCGGATCGATGCCCGCGAGCCAGGGAATCAGCGCCCGGCGCAACAAAGCGAGTCGCGCGGTCCTGTCGCGCGGCACTTTGGGGTCGGAGTCCGCCGCCGCCATGGCGCGCTCCACGGCGGCCTCGATCGAACCTTTCACGCCTCCCGTTTGACGATACTCGGCGAGCGTCAGATCGCCGTCGCCGCCATGGTCGACATAGAGCCGCTCCAGCGTGAAGGCGAGCAGCGGCAGCGCGTCCTTCGCGCCGCCGGTCTCGATATCGGCGAGCAGCGCCTGCGTCAGCGCCGGCTCGATCGTCAGCGGGCGCCGCGATTGGCTGAGCCGCCGCGCCGGGCCTTCGATGACGCTCTCGTAGGAACCATGCGGCAGCGGCGACAGGCTGAAGGTCTCCTGACGCACGCCCTCGAGTTCCGGCGCCGATTGCAATCGCTCGTAAGCGTCCGAGCGGATCGCGACCATCACGATCACGGCCGGCGTCGGGGCGTTCACGACGTCCTTCAGCAGCGCGAGAAAGGCGCGGGCCTCCGCCGCTCCCTCCGCCAGGAACAATTCCTCGCCCTGATCGATGGCGAGCACGAGGGTTGGCGCCTCCGGCCGCGGCTCGCCCGGGTCCGCCGCCGCGCGCCGGCTTTCCGCGAGCCGCGCCAGCAACGGCGAGAGCGCCGCCGCGCCGTTGTCGATCGCCGCTTGGATTTGCGCGCGCGTGACGCCCAGCCGGGCGTTGGCGAAGGCCAAATCGAGCGCGCGCAAGAATCCGGATTCGCCGCCGAGCGCCGAGCGCTCCGGCCGCACCACGGGCAGCGTCAGGAAACGCCGGTCGTCGCGCGCCAGCCGCGGCAGAATCCCGGCGCGCAGGAACGAGGATTTGCCCGCCCCGGAGGCGGCGAGAATCGCCAGAAAGCGCGGCGGCGCCGCCTCGCGCAAGCCACGCAACCGATCGAGCGCGGCGACCGTCGGCGCCTCGCGGCCGAAGAAAATGCCGGCGTCTTCCGCCTCCAACGCTTTGAGACCGCGATAGGGCGCCCGGTCCGGATCGCTCTCGGGCGGCCATGCGAAATATTTGGGATCCAGCCCGGCCCGGTTCAGCCCGGCCTTGAGGCGGGCGAGGCCGCTCTGCGAAAAGGTGACATGCTGTTCCTTTCCGCCATCAGGCGTCACCGCACGAAAGGCGACGTGATCGCGCCCTGACGCGAGATCGACCAATTGCCAATCGCGCGCGATTTCCGGCGGCAGATCGGCGATGGCGAGCCCTTCGATCAACAGGCCGAACATGCGCTTGTTGAGCTTGCCGGCGAGGTGGAATTCCTTCAGGCACCAGCCGGAGGCGAGCCAGGCGCGGCTGACCACGAACAGCACCGCCTCGCAGCGCATCGCCGCCTCGTTCAGCGCCCGCTCCCAGCGCTCGCCCGCGGCGATGCCGCGCTCGGGATCGAGATCGAGGAAAACGTCGTCCCAACCTTGGGCGGCGAGCCAATCGCGGATCGCGATCGCTTCGAAATCGTCCTTGCTCGAATGGCTTAGGAAAATACGGGACATGAATGACGAGCCGCCGCCACCGAGGAATAAGCGATCGAGGCTAGTTCAATTGCCGGCGTTGTTCCAGCCTGCCAATTCTCGGGCGGACGTCGGCGGTTCGCCAAGCCGCGCGGAGCCGACGCCGACAGTCTTGCAGGCGCGGGCCGGCGCCGCGCGTCTGATTCCGACGCCTAGCGCTTTTGTCGAGTTGCCAAATGCACGCCATGCTTTAGAACGAAGCGCGACGCGAAAGCGGGGACGAACGGGAGCCTCGTGAGCGGAAAGCGCTCGAGGAGGCGCGCCGATGGGAAGACGCTCGCTGTTTCGTCTGCGCCGCCTCGCGCGCCGCGCCCTCGCCGCCTTTTGCGAGATCCGGACTTGGCGCCGCGCCGACGACTTCGCCGCCTCTCTTCCGTTCCGTCACGCCTGGCAAACCCCTGAGGACAATTTCTGATGACCGACAATTCCAACGGCGCGCCCAAACGCCCCTCGATCACCGATCAGGAAGCGTTGCTGTTCCATTCGCGCGGGCGGCCGGGCAAGCTCGAGATCACCGCCACCAAGCCGATGGCGACGCAACGCGATCTCTCGCTCGCTTATTCGCCCGGCGTTGCGGTCCCCGTGAAGGCGATCGCCGCCGATCCTTCGAGGGCCTACGACTATACCGTGCGCGGCAATATGATCGCGGTCATCACCAATGGCACTGCCATTCTCGGCCTCGGCAATCTCGGCGCCTTGGCGGCCAAACCGGTCATGGAGGGCAAGGCGGTCCTGTTCAAGCGCTTCGCCGACATCGACTCGATCGATCTCGAAATCGACACCGAGGACCCCGAAGAATTCATCAACAGCGTGCGCTATCTCGGGCCTTCGTTCGGCGGCATCAATCTCGAGGACATCAAGGCGCCGGAATGCTTCATCATTGAAGAGCGCCTGCGCGAATTGATGGACATTCCCGTTTTTCACGACGATCAGCACGGGACCGCGATCATCGCCGCCGCCGGCATGATCAACGCCATGCAACTGACCGGGCGCGACATCAAGACGACGCGCCTGGTGTGCAACGGCGCCGGCGCCGCCGGCATCGCCTGTCTCGATCTCATCAAGGCGATCGGCTTCGAGCCGTCGAACGTCGTCCTGTGCGACACCAAGGGCGTCGTCTATCGCGACCGCAAGGAAGGCATGAACCAATGGAAGTCGGCGCACGCCGTCGATACGCCGCTGCGCACCTTGGCCGAGGCAATGGTCGGCGCCGACATCTTCTTCGGGCTTTCCGCCAAGGGCGCGTTGACGCCCGACATGGTCAAGACCATGGCGCCCAACCCGATCATCTTCGCGATGGCCAATCCCGATCCCGAGATAACGCCCGAAGACGCGCAGAAGGTGCGCGAGGATGTCATCATCGCCACCGGGCGCTCGGACTATCCCAACCAGGTCAACAATGTCCTGGGCTTTCCCTACATCTTCCGCGGCGCGCTCGACGTGCGCGCCAAGACCATCAACATGGAGATGAAGATCGCGGCGGCGCACGCCCTGGCCGAACTCGCGCGCGAGGACGTGCCCGACGAAGTCGCGCTCGCCTATCGCGGGGCGCGGCCGCGCTTCGGGCGCGATTACATCATCCCCGTGCCCTTCGATCCCAGGCTCATTCATGTCGTGCCGATGGCCGTGGCGAAGGCGGCGATGGAATCGGGCGTCGCGCAGCGCCCGATCGTCGACATGAACGCCTACAAGGCGCAGCTTTCAGCGCGCCGCGATCCGATCGCGGGCGCAATGCAGCGGATCATCGAGCGCGTGCGCCGCATGCCCAAGCGCGTCGTCTTCGCCGAAGGCGAGGAAGAGCAAGTCATCCGCGCCGCCTATTCCTTCGTCAATCAAGGTCTCGGCACGGCGATCCTGGTCGGGCGCGAGGACCGCGTGCGCGCGGTCGCCCAGCAGTCCGGCTTCGACCTCGCGGACAAGGGCGTCGAAATACACAACGCGCGGCTTTCGAAACGCAACGCGCTCTATGCGCAATTCCTCTACGAGCGGTTGCAGCGGCGCGGCTTCCTGTTCCGCGACTGCCAGCGCCTCATCAATCAGGACCGCAATTATTTCGCCGCCGCGATGGTCGCGCAGGGCGACGCCGACGCGCTGGTGACCGGCGTGACTCGGAATTTCTCGATCGCGCTCGAGGAGATCCGCCGCGTCATCGATCACAAACCGGGCCATCGCGTGATCGGCGTATCCTTGATTCTGGCGCGCGGCCGCCCGATTCTCGTCGCCGACACAGCGATCACCGAGATGCCGACTTCCGAAGATCTCGCGCAGATCGCTGTCGAGGCGGCCGGCGTCGCGCGCCGGCTCGGCTACGAGCCGCGCGTGGCGATGCTCGCCTTCTCCAATTTCGGCCATCCGCCGGGCGAGCGCGCGTTGCGGGTGCAGGAAGCCGTGCGCATTCTCGACGCGCAGCGCGTCGATTTCGAATATGACGGCGAGATGGGGGCCGATGTCGCGCTCAACAAGGAATTGATGGGCGCCTACCCGTTCTGCCGTCTCACCGACACCGCGAACGTGCTGGTGATGCCGGCCTTCCATTCCGCCGCGATCGCGACGCGCATGGTGCAGGAACTCGGCGGCGCGACGGTGATCGGGCCGCTGATCGTCGGACTGGAGAAACCGGTGCAGATCGTCTCGCTGGGCGCCAAGGACTCGGACATCGTCAACATGGCGGCGCTGGCGAGCTTCAATATCGGAGGCTGAGCCGCCGTTCCGAGCCTTGGCGTCAAACCTTCATCTGCGCGCCGAGTTCGACCACGCGATCGGAAGGGATGTTGAAGAAATCGGGCGCGCTGGCGGCCTGCTTGGCCAGCGCGATGAACAGCCGGTCCTGCCATTGCGGCATGCCGGAATTGGGCGCCGGCTTGAGCGTGCGCCGGCCGAGGAAGAACGAAGTCGTCATAATGTCGAATTTCAACCCCGTCTTGCGCAATGCGGCGAGCGCGACGGGAACGCGCGGCGATTCCATGTAACCGAAATGCAGCGTCAGCGAGAGGAAGTCGGGCGACAGCGCGTGAACCTCGAACCGCTGGGCCTGCGGCACGCGCGGCGACGTTTCGGTCTTCACGCACATCATCACCACTCGCTCGTGCAAGACCTTGTTGTGCTTGAGATTGTGCATGAACGAGGAGGGCGCGACGCTAGGGTCGCTGGTCAGAAAAATCGCGGTGCCGGGAACGCGCACGGGCTTCGACTTTTCCAGCATCTTGATCAGATCCTTCATCGGGATCGAATCGCGATGGGTCTTGGCGCTGAGGATCGCGCTGCCGCGCGACCATGTCCACATCGCCACGAACATCGCGCCGGCGAGCGTGAGCGGAATCCAGCCGCCGTCGAGCACTTTGTAGAGATTGGCGATGAAGAAGCTCACGTCGATCGACAGGAACGCGCAGACCAGCGCCAGCGCTCCCCACAGCGGCCAGCGCCACAGGCGCCAGACGACGAAAAAGGCCAACGCGGTCGTGGCGACCATCGTCCCGGAAACCGCGATGCCATAGGCGTTGGCGAGCGCGGTGGACGAGCGGAACACCAGCACCAGCGCGAGCACGCCGAGCAAGAGGATGCGGTTGACGCGCGGAATGAATATCTGCCCCTCGAGCATTTCGGAGGTGTGGATGATTTCGAGGCGCGGCAGCAGGCCGAGCTGAATGGCCTGGCTGGCGAACGAAAACGCGCCGGTGATGACCGCCTGGCTGGCGATGACGGTCGCGACGGTCGCCAACAGGATCAGAGGCAACAGGCCCCAGCCCGGCGCCAAGAGGTAATAGGGATTCTCGACCGCCTTGGCGTTGGCGATGATCACCGCTCCCTGGCCGAGATAATTGAGCATCAGCGCCGGCAGCACGAGGAAGAGCCACGCGGCCTGTATCGGCAGGCGGCCGAAATGACCCATGTCGGCGTACAGCGCCTCGGCGCCGGTCACGGCGAGGAAAACGCTGCCGAGCACGATGAAGCCGATCGCGCCATGGGCATAGAGGAACGCGATCCCCGGCGCCGGGCTGAGCGCGCGCAGGATGATCCACGCATCGGGAATGTGCAGGGCGCCGAGCACGGCGTTGACGGCGAAGAACAGCGCCATGATCGGGCCGAGGAACGCCGCCACGCCCGCCGTCCCGCGGTTCTGCGCCGTGAACAGCAGAATGAGGATGACTACGGTCGCCGGCAAAACGAACGGCGCGAGCTCGGCGTTGACCTGCTTGAGGCCTTCGAGCGCGGAAAGCACCGAGATGGCCGGCGTGATGATCGCGTCGCCGAAAAATAGCGCCGCGCCCGCAACGCCGAGCACGAAGACGGCCGTCGTGCGCTTGCCCAGCGCGGTCTGCGCCAGCGCCTTCAGCGACAGAATGCCGCCTTCGCCCTTGTTGTCCGCCTGCATCAGGAACAGCACGTATTTCGCCGTCACGACGATCAGCAGCGCCCAGATGATCAACGACACGACGCCGACGATCTCCCTGACGCCGAGGCCGGAGCCCTTGAAATGGCCGAGCGCGGTTTGCAGCGCATAGAGCGGGCTGGTGCCGATGTCGCCGAACACGACGCCGACCGAGCCGAGCGCCAGAACCCAAAAATTGCCGGAGGCGCGCGCCGCTCCCCCCGCGTCCTGGCCGTTGGCGGCAGGCGCGACGGCGGCGTGCGATGTATCCTGCGACATGAATCTTCCGGTTAGAGCGCCGCGCCGATCGAGGCGCGGCCGGAGCGGGCGGTTCTATACAGCTTCGCCGCCGACGCGGGAAGGGCGCCCCCGACTTCGCCTTCGGGCGGGGCTCAACGGCTCGCTCTTGGACCCGCCGCGCCCGGTTCGACGAACCGCAGCCCCTGGCGAATCGCCGCGGCTTCGGCGTCGCCGAGCGGCGCGCCGAGGATCGGGTGATCGAAAGCCGAAAAGGTCATCGCGCAGCCCGGCGATCGCGAGCGATCACGTCGGCGCTCACGCGGCGGCTCCCCTGGCGTGAGCTTCGATCAAGGCGCGCAAGGCGTCCGCCTTTTCGAGATTGGGCAGATGTCCGGCGCCGGCGATGATCTCGAAGCGCGCCCGCCCGATGAGTCCGGCGAGTTCGCGCACCATCGCGACCGGCGTCGAGCCGTCCTCCTCGCCGACGACGCACAGCGTCGGGATCTTGATGCGGCCGCAATGGGGCCTGAGGTCGGCCTGCATGAGCGCGCCGCACGCGGTCAAATAGCCGTCTTTCGGCGTGCGGGTCAGCATCATGCGCCAGCCCGCGAGTTCGTCGAGTCGATGCGCGCGGAAATCCTGGGTGAACCAGCGCTGCATCACGCCGTCGGCGATCGCCTCGATGCCGCCGCGCCCGACCTCGTCCATGCGATGGCGCCACGTTTCCTCCGTGCCGATCTTGGCGCCGGTGTCGCACAGCGTGAGCGCGGCGACGAGATCGGGGCGCAGGCGATAGAGCTCTTGCGCGATCACGCCGCCGATCGACAGGCCGACGATCACCGCGCCGCTCACCCCCAGGCGATCGAGCAGGCCCGCCAGATCCCCGGCGTAATCCGCCATCAGCGCGGGGCCGGCGGGCAATTCGGAAAGCCCGTGCCCTCGCTTGTCGTAACGCACGACGCGATAGGCCGAGGCGAGGGGACGCGCGACATCGTCCCAGATGCGGAAATCCGTGCCCAGCGAATTGATGAAGACGACCGCGCGGGCGTCGCGCCGGCCCTCGTCGGAATAGTGAACGACCGCGCCGTTGACTTTCGCGAACGCCATGGCGACGCGCCTCCCCATTCCCCTGCGCCGCGCCGAGGGTGAAGGGCGCGCGCGGCATGACAGACATCGCGACGCCCGGCGCTGTCAAGGGCGCTCCGATCGCTGGTTGCGTCTCGCCTTGAATCCCTGCGTTCGAGCGACAGTGTGGAAAAACTTGGAAAATGAGCGGGCGCGAAAATCTCGATCGCGCGCGCCGAACGTCACCCGCGCGGGCCGTGTCCCGGCAAGGCCTACGCAAGAGCCGCACGCGGCAATTCCAGCCGCTGCGCCGAACCCCTGCCGGATTTCTCATGGAGCCCGCCTATGGCCGTCTGATTTGTGATCGACGCCGAAATGCGAGCTCTTCAACAATATCCAGCCTTTGCGGTCATTCGTCTATGACGTTTGGGCGCCCCGCATCGCCGGCGTTCAACGGGGATCGTCGCGATTGCCGCCGAGGCTTGGCCGCTCGCGCCGGCAGACGCGCAGGCTCGCTTTCACGCGAACGCCACCGCGACCAGGCGTTCGCCGACTTGGGCCACGAGGCGCAACGAGCGCCCGTCGCGCAAAATGGCTGTGGCCTCCGCGAGCCGGATTTCAATGTCGTCGTATTCGAGCGGCGATCCGTCGAGAGCGTTCAAAGCCTTGTAGACCGCCTCCTTGCTCGAAAAAATCAAACGGCTCATCACGCGGTCGTTGTTCGTCAGCCGCTTTTCCCCGACGCTCAAGACGCGATCGACTATGTCCGAGGGCAGCGGTTCGGCCGGTTCGATGTCGACGCCCAGGCGCGCGATATCGGTCCGAAGCGCAACCGCCGCGACCGCGAATTCGTCGTCGTGCGCCAGCGACCCCACCACGCCCTCGGGCCAGAAAGGCGCGCCCGAGGGGGAGCGCCGCAGCGGCGCCGAAGCATCGGCGCCCAGTTCGCCGAGCAAGCGACGCGCCACGATCCGGGCCGCGCCGCTCGCGCGTCTTCGCGGCAGGTTCGAGGCGGTCTGGACGCTCCCCGGATCGGCAAAGGCCGCCTCGTCTCCGGGCGAGACGCGGCGCGCGCCGATGCGAACGCCGTACGCGGACAGAGCCGCGCTCAAGGATGTGAGGTCGAGGCCCCCGTCGCGCATCGCGATATCCGCCATCTCTCCCGCGTTCAGTTTGGATTTGAAATCGTCGGCGGCGCGTCCCGGCGACTCACAAGCCTTGCCGGATTGCCGCGCCAACGCGAGTGCGGCGGCGTGATCTCGCCCTTCATCAAGAACGAATCCGCGTCGAGGCTGGTCTTTTCGTGCATCACGACGCCGTAGTGAACGAAAGCGCCGACGCCGAGCGAGCAACCGGCGCCGATGCGCACGACGTCCGACTTGAACACCCCTTCCTCCAGCGAATGCGACTGGATGAAGCTCGCGTGATTCAGGTTCGCATAGTCGCCGATTTCGACCAGCGTCCGCTCGGAGAGGAGGCACCCGTCGTCGAAGACTTTGCGGCCGATTTTGACGCCGAGCAGCCGTGAAACGACATTGCGCAACGGCGTTCCGCCGAACAGATACGACAATGGTGTGTCGGACAGCTTCCAATGCCGCTCCACGCGCCAGAACGCGGGATCGTAAACTGTCGCCAAGTCCGGTTTGAGGCGGCCGAAGCCGATCGAGGCGCGTTCGGCGAAGATGAAGACGCCGAGCGCGCCGACGAGGACGACGCCCACGGCAATCGCCATCGCCGGGAAATTGGTCACGCCGAATGTCTCCGCTGTCAGAGTCATGACGGAGAGCGCTAGAAACTGAACGAACCAGTCCATGACCAGCAACGCCGCCGCCGTCGCGAGATTGTGCCGAGTCTTTCGCGCTAGGCGCCGACGACGCTCCTCGGAACCGATCTTGGCGAGGAGTTCGAGGTCGCGCGAGGCGGCGCGCGGAATCTCGAAACAGGGCGAGCCGAGCAGGCCGACGTTCTCGCGCAACGGGCCGTCGATCGGCGCCATCACCTTGGTCGCCAGCAGGCAATTTTCCCCCACGCGCGAACCTGGGGGCACATAAACGTCGGTGCCGAGAAAATTCCGCGCGCCCACGCGGCACTCGCCGAGTTTGAACGAATCGCTCGACATTGTGACGCTGCCGAGCCTCAGGCCGTCCGAAGCGATCGTGCCGGGGCCGATCGTGCAGAGGAACGGATTGTCCTGGCTTTGTTCGCAGCCGAAAGTCGACCCGCCGAGACCGCCTCCGCCCAACCGCCAACCGACGAAGCGCAAATACGGCTCGATGAAGACGCTGTCGCCGAACAGGAGATTGAAGAACGCCGAATTGCTGAACGTTGCCACCATTCGCTGCATGCTGTGGTGGAAGCCGTAAAGCGGATAGACGCGGCCGGCCCTGAGGAAGGCGTGGGCGAGGCGCGGCGCGGCGTAAACGCCGGCAAGGCCGATGACGATCGACGCCGCCGAGAAAGCAGACGACGCCGCCAACGCGATCGGCGCCAGCGTCAGCGCGGAGTCCCAAGGCGTGGGCCCGATGGCGCCGCAATGCCCGGCCCAATAGGCGAGGCCGTATGTGATCAGCGCGTCCGTCGATGCGCCGACGACGGCGAGCGAGACGAAGAGCTGTCCGGCGGTAAAGAGCGCGCGGCGCAACGGGGCGCTGGGCGCTTCGTCCGAAAGCCGAAAATTGGTGGTCGTCTCCTCGGCCGGCGAGCCGTGATAGCGCTTTCCCTCGGGCACGCGCTGGCCGCTGCGCAAAGACGACGCGTGGCCCAATTGGCCGAGATCGCCGATCGCCGAGCGAATGTCGAGGACGCTGGCCTCGCCGACGTAGGCGTTTACGCCGACGCGAATTTCGTCGATGTGGAGGCGATTGCCGTGCGCGAAACAGCCGGTCGCCACAACGCCCCTGGCGATGACGGCGTCGTCGCCGACGCTGAAGAGATCGGCCGCGATCGGGACGTCGCTGGTGACGACGACCGCGCGGCGCCCGATCTTCGCCCCGAGCAGGCGCAGATAGACATTGTAGAGCGGCGTTCCCGCGAAAGCGTTCGCCGGCGCCAATTGTACGAATTGCCTGGCCGCCCAGAAGCGGAAATAGGCGAAGCTCCAAACCGGCAGGACCTGCGCTCGGGCGCGCCCGATGAGAAGCCACTTGGCGACGATAGCGAGCGCATTGAGGCCGAAAAACCAAGCCGTGACGACGGCGAGGGCGCGCGCGTAGAGAGCAAACGGCGAGTCGACAGCCGCGTAGGTCCATTCGAAGCTCGCCTGCACGAGCCCTACGCCGAGCGCGCCGATCAGCATGTAGAACGCCGTCTGCGCGCCGCCGCAGCCGTAGTACGCGAGATTGGAGGGTCGATGCTCTGGCGCGAATTCCGTTTCGGCCGCCTCGAGCGGCTTGACGGCGTCGATGGCTCGGGCGAGCCGACGCACGGTCGGGTTCGTATAGACGTCGCGCATCGCGACATGCGTCGACGGCCCGAGCTGACGGACTTTCGCGCAAAAGCGCGCCATAAGCAGCGAATGCGCGCCGTATTCCTCGAAGAAGTCGCCGTCGACGGAGACCTCTTCGAGCCCAAGCGTTTCCGAGAGCGCCCGGCACAGCAAGTCTTCGGTCGGGGTGCTCGGCGGCGCATGCAGCTCGCTCAGAAGCAGCCGCGTTGATTTGGGCGCGGGCAATTTCTCGCGGTCGACCTTGTTGCTGACCTGCGTAGGAATGAAAGGCAGACGCTCGAGATAGGCGGGCATCATGTAAGCGGGCAGCCGCGCCCTCAAGAACGCTGCGATCACGCCCGACTCCGGCGCGGCCGCGCCACGTTTGACGGAATAATAGGCGACGAGTTCGGTCACGCCGGGCTCGGGCGCCCAGGTCGTGACCGCGACTTGTGCGATTTCGGGGATTTCGAGCAGAACCGATTCGATTTCGGTCAGTTCGACGCGATAGCCGCGCAACTTCACCTGGGTGTCGATGCGCCCGAGATATTCAATCTCGCCGTCCTCGTTGATGCGGCCGAGATCGCCGGAGCGATAGATGCGGCCCGACGGATTGTTGGCGAGGGCCAGAAAATCTGGGATGAACTTCGCCGCATTCAATTCGGGCCGATTGAGATAGCCCTCGGCGACGCCAACGCCGGCGATGCCGATTTCGCCCGCGGCGCCCAGCTCGACCGCCTCGTCGCGCACGGGATCGAGAATGACGATCGAATACGTCGGCAACGGCCGGCCGATGGTGACCGGCTTTTCCGGGCTCAAGCGCCCCAAGGTCGCGGTCACCGTGGCTTCCGCCGGGCCGTAACTATTGAGCAGGCTGCGGCCGGGCCGACTCCAGCGCTTGACCAAGGCGGGAGGGCAGGCTTCGCCGCCGATCAACAGAATGCGCAGTTGCGGCAAATCGCGATCCATCGAGGCGAGCAGCGTCGGCACGCAGCAAAAGCAGGTCACGCCGCGCGATTCGAGAAAATCGGCGAGCTCCTCGCCGAACAAGCTCGTCGACGCCGCGTTGGGAACGATCGTCGCGCCGGCGGCCAAGGGAACCCACAACTCCTCGATCGAGAAATCGAAGGCCACCGACATGCCTTGATAGACCCGCTCGCCCGGGCCAAAGCCATAGAGCTCGCTCGCGACGCGCACGAAATTGCAGATGCTCGGATGCGCGACGGCGACGCCCTTGGGTTGGCCGGTCGTGCCAGATGTATAGAGGATATAGCAGAGCGCGTCGGCGGCCGGAGCGCGTTCGTCCTCGCGCAAGGGCCCGTCGTCCAGCGCGGCGAGCTCGTAGCGCGCTTTGTCGAGAATGAACTGGGGAACTCCGCAGTCGGCGAAGAGATCGGCGAGCCGGAGGTGCGCAGCGATGAGCGAGGCGTTGGCGTCGGCGAGGATGTGTCGAATGCGTTCGGGCGGATAATTGACGTCAAGCGGAACGTAAACCGCCCGCGCCTTCAATAGCGCGAACAGCGCGACATAGGCCTCGAGCCCACGGTCGAGCAGCACCGCGACGCGATCGCCTGGTTTGACGCCGTTGTGAATGAAAAGGCGCGCCATCTGATTGGCGCGGGCGTCGAACTCGCAGTAGGCGATGTCAGCGCCCTCCATCGCGACGGCGGTCCGGTCGGCGTAGCGGCGGCAAGAGTCCTCGATCACGTCGTCGAGCCGCTCGCCCAAGCGCCAGCGGGGCATGGAGCCGTCGCTCAACATCGAGACGCGCGACGGCTCGGGAACGCGGCGCCGCGGCGAGACGCCCGCGACTTCCCCGCGACTAAGCGCCGACGGAACCGCGGAGTCGGTATCGAGAAGAGAATCGCGTGATCTCAAGGCGCGAATAGGCACAGGCGTAATTCCGTGATTCACGACCGATTGAAGACGCCATGGACGCGGAAGGGTTTGCGGCGACCCAACCCCTTTTTACGCCCCCTTCGACGCCGCGGGCTTGACCCCCGACAAAATGCCTGGCTCCCCGCGTTCGGATTGTAAATCGCATGGTTTCCGACCGGCGTTCGCCGGATGACGGGGTTGCCGAGGCATAGACGATCACTTTCGACGGATTTTGACAATGCCGGTCCCCCAAGGTGGCGGCTCCTGCGCCGCCTGGCCCGTGACATTGGCGCACCGAGCGCCGAAAGTGCGGTTTCCGTCGTCATCGAGACGCACGTCTCCCGTGCGACCGGCGCTTCTCGACCCTTTGCGGAACCTCCAACCGAGACACGATCGGATCGCCCCGGGGGCGCTAGGCAGGCGACGCGCCATCCGCTAGACCGACGGCCGTTTCGCGCCCCTCGGGCCGTTTCGGAGCTTAATCCATGCGTCCTGTCGTCGTCGCCGTCGCGATCACCGGCGCGGCGCCGCGCAAGAAAGACAACCCGGCGCTGCCCACGACGCCCGCCGAGCAGATCGAATCGACGCGCGAGGCCTTCGAGGCGGGGGCGACGCTGACGCACATCCACCTGCGCAACGCCGACGAAAGCTCGTCGTCCGATCCTGCGCTGTTCGCGCAAGTGATGGAAGGCGTGCGCAAGCACTGCCCGGGCACGATCGTGCAGTTTTCGACCGGCGGGCGCGGCCGCGATCCGGTGGCGCGCGGCTCGGCCCTGCCGCTCAAGCCCGACATGGCCTCGCTCTCGACCGGCTCGGTCAATTTTCCCACGATCGTCTATGAAAATTCCGCCATGCTGGTCGAGAATCTCGCGACCAAGACGCGCGACAATGCGGTCAAGCCGGAGATCGAGATTTTCGATCTCTCGCACATCCACGGCGCGCGCCGGCTCGTCGAGGCCGGCCTGATGGGCGAAGCGCCGCACGTGCAATTGGTGACGGGCGTGAAAAACGCCATGCCGGCGGAGGAGCGCCTGCTCGACATCTTGCTCGAGGAGACGCGCCGCGTGCTGCCGAAGGCGACCTGGACCGCCGCCGGCGTCGGCGTCAATCAATCGCGGGTCATGGAATGGGCGCTGGCGCGCCGGGCCGACGGCGTGCGCACCGGCCTCGAGGACAATATCCGCCTCGGCAAGGATCGGCTCGCCCGCAGCAACGCGGAACTCGTCGAAGTCGCGGTCGCGCTGATGGCCAAACAGGGCGCGAGACCGGCGACCTGCGCCGAGGCGCGCGCGATGCTCAGCCTCGCGCCGGCCTGAACCCAGGGCTCTGAACCGACGGCGACTTGCGCGAGCGCCCGGCGGCTGCGAGGAAGCGGCGATGCGCGCCTTTCCCGACCGACTGCCGATCGACGAAGCCCTGCCGCGGCTCGTCGCGGCCGTGAACGCCGGCGCCCGCGCGATTCTCGTGGCGCCGCCCGGCGCCGGCAAGACGACCCGCGTTCCGCTCGCCTTGCTCGACGAGCCCTTCGCGCGGGCCGGCAAGATCATCGTGCTGGAGCCGCGCCGCCTCGCGGCTCGCGCGGCCGCGGCGCGCATGGCGGCGACGCTGGGCGAGAAGGTCGGCGAGACGATCGGGCTTCGCGTGCGGCTGCAAAGCCTCGTTTCCGCGCGCACGCGCGTCGAGGTCGTCACCGAAGGCGTCTTCGCGCGCATGATCCTCGACGACCCCGCGCTCGAAGGCGTCTCGGCGGTCCTGTTCGACGAATTCCACGAGCGCTCGCTCGACGCCGATCTCGGCTTGGCGCTGGCGCTCGACGCTCAGGGGGCCTTACGCGAGGATTTGCGCCTCATCGTGATGTCGGCGACGCTCGACGGCGCGCGGGTGGCGAGGCTGATGGGCGAGGCCGCGCTGATCGAGAGCCAGGGGCGAAGCTTTCCCGTCGAGACGCGCTATCTCGGCCGCGATCCCGCCGCGCGCATCGAGGACGAGGTGGTGCGCGCGACGCTGGGCGCGCTCGCCGAGGAGAGCGGGTCGATCCTCGTTTTCCTGCCCGGCCAAGGCGAGATCACGCGCGTCGCCGCTGAACTCGCTGAGCGCGTCAAGAACCCCAACGTCGACGTCGCGCCGCTGTTTGGCGCCATGGACGCGCGGGCGCAGGACAAGGCGGTTTCGCCGGCCGCGCCGGGGCGGCGCAAGGTCGTGCTGGCGACCTCGATCGCGGAGACTTCGCTGACCATCGAGGGCGTGCGCGTCGTCATCGACAGCGGCCTGATGCGGGTTCCCCGCTTCGAGGCGGACATCGGGCTGACGCGGCTGGAGACAGTGCGCGTCTCGCGCGCCAACGCCGATCAGCGGCGCGGGCGCGCCGGACGCGTCGAGCCGGGCGTCTGCTATCGCTTGTGGGAAGAAGCCGGCAATGGCGGCCTCTCGCCCTATGCGCCGCCGGAAATTCTCACCGCCGACCTCTCCGGGCTCGTGCTCGATCTCGCCGCATGGGGGGTGGGCGATCCCGCCGCGCTCGCCTTTCTCGATGCCCCGCCGCGCGCCGCGCTCGTCGAGGCGCGCGCTTTGCTGACGGCGCTCGGCGCGCTCGACAGCGACGGGCGCATCACTGGGGAGGGCCGGGCGATTTCCCGGCTCGCTTTGCCGCCGCGCCTCGCGCGCATGGTGGTCGACGCCGCGCGCGAGGGCCGCGCCGGCCTGGCGGCCGAGATCGCCGTCGCGCTGACCGAGCGCGGGCTCGGCGGCGACGCCGTCGATCTGACCCATCGGCTCGACAATTTCCGCCGCGACCGCTCGCCGCGCGCCGAGGACGCGCGCCGGTTGGCGCGGACTCTGGCCGGCCGTGCTCGCGCGCTCGTCGAGCAAGGCGCGCCGGGAGAAGACGGCTCGCCGGGCGCGTGGCTCGCCGCCGCGTTCCCCGACCGCATCGCCGCCGCGCGTGGGCAACGCGGGCAATTCCTGATGGCCAACGGCCGGGCGGCGGCGGTCGAGCCGCATGACGCGCTGGCGGGCGAAGCGTTCCTGGCGATCGGCGAAATCGTCGGCCGCGCGGCGGCGGCGCGCATCCTCACCGCTGCGCCGCTGACGCTGGCGGAGATCGAAAGGATCGCGGGCGCCGCAATCGCGACCGCCGACGAACTGACCTTTGATCGCGCCTCGGCGTCGTTGCGGGCGCGACGGCGGCGCCGGCTCGGCGCGCTGGTTTTGACCGAGGGGAACTTGAGCGTGCCCGCCGACGAGCAAAGCGCGCTCGCGCTGGCGCGCGGAGTCCTCGGCCTCGGCGTCGCCCGGCTGCCCTGGACGAAGAGCCTCGAGCAATGGCGCGGCCGCGTGATGTTCCTGCGGCGCGCCGAGGGCGAGCCGTGGCCCGATCTTTCCGACGAAGCGCTCGCCGCGTCGCCCGATTGGCTCGCGCCCTACCTTCTGGGCAAGGCGCGCCTCGACGAATTGTCGAGCGACGAGTTCGCGCAAGCCCTGCGCGCGCTGCTGCCCTACGACCTATCGCGCCGGCTGGAGGCCGAGGCGCCGACGCATTTCGTCGCGCCGACCGGCTCGGCCGTCGCGGTCGACTACGAGGCCGAGGGCGGGCCCGCGATCGCGCTACGCGTGCAGGAACTGTTCGGCCTTTCCCAGCATCCCGCCCTGGCGGGCGGCCGCGTCCCGCTGACGCTGCATCTCCTTTCCCCGGCGCATCGCGCGATCCAGATCACCCGCGACCTCCCCGGCTTCTGGAAGGGCTCGTGGGCGTCCGTGCGCGCCGACCTGCGCGGCCGCTATCCCCGGCATTTCTGGCCCGAGGACCCGGCGTCGGCCGCGCCGACCAGCCGGGCTAAGCCGCGAGGGACCTGAGGCGGCGAGGGGCGCCGCTTTCCGGCGCGATCGTTTGTTTTCAATGGGCTTCGGCGCGATTTTCTGCCGCAGCCTCGATTGACATCAATCGTCAGTTAATGCAGTCATTGATATCAAGATAACAAGAGCGCTATCACATGCCTGCCGTCACCATCCGCAATCTGTCCGCCGAAACGCACCGCGCCCTCAAGCTGCGCGCGGCGCGTCATGGGCGCAGCGCCGAGGCCGAAGTGCGCGCGATCCTGGACGAGGCGGTTCGTCCCAAAGGACGGCTCAAGGTTGGCGCGGAGCTGGCGGCGTTCGGGCGGCGCTTTGGCGGCGTCGATCTGGAGACGACTCGGGATTCCTCACCTACAGAACCGGCTTCTTTCGAGTGATCATTCTCGACACGAACGTCGTTTCCGAACCGATGAAGATCAACGGAGCCCAAGCCGTCGTGGAGTGGCTGGACCGGCAGGCGGCGGAAACTTTGTATTTGACGGCGGTCAGTCTGGCGGAATTGCTGGTCAGCGTCGAAATGATGCCGGCGGGCAAGCGCCGGGACGGGATTGGCGCCGCGCTGGGCGCGCTCATGGTCAGGCTGTTCGGCGCGCGCATCCTCCCCTTTGACGAGAATGCGACGAAAGCTTACGCGGCTTTGGTCGCGCGCGCTCGCGCCAACGGCCGCGCGCTATCGGTGGCCGACGCGCAGATCGCCGCCATCGCCGCGGTGACGGGCTTCACGGTGGCGACGCGCGACACGGCGGCGTTCGTCGCGGCGGGCGTGCCCGTTCTCGATCCTTGGCGGCTCTGAGCGTTCGCTCGCGCCCTCAGCGCGCGCCGATCTCACGCGCGCGGATGGGCCGCGCGGTAGGCCGCCAGCAGCCGCGCGCCATCGACGGCGGTGTAGATTTGCGTCGTGGACAGCGAGGCGTGGCCGAGCAGTTCCTGGATCGTGCGGAGATCGCCGCCGCGCGCGAGCAGGTGCGTGGCGAAGGAATGGCGTAGCGCGTGCGGCGTCGCGCTGTCGGGCAGTCCGAGCGCGCCGCGCAGGCGCTCCATCGCGAGCTGGAGGATGCGCGGCGAAAGCGGCCCGCCCTTGGCGCCGACGAACAGCGGCCCGTCCGGCTTCAGCGCATAGGGGCAGAGGGCGAGATAAGCCTCGATCGCCGCGCGCACCGGCGCGATGACGGGCGCGCTGCGCGTCTTGGCGCCCTTGCCGAGAACCGTGATCGCGTCGATGGCGCCGATCGGCGCGTCCCGGCGGCGGATCGACAAGGCTTCGCCGATGCGCAGCCCCGCGCCGTAGAGCAGCGCGAGAACCGCCGCGTCGCGCGCGATGATCCAGGGCTCGCGCGCTTCGCCCTCGCGGACGGCGGTCGTCGCGACCGCCTTGGCGTCGGCGACGGGCAGGGCCTTGGGCAGGCCGCGGGCGACGCGCGGCGCGCGCAAAGCGGCGAAGGCGGACGCCGTCCCGGCGCCCTCGCGCTCGATATGGCGCGCCAGCGAGCGCAGCGCCGAGAGCGCGCGTTGCAGCGAGCGCCCGTCGATCTCCTCGGCGCGCCGGCGCGCCAGGAACGCGCGCAGATCGCCGGGGACGAGGCGGACGAAATCGGCGATTGCGGGCGGGGCTTCGAAGCGCTCGGCGAGGAAAACGAGAAATTGCCTGACGTCGCGGCCATAGGCCTCCAGCGTGTGCGCGGCGAGCCGGCGCTCGCAGCGCAAATGCGCGAGCCACGCCGCGACGAGCGCCGCGAGGTCGGGCGCGGCGGGCAGGGCGGCTTGCGCGAGGCGGTCTTCGGGGCTCAAGCGTGCGGGCCGGCTTTTGCCGCCATGGCGGGAACGAGCGAAGCCATGACGAAGTTTCGGAATGCGGCGATCCTCGCAGGCCGACGTTAACCGCGCGTTGCCGTTTCGGCCGAAGCTCCGAGATCGGGGAGCGCGAAGGACGACTCGCGCCGTTCGCCGCCCCCGCTGGCGACCGGCGTCACCATCGCGGTCAAAATCCGTTGGATGTCGACGCAGCCGATGCGCCGCCCTTCGTGATCGAGAACGGCGAGCGCGGTTTCACTGGCGTCGGAGAGCAGCCTCGCCGCGTCCTCGAGCACGGCGCCCGAGGCGATGGCGAGCTTCGGCGAGTCCATATTCTCCGGCGCGGGGCCCATGATCGCCTCGACCTTGATGACGCGGCCTCGGTTCACCTCCTTGACGAAACTGGCGACATAGTCGTCCGCCGGACGCAGCACGATGTCCTGGTTGGTGCCCTGCTGAATCACCTCGCCGTCGCGAAGGATAGCGATGGCGTCGCCGAGCCGCAGCGCTTCGTCGAGATCGTGGGTGATGAACACGATGGTCTTCTTGATTTCCTTCTGCAGGTCGAGAAGGACGGTTTGCATATCGACGCGGATCAACGGGTCGAGCGCCGAAAAGGCCTCGTCCATCAGCATGATCGGCGCGTCGTTGGCCAGCGCGCGGGCGAGGCCGACGCGCTGCTGCATGCCGCCCGAAAGCTGGTTGGGGTAGCGGTCCTCGAAGCCTGCGAGCCCGACCCTGGCCAGCCAGCGCATCGCCGATTCGACCTGCCCCGCGCGCGCGACGCCCTTCACCTCGAGGCCGAAAACTGCGTTGTCGAGCACGGTGCGATGCGGCAGCAACGCGAATTTCTGGAACACCATCGCCGTTTGTCGACGGCGAAACTGCCGCAATTCGCTCCGGTTCATCTTGACGACGTCGACGCCGTCCACCAGCACCTCGCCGGCGGTCGGATCGATCAGTCGGTTGATATGGCGGATGAGAGTGGACTTGCCCGATCCGGACAGCCCCATGATGACCTGGATGCAGCCGGGCTTCATGTGAATGTTGACATCCCTGAGGCCCAGCACGTGTCGGTGGCGCGCCATCAACTCGGCCTTGCTCATCCCCCGTTCGACGCATTCGAGATAGGCCCGCGCGTTCTCGCCGAAGATCTTGTAGAGACGCCGGATCTCGATGCCGCCGCCCTCTGCCGGGCGTTCAGCCATGAACGACGCTCCGGTGCTTTTGCAGCCGCCGGCCGTAGGCCTGGCTGACGCGGTCGAAGATGATCGCGATGCCGACGATGGCGAGACCGTTCATCACGCCGAGCGTGAAATACTGATTGGCGATCGCCTTGAGCACGGGCTGGCCGAGGCCCTGGACGCCGATCATCGAGGCGATCACCACCATCGCCAGCGCCATCATGATGGTTTGGTTGACGCCGGCCATCATCGTGGGCAGCGCAAGGGGAAGCTGAACCTTCACCAGCTTCTGCCAGCCCGACGATCCGAACGCGTCGGCGGCTTCCAGAACGTCGCGGTCGACCAGCCGGATGCCCAAATCCGTCAATCGGATCATCGGCGGAATCGCGTAGATGACGACGGCGATGAGGCCGGGAACCTTGCCGATGCCGAGCAGCATGACGACCGGAATGAGATAGACGAAGCTCGGCAGCGTCTGCATCACGTCGAGGATCGGATTGATCGATTTTTGCAGCCGATCCGAACGCGACATCGCGATGCCGATGGGGATGCCCAGCACGATCGACAGCACGGTGCACACGACGATCATCGAAATCGTCTTCATCGTGTCTTCCCACATGTCGAACAGGCCGATCGCGAGCAGCGTCGAGATGGTCCCGGCGACGACGATCCAGCTCCGCCCGGCGAACCAGGCGATCGCCGCGAAGACGAGGACGACGATCGGCCACGGCGCGCCGAGCAAGACGCGCTCGGAGTGAATGAGGAAATACTGCAGGGGATCGAACAGATGTTCGATGGTGTCGCCATAGGTCCGCGTGAACGCGAGAAAGCCCGCGTCGATGGTTTTCTTCAAAGCCCGCAACGTGTCGTCGCTGAGGTGAGGAAAGCTGATCAGCCAATCCATCGATTTGCCCTCTGGCGTAAGGCGATTGACACCACGAGTCGGCGAGCGCGACGTTCGGAATGAGGCTCCGCGAACCCACCGCCGTCATGGCCGGGATATGCCCGGCCATGACGGCGAGCGAGCCTACAACGGCCCGCCGCGCAACATCGGCGCGCCGGCCGCCTCATTTCGTTGCGCGCTCAAAGACCGGCTTCGACTTTCGCCGCGACATCCGCCGGAACCCATTTGGTCCAGACGTCCTCGTTGGCCTTGAGGAAGTGCTTGGCGCCTTCGTCGCCGGTCGCCTGGTTGTCGGTCATCCAGGCCAAGAGCTTGTTGACCGTGGCGTTCGCCCAGGAGCGATTCTTGAGATAGCCCGTGGCGACGCCGCCGCGCTCGGCGAATTTCGCGGTCACGAGGGTTACGACGTGATCGGTCGACCAGGCGTTGGGCTTGGGATCGGGGCAGTCGGCGACGGTGTAGCAGCGTTTCCATTCCGCCTCGTCGAAGGGAACGCCGAAGTCGAGCTTGACCATCTCATATTTGCCGAGCAGCGCGGTAGGCGCCCAGTAGTAGCCGACCCAGCCTTGCTTGTGCTCGTAGGCCTTGGCCAGAGATCCGTCGAGACCGGCCGCCGAGCCGGTGTCGACCAGGACGAATCCTGCTTTCTCAGCGCCGAAGGCTTTGTAGAGCTGGCCGGTCACGCGCGTGCCGCCCCAACCCTGCGGGCCGTTGTAGACGGCGCCTTTCGACGGGTCTTCCGGCGCGGGGAAAAGTTCGGGATGCTTCAGCGCGTCGGCGATCGTCTTGATGTCGGGATGGGCGTCGACGATGAATTTCGGGATCCACCAGCCCTGCACGCCGCCGTCGGACAAAGCGGTCGCGGCGACGACGAGCTTGCCTTCCTTCACGCCGCGGTTGACGACGTCGGGCAGCAGGTCGATCCAAGCCTCCGGCGCGATGTCGGGCTCGCCTTTCTCGGTCATCGAGGTGATGGTGGGCACGGTGTCGCCGACCACGATGGTGGCGTTGCAGCCGTAGCCCTTCGTCAAGATGATCTTGTCGATGCTCGACAGCACTTCGGCGGATTGCCAGTTCATGCTGGCGATGGTGACGTCGCCGCAGTCGGCGGCCCATGCCGCGCCGCCATAAGCGAAGATGCCCATGGCGAGAGCGGTCGACGCAAGCAATGCCTTCATTGTCTTTCCCCTAACGTTGCGGCGCTCGACGCGAGTTAGGGCGACGAGCAGCGCCGATTCGCCCGTCGCTCCGATTCCGTTCCGCCCGACATCAGGACGCGCGGGCGCGCGCGATCGCAGGCTGTTTGGCCGCCAGGCCGTGGCGGGCGAAGAATCGATCCATTTCGCTCGCGCGCGGCGGCTTGCCCGCGAAGACGCCGATATATTCGGGGATGCGCTTCATCCGGATCGCAACGTCCTCCTCCGTCTTCATCGAGATGTAGCCGATTTGCGAGAGATAGATCGCCCGGCTGCGCACATCGGCGGCGAGCGGGTCGAAACCGAAGCGACGGTACATATCCGCGAGCGCCCGCAGGCGCGTTGCGTCGGCGGCGGCGATCTCCGCGGCGACCTCGGGTGATTGGTGCGCCCAGCTGCGCACCGCGAATTCGAAGCGGGAATCGAACAAACTCGGATCGAGCCAGCAATCGAACACGTTGAGAATCGCTTCGGCGATGCTCTCGGCGTAGCTCTCGGCGCGCTTGACGAGATTGCCGGTGTTCTTGGCCCGCCAGCGATCGATCAGCGCCGCGAGCAGCGCGTCGCGATCGCGGAAGAACCAGTAGAAGCTCGTGCGCGAGAGGCCGAGCCGCTTCGACAGCGGAAGAATTCGCACCGCGTCGACGCCGGATTCGAGCAGGCTTTCGTAGGCCGCTTCCAGCCATCCCTCGCGTGATCCTCGCCAACCCGTTTCGCTCTTCTTGGAGGGTCGCATCGGTCGAGAATAGGCGCCCAAAATCGGCCGCGCAATCGAATTGTACTAACCTGTCGGCGAAATTGACACCGGTGGACAGTAAACCTAGTTTTTTCGCCGAAAGCCGCTCGCGAGACCCAACGACAATGACCAACGATCCGCTACTGCAGCCGTTTCGGCTGAAGCATCTGACGTTGCGCAACCGCCTGATGATTACGGCGCACGAGCCGGCCTACGCCGAAGACGGCATGCCGAAGGCCGCCTACCGCGCCTATCACGTCGAACGCGCCAAGGCGGGCGTCGCCTTGACGATGACCGCCGGCTCGGCGACGGTTTCGCGCGACAGCGCGCCCGCCTTCAACAACATCCTCGCCTACAAGGACGAGGTGGTCGGCTGGATGCGGGAGCTCGCCGACGCCTGCCATGAGCACGGCGCGGCGGTGATGATCCAACTGACGCACCTTGGCCGTCGCACGCGCTGGGACAGGGCCGATTGGCTTCCCGTCGTCTCGCCCTCGCCTCATCGCGAGGCGGCGCATCGCGCCTTCCCCAAGAAGCTCGAGGACTGGGACATCGCGCGGATCGTCGCCGATTACGCCGACGCCGCCGAGCGCATGCGGGCGGCCGGTCTCGACGGAATCGAGCTCGAGGCCTACGGCCATCTGATGGACCAGTTCTGGTCGCCGCTGACCAATACGCTCGACGGCCCCTACGGCGGCTCGCTCGACAATCGCTTGCGCTTCGCGTTCGATGTGCTCGGCGCTATTCGCCGGCGCGTCGGCGCCGCATTCATCGTCGGCGTGCGCTACACCGCCGACGAGGCCGTCGCCGGCGGCCTGACGAAGGCCGACGGCCTCGAGATTTCGCGACGCCTCAAGGCCTCGGGAATGGTGGACTTCCTCAATGTGGTGCGCGGGCATATCGACACCGACGCCGCACTGACCGACGTCATCCCCGTGCAAGGCATGGCCAGCGCGCCGCACCTGGATTTTGCCGGCGAGGTGCGCGCGGCGACGGGGCTGCCGACTTTTCACGCCGCGCGGATTGCCGACGTCGCGACGGCGCGTCATGCGATCGCCTCCGGCAAATTGGATATGGTCGGCATGACGCGCGCGCACATCGCCGACCCGCATATCGCGCGCAAGATCATGCAAGGCCGCGAGGACGAAATCCGCCCCTGCGTCGGCGCCAATTACTGCCTGGACCGCATCTACCAGGGCGGGGAGGCCTTTTGCCTGCACAACGCCGCCACCGGACGCGAATTGACGATGCCGCACGAGATCGCGCCTAGCGACGAGCGCCGCAAAATCGTGATCGTCGGCGCCGGGCCCGCCGGCCTGGAAGCCGCGCGCGTCGCGGCCGAGCGGGGGCACGAGGTCGTGGTGTTCGAAGCCGCGAGCCGGCCGGGCGGGCAGGTGCGTCTGACCGCGCGCAGCCCGCGCCGGCGCGAGATGATGGGGATCGTCGATTGGCTCATGGCGCGCTGCTCTGCGCGTGGCGTAAAATTCCATTTCGACGTTTGGGCCGAGGCCGGCGACGTTCTCGGTGAAAATCCCGATGTCGCGATCATCGCCACCGGCGGGCTGCCGCATAGCGAGATTCTCGCTGAAGGAAACGACCTCGTCGCCTCGACCTGGGACATTCTGTCGGGCGACGTGAAACCGGCGGCGAACGTGCTGCTGTTCGACGACGCCGGCGACCACGCCGCCTTGCAGGCGGCGGAGATCATCGCCGAGTCGGGCGCGAAGCTCGAGATCATGACGCCGGATCGGACCTTCGCGCCCGAGGTGATGGCGATGAATCTCGTGCCCTACATGCGCAGCCTGCAGAAGCGCGACGTCGTGTTCACCGTCGGTTTCCGCCTGACGAGCGCGAGGCGCGAAGGCAATCGATTAATCGCCAGCGTCGGCAGCGACTATGTCGATGCGGGCAAAGAGCGGGTCGTCGAGCAGATCGTCGTCAATCACGGCACGCGGCCGCTCGACGAGCTCTACTTCGCCCTGAAGCCGCTTTCGCGCAATCTCGGCGCGGTCGATTACGCCGCGCTGATCGCCGGCCGGCCGCAGACCCTGCGCGCCAACCCGCAAGGCGCCTTCCAGCTCTTCCGCATCGGCGACGCCGTCGCCGCCCGCAACACCCACGCCGCGATCTACGACGCGCTGCGGCTGGGGATGTGCCTTTGAGGCGGGACTCGCCGCTGTCGACCGATCTCCTCGGCGCTCCTGGCTCGCGCGGCGTCCGGCGCGGCCACCAAGAGGTCGCACGTCCAGAGAGAATGCGGTATTGTGGAACGGTTTGGAGACCTCCCGTCATGACCGCCGCAGCTTCCGCCATCGCCCTCGATCCGCAAATTCTCGCGGGAAAACCGGTGATCGCGGGAACGCGCCTGTCCGTCGAATTCGTCATCGGTCTTTTGGCCGAGGGGTGGAGCGAGGCCGAGATTCTCGCCAATTATCCCGGTCTGACCCACGATCACATTTTGGCTTGTCTGGCCTATGCGCGCGACGCCTTGAGTTCCGAAAAGGTCTTTCCGAGCGCGGCCTGACATGCGCTTTCTCGCCGACGAGAACTTTCCGGGCGCCGGCGTGGCCGCGCTGAGGCGCCTCGGGCACGATGTTCTCTCGATCGGGGAGGGGTTGCGCGGCGCAAGCGACAGCGCCGTGCTGGATTTGGCGACGCGGGAATACCGCGTGATACTGACATTCGACAAGGACTTCGGCGAAATCGCGAACAAATCGAAATTACGTGACGCGTGCGGCGTCATCCTCTTTCGGATACCGCTTCCGGCCCCCGCCGCCGAAGCCGGGGAACAACTCGCGAGGCTTATTGGAGCGCGCCAGGATTGGGCGGGGCATTTCAGCGTGATTGAGCCTGGCCGCGTTCGCATGCGGAGGCTGATGTAGCGCCGCCGGCGCCTCTGGCGTCCGTTCGCAGAAGGCCCGCAACATCGCGGCGCCGGTCTCCTTCACCCCAGCAAATCCACCAGATGCGGAATCAGCGGTTCGTCCGCCGGCGGCATCGGATAATCGCGCAGCTCCTTCGGCCGCGCCCACTTCAGCGCCTGGCCCTCGAGCGGCTGAACGAAGCCCTCCCAGCGCCGGCAGACGTAGAGCGGCATCAGCAGGTGGAAGTCCTCGTAGGCGTGGCTGGCGAAGGTCAGCGGCGCCAGGCAGGGCGCCTTGACGAGGATTCCGAGCTCCTCGCGCAGCTCGCGGATCAGCGCATCCTCGGGCCGTTCTCCGTCAGCGAGCTTGCCGCCGGGAAACTCCCACAGGCCCTCCAGCGCCTTGCCCCTGGGGCGCTGGGCGATCAGCACGCGATCGTCGGCGTCGACGAGCGCCGCGGCGACGACGAGCAGCAATTTCAAGAGCGGTAGTCGCCGTTGATGGCGACGTATTCCTTCGTCAGGTCGCAGGTCCACACTTTCGCGGTCGCCGTGCCGACGCCGACGTGGACGCCGATGACGATCTTTTTCCGCTTCATATAGGCGGAGGCCGCCGCTTCGTCGTAATCGGGGTCGCGCTGACCGGCGTGGGCGACGCGGATGTCGCCGAAGCGGATGTCGAGTTTGTCGCGTTCGGCCTTTTCGCCCGCCTTGCCGACCGCCATGACGACGCGGCCCCAATTGGCGTCCTCGCCGGCGCAGGCGGTCTTGACCAATGGCGAATTGGCGATGGAAAGCGCGATGCGCTTGGCCGCCTTGCGCGAGGCCGCGCCGGCGACGCTGACCTCGATGAACTTGCGCGCGCCCTCGCCGTCGCAGACGACTTGATGGGCGAGATCGAGCAGCAATTTGTCGAGCGCGCGCCGGAACGCGGCGAGGCGCGGATCGGCGGCGTCGTCGATTTCCGGCGCGCCGCGCGCGGCGGCGGCGCCGGTGGCGAACAGCAGCAGGGTGTCGGAGGTCGAGGTGTCGCTGTCGACGGTGATGCAATTGAAAGAACGGCCGACCGACTTGCCCAGCAGCGCCTGCAGCGCCTCGGCGGCGATCGGCGCGTCAGTGAAGACGAAGGACAGCATCGTCGCCATGTCGGGCGCGATCATGCCGGCGCCCTTGGCGATGCCGTTGATCGTCACCTCGGTCTCGCCGATTTTCACGCGCGCGGTCGCGACCTTGGGGAAGGTGTCGGTGGTCATGATCGCCTTGGCGGCGTCCATCAGGGCGTCGGGCTTGGCCTGCGCGACCAGCGCGTCGAGCGCGCGCGCGATCCGGCCCGCCTCCAGCGGTTCGCCGATCACGCCGGTCGAAGCCATGTAGATCTCGTGCGCCGCCGCGCCCGTCGCCTTGGCGGCGGCCTCGGCGACGCTTGCGACCGCGCTCGCGCCGACGGCGCCGGTGAAGGCGTTGGCGTTGCCGGAATTGACGATGAGCGCGCGCGCCTCGCCCCGGGGCAGATTGGCGCGGCACCAGTCGACCGGCGCCGAGGGGCATTTCGAGCGCGTGAAGACGCCCGCGACCTGCGCTGGTCGGTCGAAGAGCGCGAGCATCACGTCGGTGCGGCCGGCGTAACGCACGCCCGCCGCGATCGTGGCGAAACGCACGCCCTCGATCGGGGGCAAGGCGGGATATTTCTTCGGCGCGAGCGGGGAGAGCGGGGCGGGAGCGGCCATGGCGCGGAGTTCCTCATTGGGAGCTTTGAGAGCGTGATCGGGAAAAGCGGGGTCGGCCTTTCCAAGATCACGCTCGAGAAAGAACGGCGGCGCCGCTCACGGCGTCTTGGGCTTGGCCTCGCCAGCGGGCGTCGTCGCCTCGCCCGCCGGCGCCGCGTCCGCGGCCGGCTTCTGCTCCTCGTCCATGCGCTCGACCTTGGCGCCTGCGTGCAACGCGGCGATCAAGTCGCCCTGCGCCTTTTGCGCGACATAGCGAGCGGCTTGATCCTTGACCTGTTCGAAAGGCGGGAAGCTCTGCATGCGCTTTTCCTCGACCTTGATGATGTGCCAGCCGAATTGGCTCTTCACGGGATCGGAGACCTGGCCGGGCTCGAGCTTGAACGCCGCGTCGGCGAATTCCGGCACCATGCGGTCCTTGGTGAACCAGCCGAGATCGCCGCCTTCGCCCGCCGGGTCCTTCGACAATTCGGTCGCCACCTTGGCGAAATCCTCGCCCGCCTTGATGCGCGCCAGCGCCGCCTTGGCCTCCTCTTCGGTCGGCACGAGGATATGGCGGGCGTGAATCTCCTGCACGGGGGGATGCGCCTTGGCGGCTTCGTCATAGGCCTTGTGTTCGGCCTCGTCGGTGGTCGCCGCCTTGGCGACGTTGGTCAGCAGGGCCTCCATCGCCAGCTTGTCGCGATAATAGGCCAGGCGGCGGGTGAAATCGGCGCCGGCGTCGAGCTTGTCGGCCTCGGCCTTCTTGGCGACCAGCCTGAGATCGATGAGGTAGTCGAGCACGTATTTTTCGCGCGCCGGCCCTTCGAGCTTTTGCGGCAGGCCCGGACCGATGTCGAGAAGCGCGTCGTTGACGTCGTCCTCGGTGATCGGAACGCCGTCGACCTTGGCGAGAATCTTGGGGTCCGCGTGGGCGGCGCCGGCCAGAAGCAAGGCTGCGCCGAGGATCGAGGCGAGGGAAAGGACGAGCCGGCGAGCCGGCGCTTGCGGGGAAAGTTTCATGGAAGCTCCTGTGGGGGAGGCGTCCACGCCTCCTCGTTTCATGTCTCGGCACGCGCCTATAATGCGATTTGGCTGAATTTGCGAGTGGGGGAGGCGGTCGCGTCGCGACAATTGTTTGGCGATTGGCGGACGCGCGGGGGATCGGCCTCGGCGGGACGCTTTGCGGCGCTCGCGCGCCGTCAAAAAATACGCCGGCGGAGCTTTGTTTGCGGTAGGCTTGCATTCGAACGGCGTTCCATTCGGCGGCGGGGATGAGGGACATGGCGGGAAATGGCTTCTACGGCGTTCGCATCGAGGGGGCCAAATATGGCGTGGGCTTCGGTTCGGCCCTCGCGATCGCGATCTCCTACGCCAACAACCATTCGATCCTTTGGGCGATTATCGATGGCGTCTTGGGCTGGCTCTACGTGATCTACTTCGCGCTGTTTCGTTCGTGAGCCGTCCGGCGCGCGGCGTCGCGGCGGCCGGCGCTCAAGGAGGCGCCTTCGCCGGGCGCGCTCGAGCTTTAGGCTCGGTCGCCTCGCATCGACCGAACAGCCGAATGGACGCTAACGCAAATCCAGATTCAAGTTTTGATTATGGGCGCCCTCGGCCCCACGCGCTGGCCGCTCAGCGGAGCGGCTTGCACGGCGCCTTTTCGCCAAGGTTTTTCGCAGATCGCCTGTGAAAGATAGGGTTCCCCCAACCGCGCGTTTAAATATGATTCTAAAGCGTTTTCTCGATGATCGCTGAAGTGAGGCGAGATAGGCGCGCGGTCGCCGCAACTTGCCGATGGGGCGGCGAACGGGCGTTCGCCCCTTGTTTCCTGGCGCGATAGGCCCACGTGCTAGTTTGCATGAATTGGGGCGGACGCTATGAGCGAGACGCGGAAACTTGCTGCGATATTGGCCGCCGACGTCGTCGGATTCAGTCGGCTCGCCGGCGCGGACGAGGATCGCACGCTGGCGCGGCTCCGGGCGCTACGCAGCGACCTTATCGATCCCACCATCGCCGTGCACAATGGGCGCGTGGTGAAGCGCACCGGCGACGGAATCCTCGCCGAGTTTCGCAGCGTGGTCGACGCCGTGCGCTGCGCCATCGAAATGCAGAACAGCATGGTCGAGCGCAACGCCGGCCTGCCGCCCGAGCGTCGCATCGAGTTCCGCATCGGCGTTCATCTGGGCGACGTGGTCGAGGAGAGCGACGGCGATTTGATGGGCGACGGCGTCAATATCGCCGCGCGATTGGAAGGGATCGCCAAGCCTGGCGCGATCTGTCTTTCCGTAGACGCCTATCGCCAGGTGAGAGCAAGGCTCGATCTCGCGGTCACCGATCTGGGAGAGGCCCAGCTCAAGAACATCGCCGAGCCGATCCGGATCTATTCGCTCGAGGTCGGTCCGCCCAAGCCCGCCAAGGCCGCGGCGCCGGAAAAATCTTCGCCGCCGCCGCCCGTTCGCGATAAGCCCTCGATAGCGGTGCTCGCGTTCACCAATATGAGCGGCGACGCTGAACAGGAGTATTTTTCCGACGGCATCAGCGAAGACATCATCACCGATCTCTCCCGGCTGTCCAATTTGCACGTGGTCGCGCGCAACTCGTCGTTCGTTTACAAGAAGGCGCCGCTCTCCGTGCCCGACATGGCCAAGGCGCTCGGCGTCCGCTACGTGCTCGAGGGCAGCGTGCGCAAGGCCGGCAACCGGGTCCGCGTCACCGCACAGTTGATCGATTCGACCAGCGGCGGGCATGTCTGGGCCAGCCGGTTCGATCGAGAGCTGACCGACATTTTCGCCATTCAGGACGAACTCACCAAGGAGATCGTTTCCGTATTGAAGTGCAAGCTGACGATCGGCGAGCAGGGCCGACTGGCCCCGAGGCGCAGCGTCGACGTCCAGGCCTTCGAGTTTTTCCTGCGCGGCCGCGAACAAGCGGCGTCGGTGACTCCAACCGGCAATATCGCGGCGCGCGGCCTGCTCGAGCGCGCGATCGCCATCGATCCGGACTATGCCGCGGCCCACGCGGTCATCGCCATGACCCATGTGCTCGACTACGCCAACGCCTACTCGATCGATCCCGAGCAGTCGCTGCGGCTCGGCCTCGAACTCGCGCAGCGGGCGGTGCGCATGGACGAAGGAGAGCCTCTCGGTCATTTCGCGCTGGGCGCGGCCTACTTGTGGAATCGCGAGTTCGACCGGGCCGAGGCGGAGGCGGCGCGAAGCATCGCGCTCTCGCCCAACTCCGCCGAAGGCCTTCGCATGACGGCCCACATACAAATATTCTCCGGCGATCCCGCGGGCGCCCTCGAGAACCTCGACGCCTATATGAAGCGCGACCCGCACTTTCCCGACATTGCGCTGCAGCTTATCGCGGACGCGCGCTTTGCGCTCGGCGAATACGAGCAAGCGATCGCCGCGATCGAGCAAAGACTGGCGCGAAATCCTCAATCGGAGACCGCCTACGCCCTGCTTGCCTCCTGCTACGGCCAGCTCGGACGATTGGAAGAATGCCGCAAGGCATGGGAACAGGCTCTGCGGATCCATCCCGGCTTCTCGATGGAACGCCGCCGCCGCGTCCTGCCGTTCCGCAACCCCGAGGATTTCGAGCGGCGCGTCGAGGGCCTGCGTAAGGGGGGCGTGGCCGCTTGACGCGCTCGGCTGTCGACGCCCCAGTTCGGCGCAGCCCACACGCCGGGCGCCATCGCCAGGGGGTGGAGCGCCTGCCGATGCGCCCTTGGCGGCCCACCGCCCGGACTGGGGGCAGGGAGCGAAGAAATTGGCTAAGCTTCGGATTGTGTTGGCGTCCCGGAAGGGAATCGAACCCCTGACCCCAGGTTTAGGAAGCAGAGGGTAATTGCGCTCGGCTGCGCTCGGGAAGCACAAATTGCGCTTGCAATCCCCGGAAATGCAGCTATACCCTCAGTCTGTCGCGCTCATGCGCGCTCAGATGCGATCGGTAATTTGCTTCCCAATTGCTTCCCAGGGGACCCCCATGAAGCTCGATCAAGCAAGCGTCGCCCGCCTCGTTCTGCCGCCCGGCCGATCGGAGTTGCGCATTTTCGACGAAGACCTTCCGGGGTTCGGCGTGCGGCTGCGCGCCGGCGGCAAGCGGACATGGATCGTGCAATATCGGAACGCGGGCGGGAAAACTCAGACCGCGACCTTGGGCTCGACGGCGGTAGTCACGGCGGCTCGCGCACGGCAGGCCGCCAAGCAAAACCTCGCCGACATCACCCTTGGCGGCGATCCGCAGGCCAAGAAGGCCGAGCTGCGCGCCCGCGCCGCGGAGACGCTTGAAGCGGTCGCCACGCGCTTCCTTAGCCATCAGCAAGAGCGCCTGAAAGCTCGAAGCTACGAACAAGTCGAGACGCACCTAACGAAGCATTGGGCGCCGCTCAACGGCCTTTCGATCCACGAAATCACGCGGCGCAACGTGGCTGCTCATCTTGGCAAGATCGCCGCCGAGCGCGGCCCCTTCGCGGCGAACCGCGCGCGGACCACGCTCTCGGGTCTGTTCACTTGGGCGATGAAAGAGGGGGTTGTCGACGCAAACCCGGTTCTTGGGACGAACCGCAAAGCGGACGAAAAGGCGCGCAACCGCGTCCTTGCCGACGCCGAGCTTGTCGCGATCTGGAATGCCTGTCGGGACGATGACTATGGCCGGATCGTCCGGTTGCTGATCCTCACGGGCCAGCGGCGCGACGAAGTTGGGGATATGGCGAAGTCGGAAGTCAGCCTTGCCGCGCGCAAGTGGAATATCCCGCGCGAGCGCACCAAGAACGGCCGCGCGCATGAAGTTCCATTGCCCGATCTGGCGCTCGGCATCCTCGAGCCGGCGATCCTTCGCGAAGGGCGAGAGAAACGCGATCTGATCTTCGGCGACGGCGTCGGCGGCTTTTCTGGATGGTCGAAGGCGAAGGCCGCAATCGACGAACGGATTGCGGAAGCGACGGGGGCCGCGCCGACGCCTTGGCGCTTGCACGATTTGAGGCGCACGGCCGCGACGCAGATGGCCGAGCTCGGCGTCTTGCCGCATGTCGTCGAGGCGGTTCTCAATCACGTCAGCGGGCACAAGGCGGGCGTGGCGGGCGTCTACAACCTGGCGCTCTACGCCGCGGAGAAGCGTCGGGCGCTCGACCTTTGGGCCGCGCACGTCGAAGCGATCGTCGCCGGCAGGGCCGCCAGCAACGTCATTCCCTTGAAGGCATGACGCCGATGCATCGGTCCGGACGTAAATTCAAGCTCACGAAGGAAGATCTCAGGGCCTTTCTGCGGAAGCCCATTAGAGCCTATCGATTGAAGGCGACGACGGCGGAAGAACAGGATCGCTTGATCGCGGAACAGACCGCCGACCGAATCGAAGCAATGTGCATCCTCTTCGACATTCCCGGCGACTGGCCCGACGACGTGCAATGGGAATGGCTCGCGCGCTGCCTCGCGGGCGAAGCGTTCGCCGGCTGTAGGACGCTCTCACGCGGCCTCGGCGGCCCGAGAAAATCGACCCTCGCAATGGCCCGCAAAAAGAAGGAAAGCCTGTCACTGCGGTTCGAAGCCTACAGGCGCGCGCATCGCCTTTCCGAGAGCGCGGCGGCGGCGAATTTCCTGAACAAGAATTTGGCGGACTGCAACGAAGTGGGCCTCTACACGCCGAAAAGCTTTGCGCAGGCCATGCGGGCGCTGCGAAAAGAAACTGGCATTTCAACTGAGGCCGGAGGGTCCTAAAGCCAAGAACCGTGTTTCCATGCGCGCAATGAGAGCGTATTCGCGCTCTCTAGAGCGGAGCGGTTCTTCATGTCTTCAATGCTCGACACCTTGCCGCCGGAGCTTGGCCGCCATCGCGTTCTCGATACGCGCGAGACTTGCGAATTTGTGAGCGTCAGCATCGCGCAGTGGCGCCGGATGCGCAGTCTCGGCGAGACGCCCGCGCCGATCATGCTCGGCAGCAAGAAGCACGGCTGGCGCATCGGCGACTTGATCGATTGGCTGGCGAGCCGCGCGCAGCCGCGGGCGGCGGCGTGAGCCATGGCCGCAACAAGAGACCCGGCCACCGTCGTTAACGGCGCCGGGCCCGGAATTGCTTGCTTGGCGGCTAGCAGTTCAGAAAATAGCCCCTCGATTCTCGCGGCGCAAGCCTCGGCGCACGACCCGATCGAAATCGCCATGCGCGCCAGCGCTGCGCAGGCGCTCCGCAAGCGCGCGGCGGTGCAGCGCCAGCGGGCCGAAGCGGGAACCGCCACGATCGATGCACACGCGTGCAGCGTGACGCTCCGCAGCCCTGAGGCTGCGCTCGCGGAGCGCCTGGCGGCCGGTCTGGCGGCCGTTGCGGACGAGATCGAGGCGGAGAGCGCGCCATGAGCAGCGCCGTCCTAGGGATCGACATTGGCGTGACCGGCGCAATCGCGTTGCTCGACGCCAGCGGCGAGCTGCGCCAAGTCTTCGATATGCCGGATTTGGCGGACGGACCCGCCGGCCGGCGCAATGTCAACGCGCCCTTGCTCGCCGAGATCGTCGCGGCTTCACAAGCGACGAGGGCCTTCGTCGAATTTGTCGGCGCGCGGCCCGGGGAAGGCGCTGTAGGGGCCTTCGCGTTCGGCCGCTCGCGTGGAGTCGTCGAAGGCGTGATGACCGCCCTTGGCCTTCCTGTGACCTTCCTGACGCCGCCGACTTGGAAGCGTCTAGTCGGAATCGCCCCCGGCCGAAATGGCGCGAAGGACGCGGCTCGATCCGAAGCAATCCGGCGCTGGCCCGACCACGCCGCGCTGTTCGCGCGCGTTCGCGATGACGGCCGCGCCGAAGCGGGATTGATCGCCGTCGCCGGCCTCATGCGGGAAGGGCGCGCACGATGAACGCGAGCTTCCCGGCGCCGAAGTTCGACTCGGAACAGGCCGTTTACGCCTTCATTTCAGCCGCGTCGATCGGGATCATCGGCGCGGCGCCAAAAGACGCGGCCGAGAAATTTGCGGTTTGCGCCGATTATGTCGGCGAAGCGATGCAGGGATCGGGCGGCGAGCTAAAACGAGTCGCGGTCGATCGATTGCAGGACATCGCCGTAGGCGCCGGGCTCGCCGCGTCTTACGGCGACAATTGGATACAGTCCGTTTTGACGCGCGCTTTCGCCGAAGACGGTGCGAGACCGCTTTCGACTTCCGCGCAAGCTGCGATCGAGTATCGCCGCAAGCGCGCCCTCTCGCCGCCGCGCGCCGAGCGCGAGCAAGCTGATCCTGACGAGGCCGAGCCGCCCGGCCGCGAGGCAAGCGGCGGCGGCAAGCCTGTCGCCATCGCCGCATCGGCTTTCAAATGGATCGATCCGGCCGCCATCCCGCGCCGCCAGTGGCTTTACGGCCGCCACTACGTGCGCAAGTTCATTTCCGAGACCGTTGCGCCGGGCGCCTACGGCAAGTCGACGTTGGCGATGACGGAAGCGCTGGCGATCGTCACCGGCCGCCCTTTGCTCGGCGTCACCCCTGACGAGCGAGTCAACGTTTGGTATTGGAATGGCGAAGACCCGGAAGAAGAATTGCAACGGCGCATCGCCGCGGCGGCGCTGCGCTATGAGATCGACCCGACAGAGCTTGAAGGCCGCCTGTTCGTCGACACCGGGCGCAAGACGAAGATCGTCATCGCCGAACAGACCAGGGCCGGCGCAGTCATCGCGCGCCCGATCGTCGAGGCGGTCATAGAGACAATCAAGGCCAACGCCATCGGCTTGATGACCGTCGACCCCGTCGTCGCCTCGCATCGTGTCGTCGAAAACGACAACCCGGCAATCGAGCTTGTCGCGGCGACCTGGGCGGAAATCGCCGACTTGACCGGCTGCGCTATCGAGCTTGTGCACCATGCCCGCAAGACCGGCGGCGCCGAAATCACCGTCGAGGATGGCCGCGGCGGGTCCGCCTTGCTCGCGAAGGTCAGATCGGCGCGCACGCTCAACGGAATGACCGACGACGAAGCCTCACGCGCTGGCGTCGAAAACCGGCGCGCCTATTTCCGCGTCCAAAACGGCAAGGCGAACCTGTCGCCGGCGCCGGACAAGGCCGATTGGTATCGCCTGGAGTCCTTCGACCTCGACAACGGCGGCGATGGCAGGCCCGGCGATAGTGTCGGCGTCATGACCCGCTGGACGTGGCCGGACGCCTTCGATGGCGTCACCGTTTCGGACCTTCGCGCGGTGCAAGTCGCCATCGCCGCCGACCGCTGGCGAGAAAGCCCGCAAGCGAAAGAATGGGCCGGCCATGCCGTCGCCGCCGTCCTGAAACTCGACGCCACGAGCAAGGCGCACAAAGCGAAGATCGTCGGCTTGTTGAAAACCTGGATATCGACCGGGATGCTTCGCGTCGTCGACGGCGAAGACGCCAAGCGGATGAAGCGCTCATTCATCGAAGTCGGGACGCCCGCCAATGACTGAACTTGCCACACCTCACCGGCGGCCTCGAAATCTGCCACGCCCCACCCCACACCCCTATAGGGGGTGGTGGTGTGGCAAGGCATTTGCCCCACTTGCCACAGGTTGCCACACCACACCTTTTCAAGTGTGGCAACACGGCGAACGGATGGAGGGCGATAAAACCAAGCCGTCCGCGTGTCACACCGAAATGTCAGGAAATTAGATGCCTCAAGCGCGCAACTGACCCGAAAGATTTCCTACGCCATGCAAAACAACCCTCTCACAGCGGCCGGTAGCCGCGAATTGAAGCGGCCGAGGCCGATCTCGCCGAAAGTGCGCGAAGCGGTCCGCCTGATGGTCTACGGCCAGCTTGACGATCCCGATTGCAAGCCCCTCAGCTTCATCGAAGCGGCCAAGATTGCCGGCGTTGCGCCCGATGTGATGCGCCGCTACCTCGATCGACCCGACGTGCGCGCCCTGCTTTTGCGCGAGCGCCGGGCTTTCCGTGCGGCGCTCTGCGCCGGCAATGAGGGCGCGCTTGCCCGCGTGAGGGACAAGAGCGAGAACGGGATGGCGATCGTGGCGAGCGTGCGCGCGTTGGAACAGCTTGAAGGCGAATCCACGGAAAGGGGCGGCCCCGGTTCGACCACGCCGGGAATCACAATCATGGTCCTCGGCAACGCGCGGCAAGAGGCCCCGCCCATGACGATCGAGGCGCGCTCGCTCGGAGTGCCCTACGTCACCTTGCCGGAGCCGGCGCCGGAGCCGCCGCCGGACATGAACCCGATCTTCAAGCCATGAGGCGCGCCGGGCGAGCCCGTGATCCACAATCATGGGGTCTTGCGGATCGCCTCGTGCGGCCATGCTCATCAAATCAATGCTCTAGCCCGTTGGCGGCCTAGCTCTGGCCGGCAGTCGCAAAGTCGGGAAGCGTATGGGAAGCGAAGCAAGCGGATCAAGGCCGAGCTAGGGCCACGCTCAGCGCCCGTTGGCAGCCTTCGATGTGCGCGCCATGACAGACCTTGCGCCGGGCGAGACAGGCGGCGGCCAGACGCGTTCCGTTGGCCCGTCGTCGACCCCTCTTTCTGGCACGATCGCCTAAAGCGGCGCCGGGGCCAAAAATCGATCGATCGCCGAGCGCTCCTGCCTCGCCTCTCTGCTTTGGTCCAAAACACTCGGGCGACGGGTCTAAAAATTCCGGCGCGCGCGGAGATTTTGGGGCCGCAGGATGCAAGGCAATGTCGCGCGATCAACCCGAGTGCATTGCAATCTGCGTCGGCCGCGGCGCAGCTTCGTGGCGCGGCTTCGAAAGGGAGTTTGACGATGGCGCAAGAACGGCGGAAGCGCGATCCCGATCGCGAACGGGTGGTTGACCAAATTTCGGTCCGTCTTGAGCCCGCGCTGCGCGCCACGCTTGAACGCGCCGCGCAGGCCGAGCATCGGACGATTTCAAATCAGGTGCGCGTCATCATCTCGCGCGCTTTGGAGCCCACGCGCGAGCCCGCCCGGGCATAGGAGAACGATCAAATGAGCGACTTGAATGGCATTGAAACGGCCCGCCCCGCCTTTGACGCCTTTACGACGTTGCTGGCGATCATGGGCGACCCGAGGGCCTACAAAGCGAACATGGACGCTTTGAAAGCCAAGCTCGAGGCCATCGCCGAGGCCGAGACGAAGTTGGCGGCCGATCGCGCGGCCTTCGCCGCCGAGACCGCCGCGGCGAAGGCCGAGGTGGCCGAAGACCGTCGGCGCGCCGCCGGTGCGTGGCGGGCCGCTCAAGAGGCGGAGCGTAAGGCGGCAGGGCTTACGGAGCGCGCGGAAGCCTACGCGGCGAAGGTGGGGTATCACGAGCGTCCGACTCGCGTGGACATCGGAACGTCGGGCGGGGGCATGGTGATGCTTGACGAGGCTCCCATGCGGCAGGCTTCGGCTGCGCTCGCGCCGGAAATGGTTGCTGAGGACTTTGGCGGCGGCCAGAGCGGCGGCCGGATGATCGAGCGGCCGAGCGCCGCGCATATCCGAGGGAGGGCTTAAGCGATGGCAACCGAGCTTCGCGGCGTCTATGGCGGACCCTCCGACGACGGCAATTTCGTAGGCGCTCCGCTGCCTGGCGCGGTTTCGCCGAGCCGCAAGGTTGGAAGCGATGGCCCCGACAAGTCGGCCGGCCTTTGCGGCGCGCCGATGACGCAAACTCCGCATCGCCTCGATCAGCCGCGCGAAACCGTTCGCTCTAAGACGGATCGGGCAACGCGGGCCGACGTTCGCCCGAAATGACTGGCGCGTGCGCGCTCGGCCGGGCGCAGGCGCAAGGGTGACGTGCACCGATGCGAGAAAAGTCGCCCGCTGTGCCGATGGTCAAATTCAAGCCCGCGGTAGTCCGACTTCAGCCGTGTCCGCCGTTTCTTGCAGAAGCCTCGCAATTCGTCGGGCTTCGGCCGGGGTCATTCGAAGAGCCACGCCAACCGCTGGCGCCAAATGCAAATGGTCAGGATGAATCAGCAGTTGGATCGCAACCGAACGATCGGCTGTTAGAACCCCTACCGCGATATCTTGAGGCGTGATCGTCAGCCACTTCTCTACGTCGCTCAATCGTCCCTCACTGCCTGCTTCCCATGCGCTTCCCAATTCGCCTCTTGGGAAGCATATGGGCTGCACGCTCCCCGTAAGCCTTTGATTTGATTGGCGTCCCGGAAGGGAATCGAACCCCTGACCCCAGGTTTAGGAAACCTGTGCTCTATCCTGCTGAGCTACCGGGACCCCTGGCGTTGGCGCCGGGCGTCGACCCCGCGCTTCCCGCGTTATTTCGTCGCCCCGCGCCGCATTCGTCATGACCGCGAGGGACAAAGCCGCTAAAGACCGATCGGTCTTCGCAGGCAAAACGCCTCTAGCATGAAAATGTCTCTCGCGCATCCCGTGATTTGGCGAGGCCGGCCCCGCCCGCGCGGAGGCGCGGCGCTGGCTGGCGCGGCGCTGGCTTTCGCGCTCGCCCTCGCGCAGCCGGCTTGGCCGGCCTGCGGCGTCGCGGCGGGGACGGCCAAAGTCGCCGAGGTCACCGAGCGGCTGGAGATTCGCCTCGAGGACGGCCGGCTCGTTCGCCTCGCCGGCCTCGACGTTCCCGATATGCGGCGCGGCGCCCCGGAGACCGCGGCGAACGCGCGCGCGTTCCTTGAGCGCCGCCTCGCCGGCCGCGAGGTCGCGCTCGTCGCCTTTGCCGCCAGGCCCGATCGCTGGGGGCGGCTTCTCGCGGATCTGAGCGTTCCCGAACCGGCCGGCGGCGCGGCGTCGGCCGCCTCGCGGCTGCTGCTTTCCCAGGGCTTCGCGCGGGTGCGGCCGGAATTCGAGACGCGCGGCTGCGTCGCCGAACGATTGGCCGCCGAATCGAAAGCGCGCGCCGCGGGGCTTGGCCTGTGGAACGATCCCGACTATTCCATCCTCGAGGCGACCGACGTCGAAGAGCTCGCCGAGCGGGATGGGCGTTTCGTCCTCGTCGAGGGAATCGTGCGCCGGGTTGGCGTCGGGCGCGCGCGCCTCTATCTTGATTTTGGCGGGCGGGATGGGTTCACCGTCGTCGTCGCGCGGAAATCGCAAACCGCGTTTCAAAACGCCGGCGTGCCGTTCAACGCCCTGGCGGGGGAGAAAATTCGGGTGCGGGGCGTTTTGGACGACCGCTTCGGCCCGAGACTGGAAATCGCCGAGCCGCTCATGGTCGAGCGTCTCGGCCGAGCCGAGGCGAACGAAGGGACCAAGCCGGGCGGATGAATAGGACTCCAGGCGAAACGAGACGACGGCGCGTCGCGCCGGGCCTTGGCGCCCGCGCGCGTCAGGTCGTGGCCGCCTCGCTGGCGCTGCTGGCGGCCGGCTGCGCGTCGATCGAGGCGCCGCCGGCGCCCGCCGTCGGCAGCCTCGCGCCGGCCGCGGCGCCGCAGACCACCGGCGGCGGGCCGGCCAGCGCCGAGCGCAAGCGCTTGATCGACGCCTTCGGCGGCGAATACAGCGCGCCGGCGACCGAACGATATTTGAACGAAACTCTGGCGCGTCTGGCGCCGGCGAGCCAG
>Ga0187852_1000333_pt1 | contig 51780 bp, 40 predicted proteins | sample June2016WEW_6_40_FD_134511 | JGI IMG/M metagenome (GOLD analysis project Ga0187852, IMG submission 134511) | Peatland microbial communities from SPRUCE experiment site at the Marcell Experimental Forest, Minnesota, USA - June2016WEW_6_40 | ecosystem: Environmental > Terrestrial > Soil > Wetlands... | reverse complement strand
AGCGAACCGTCGATGGATTATGGTCGGCCATCGGCCGCTGCCTCGACCTCTTCAAGCCCACCGAATGCCAAAACTATTTCGCCGCCTCGGGTTACGATGCAGTCAGATAGGAAACCGCTCTAAAGCTGAGGAATGGAAGTATGAGAGTGAGCGGCGAATGCTGTGGAGAAACGATGAGACGAGCGGTGCCATTCAGCGTATGAGAATCGTAAACGACTCAATAGCGTGTGTTTATATTGGAATGCGCGCTTCGGACGATTTTCGCAGAGAAATTATTTCGAAGACGAACTTGAATTTTCCGAAGGCGAAAGTACTCGTCGCCGAAAAATCACACGGTGAATTTGCATTGAAATTCCGGGACGCGTAAGCGATTTGCCACAAAGAGGACGGTGTTGAGGTCTGACCGAGACCTCGGGGCGGAATCTTCACCGGCCCTCTTCGTGACAAGCAAAGGTCGTCCCCTCAAAACAAAAAATACCTCTGCGCCATCGGCAGCGTGTCCGCCGGCTCGCAGACCAGTAGAACGCCGTCCGCCGTCACCGCATAAGTCTCCGGGTCCACCGTAATCTTCGGCGTCGCCCCGTTGTGCACCAGCGATTTCTTGCCGATCTTGCGGGTGTTCTCCACCGCCACCAGCCGCTTGGCCACCTTCAGCTTGCGCGCCAGCCCGCCCTCCACCGCCGCCCCGGAAACAAACGTCAGCGAAGAGCCTGTGCGCGCGCGTCCGTAAGCCCCGAACATCGGGCGGTAGTGCACCGGCTGCGGCGTCGGGATGCTCGCGTTGGGGTCGCCCATCGGGGCGGCGGCGATGACGCCGCCCTTGATCACCAGGTCGGGCTTCACGCCGAAGAAGGCGGGGCTCCACAGCACGAGGTCGGCGAGCTTGCCCTTCTCGATCGAGCCGATGTGCTTGGAGACGCCATGCGCGATCGCGGGGTTGATGGTGTATTTCGCGACATAGCGCTTGACGCGGAAATTGTCGTTGCGCGGCCCGTCGCCGGGCAGGGCGCCGCGCTGGCGCTTCATCTTGTCGGCGGTCTGCCAGGTGCGGATGATGACTTCGCCGACGCGGCCCATCGCCTGGCTGTCGCTCGACATCATCGAGAGCGCGCCGAGGTCGTGGAGGATGTCCTCGGCGGCGATCGTCTCCTTGCGGATGCGGCTCTCGGCGAAGGCGAGGTCCTCGGGAATCGCGCTGTCGAGATGATGGCAGACCATCAGCATGTCCAGGTGCTCGTCGAGCGTGTTGCGCGTGAACGGCCGCGTCGGATTGGTCGAGGACGGCAGCACGTTTTCGAGCCCCGCGACCTTGATGATGTCAGGCGCATGGCCGCCGCCCGCGCCCTCGGTGTGGAAGGCGTGGATGGTGCGGCCCTTGAACGCCTTGATGGTGTCCTCGACGAAGCCGGATTCGTTGAGCGTGTCGGAGTGGATCATCGCCTGCACGTCGTAATCGTCGGCGACGGAAAGGCAGCAGTCGATCGCGGCGGGGGTGGTGCCCCAGTCCTCGTGCAGTTTCAGCGCGCAGGCGCCCGCCTCGACCTGCTCGACCAGCGCGGCGGGCTTGGAGGCGTTGCCCTTGCCGGCGAAGCCGAGGTTCATCGGAAAATCGTCGGCCGCCTCGATCATCCGCGCGATGTGCCAGGGGCCGGGCGTGCAGGTGGTGGCGAAAGTGCCGGTCGCCGGCCCGGTGCCGCCGCCCAGCATCGAGGTGACGCCGCTCATCAGCGCCTCCTCGATCTGCTGCGGGCAGATGAAATGGATGTGGGTGTCGAAGCCGCCGGCGGTGAGGATCTTGCCCTCGCCGGCGATCACTTCGGTGCCCGGCCCGATGACGAGGGTGACGCCGGGCTGGATGTCGGGATTGCCGGCCTTGCCGATGGCGGCGATCAGTCCGTCCCTCAGGCCGACGTCGGCTTTGACGACGCCCCAGTGATCGAGGATCACCACGTTGGTGATGACGGTGTCGACGGCGCCGCGCGCTCTGCTCGTCTGCGATTGCCCCATGCCGTCGCGAATGACCTTGCCGCCGCCGAACTTCACCTCCTCGCCATAGGTGGTGAAGTCCTTCTCGATCTCGATGAAGAGCTCGGTGTCGGCGAGCCGCACCCGGTCGCCCCTGGTCGGGCCGAACATGTCGGCGTAGGCGGCGCGGGAGAGGGCGGTGGGGGATTTGGGCATCGGAAGCTCCGGCATTAGTGGGCGCGCTGAAACGCGCTGGACTTGGCAGCCTTCTCGTCGAACGTCAGCGTGACCTTGCAGCCGACCGTGCAATTGATTTCGCCGATCAATGCGTCGGGAAAATTAAGTCCGTCCGACTCGCAGCGGGACAGCGCGAGGGAGACGGCGCGGCGGTCCGGAAACGTGTAGCCGCGGCTGCGAAGCATGGTCCGGATCGCTTGAACGATGTCGGAGCGGCTATAGCCGTAGCCCCTTCGCAACGTCCACGCGAATTCGGCGAGAACGACGCCATTCACGACGCCCGGATTCTCCGCCGTCAGACGCGATAGGATTTCACGGGCGAGCGGGGATTGCGTTGCGTCGTCATCGAGCGCCGCGCGCAATAAGATGTTGGTGTCGAGGCCAATCATCCCGCCGCCTTTTGGCGCGCCGGCGGCATGTTGCGCTCGATGACGGCCTGACCGATCGCGTCCTCATCGCTCGCGACGCCGGCAAGTCTCCCGCGTGGCGGCAAATGCTTGAGAAAATCAAGCGGCCCCGCTGTCAGCGGCCTCACATGCCAATCGCCGAGATGATCCTGGAAGAATTCGATCTGGTCTCCCGGCTGCAAGCGCCAGAGGGCGCGCACTTCCGCCGGCAAGGTGATCTGGCCCTTGCTGCTAAGAGTAGCTGGGTACGCGTCCACGGCGGGCTCCTTACAAAACGGCACAACACCTTACCAAAGACAGATTCGGGCGACAATTGCTATATCGTCCGAATACCTGGCCTATCGCCAGTTTCAAACCTTCCCCATCACCTCCTGGCGGAAGCCGAAAACCTGGCGCTTGCCGGCGAGCGCCACGAGGCGCACCTGGCGCTTCTGGCCGGGCTCGAAGCGGACCGCGGTTCCCGCGGGGATGTCGAGGCGGAAGCCGCGCGTGCGGGCGCGTTCGAACTTCAGCGCCGGGTTGGTCTCGAAGAAATGATAATGCGAGCCGACCTGGATCGGCCGGTCGCCGGAGTTGGCCACCTCCAGCGTGATCGTCTCGCGCCCCTCGTTCATCACGATCTCGCCGGGTTCGGCGATCACCTCGCCGGGGATGAGCTTTTCGTCGGCTCCGCGGATCGGGTGGTGCACGGTGACGAGCTTGGTGCCGTCCGGGAACGTCGCCTCGACCTGGATGTCGTGGATCATCGCGGCGATTCCGTCCATCACCTGGTCGGCCGCGACGACATGCGCGCCCGCCTCCATCAGTTCGGCGACCGTACGCCCGTCGCGCGCGCCCTCGACGACGAAATCGGTGATCAGGGCCACCGCCTCGGGGTGGTTGAGCTTGACGCCGCGCTCGAGGCGCCGGCGCGCGACGATCGCCGCCATGGCGATCAGCAATTTGTCTTTTTCGCGCGGGGTGAGATTCATGCGCTGGGGCCCCTTCCTCGTCGTCAGCGGCGAAGCAAGACTCTCGCCGTCACGACCATACGCGCGGCGCTTCGCGGCCGCGCAAGGCCAGCATGGCCTCGATCAGCGCCGCGCGCAATCGGCTCGGCGAGGGCGAGGCGAGCCGCGCGACCGCCATTCCGTCGAAGGCGCTGGCGCCCGCGTCGAGGGGCTCTCCCCGGCGCGCCGCGACCGCCTCGAGCGCCGCCCGCAGCGCGGGCAGCTGCGCCTCGGCATTGGGCGCCACGCACAGAATCGTGGCGATGGCGCGCGCGCCGCGGCCGACCGCGGGCCGATCGAGCGTCGCGCCGGCGTTTTCGAGCCGCGTTTCCTCGGCGAAGATCAGCCGGCCGTTGCGCCGCACGCGCCAGCGGTCGCGAAAGGACGCGGCGATTCGCGCCTCGCCGGACGCGAGGCGGCCGAAGGTCGCCGATTCGATCAGCAGCAGCGAAGCGTCGGCGGCGACTTCCGCTTCGAGCCCGCGTTCGAGCCGGGCGGCCTCGAACAGCAGCGTCTCCTGCGGCGTCCAGGCGAGCGCGCCGCCCGATTCGACGCGCAGGCGGGTTTCAATGCGAACCGCCTCGCCCTCCGAGCGATAGATTTTCTCGGCCGACTGGGTGGTGGCGACGACGCGCGCTTGCGGTCCGACCGTCAGATCGACGCTCGCGCGGTCGCCGCCCGCCATGCCGCCGCCGGTGTTGAGGAGCACCGCCTCGCATTCCGCGCCGGCGCGGGGAAAGCGTAAGCGGAGGCCGCCGGTCTCGAACACGCGCGCCGCTTCGGAGCGCTCGCCCACTCGCGCGAAAACGGCGCGGACCTCGCCCTGCGCCCGCTGGCGGAACGCGGCGCCTGGCGTTTGCGCGGCGGGAAAAACTGTCGATTCGTTCATGGCGACGGATTCGTGGAGGTCGCCGTTCTCGGCGCTTCCGTTCTTCATGCGCTCTGGAGTTCGCCCGTCAAGGGCGGCCGGCCAAATCTCCCGCCGCGGCGGATTGTCAAGTTGGCGAAGCTTGCGGCCCGGGTGAGTTTGCCCCTGTCGCCAACATAGACGAATGTCGCAGCCGCGGCGGCCGAGCGTCGCCAATTTGCCACAGCACTGTTGCCATAAACGCACAGTCGCGCAGCCGGCGGCGCCGTATAAGAGCCAAATCGAGCATAGGTTTCATCGGTATGGCTCAGTTTTCAAGCTCTGCGCGCCACGACGCCGCGGGAGACGCTTCCCAGCTGCTGTCGCGAGTCGGCTACGTCGTTCTCGCGCTCGCGGCGCCGAGCGGCGTCGCGTTGTCTTCGCGCGCGATCTTCGTTTTGTTTCCGATCGGCGTCGCGCTGCTCATCGTCGCGGCGGCGCTGGACCCGATCGCCGGATTCGCCGAGCGCGTACGCCGGGTCGTCATGTCGCCGGTGACATGGGCGGCGGCGGCCTTGTTCGCCTGGGCCACGCTTTCCATCCTCTGGTCGCCGTTTCCCTCTTCGGGCGCGCAGCACCAGCTCAAGCTCGCCGCCACGGCGCTGGCGACGCTTCTCGCCATGGCGTGCGGGCGCGAGCACATGCGCGCGACGGATCTCTACCTGTTTCCGATCGGCGTCGTCCTGACGATGGCGACGATCCTCGTCCTCTGGTTCGCGGCGCAGCAGGGCTTCGAGCCGGACGGAAGCCGGATTTACGCGGGCGGAATGGCGATGGTGGTCATGCTGTTCCCGGCGTTGGGCGGGCTCGCCGCGCGCGGCCGCAACGGCTATGCGCGCGCGCTCCTGATGTTGGCGCTCGCCTATGTCTTCGCCATCGGCTCGGCGGCGACCGCGGCGGCGCTGCTGGTCGGATTCGCCGTGCTGTCCTTCGCGGTTTCCGACATCCGGCGGACCGTCAACGACCTGAGCTGGCTGGCGGCCGGTCTCATCTTGATTTCGCCGCTGATTCCGGCGGTCGCGCCGACTCTGTCGCACTGGCTGTTCCACGCCAAGCTGGCGAGCCTCGCTGCGCCCTATTCCACGCTCGCCGCCGCCGCCAGCCTGATCCTGCACGACGAGGCTCGCCTGATGACCGGCCACGGCATCGACACGGTGGTTCGCGGCGTCGAGGCGGGACTGCTGCCCGCGCTGTCCCCGCGCGTCGCCGTCTTCGAGATTTGGTACGAATTGGGGATCGTCGGCGCGCTCGCCGCGGCAGCCACGGTCTGGCTCGCCTTTCGCGCGATCGGCGAAATGCCGCCGCGGCTCGCGCCTTATGTCGCGGCGACGCTCGCCTGCGACCTCACGCTCGCGTTCCTCGCGCAGGATGCGTGGCAAATGACATGGGTGACCCTGCTTGCGATCAGCGCGATCGCGTTGGGCGCCGCGGCGCGCAGCCAATATCGCACCACCCGCCCGTCGGCGGCCAGTCTCGCGCATTTTTGAGCGGCGCGAGCGACAAGACAAAGGGTCGCGCCGCGCGCCGTCACGCCAGCGATTTCAGCGCGCCGGCGCCGAACTGCGCGGCGAAGAACGCGCAATAGGGGCCGCCGCGGGCGATGAGCTCGCGGTGAGAGCCGGATTCGGTCACGCGGCCTTTCTCGACGACGAAGATGCGATCGGCGCCGACGATGGTCTGCAGGCGATGGGCGACGACGATCGTCGTGCGTCCGATCCGCAAGCCGTCGAGGGCCTTTTGCACCTCGCGCTCCGATTCCGAATCGAGCGCCGCGGTCGGCTCGTCGAGCAACAGGATCGGCGCGTCCTTGAGGATGGCGCGGGCGATCGCGATGCGCTGACGCTGGCCGCCCGACAGTTGCGCGCCTTGTTCGCCGACGTTGGTGTCGTACCCGTCGGCGAACTGCAGGATGAAATCATGCGCGTGGGCCTTTTGCGCCGCGGCGACGATGTCCGCTTCCGAAGCGCCGATCCGTCCGAGCGCGATATTGTCGCGAATCGAGCCGCGAAAGAGAAAGACGTCTTGCGAAACGAAAGCGATCTTGGCGCGCAGCGACTTGAGATCGACGGCGGCGACGTCCTGGTCGTCGATCGTCACGCGGCCGCCGCTCAGCGTATAGAAACGTTGAACGATTCCCAGAATGGTCGATTTGCCGCCGCCCGAGGGGCCGACCAACGCCGTCGTGGCGCTGGGTTCCGCGACGAGATCGAGGCCGTCCACGACGTTTTCGCCGGGACGATAGGCGAAGCGCGCGCGTTCGATGACGACCCGCCCCTCGGACACTTCGAGCTTCGGCGCCGCTTCGACCGGCGCGTCGCCCTCCGGCGCGTCGAGCACTTCGTAGATCATGCGCGCCCCGACCAGGCCGTTCTGGATGTCGACGGGGAATCGGCTTAGCCGCTTGGCCGGCTCGTAGGCCAGCAGCAGCGCGCCGAGGAAGGAGACGAACGAGCCGACGTCGGCATGCAGAACGCTGACCCGCCAGGAGCCGTAGAAAATGGCGAAGGCGATCGCGGCGCCCGCGAGCGAATCGGCCAGGAACGTCGTCAGTCCCGTGCCCCTCGCGATGCGATTGGCCGAACCTTCGACGCTGCGGATCGCGCGCGCCATGCGTTCGCGCATTTCCCCTTCGAGGTTGAAGGCCTTGACGATGCGCACGCCGAGCACGGTTTCGCCCATCGTCTGCATGATCTGCGTCGAGCCCTGGAACGAACGCTTGGCGAACAGACCGACCCTGCGAATGATCCGTCCGACCAGCATCGTCACGATCGGCAGGGCGCAAAGGGCGCCCAGCGCGATGACGGGATCGCGGTAGATCATCACCGCCACGAGGCCCGCGACGGTGAGAGCGTCGCGCGCGGCGCCTTGGACGACGAGCTGCAACGTGTCGCGCACGCCATTGGCGGCCAAGGCCAGGCGGGCGATGAATTCGCTGGAATGGCGATCTTGGAAGAAAATGACGCTTTGATTGAGCAGGCGGTCGAACACGCGTCGCTGCGCCGTGGCGACGATCCCGTTGCCGATGCGCGACAACGTCAGCATCGACCCGTAAGTGGCGGCGCCGCGCAACACGAAGAGCCCGAGGACCTCGAAAGCCATCGCGCGCATGTCGCCGAATTTCTCGGCCGTGACCATGCCGTTGAGCACCGGCTTGAGCAGCGCCGCGACGGAAACGTTGGAAAACGCGATCAACGCGAGCAGAACCACGCTGAGCGCGTAGCCCCACTTGTGCTCGCGCCCGAAGTCGCGGAGCAGCCTTAGGAGCAGCCGGCTCGCGCCGGGCTGCTTGGGTGTTTCGGACCTATCGAGCATCGATTGTTGCTATCCCGGCCGCGCGCAAAGGGGAAGCGGCAATTGGCTCGACCCACGCCTGCGCCTCGCGCGGACGTTAAAAAAGTCGTGATCGCGACGCGGCTCCGCCCGTGGCGAAAGCGAGCAACCGGGAAAACCTCAGCGCCGCGCCGGCGACGCCGCCGGACGGATCGTGCGCGGCCGCTTGTATTCGACCACGACGGCGCGATTCCGGCCGGTGACGAGCGTCGAGCGGCCGCGCGACAGGCTGGCCTGTTTGGCCGCCAAAGCTTTGACCTCGTCGGCGGGAACGCCCATCAACGACGCCGCGATTTCGATGCGCTGCGCCAGGTCGTCGGTCAGACTTTCCGCGGCGATCAACGCTTCCTCGATCGTCGGCGGATCCTTGCGAACGCGCCGCGGGCCCCATTTCGTTTTCCAGGTCGTGCTCATCGCGTCCTCGGAGATGTCAAAAGCCCGCTCAAACTCGCGCTTCCCGGCAAAAGAAAATCATAGTGTTCAAGCTACCAGATATGTTGCAGTGCAGCAATCGAAAAGGGGTCGCGCTCGAAATTCGGTTAATCGCCTAGGATTCGTCGGCGACGGCGCGCCGACCGCGCCGCGCCGTCGCGGTCTCCTTGAGGGACGTCGCGATCCATGTAAGCTTCCCGGCGGCCCATCGCAACGCCCGGGGAGTTCGAATGTCCGCCAGCAGTGATTCGTTCGCGAGCGCCGGCGCCGCCGAAGCCGCGGAGGGGCGCCCAAGTCCTTTCGCCGCCTTCGCCGCCGAGGTTCTCGGCCACGACGGCCGGCGCGCCGCGATCGACGCCCTCTATCGGGCGCCCGAGACGGAGTGTCTGCCGGGCTTGTTGCGGGCGGCGGAGCTGCCGGCGCCGGTCGGGGCGCAAGCGCGGGCGCTGGCGCGAAGCCTGATCGAGGGGCTGCGCGAGCGGCCGACGGCGGGGCTGGTGCAGGGCCTGATGCGCGAATACGCCCTCTCCAGCCAGGAAGGCGTCGCCCTGATGTGCCTGGCCGAAGCGCTGCTGCGCATCCCCGACGCCGCGACGCGCGACGCCCTCATCGCCGACAAGATCGGCGGCGGCGAATGGCGCGCGCATGTCGGTCATTCGCCCTCGCCCTTCGTCAACGCCGCGACCTGGGGACTGCTCGTCACCGGCCAGCTCATCGGCGCCGTCGACGACACCGGGCTGGGCGCGACGCTGACCCGCCTCATCGCGCGCTCCGGCGCGCCGATCATCCGCGCCGGCGTCGACACCGCGATGCGGGTTCTCGGCGAACAATTCGTCTGCGGCCAGACGATCGAAGCGGCGCTGGCGAACGCGCGGGCGCTGGAAGCGCGCGGCTATCGCTATTCCTTCGACATGCTCGGCGAGGCCGCCGCGACCGCCGAGGACGCCGAGCGCTATCTCGCGTCCTATGAAGCGGCGCTGCGCGCGATCGGCGCGGCCTCCGCCGGGCGCGGCATCTACGAAGGGCCGGGCCTCTCCATCAAGCTGTCGGCCCTGCATCCGCGCTACGCGCGCGGCCAACGCCGGCGGGTGATGAACGAACTCTATCCCCGCCTGAAACGCCTCGCGGTTCTGGCGCGCGGCTACGACGTCGGGATCAACATCGACGCCGAGGAATCCGAGCGGCTCGATCTTTCGCTCGATCTCCTGGAGACGCTCTGCCGCGATCCCGAAATGGAGGGCTGGAACGGCGTCGGCTTCGTCGTGCAGGCCTATCAGAAGCGTGGCTGCGCCGCGCTCGGCTGGATCATCGATCTCGCGCGCGCCACGAAGCGGCGAATCATGCTGCGTCTGGTCAAGGGCGCCTATTGGGACAGCGAAATCAAACGCTCCCAGGTCGAAGGCCTGGAAGGCTTCGCCGTCTTCACGCGCAAGATTCACACCGACGTCTCCTATATCGCTTGCGCCCGGCTGCTCCTCGAAGCGCCGGACGCCATTTTTCCGCAATTCGCGACCCATAACGCGCTGACCCTGGCGACGATCCATGCGATGGCGGGAAAGAATTTCTACGCCGGGCAATACGAGTTCCAGTGCCTGCACGGCATGGGCGAGCCGCTTTACAATCAGATCGTCGGCAGCGGGCGCCGCAACCGGCCGTGCCGCGTTTACGCGCCGGTCGGCTCGCACGAGACGCTGCTGGCCTATCTCGTGCGCCGCCTGTTGGAGAACGGCGCCAACACCTCCTTCGTCAATCGCATCGCCGACGCATCCGTTCCCGTCGAGGCGCTGCTCGAAGACCCGGTCGAGGCGGCGCGGGCGCTCGTTCCCCTCGGCGCGCCGCATCCGAAAATCCTGGCTCCGCGCGATCTCTTCGCGCCCGAACGCGCCAATTCGGCCGGCCTCGATCTGAGCAACGAAGCGCGCCTCGCCGCGCTCGGGCAGGCGCTCGAAGCGAGCGCGGAACCGGACTGGCGCGCCGGCGCCGCGCGGTCCGCGGGGCGCGCGATTCTCAATCCGGCGGACGCGCGCGACGTCGTCGGCCATGTCGCCGACGCCGATTCGAGGGATGTCGACGAGGCGTTCGCCGGCGCCTCGCGGGGCTGGCCGGCCTGGAGCGCGCTCGAGCCGAACGAACGCGCGCGAATCCTCGTGAAGGCGGCCTCGCTGTTCGAGGCCGAAGCCCAATGGCTGGCGGGGCTGATCTGCCGCGAGGCGGGAAAAACCCTGCCCAACGCGCTCGGCGACGTGCGCGAGGCCGTCGATTTCCTGCGCTACTACGCCGCGAGGATCGCCAGCGATTTCGCCAACGCGACGCATCCCCCGCTGGGAATCGTCGTCTGCATCAGCCCGTGGAATTTTCCCATCGCCATTTTCACCGGCCAGGTCGCCGCCGCGCTCGCCGCCGGCAACGCGGTGATCGCCAAGCCGGCGGAGGAAACGCCGCTGATCGCCGCGCAGGCGGTGCGCCTCCTTCACGAGGCGGGCGTTCCCGAGGACGCGCTCACGATGCTGCCGGGAGACGGCGCGGTCGGCGCCATGCTCACCGCCCATGACAGCGTCGGCGGCGTCATGTTCACCGGCTCGACCGAGGTCGCCAAACGGATCGCGGCCGCGCTGGCGCGGCGCCTGCGCCCCGACGGCGCGCCGATTCCCCTGATCGCGGAAACCGGCGGGCAGAACGCGCTGATCGTCGACAGTTCCGCGCTCGCCGAACAGGTCGTCGCCGACGTCCTCGCCTCGGCCTTCGATTCGGCGGGCCAGCGCTGTTCGGCTTTGCGCGTCCTCTGCCTGCAGGACGATATCGCCGAGCGCACGCTCGCCATGCTCGGGTTGGCGATGCGCGAGCTCGACGTCGGCCCGCCCAATCGCTTGAGCGCCGACGTTGGCCCCGTCATTTCCTCGGAGGCGCTCGCCAATCTCGAGGGCTATGTCGCCGCGATGCGCGCGCGCGGCTTTCCCGTCCACGCCGAGCCGCTCGGCGAGTCTACCGCGCACGGCTTCTTCATCGCGCCGACGCTGATCGAGATCGACTCGGTCGCCGATCTCGCGGCTGAGGTGTTCGGCCCCGTCCTGCACGTGCTGCGCTACAAGCGCGAAGCGCTCTCCGACTTGATCGACGCGCTCAACGCGACGGGCTACGCCCTGACCGGGGGCGCGCATTCGCGCATCGATTCGACCACCGAGCTGGTCAGCGCAAGGCTCGCCGCCGGCAACATCTACATCAACCGCAACATCATCGGCGCGGTGGTCGGGGTGCAGCCGTTCGGCGGGCATGCGCTGTCCGGCACCGGGCCGAAAGCGGGCGGGCCGCTCTATCTCAAGCGGCTGCTCGCCGCTTCGCCGGCGAACTGGCCGCCGCTGCCGGCGGGCGCGCCGGCCCGCGCGGCCAGGACCTTCGCGCGGGCGCTGGCCCAACGCGGCCGAGGGGACTTGGTCGAACTCTGCGCCGCCCTCGCGCCCGCCTCGCGACTAGGGGTCAGCCTCGAACTTCCCGGCCCGGTCGGCGAGCGCAATCTCTATTCCTTGGGTCGACGCGGAACCGTCCTGTGCGACGCTTCGAGCGAGGAGGCGATGATCGCTCAGATCGCCTGCGCGCTGGCGGCGGGCAATCGCGCCGCGCTCGAGGGTCCGCCCGCCGCCACGCTCCTCGCCGCGCTGCCGCGGGCGCTGCGCGACGACGTCGTTGCGGTGGCGAGCGCGAGCCGGATCGACGCCGTTCTCACCGACCGCGAGGGCGCGGGTTTGGTCGAGTTGCTCGGCGCTGTCGCCGGCCGCACCGGGCCGATCGCGAGCGTCTTCCGCTATTCCGCCGAAGCGCTGCGTCGCGGCGATCCGCCGCCGCTCGATTTTCTGGTTAGCGAGCGCTCGGTGTGCATCAACACGACGGCGGCGGGGGGGAATGCGAGCTTGATGTCGATCGGGTAGGGGGAGGGGGAGGAGGAGCGCGGTTCCGATTGCGAATTCGAACGATCTGATGTGGGGTTAGTGAAAATAATAGTACAAACTATAAATTTCTGGATAATAAGGGCCTCGGTATGACGAAAGACGAAGTCGAGATCGCTATTTCGTCAATCGAGAAGTCGATGTCTTCGATAGACACTTGGCTTCTCTTATTTACTTTGCTCGTAGCGGTGGGCGTCGCTGGCGAGCTCATTTTGGGCGTAAGTCATTGGCTCAAAGACAGAGAGCTAAGGCCGCTTAGAGCTGAACAGTCTCGAATCCACGCGACCGAATTGGCGCAACTTGGAACGGCCGCGGCCGAAGCGAATGCGCGCGCAACAAATTCCGCAGTAGAAGTTGAAAAATTGAAATTAGATAATTTGGCGTTGCAAACGGTATTGTTGCCGAGGCATGTCGGGCTAATCGGGCTTAACGAAGAACCGAAGGCAAAAACATACTTCGCGGGAATAGACAGATTCGCCGGGACAGAAGTAGCGATCCAAGTCGCCCCGGACCGGGAGGCCCAAAACCTCGCGAATGAAATCGCAATCGTTCTCATGAAGTTTGGCTGGAAGGCGCAAATCATTGACGAAAGCCGCTCTCACGTGCGGTCGGACTTTATCTCAGATGGGGTGGATGTATTGTATGCGACAGGCAAGCCGTGGACAAAGGACGAGCCCAACCAGCCATGGTTTGCCTGGCATGACGCAGCGGAAATGCTCGCAGACGCACTGACAAAGGCGCGTCCGGCCGTGGGGGAATACCGCGTTTCCAGAGCCGGTTTCCAGAACGATCCGGCAAACCTGTCTTCCGGACTAATTCCGTATTTCGATCCTCCATTGACAGGTGTGTATTTGCGAGTCGGATCAAGGCCCGTGGCGGCTACGGTCGATTGGATCAATAGAGGAAGACCGGACTCAACGGGCAACCCGCCCGCGACGCCAGTCGCTCCGGTCAGCAAATAGATTACGGCAGCCGTGAAAAACTGCCAGAACATCACAGGTTTATATCGGGGGGTTACGCGTTACGATGACTCGTTGCCAAAGCCCCAATTACTGCGAGCCACGCCGCCCCGTCGCCGTCAAGCGGCTTCGCCGCTCCTACGCTGCGCTTCGGCCCCTCCGGGGTGACTGCGCCCGTGCGGCGCGACAATGGGCTACCAAGTCACGCTGCCTAGCGAAAAGCGGCGCGAGGGCCGCTTTCGCTCGGCGACACGACTTGAAAAACCAAAGAGCCCGCGCCTCGCGGCTCGCGTCAATGTCTTTCTGATAATCGGAATTCGTGTTAGCCTACCAACTCGTCATTGGCTCGTCCGTCACGCGAAAGCCGCGGTCGCCGAAACGCCCACGACGCCACGAGCGAGCGCAAAAGACTTGCAAAACTACGTTTCCGGTTTGGACGCATTGTAAGCCCTTGAAATTCCCCGATTCGCGGAAAGGAATCTTTGGAAATCCTTGGAGAATAGGCCGGGAAATTTGGAAAAGCTTGGCGAAATGCTTGGGGCGCGGCGGGCTGTAGCCGAGCGCGGCCGGCGCGGAGCGCCTCGGCATCCATGCCTCGCTCTCGCCAGCCCCGCGCGCCAACCCAACCTGACATTTGGCTGACAGGCCCGGTCAGGTTTCCGCGCGTTAACCTCTGTTAACGAATTCGGGCCGATGGTTGGTCGGCGCAAATCAGGAGGGCAAAAATCTTAAGGAATCGGCTTGGTCTTTAACGGGTTCGCTTCGCCTTTTCGATGGCAGGGCCGCTATTCCCCACCCCTCAAACAGCGGCCGCCGCAACTGCCGATCGTCAGCGAAGAACCGGCTCGTCATAGGCCCGAGGGAGTACGACGGTTCGCGCCGCGCGCGCCGTTCGAGCGATCGTGTGGAGTTCTGATCGCGATGTGTACGTTGCGTCAAGGTCCTCCTCTCCACGTTTGTGGGAGGGGGCACGGGAGATGGAGAATTCGCCAGGGCATGCGACCCGCAGATCGCGTTCAACCCGCGAATCTTCATCCTGCGCCCAAGAGGCGCCTTCAAGAACGCCTCTGGGCCCCCCTTCTCCGCCGCCACGCCGGGGAGAAGGGGCCGCTTGGCGCCGGCCCGCCGCCCGGCAAGGCGACTGCGGCGCGCGAATGGCGCCAAAGCCGAAATGGCGCTAGGCTCAGCGCGGCGCCCATGACGAACCTGGCCACGAGAATTCGACCCGAGCATCCGCTCCCCAAAGGGCGCAGGCGCGCCGCGATTCTGCTCGCCTTGGCGATGATCGCCGGCGCCTGTCTCGCGCCCGTCGCGGCGTCGGCCGGCGATAGCGGCGATGGCGGCGCCGCCGTCGGGGGCAATGGCGGCAAAGACGCCGACAGCGCCGCCGCCGGCGTCGCCCCGCCCGCCGCGGAGCGCGCCGCCGAGGCGGCCGCCGGCGAAGCGGGCGTCGTCGACGAAACGGAACCGGCCGCCGCCAACGCGGGTCTTCCGGTCCCGACGCCCCCGTCTCGGCCGCACGCCGACGCCCGCAGGGCAAGGGCGCCGGCCGCCTCGCCGCTCCCTGCTCCCCTGCGCTGGCTGATGCGCAACGCGTCGCGGTCTCTTGCGCATGCCGCGGGCGCCGTGAACCACGCCGGCGGGGCGGCGCTCGGCCGGCCGCTGGCCTGGCTGGGCGCCCGCCTCCATGCCTCGGCCTCGGATCAGGACCGCGCGCGCGAGGCGGTCAAGAAGGGGCAAATCGTGCCGCTGGCCTCGATCCTGAAGACCGTGCGGGAATCCGTCCCTGGGGATGTGCTGAAGGTCGCGCTGAATCGAGACGTCGAGGGCAGTTGGAAGTATTCGATCACCGTCTTGACCCCGCAGGGCTACTATCGCGACGTCAACGTCGATGCGGGCAGCAATCAGATCACGCAGATCAAGGGGCATTGATGCGCGCGCTCGTCGTCGAGGACGAAACCAAGATCGCGGCCGAAATCGCGGCGACGCTTTCGCAGGCGGGTTACGTCGTCGAGACCGTCGGCGACGGCGAGGAGGCGTGGCTGCGCGGCGAGACGGAGGACTTCGACGGCATCATCCTCGACCTCGGCTTGCCCAAGCTCGATGGACTGTCGGTCGTGAGGAACCTGCGCGCCGCAGCGGTGACGACGCCGATCCTGATCCTGACCGCGCGCGGCGCCTGGACGGAGCGCGTGGCCGGCATCGACGCCGGCGCGGACGATTATCTGCCCAAGCCGTTCCAACCGGAGGAATTGCTCGCCCGCCTCGGCGCGATCATCCGCCGCAGCGCCGGCCATACGACGCCGATGCTCGAGACCGGCGTCTTGCGCATCGATACGCGCCGAATGGTGACGACCGTCAACGGGGCGCCGATCGCCCTGTCGTCGCTCGAATTCCGGGCGCTGCGCTATCTCGTGCACAACAAAGGGCGCCCGGTTTCGCAAAGCGAACTCGGCGAGCACGTCTACGGCGCCGAACAGGAGCCGGGCTCGAACGCTCTGGAAGTGCTCGTCGCGCGGTTGAGAAAGAAGATCGGCGCGGAGATCATCGAAACGCAGCGGGGTTATGGCTATCTCGTCCGCGGCTGAAACGGTTCGCGAGGATGCGGCGCCGCGCACGGCGCGCCCCATCTCCTTGCGCCTGCGCTTGCTCGCCCTCGCGGCGCTGTCGATCGCCGCGACGCTGACCGTCGCTGGACTTTCCTTCTCGCATATTTTCGAAGACCACGTCGAACGCCTCATGGAGCAGGATCTCGAGACCCGTTGGCGCGAACTCGCGGGCTCCTTCGGTCTCGACGCCGACGGGCGACCGGCGATTTCGCAAGAGTTGACAGACCCTCGCTACCGCCTGCCCGCCAGCGGCGCCTACTGGCGCGTCGCCGAGGGCGGCGATGTCGCGCTGCGTTCGCGTTCGCTGTGGGACCAGGATTTGGAGCCGACGCAATCCGTGCATTTCTCGCCGACCGGCAAGGCGATCGAACAGCGCGGACCCAACGGCTCGACCGTCTACGTCATGGATCGCGAGGTCAGGCTCGACGGCGAGGGCGCGCCGCGGGTGTTCCATCTCGCCGTGGCGTTGGACACCGCGCCGATCGATGCGTTGCGGCAGTCGTTCGTCAAGGACGTGGAATTCGCGCTGGGGTTGATCGGCCTCGTGCTGTTCAGCGGCGCCTGGCTGCAGGCGAGCGTCGGTCTGCGGCCGTTGAGGCGTCTGCGCGATGAATTGGCCAAAGTCCATCGCGGCGCCGCGCCGCGCCTCGCTGGTCGTTTTCCCCTCGAAGTCGCGCCGCTGATCAAGGATCTCAATCTGATGATCGAGCGCCAGGAAAGCCTCGTGCGCAAGGCGCGCGAGCGCGCCGGCGACCTGGCGCACGGGCTCAAGACGCCGCTGACGATCCTGCAAGGCGAGGCGCGCCGGTTGGCGAGCGGCGGCAATGGCGATTCGGCGGCCTTGCTGAACGAGCAAGTCGATCTGATGCGCCGTCACATCGACCGTGAATTGGCGCGCGCGCGCACTGTCGGCGCCACGGCGGCGGGAGGAACCTTGACCGATGCGCACAAAACGGTCGCGCGCCTGATCGATCTTGTCGGTCGAATGCCGCGCGCCGATGCGATCGCCTGGGAAAATCAGGTCGACGAGGGCTTGCGCTTGCGCATGGACCCCGACGATTTTGGCGAGATCATGGGCAACCTGCTCGACAACGCGCGCAAATGGGCGACTTCCAACGTGCGCGTCGGCGCCGAAGTCCTCGGCGGCGTCGCCTCGATCGTCGTCGACGACGACGGCCCCGGCCCCGCCGCCGCCGATCTCGCTCGGCTTCCCCTGCGAGGCGAACGGGCGAACGCCGACGGCGAAGGCGCGGGTCTCGGCCTCGCCATCGTCAGCGACGTGTTGAGCCAATATCACTCCGCGCTGACGATCGAGGCCTCGCCGCAAGGGGGCTGCCGCGCCAAATTCTCCGCGCCGGCGTGACGGATGAAATTCTGGCGGCGCGCCCGCTTCGATTGCGGCGGCGCGTCGCCAAATCCCCGATTACGGATTACGGATCACGGTGATCGGTTATTGAATCCCTAATGAGGATGGGCCGCGCCGCCCCGTCGCCGCTATCGACGCGGGCTCTTGATCGACGGCGCTTCTCCAGCCCACGCGCCTTCCTGGTCAGCTCCCCATGATTTCGAGCAATCGGCCCGCGTTGGATTGGATGCTGCGGTTCATCTGCTCGATTTTTCTCAAGCCGTCGGCGATGGCCGCCTGGAAAGACTCGAGGTCGCCGATCAATTCGTCCAATCCATCCCTAGCGACCGCCAGGCGTGAACTTTCCATTTTGCCCATTACGCGGGTCACCTCCAGGCTCGCCGCGAGTCGCTTCATTTCGGTGAAATCCTGCTGGAAACGTCCGGCCTGCTCGGCGATCGCCCGCAGACCGTCGACGGCTTTTCCTTGATACGCTCGTTGCTGCCGCTGCAGAGAGAGCATCTCCTGTTGGTGGGAGAGCTTGCCTGAGGAGGTCTCGGCGCCGAAAAATTCGGCGACTTCCTGCTGCACCTTGGCGACGCCGAGCAGAAACAGGCCATTATTGATGGTCGTGAGAACCTGTTGCGCCGAAGCGATGAACTGGCTCATGTTGTTCTTGATTGTGGCCGAGATGACGTTGTAGTTGCTGGAGATCGCCCCGATGGTCACGCCGGCGTCGCCGAGCTGGGCGGCCTGAACGCGCAAATTGAGCGGTATATATTTATTCCTGGCGTAAGCGGCGAAAATGGCTTCGGCCTGCTCAAGCAAGGAATTCGCCGCCGCCACGAGTTCGTCGAAACAAGCGATCATGCGATCCGGCTCGCGGCGCAAATGCTGATCGCGCGCGGCCAATTCCTTGCTCAACGCGGCGGCCATGAACGCCCCGTAATCCGGGAAGCCAAGTTGCGCCAACCGCTCCAGCAAGATCGCCGCGCTTTCCCCGGGGCTGAGCTTGTTTTTGGTCGCCGCGGCGACAAGGGACTTATATTCGCCTTCGACAACAGACAGCAGAGCGCTGGGCTTGAGACGGACGGAGAGATAGCCTGCCTCTATGGGGGTCACGATCGCAAAGACCCAGTAGTAGCGACCGTCCTTGGCTCGGTTTTTTACATAGGCGCCGATCGGCTCTCCCTTTTTTATCGTCTCCCATAGCAACCAGAAAACGGCCCGCGGCATATCGGGATGACGGATGAGGCTATGCGGCCTGTTGATCAGTTCGTCCCAGGAATACATGCTGATCCGCTGGAAGACGCTGTTTCCCGAGAGAATGACGCCCCTGGCGTCGGTTCGCGAAAAAAACAGCTCTTCAAATGAGAATGGAACTTCTTGATCGAGGCTGGGAAGGGTCTTCCGCTTTTCGGTAAAATGACTTTCCACGGGACGCCCCGCTAACAATGGCGCGTATTAGACAATAGAATATGCCTGCATGCATCGCCGTCCCGGAATTTGATCCAAATCAACGCGCTTTGCCGCATGGCGAAATTCGGCGGGATGCAACGCGCAAAAATGTGGAAAAGCATGCTTCGCGGAGATGGCGGCGATGGCAGGCGGCCGGTCGGCGCGACTTGCGCCGCTCGCGGCAATCGCTTTCCGGCAATCGGAATTCGCGCCAGCCTATCCCTCGGTCATTGGCTTCACGCTCGCGCGAAAGCCGCGGGCGCGGGGTCGATATTCGCCAAAACGACCCGTCTGGCTTGACGCCAGGCAACCCCTCGATATTCCCAATCGTCCTCTTGACGTCCGTGGAGATCCTTGACGCGGCCTGGCGCCGATCACGCCCCGCCGGCGTCGAGGCGTTCGAGCAGCGCAATCTGCCCCAGCGTCGCGCAGTTCCCCGGCGCGGGCGCAAGATCGATCCCGAGCCATTCGCCCGCCGTGCGATAGCGCGCGGCGAGCGCGGGCGAGCCGATGACGAGCGCGGAGCGCGCCTCGCGGGCGCCGGCGACGATTTCCGCGGCGATGAGCAATCCCGAGAGATATTCGGCGAGTTCGCCAGGGGCCACGCGATCGAACAGGCCGAGCGTGCGCGTCATGAAAATGGCGTGCAGCAGGTCGCCCGGGCGCTGCAGCGCCGCGGCGGCGCGCACGCCGAGCGCGAAGCCGTTCGACTCGCCCTCCGCCTGCGTTTCCGTCATCAAGCGGCCGAGCACGGTATGGTCCTTGAGCGTCGCGAAAACTTCGCCGGTCATGAAGGTCTCGAAGGCGACGATGCGCGCCGCCTCGACGCGCGCCCATTTGGAATGCGTGCCGGGCAGCACGAACAATCCGTCGGCCCGTCCGCTTGCGCCGAGGGCGCCGAGGATTTGCGTCTCCTCGCCGCGCATGACGTCGGGCGCGCCATGCGAATCGAGCGCGCTGAGGCCGGGCGCGAGAAGAATGCGTCCGAGCTTCGCCGAGGGAATCGTCAGCGTCGCCGCGGCGATTTCGCCGAGGCCGGCGGGGCAGGCGGCGTAGGGCGCCTCGACCCAGCCCTGGCGCGCGCCGACCATGCCGGACATGAAGATCGGCAGATCGGGGAACCGGCTCTTCCACGCGCCGACCATCGAGGCGAGGAACGCCTCGTGCTCGCCGCGCGCCAGGCCGACGGCGCCCTTGCCCGCCGCGACTTCCTCGAGCGCGGACCCGTCAGGCCCGGCCAGAAAGGCGCGAAAGGAACTGGTTCCCCAGTCGACGCTAACGAGGGCCGGCGCGTGCGAGGACAAGACGATCTCCATTCGTTCTTCGAACTCCATCGAAAATACACGCTGCGGCGGATCCGACATGCTCCCGACCCCATGCGATTCGTCGGCCGTCTTCAAATCGAAATGCCCGGCTGGACTGCGTCAGAATTTGCGCTCTCGCCCTCGGCCGCGAAACATGCCACTGATAGAGCCTCGCGGCACGGCGCATCGGCGTCGGCGCGCGACCGACATCGGAGATGTATCGTGCCGCAGTCCCCGCCGGCTGCAAAGCGGCGCTTCCAACTGTTCCTTATCAAACCGTCGCACTACGATGACGAGGGATACGTCATCCGGTGGTGGCGCTCGATCATACCCTCGAATTCGCTCGCCGCCATGTACGGCATTGCAGCCGATTGCGCCGAGCGCCAGGCTCTTGGGCCCGACGTCGTCATCGACATCGAAGCGATCGACGAGACAAATACCCGCATCGATATCGCGGCGATCGTAGCGCGTTTTCACCGCCACGGCGATTTCGGCCTCGTCGCGCTCGTCGGCGTCCAGTCGAACCAATACCCCAGGGCGTTGGACATCGCGCGACCACTCGTGGCGGCGGGAATGCCCGTCGCGATCGGCGGCTTCCATGTGTCGGGGTGCCTGGCGATGTTGGACGGCCACGCCGTCGATCTCGACGCCTGCAGGGATTTGGGCGTCGCGATTTTCGCCGGCGAATGCGAGGGCCGGCTCCACCAGGTGCTGAGCGACGCGGCCTATGGCCGTCTCGCTCCCGTTTACGACTTCATGAAGGATCTGCCGGGCATGGAGGGGACGCCCGCGCCTTTCCTTCCCAAGCCCTATGTGGCGCGCACGCTCGGCCTCAGCACGAGCTTCGACGCCGGCCGCGGCTGTCCTTATCAGTGCTCGTTCTGCACGATCATCAACGTCCAAGGCCGCAAATCGCGCTTCCGCTCGGCCGACGACGTCGAACATCTCGTTCGCCTCAATTGGGCCGAGGGAATTCACAAGTTCTTCATCACCGACGACAATTTCGCGCGAAACAGGCAGTGGGAAGCGATATTCGACCGCCTGATCCGCCTGCGGGAGAAGGACGGCATACCGCTCGGCCTGATGATCCAGGTCGATACGCTCTGTCACAAGATTCCGAACTTTGTGAAGAAGGCGAAACAGGCTGGCGTCACCCGGGTCTTCATCGGCTTGGAAAACGTCAATCCCGACAACCTCGCCGCGGCGAACAAGCGTCAAAACAAGATTACCGAGTACCGCACGATGCTGCTTGCCTGGAAGGCGGAAGGCATCATGACGCTTGCCGGATATATTCTAGGATTTCCCGCGGACACGCCGGAATCGATTCGGCGAGATATTGCGATCATCCAAAAGGAGCTGCCGCTCGACGTGATCGAGTTCTTTTTTCTCACGCCGCTGCCGGGTTCCGAGGACCACCAGACGCTGTGGAAAAAGGGCGTCCCGTTGGAGCCCGATCTCAACAAATACGATCTGGAGCACGCCTGCGCCCCCCATCCTAAAATGTCCAAGCAGGAATGGGAGGCGATCTACCGGGAGGCTTGGTCGCTCTACTATTCGCCGGAGCACATGAAGACGTTGCTGCGTCGGGCGGCGGCGACCGGCCTTCCCATGGTCAGACTGGGAAAGCTGTTGGTCCGATTCGCCATGGCGGTTCGACTCGAAAACCTGCATCCGCTGCAAGACGGCGTCCTTCGCCTCACGCATCCGACGGAACGCCGCCCGGAACTACCGCGTGAAAGTTCCTGGATCTTCTGGCCGCGCTTCGCTTGGCAAACCGTGAAGAAACAGGCGATCCTCGCCGCTATGGCGGCACGGTTCGTGGTTTGGAGCCTGGCCATCGCCCGCGATCCTCGCGCCGGCGCGTATATGGACGCGGCGCTGACCCCCGCGTGCGACGACGACGAAGCGACTCTCGATCTACTCACCAAGACGGCCGGCGCCCGCGCGGCGGTGGCGCATTTCAAGAAGGTTGCGGTGTTGACCGGCGTCGGCCGCGAACTTGCGTGAGCCGGTTCGAAGGCATGTCGGCTTATGGAGCTCGACGAGGCGGATTCATGCGCCCGCATCGGACGGTTTCCGAATATCAACGGCGGCTTTCGACAGCATCGACCCAAAGCGGCCAGTCGTCAGGGTCGCCGTGGACATGCTGTTTCACATAGACGATCATGGTCCCGATCGAGCTGGGATGCTTGCATCGACGTCGGGGATTGGCTGCGAAGCGTTGGCCTTAGCCAATATGAGGCGACGTTTCGCGATCATGGAATCGACATCGAAGTTCTGCCTGAGCTGACTGAGGTCGACTTCGAAAAGCTAGGCGTGCTCCTGGGGCATCGTAAGCGTCTCCTCAAGGCGATCCGAAATCTGGCCGCTACGGAGAAGTCGGCCCCGGCGCCCTACGGCCTCCCCGACAAGATACGCGAATTTGACGCCGGGCGCGCCGGGGGCTCGCGGCTGGTCGACGCAGGGCGGCCAATCGCGCCTATGCCAGCATGCGCCCTCCCGTCACGACGCGGACACGGGCCAAGGGATAGCCGATCTATCTTTGGATAGGTGCTCGTTCGACAGACGCGGCTCTAACTCCGCAGGCTGGCGATTTCGGCCGCTCCTGAGCGCGGCCTGATTGTCGCACAAAACGACGGTAAAAAATCCGTCAAAGTTCGAGATAGGGAGGAGACATAGGATGTCAGCCAACAGCCGCGCTTTCCCGCTGCCCTCTGAAATCCGCGACGTCCCGGGAACCGAAGGCTGGGAGACCATGTACCCCTACTTCACGCGTTTCCGGCCGGAGGACGACAAGGTCTTCTGGTTCTACAACGCGATGCATTTCCCTGAGCCGATGCCGGCGTTCGACGTCGTGACCGCGGAAATTCCCTATCAGGCTCTGGGCGCCTTCACGACCCGCGTCTTCTCGTTTCCGACGACCCTCGGCATCGATCATCGCATCGTCAACGGCCGCATCTACATCACCGCCAACCCGGTCAGGGATCCCGCCGAAATCGGCCGACGGCTCGCGCTGTTTCAGGAGCGGGCCGGGTTCTACTATCAGAACTGGAACCGTCTCTATGACGAGTGGAAAGGGCGCATGCTCGCCCTCATCAAGGAGGTCGAGGACATCGAGGTTCCGACGTTGCCCGAATTCGACGACATCGAGGTGGTGACCTCGGGTCGCGGCATCGGGCAAAACCATTATGTCCGTGTATCCTATCACCGTTGCGTCGAGGCGTTCTCGAAGATGTGGCACCACCACTTCGAGTTCCTCATGCTGGGCTATGGCGCCTATCTCGTGTTTTTCGAGTTTTGCAAGAAAGCGTTCCCGGAGATCGCCGACCAGACCGTCGCCCGCATGGTGGCGGGGATCGACGTCTTCATGTTCCGCCCCGACGAGGAACTGAAGAAACTGGCGCGTCTGGCGGTCGAACTCGAAATCGACGGGAAGCTGGGCGACGGCTCCAATCCCGCCGATATCCTGTCCGCGCTCGAACAGATGGGCGCGCCCGGCCGGAAATGGCTGGATCAGTTGCAGGAGTCGCGCCATCCCTGGTTCCTGATGTCGACGGGCGACGGGTTCTACCATCATCATCGCAGTTGGAACGACGATCTCTCGATCCCGTTTTCGGCGATCGCGCGTTATGCCGAAATGCTCAAGGCCGGGAAGTCGATCGAGCGGCCGACCGCGGCCCTGAAGGTGGAGCGGGAGCGCATCATCACCGAATATCGCAGCCTGCTGGCGACGGACGAGGAACGCGGCGCCTTCGATCAGATGCTCGGACTTTGTCATCTCGTTTTCCCCTTCGTCGAGGACCACAAGTTCTATTGCGAGCACTGGTTCACGACCATCTGGTTCAACAAGCTGCGCGAATTCGGGGCGCTGCTGGCGCGGTGGGACGTGATCGCCGACCCGGAGGATTTCTTCCACCTGCATCACACGGAAGCCGACCTCGCCTTGCAGGAAGTCAGCCTTGCGTGGGCGGCAGGCTCGGCGCCCGCCGGTCGCGGCTATTGGAAGCCGATCCTCAAGGAGCGCAAACGCATTTGGGAAAAGCTCAAGGAATGGTCGCCCCCGCCCGCGCTCGGACCCATTCCCGAGGACATCGCCGATCCCGCGTTGCAGATGCTTTGGGGCATCACATCGGAAACCCTCGCCACCTGGGCGCGCAAGCCCGACGCCAGCAACGAGCATGAGCTGCATGGCTTCGCCGCCTCGCCGGGCATCGCCGAGGGCGTCGCGCGCGTGCTCATGAACGCCAACGATATCGGTCTGATGCAAGACGGAGAAATCCTGGTCTGCCCGGTCACCAATCCGAGTTGGGGGCCGGTGTTCGGCAAGATCAGGGCGACCGTGTCCGACATCGGCGGCACCATGTCGCACGCCGCCATCGTCGCGCGCGAATATGGAATGCCGGCCGTGGTCGGCACCGGCGCCGCGACAAAGCGCATCAAGACCGGGCAACGCTTACGCGTCGATGGAAACACCGGCGTCGTAACGATACTGAGCTGAGGAAGAGCCGGCATGACGCAAACAGGCGCGGGCATCGCCCTAAACTTTCGCGACATCGGCATCGCCGACCGTCCGACGGTCGGAGGCAAGGGCGCCAGTCTGGGCGAATTGACCCGGGCCGGAATTCGCGTGCCTCCGGGGTTCGTCATCGCTACCGCGGCCTTCGAACGCTTCATCGCCGAAATCGACCCGCAGGGCTCGATCCGGCGGGCGATCGAGGGGCTCGCAACCGGCGATCTTGTGACGATCTCCAAGGTCGCCGAAGGCATCCGCGAGCGGATCGTCGGCGCTCCGATGCCGGGCGACATCCAGCGTGCGATTCTGGCGGGTTATGCGGAACTCTGCGGCGACGCGGGCGACCAGCCGGTCGCGGTTCGCTCGTCCGCCACCAGCGAAGACAGCAGCGAGGCGAGTTTCGCCGGCCTTCAGGAAACCTATCTCTGGATTCGCGGCGGCGAAGCCGTCCTCCACGCGGTGCGCGATTGTTGGGCCAGTCTCTACAGCGCGGAATCCGTCAGTTATCGGCTTCGGCTCAAATTGCCGGAGGAAGGGCTGGCCATGGGCGTGGTGATCCAGCGCATGGTCAACTCGCGCTGCTCGGGCGTGATGTTCACCCGCAGCCCGCTCACCGGCGACCGTTCGGTCATCGCCATCGAGAGCAGTTGGGGGCTCGGCTCGTCCGTCGTCAGCGGCGTCGTGACCCCCGACAAGTATGTCTTGAGCAAAGTCACAGGCGAAATCGTCAAGCGAACCGTTTCCCACAAGACCGTCGAGCATGTCCCCGATCTGGCGGCAGGAGGGGTGCGCGAAATTCCTGTTGCCGAAGAGCGTCGAGACGCGCCGTGCCTCAACGACGCGGAAATTGCCGAACTGGCGCGGATCGGCAAGCTCGTCGAGGCGCATTATCATTGCGCTCAGGATATCGAATGGGCCTTTGCGCCCGACGTCGGAGGCGGCGAGAGCCTCTACCTCTTGCAAAGCCGGCCGGAAACCATCTGGGCGAACAAGGACTCCAAGCCCGCGGCGGCCCCCAAGGCGAACGCATTCGCGCATGTTTTCGACCTCCTCGGCGGGAGCAAGAAATCATGATTCTGACCAGCGACGACGTCGAAGACATCATCCGCATTCTCGATTCTTCTTTCTACGACGAACTTCACATCAAGACCGACAAGTTCGACCTGCGGCTGCGCCGTTCGCCCTCCGGCTGGACGCAGGAGACGCATACGCTCTCCGCGCCGCACACGATCGGCGGCGCCAAGGCGGAGGCGGCGCCGAATATCGAGGCCGCGAAGGCGTCCGAGCCGGCCGAGGCGGAAGTCGCCGGCGTGACGGCGGTGCGGGCGCCGATGGTCGGCACGTTCTATCGCGCGCCCAAGCCCGGCGCGGCGCCGTTCGTGGATGTCGGCGCCGAAGTTGGCGAGTACACGGTGATCAGCATCATCGAGACCATGAAGCTGATGAACTCGATCAGCGCCGGCGCCGTCGGGACGGTCATCGAAATCTGCGTCGAGGACGGCCAGCTCGTCGAAGCCCAGCAAGTGCTGATGCGGATAAGGCGGTCCGACAGATGAACATCCGCCGGGTCTTCATCGCCAACCGCGGCGAGATCGCCGTTCGCGTCATCCGCACCTGTCGCAGCCTCGGCATCGAGAGCGTCGTCGCGGCGTCGGAAGCCGACCTCGACGCGGTGCCGGCGCGGCTCGCCGATCGAACGATCTGCATCGGGCCGCCCCGATCGAGCGACAGCTACCTGAACGTAGAGGCCATTGTCGACGCGGCCGTGCGGGCGAAAGCGGACGCCGTTCATCCCGGATACGGCTTTCTTTCCGAAAACGTCCGCCTCGCCCGCGCCTGCCGGGCGCGCGGCCTCGTCTTCATCGGCCCGACCGAGGAGAACCTGGAAGCGGTCGGCGACAAGCTGCGCGCGCGCGATCACGCCGTGGATGCGGGCCTGCCGCTGGCGCCGGGCGGCCCGGTCGACTCGCCCGCGGAGGCCAAGGCGCTTGCCGAAAAGATTGGTTGGCCCTTGCTCGTCAAGGCGGTCGGCGGCGGCGGCGGACGCGGCTTGAAACTGGTGAGCGAGCCCTCACGCCTCATCGAGACCGTCGAACTGGCGATGGCGGAAGCCGGCGCGGCGTTCGCCGATTCGCGGGTCTATCTCGAGCGGTTCGTCGCCTCGGGTCGGCATGTCGAGGTGCAGATCGTCGGCGATGGCGAAAGCGTCATCCATCTCGGTGATCGCGACTGCTCCGTCCAGCGTCGCTACCAGAAGCTCGTCGAGGAGGCGCCGGCGCCCGACCTTCCCGACCGCGCCCGCGAGGGAATGCGCGAAGCCGCCGTCGCGTTCGGCCGGCATCTGAAATACCTCGGCCTCGGCACCGTCGAGTTCCTCTATGATCGCAATCGCGAGGAGTTTTATTTCCTGGAGATGAACGCCCGCATCCAGGTCGAGCATCCCGTCACCGAAGCGATCACCGGGCTCGATCTGGTGGCGGAGCAGATCGCGATCGCCGAAGGGAGGAAGCTGCGCCTGCGCCAGGACGAAATCCGCTTCGACGGCCACGCCATCGAGTGCCGGCTCAATGCGGAGGATTGGACGCGAGACTTCCGGCCGGCGCCGGGGACGGTCGACGCCGCCATTTTTCCGGCGGGTCCGAACATTCGCGTCGACACCCATATCGAAGCGGGATCGCGCGTTCCCCCCTTTTACGATTCGCTGATGGCCAAGATCGTCGTCCGCGCCGCGGAACGGGGCGCCGCCATCGACCGTCTGAAATCGGCGTTGACCGATTGCGACATACGCGGCGTGACGACCAATCGCGACATGCATCTTGCGCTGTTGAACGACGCCGAGTTCGCGCGCGGCGGCGTCGACACAGCCTATTTCCAGCGTTTCCTGGAACGACGCGGCTCTCCATCGTCCGCCGCAGGCGGACCGCTCTAGAGGAACGCCCGATATGGCGAGTATCCGACTGGTCGACGTTTCCATCCGCGACGGCAACCAGAGCGCCTGGGGCGCCACCGGGCTCAACACGCGGCAATGCCTGCAGATCGCGCCGGTCATGAACCGTGTCGGCTTTCACGCGATCGACTTCATCGCCAGCACGCATATGGGCGTCGCGGTCAAATACTATCGCGAGGATCCTTGGGAGCGCATCCGCCTGATGCGCCGGGCGACGCCCGATACGCCGTTGCAATTCATCGGCGTCGGTTTCCGTTTCATCTCGTGGGAAACGCTGGACGCAGAGGTCATGCGGCTCGTCTACCGCTGCCTCGTCCGCAACGGCGTGTCTCGTTTCGTCGTGCTCGACCCGATGCACGACCTCGAGGCGATGCTAGCCACCGCGCGCATGGCCCGTGAGGAGGGCGGCGCCGAGATCATTGGCGCCCTCACCTATACGCTGAGCGACGCGCACGACGATTCCTTCTACGCGAACCTGGTGGCCGCGCTCGCCAAATCGCCGGATTTCGATCGCATCTACATCAAGGACCCTTCGGGCCTTCTGGCGGCCGATCGCGCGCGCACGCTGATTCCCGCCATCCAGGCGGCGAAAGGCCGGCTGCCCCTCGAATTGCATTCGCACTGCACCATCGCAATGGCGCCGTACACTTATAGCGTCGCGGCCGATCTCGGCGTCGACGTCATGCATGTCGGCGTCGGCCCGCTGGGCGGCGGCACGTCCTTGCCCCAGGCGTTGCAGACCGTCGCGAATCTGCGCGAGCTCGGCCATAAAGTCGAAGTCGACGACGATGCGCTGGGGCGCATGAACGATTACCTGGTTCGTTTGGCGCGCGCGGAAGGTCTTCCCTTCGGCCAGCCGCGCGAATTCGACGCGCGCTTCTTCCACCATCAGGTCGCCGGCGGAGTCATGACGACGACCAGGCGGCAGCTCGAGGAGGTCAAGCTCGGCCATCTGTTGCCCGACGTGATGGCGGAGGTGGACCGGGTTCGCGCCGAGCTCGGCTATCCCATCATGGTGACGCCGTTCCCGCAGATCGTCTGCACGCAGGCGATGTTCAACGTGATGGGCAAGGAGCGCTACGCCACCGTTCCGGACCAAGTGATCCGCTATGTGCTCGGGCGTTTCGGCCGGCCGGCCCGTCCCGTGGACCCGAACGTGATGGACCGCATTCTCTCGAGCCCGCGCGCCGAGGACATCAAGAAGGAGCCGCCGCCGCCCTCGCTCGCCGAATTGCGACGCCGGTTTTCGCCCTCGCTGTCCGACGAGGAATTCCTGCTTCGCGCGACCATGCCCGGCGATCAGGTGGACGCGGTGAAAGCCGCCGGGCCGGCACGCAGGCGATACAACCCAGACGCGCAACCGGTGATCAAGCTGCTGCGGGAGCTGGTCCGACGATCCGACACGTCGCGGGTCGTCGTTGACAAACCGGGGCTCCACCTGGAACTGACAGCCAAGAATCCCGCGCAAGCCCTTGACACGGCCAAGAAAATCGTTTCCGTGTGAACGGACTCGGGTCGGTTCGGAGGCCGCGTCCAGCCGGGCGTGCGAGGACCCCCGGTTCGTATCGCCGCAGCCGATCCCGCGCCCGCGCGGGGCCGGCCGCCAAAAACCATCGCTATCCATCCGGCGACAATCTTTCGATAGGTGAACGACGGATCGGGGCGGGCGCTAATGTCGGCGCGGCGAGGGGAGACCGAACTCGCGACCGTTCCGGCGGGATCGATATTCGGTTTGAAGCCAACCGCCAGTGTTGGCGGCGTCATGCGAACACGAGCGAAAAATCCTGACGACATCTCGCGCTCCGGGGTGGTATCAGTAAAAAAGGAATTGGGAGGGGACGGAAAACGGTGCGAGCGAGGCGCGAAACGTCGTTTTCCACGGCGGTATCGGCAGCTGGGTTGCGCCCCGGGGCTTCCGTTTCTTCCTGAACAACGGGAGGAAGAAATGAGTAAGTCGATATTCACGCCTCAGAGAGGCGAAAATGGGGCTGCGGTCACGCGGCGCGAGTTCATAAAAGCTACGGGTCTTGGGGCCGGCGGGCTCGCATTGGCTGGAACTATGTCTTTGGCGACCCCGGCGATCGCCGCGGACGCCACGATCAAGGTCGGCTTCCTCAGTCCGCTCACCGGTCCGCTGGCGAGCTTCGGCGAGAGCGATCCCTTCATATTGCAACAGGTTCGCAAGGCGCTGGAAGGCGGCATAGCCATCGGCGGCAAGAAATATGGCGTCGAGATCATAGACAAGGACACCCAGTCCGATCCGGTGCGCTCCGGCCAACTCGCCAAGGAGCTGATCAACCGCGACAAAGTCGATCTGATGCTGTCGACGTCGACGCCCGAGACGGTCAATCCCGTCGCCGACGCTTGCGAGGCCGCGGGCGTTCCCTCGCTTTCGACCGTCATGCCGTGGGAGGCGTTCTATTTCGGTCGCGGCGCCAAGCCGGGCGAGCCTTCCCCCTTCAAGTGGAGCTACCTCTTCAGCTTCGGCGTGCAGGACTTCCTCAAGTGCTATCTTTCGCAATGGAACGGCCCTGTGAAGACCAACAAGAAGGTGGGCGTGCTCTATCCGAACGACGCCGACGGCAACGCGATCCGCGCCCATCTGGCGCCGGCTCTCGCCAAGGCCGGCTTCACGATTGTCGACGCCGGCGCGTACGAGGACGGGACGACGGACTTTTCGGCGCAGATCGCCAAGTTCAAGGCCGAGCAATGCGAGATCCTCAACACGTTCCCGATCCCGCCGGACTTCGCCACGTTCTGGCGGCAGGCGGCGCAGCAGGGCCTCGCCAAGAACTTCAAGATCGTCCAGGTCGCCAAGACGGGCCTGTTCGCCTCGACGATGGAGGCGCTGGGTTCGCTAGCGCCCAATATCGCCAGCGCCTGCTATTGGCACCGCGACTTCCCCTATAAGTCGCCGGTCACCGGCATGGCCTCGAAGGACATCGCCGACGCCTACGAACAAGCGACGGGCAAGCAGTGGAGCCAGCAATTGGGAGCGACCCAGTCGCTGTTCGATGCGGGCATCGCGGCGCTGAAGGCCAGCAGCGATCCCACCGACAAGGCAGGCGTCGCCAAGGCGATCAGCACGCTCAAGGCCGACACGACCATCGGCACGGTCGATTTCACCAAGGGGCCGGTGCCGAACTGCGTCAACACGCCGATCATCGGCACGCAGTGGGTGAAGGCGAAGGCGGGCAGCAAATTCAAGCTCGACTACGTCATCACCGAGAACGCCAACGACAAGAACGTTCCGGTCGGCGCTCAATTGCAGCCTTACGGCGGTTGAGCCGGAGAGCATCGCAATGCCGAAAGTGAAAGGCGCCATCTTGGATGGCGCCGGAATTCGCAAGACCTTCGGCGCGTTGACGGTTCTCGATAACGTGGACTTCTCCGTTGGGGCCAACGAAGCCGTCGGCATCGTCGGCCCCAACGGCGCGGGAAAGACCACGCTGTTGAGCGTCCTGGCGGGAGGACTGCCGGCGTCCGGTGGAACCGTGCGGTTCCGCGGCGCCGACGTGACCGCGACAGATGTTTCCGAGCGCTGCCGTCTCGGCATCGCCAAGACGCATCAGGTGCCGCGCCCGTTCGGCGGCATGAGCGTGTTCGAAAATGTATTTGTCGCGGCGACCTACGGCGGCGGTCACCGCGGCGCGAAAGCCTATCGAAGCTGCATGGATTCGCTCGAACTCTGCGACATGCTGCACGTCGCCAACCGCCGCGCCGAAACGCTGGGCCTGCTCGATCGCAAGCGCCTGGAGCTCGCGCGCGTGCTGGCGACCGATCCCGTCGTCGTCCTGCTCGATGAAATCGGCGGCGGGCTCACCGACGAAGAGACCGTTCAGCTCGTCGAGACGATCCGCGAAATGCGGCGGCGCGGCATGGCCATCGTCTGGATCGAGCACATCGTCCACGTGCTTCTGCAAGTGGTCGAGCGGCTGGTCTGCATGGTTTCCGGGCGGGTCATCGCGGACGGCGATCCGGAAAAAGTCATGTCGAACGCCGCAGTCGTCGACGCCTATCTGGGGAGCGGCGCGACGTGAGTCTTCTGACGCTCGACCGACTCGACGTGCGCCACGGCCTCCTTCAGGCCGTGCGGGAGGTCTCGTTCGCGATCGAAAAGGGCGAGATCGTCGCTCTGGTCGGCGCCAACGGCGCCGGCAAGTCGACACTGCTGCGGGCGATCGCCGGCGCCCATATCCCGGCCTCGGGCCGCATCGCATTCGAAGGCGCCGACGTCACCGGCTTGCGCGCCCACAAACGCGTCGCCAAGGGCATCGCTCTTGTGCCTGAGGGCCGCCGGCTGTTCGGCGCCATGACGATCGACGAAAACCTTCAAGTCGCCACCCGGGTCGGCCGGCGCGGCTATTGGACGTCGGAAACCGTGATGGAGCTCTTTCCGATGCTGCGCGCCCGACGAAGCTCGCTGACGGGCAATCTTTCCGGCGGCGAGCGTCAGGCGGCGGCGATCGGCCGCGCCCTGATGACCAATCCTCGCCTGCTCCTGCTCGACGAAGTCTCGCTCGGTCTGGCGCCCGTGGTCGTCGACGGGCTCTATCGGTCGATGCGTTCGCTGCTTCAGGGCGATGCGACGCTCGTCTTGGTGGAGCAGGACTTAGGCCGCGCGCTCAGCGTCGCGACCCGGGTCATGTGCATGCTGGAGGGCCGGATCGTCCTTGACGGCCGCGTCGGCGAAGTGACGCGCGAGCAGATCGTCGATGCCTATTTCGGCCTCCGCGGCGGCGCCGGCCGGGACCACGATACGAAGGCGACCGCATGAGCATCGTCAATCTCGTCGCCCAAGGCGCGCTGCTCGGCGGCTATTACGCGCTGCTCGCTTGCGGCCTGTCGCTGATGTTCGGCGTCATGCGCATCATCAACCTCGCGCATGGCGATCTCGCGGTGCTCGGCGCGTTCCTGGTCTTCGTGATCTCGGACTATTTCAACATCTCTCCGTTCCTGGCGCTTGTCGCGGTGCTGCCGATCATGGCCGCCGTCGGATGGCTGATGCAGCGCGGCATGCTGGAGCGCAGCTTGCGTTCGGGCATGCTCGTGCCGCTGCTGGCGACCTTTGGTCTCTCGATCGCGGTCGAAAACCTTCTGTTCGAGGCCTATGGCGCCGATACGCGCTCGCTCGCGCCAATGATCGGCGATCTCGCGTTCGACAGTCTGGAGGTCAGCAACCAATTGAGCATCAGCTATCTCGCCGCGCTGATCTTCGCGCTCGCGGTGGCGTTGCTCGGCGGGCTCTCGCTGTTTCTCAAGCATACCTCGCTTGGCCGCGCGATCCGCGCCACCGCCGAGGACGCGGACACGGCCGAACTCGTGGGCGTCAATTCGCGCTCGGTCTATGCGATCGCCGCGGCCATCGCCGTGGCGACGGCCGGGCTCGCCGGCACGATGCTGGCGATGCGCGCCACATTCGATCCGTATTCCGGGCCGATGCAGCTCATCTTCGCTTTCGAAGCGGTGGTGATCGGCGGCATCGGATCGCTGTGGGGAACGTTGCTCGGCGGGATTGTGCTCGGTCTCGCGCAGTCGATCGGCGCCACATTCGATCCGCGCTGGTTCCTGCTGGCGGGACATCTGACGTTCCTCGCCATCTTGGGCGGGCGTATGTTCAACGAATGGGCGCGCGCGCGCGGCGGCCTTCGCTCGTCCCTGGGGTTCTGGCGATGAGCAATCCCACGAATTTCGTCGTCGAACGTTGGACCCGCGCCTCGGTGGCGTCGGGCGTCGCCGTCGCCATCATCGTTGTCGTGCTCGCGATCACGCCGCTGATCGGCGGCGCGAACGTCGTCGACAAGCTGACGACCTTGTTCGTCTACGTCATTCTGGCGGCGATGTGGAACGCGCTTGCCGGCTACGCCGGTCTGGTCTCGGTCGGCCAGCAGGCGTTCTTCGGCATCGGCGCCTATTTCGCCATTCAACTGTCGGCGCACGGCTTTCCCGCCTATCCCTCGTTGATCGGGGGCGCGGTCGGCGCGGCGCTGTTGGCGATCCCGATTTCCCTGTTCATGCTGAGGCTGCGCGGGGGCGAATTCTCCATCGGGATGTGGGTCCTGGCCGAGGCGCTGCATCTGCTCGTCAACCAGGACCCGCTGATCCAGGGCGAGACCGGAACTTCGATGATCTCGCTCAACGCCTTCTCGCACGCCGAGCGCCTCGCCTACAATTACTGGCTGGCGCTGGGATCGATGCTCGTGCTGCTCGGCGCCATCTTCGTCTTGCTGCGCAGCCCGTTCGGAGCGTCGGTGCAGGCGATACGCGACGACGAAGAAGCGGCGGCGGCGCTCGGGGTCAAGGTTCTCGCGACAAAGCGGACCGTCTTCATCCTCGCCGCCTTCGGTTGCGCTCTAGCTGGCGTGCTTTGGCTCGCGACTTCGGTCACTTTCCAGCCGAAGACCAATTTCGGCGTGCAATGGACCGCCTACATGATCCTGATGGCGCTCGTCGGCGGCCTGGGCACGTTCGAGGGGCCGATTCTTGGCGCGCTGCTCTTCTTCGTCGTGCAGGATCAGTTCGGCGAGAACGGCGTCTGGTACATGGCCGGGTTGGGCAGCGTCGCCATTCTCTTCGCGCTGTTCATGCCGCGCGGCGTGTGGGGCGAAATCGAGGGGCGCTTCGGCATTCGCCTTTTGCCGGTCGGCTATCATTTGAGGCTGCCGGATATTTTCGCTCGCAAACCCGACGACTAGGCCGCGCGGACTGGAGCCATGAACGCCGCAGGTTCGCCGCAACGGCGACCGAAAGACATTGGGGAGATACGCCTATGAGCCTTGTCGATCTCACGGGGAAGGTTGCGCTGGTCACCGGCGCCGCAAGCGGCATCGGCGCGGAAATCGCCCGTCTCTTTGCCGAACACGGCGCCTGCGTGGTTCTCGGCGACGTCGCCGACGAAAAGGGCGCGGCGACCGCCGCCGAAATCAGCGGAGGCGGACGTCGCGCGAGTTACATCCATCACGACGTCACCGAGGAAGCGCAATGGTCCGCCGCCGTCGACCACGCCGTGGCGAAGTTCGGCGGCCTCGACATCCTCGTCAACAACGCGGCGATCGAGGAGGCGGCGCATCTCGTCGATCTCGACATCGCCCGCGCGCGACGTCTGATCGACATCAACGTGAACGGCGTTCTGCTCGGCCACAAATACGCGGCGAAGGCGATGCGGCCGGGCGGCGCGGCGGGGCGCGGCGGCGCGATCGTCAACCTGTCCTCGGTCGCCGGATTGATCGGGACGCCGGGCCTCGGCGCCTACAGCGCCTCGAAAGGGGCGGTGCGTCTCTTGACCAAGGCCGCGGCGGTCGAGTTCGGCGCGCTCGGCTACGGCGTCCGGGTCAATTCGATTCATCCCGGCTACGTCGAAACCGACATGGGCCGGAACCTGATCAGCGAATTCGTCGGGTTCGGCATGCTGCCGAACCAGGCGACCGCGCGCGAAGACATGGCCAAGACCTATCCGCTCGGCCGCACCGGCGTGCCTGCTGACATCGCTCGCGCGGCCTTGTTTCTGGTTTCGAATCTATCGGGTTGGATGACGGGCGCCGAGATCGTCGTCGACGGCGGCATGACGGTCAGCTGAGCCGCCGCACGAGACAGGAAAGGCGGACCGTTCGAATCCTCGCGCGCGGCGCGTCGTTCGAGGCGGCCTGAAGCAACCAAGGGAGCGCGACGTGTCGGACGCGATTGACCTCTCCGCCCGCGAAGCCGTCGCGCACATTCGCGACGGCGCGATGAAGGCCGAGGCCTACGCGGCGCGATTGATCGAGCGGCGCCGCGCCCTCGAGTCGCTCGCCGCCATCGCCTGGATGGACGAAGACCGTCTGCTCGAGGCCGCGCGTCGCGTCGATACGGCTCGCCTGCGCGGCGAGACGCTCGGACCGCTCGGCGGCTTGCCGGTCGTGGTCAAGGACAACATCGACACGGTCGGTTTCCCGACCTCGGCCGGGACCGCCAGCCTGAAGTCGCTGACGCCCAAGGCCGACGCCCCGGTCGCCGCGGCGCTCTGGCGCGCCGGCGCGCTGCTGTTCGCCAAGGCCAACATGCATGAACTGGCGGGCGGCGGGACTTCGTCGAATCCCGCCTTCGGCTTCGCGCGCAATCCGCATGACCCCGCGCGCACGCCCGGCGGCTCCAGCGGCGGAACTGCGGCCGCGTTGGCGGCGCGGATCGTAGCCGCCGGCCTCGGTTCGGACACGGCGGGATCGGTGCGCATTCCCTCGGCCTTTTGCGGCACGGCGGCGCTGCGGCCTTCGATCGCGGGGGCGCGCAAGCTCTATTCGGACGAAGGCGTTGTGCCGCTCGCCGCCGATCTCGACACGATCGGCCCGATGGCGCGCACGATCGCGGACGTGGCGTTCCTGCACGAGGCGATAACCGGCCAATCCATCCCGACGAACGGACTGAAGGGCGTTCGCATCGGCCTTCCGCGCGGCCATCATTGGGAGGCGCTGGACGACGACTTGCGCAAGGTCGCCGAGGCGGCGATGGTGAGATTGCGCGAGGCGGGCGCGATCGTGATCGACGTCGATTTTTCCGCCTTCGCCGCCGCCGCCTGGCCCGTTTTCGAAATCCTGCTGGTCAACGGCTTCAAGAGCGATCTGGCGAACTATCTTGCCCGCCATGCGCCGCAATTCGACGCCTCCGAGGTCATCGACCGCATCGAGAGCCGGGACACCAAGCGCCTGTTCGACATGGCGCGCGACGCTCATTTCGCGCCGGAGGCGATCGCGGCGGCGCGGACGTCCTTGCGCGAAAGCGTTCAAGCGCAATACGCCGAGATCTTCCGCGAGAACGGCCTCGACGCGATCGCCTATCCGACCGAACCGCTGACTGCGCCGCTCATTCCCCCGGGCGGGGATCAATTCGAGGACGAGGTCGTCGTCGGCGGCAAGGCCGTCAACAAAGTCGGGGTGCTGATTCGAAACACCGGCATGACCTGCGCGATCGGCGCGCCCGGCGTCAGCCTGCCCGCCGGACTGACCGACGCGGGCCTGCCCGTGGGGCTGGAACTCGACGGTCGCGCCGGCGGCGACGCGGCTCTGCTCGCGCTCGGCGCAGCGGCGGAGCGGGCCATCGGCCTGCTGCCCCCGCCGACGACGCAAGCGATCCTGCGGGGACTGTGGAAGGTCGACGGCGGACGACGGCCTACCCTCGTCGCACCTATTCGGGGTAATGTCGTCGAGAGAGTGGGAAGAGCTTGATGGTCGCGGTGAGCGGAAGTCGAAAAGGCGTCGTCATCATTTGCAACCTCGATACGCGCGGCGAGGACATCGTTTTCGTCAAGGACTTGATCCGGTCCCGCGGCCATGAGGCGATCCTGGTCGATTTCAGCATGGAAGAGCCGCCGCCGCTGGCCGGCGACGTCACCTGCGAGGAGGTGGCCCTGCGCGGCGGTCTGCCCATCGAGACGGTGCGCCAGTACTACCGCAGCAACCGCGAGGCGGCGACCAACAATCAGATCGCCGGCGTAAGCGCCATCGTCGCCGACCTCCTCAAACAGGGACGCGTGCACGGCGTGATCGGCATCGGCGGAGCGACGTCGACGCTGGTGTCCACCGCCGTCATGCAAAAGCTGCCCTTCGGCATGCCCAAGGTGATGGCGACGCCGATGGCGGGACATCCGCGCTATGTCGAAATCGGCGTCGGCACACGCGACATCACCATGCACAATACCGTGCTCGACATCGTCAAGATGAACCCGCTGCTGAAGGCGCAGATCACCAACGCGGTGGGCGCGATCTGCGGCATGGTCGAAATGACGCAGGGAATCGACTTTCACTTCGACCGCCCCGTGGTCGCGATCTCGTCTTTCGGCTTCGCCGAGATGGCGGCGCAGGCGGCGGTCGGAATGCTGGAGGGCGCCGGCTTCATCCCCGTCGTCTGCCACGCCCAGGGCAAGGGCGACAAAGCGATGGAGGAGATGATCGACGACGGTCTGTTCCAGGGCGTGCTCGATCTCTGCACCGGCGGCGTCCTCGAGCACATCTGCGGCGGCAACCGCGATCCCGGCCCGGATCGGCTGATGGCGGCCGCGCGGCGCGGCATTCCCGCCGTTCTCGCGCCCTGCGGCCTCGACTTTCTCAGCTATGGCGGGCGTCCCGACAAGCTGCAGGCGACCAAGGACCGCGCCCGCTACGTCCAAGACTCGTTTCGCATCCAGGTGCGCAGCGCCGCCGACGAACTGAGGCAGGCGGCCGAGGTCATGGCCGCGCGACTCAATCAGTCGAAAGGGCCTTTCACGTTTCTCGTTCCCTTGCGCGGCTGGTCGTCCATCGACTGCGAAGGTCGGCCGATCCATGACCCCGAGGCCGACGCCGCGTTTGTCGGGAGGCTGCGCGAAAAGCTGGATCGCAAGGACGCGATCAAGGAAGTGGACCTGAATCTCTACACGCCCGAGTTCGCGCGCGTCGCCGTCGATGAATTCGTCCGTCTTCATCGCGAGGCGGCGGGATGACGTCGGCCGCCCTCGCCATCGAAATACCTGCCGCCGCCGCGTCGAACAGTTGGGGCGACGGGGGAGGCGTGTTGGTTCGCACGCGCCTGAGCCCGCCGGTTCGCGCCGCCGGCACGGTCTACCGTCATCGTCTTGACCGCTATGGCGAGGAATTCCGCAGCCGCATGCTGACGGTCGTCAAGGCCCCGGCTGGCTACGGCAAGTCCAGCCTGCTTGGCCAATGGTTCGATCAGTTTCGCCAAAACGACGCCGCCGCCGGATGGCTCAGCCTCGATCCGTCGCCCGACGATCTCATGGGCTTCATACAACATCTCGTCGGCGCGCTGCAGGTCGCGCGCCCCGAATTCGGTCGCCGCCTCGACCTGTTGTTCGGCTCGGCCGCGCGTCCCTCCGTCGCCGGCGTGACGGCGACGGTGATGAACGCCCTCGGGGGTCTGGGCGAGAACGTTTTTCTCTTCATCGACGATTTTCACCTGGCCGTCGACGCCGACGTCGTCGCCGCGGTCAAGGCGATGCTCGAACGGCCGGCGGCGAATGTGCGCGTCATCATCTCATCGCGCCACTCATTGCCGTTCTCGCTTTCGCGTCATCGCGCCAAAGGCGCCGTGGTCGAGATCGACTGCGGCCAGCTTCGCTTCGACAATCAGGAAGCGGCCGAGTTTCTGCGCGCGGCCGGGCATGGCGATCTCTCGCTGACCGAGATCGATACGCTCGTCTCGCGAACCGAGGGCTGGCCGGCCGGCATCCAGCTCGCGGCGATCCTGCTCGCGCAAGATCCTGACCGCAACGCCCTCTTTTCGCTCCTCGCCGGGCGGCATCGCCATCTCTCGGAATATCTGACCGACGACGTGATCGACCGCCTGCCCGCGGCGACCGTCGAGTTTCTTTCGAAGACATCGATTCTTTCGCGGCTTTGCCCGGATCTGTGCGACGCGGTGACAGGCCTGACCGACGCGCGCGCGCAACTCGACGAACTGGAGCGCCAGAGCCTGTTCCTCAGCTCGCTGGACGCGGAACGCACCTGGTATCGCTATCATCATTTGTTCGCCAGCGTGTTGCATCGACGCCTGTCGGAACAGCAGCCTTCGCAGGCGCCGCTGCTGCATCGCCGCGCCAGCGAGTGGTTCTCGCGCAATGGATTGGTCGACGAAGCTTTCGGCCACGCCATCGAAGCGGGCGACATGGACCGCGCCGCCGCGATCCTCGACGAGGCGTGCGATCGGCTGCTCTACAATGGACGCCTGTCGACGGTCTTGCGCTGGGCGGAGCGGTTGCCGCCCGCTTCGTTGCGGCCCTACCCCCGCGTCCGCCTGCAAGCGGCCTTTTCTTTGATTTTAGCATGGCGATTCAGCGCCGCCGCGCGGATCATCGCCGAGGTCGAAGCGGACCTGGCCGCCAGCGACGCGCGCGTCAAGGGAGACGGAGGGTCGGAGACGCAGCCGCATCACGACGGCGGTCTCGATATCCGCCACATCGTCTTACATCGCAAGTTGATGCTCTACCATCTCATGGACGACACGCCGAACACCGAGCGCCTCATCAACGACGCGATCAACGATTTTCCCGACATCGATCCCTACCTGCGCGGCAACCTCGAAACTTGTCTGATCTATGCCCGGCGCGAGAAATATCGGCTCAACAACGTCGAGCGCATGGACGTGCACGCGCGCGACTACTACGAAAAGGCGGGGAGCCTGTTCGTCACTGTTTGGCACGAGGCGGTGCTGGGGCCGACCTACTACCTCAGCGGCGACGTCCAGATGGCGCAGCGATCGCTCGAAACGGCCATGCGCACGGCCGAGAGGATCGACGGCGAAATCTCGCCGCTGGTCGCCATGCCCGCGCTGCTGCTGGCGGACATCCACTACGAGCGCAACGAATGCGCGCGGGCGGCGGAATTGATCCGAACCTATGGGTCCGAGGCCGAGAAGCAAGGCTTCGTCGATCATCTGGTCGCCTATTATGTCACGCGCGCGCGCCTGGCGCTTTCGCAGCACGACGAGGACGCGGCGAGCGCGGCCATTCGCGAAGGACACCTGTCGGCCGCGCGCCACGGTTTCGCGCGCCTGGAAAACTTCGTGCTGCACGAGGAGATGCGGCGAGCGATCGCCGACGCCGACCTCGACGCCGTGCGGCGGCTCAGGGAAGGCCTGGCTCAGGGAGACCTCGATCGGGCGCTCACTCCGGGGCCGCACACCACCACGCGCGACGAGCCCTTGGCGATCGCCTGGAGCCGGGCCAATTGCACGCTCGGCGAATTCGCGGAGGCGACGCGCGTGCTGCGGCGCTGGATCGCCTTCACGTGCAGTCGCGGCGCTCTGAAATCGGAGGTGCGGCTGCTGATCGTTCTGGCGATCGCGCTCGCCCACGATCGACGCGAGGGCGAAGCGCTGCGCTGTCTACGCGAAGCGGTGAAGAAGGCGGCGCGGCCGCGTTTCATCCGCAGCTTCATCGACGAAGGCCAGATCGTCGAGGCCTTGCTGGTCAAGTTGTTCGCGGGCGCCGACGCGGTGCTCGGCCCGACCACGGCGTTCGGGCTCGAACTCATCCGCATCTTCGCGGCTGATGACGGCGGAACCGACGAGGAGCCGATTTCGCTCAACGCGCCTTCGCCCGCGAACGATATGACGCTGCCGGAGTCGCTGAACGCGCGCGAGACCGAGGTCGTCAAGCTGGTTTCGCTCGGTCTTTCCAATCGCGAGATCGGCGGTCGTCTCGGCCTCACCGAAGGTTCGGTCAAATGGTACTTGCAAGGCATCTTCACCAAGCTGAACGTACGCCGGCGGTCCGTCGCCGTGCTCAAGGCGCGCAAATTCGGACTCGTCTGAACGTGCCGCCCTGCGACGCATTCAAGTCATAACGTCAGGGATCAAGCCGTCATGAGGGCATACGAGATCAGGGAAGCCGTGGGCGTCGAGGGCGTCGTTCTCAATGCGGAGCGGCCGACGCCGGAAGCCGGCTGCGGCGAGATCAGGATTCGCGTCCGCGCCGCCTCGCTCAACTATCGCGACTTGATGGTGGCCAAGGGCGCCTACCGCGGCGGATCGAAGCCATCGGTAATCCCGCTCTCCGACGGCGCGGGCGAGGTCGTCGCCGTTGGGCCCGACGCGTCGCGGTTCAAGGTCGGCGATCGGGTCGCCGGCGCCTTCTTTCCCGACTGGACGGCCGGCGGGATCGCCGCCGAGCGCGTGGCGCGCGCGCTCGGCGGCTCGTCCGACGGCATGCTGGCCGAATATGTCGTCCTCCCCGAGACGGGCGCGATCGCCTTTCCCGAACACCTGAGTTTCGAGGAGGCGGCCACGCTTCCCTGCGCCGGTCTGACGGCTTGGAACGCCGTGGTCGAGACGGCGGGGATAAAGGCCGGCGAGACCGTGCTGCTGCTGGGCACGGGCGGCGTGTCGTTGTTCGCGTTGCAGTTCGCCAAGCTGCACGGCGCGCGCGTTCTCGTGACCTCCAGCAGCGACGCGAAGCTCGCGCGCGCCCGGGAACTCGGCGCCGAGGAGACCATCAACTATCGGGAGACGCCGGATTGGGACAAGCGGGTCGCCGACCTCACCGGCGGACGCGGCGTCGATCTGGTCGTCGAAGTCGGCGGCCCCGGCACGTTGGAGCGTTCGATTCGATCGACGCGCATCGGCGGGACGGTCGCGATGATCGGCGTCGTTTCCGGCCCAGGGCAGATCGATCCACGTCAGCTGATCTCCAGGGCGGTTCGGCTTCAGGGCCTCTTCGTCGGCTCGCGGGACATGTTCGCCGCGATGAACGCCGCGGTCGCCGCGAGCCGGCTCAGGCCCGTGATCGATAGCGTCTTTCCCTTCGAGAGGGCGCGCGACGCTTACGCGCATCTGCAATCGGGGAGCCATTTCGGCAAGGTCGTCGTCGCCGTGTGAGGCCCGCATCCTTCCCGAGCGGAACCGCGTCGACCTACCCTTGGATAGGTTTTCGCGGAGCGGGGCGGGGCTATCGATGTCCAAGGAGGACGCCGTGAGCGTCCCGTCAAATTCTTTCGTCGGCTTTGGTGCGCCATGATCCATGAAGGTGAGCTGCTTTGGACCCCCAGCGCCGATTGGATCGCCAACGCCAACATCACGAAATACAGTCGATGGCTCGGCGAGCGGCGCGGCTTGTCGTTCCCCGACTATGACTCGCTCTGGCGATGGTCGGTGACGGAAACCGAGGCGTTCTGGGGCTCGCTCTGGGACTATTTCGACATCAAGTCGTCGGCGCCCTACGAGCGCGTCCTCGCGTTCAGCAAGATGCCCGGCGCGAAATGGTTTCCCGGCGCCCGGCTCAACTACGCCGAACACGTCCTGCGGCGCGAGAAGGCCGGCGCCGACGCCGTGCTGTTCGTCTCCGAAGACGCGGAGCCGGTCGGGGTTCGCTGGGAGGATTTCGCCAGCGAGGCGCGCATCTTGGCGACGCAGTTGCGCGCGCTCGGCGTCAAGCCGGGCGATCGCGTCGCCGCCTATGCCCCGAACATTCCGCAGACCATGATCGCGATGCTCGCGACCACGGCGATCGGCGCGATCTGGGCGAGTTGCTCGCCCGACTTCGGGTCCCGCGGCGTGCTCGATCGCCTCGCCCAGTTGCAGCCCAAGGTCCTCTTCTGCGTCGGCGGCTATCGCTATGGCGGCAAGACTTTCGATCGACGCGACGAGTTGCGCGACATCGTCGCCGGGCTGAACAGCCTCGAACTCGTCGTCGAGATATCGCATGTCGCCTCGCCCGGTCGGCTCGATGTCGGCGTCGAAACGCGGTCCTGGGAGAGCCTGATCGATCATCCGTCCGTGTCGGCGAACGCGTTCTCGTTCGAGCAGGTCGCGTTCGATCATCCGCTCTGGATCTTGTTTTCGTCGGGCACCACCGGATTGCCGAAACCGATCGTGCACGGCCACGGCGGCATCCTCATCGAGGTCCTCAAGAACCTCCACTTCCATATGGACATCCATGCGGGAGAACGCGCGTTCTTCTATACGACCACGGGCTGGATGATGTGGAACGTCGTCGCCAGCATGCTGATGACCGGCGCCTGCCCGGTTCTCTACGACGGCAATCCCGCCTACCCGGAATTCGATACGCTCTGGCGCATGGCCGATCGTTGCGAGGTCAGCTTCTTCGGCGCGAGTCCGAGTTATGTCGACATCATGCGCAAGGCGGGCGTCGTCCCCAAAGAAAAATACGCGCTTTCGCGCCTGCGCGCGATCATGCCGGCGGGCTCGCCGGTTTCGGCCGAGTGCGCGGCGTGGTTCTATAGCGACGTCAAGTCCGACTTGTGGGTGGCGACCGGCAGCGGCGGCACCGACGTCTGTTCGGGCCTCGTCGGCGGCGTGCCGACGCTGCCGGTCTACGCCGGCGAAATTCAGGCCCGCCAGCTCGGCGTCGCCGCCGAGGCGTTCGACGAGAACGGCGCGAGCGTCATCGACGAGATTGGCGAACTCGTGATCACCAAGCCCTTGCCCTCGATGCCGGTCTTTTTCTGGGGAGACGAGTCGGGCGAACGCTATCGCGAGGCCTATTTCGACATGTTCCCCGGCGTCTGGCGACACGGCGATCTCTTGCGCATCAACGCGCGCGGCGGCTGTTTCGTGCTCGGCCGGTCGGACGCGACGCTCAATCGGCACGGAATCCGCATCGGCACGGCGGAGATCTATCGCACGCTCGACGCCATCGACGCGATCGCCGACAGCCTCATCGTCAACTTGGACCTGCCGGGCGGCCATTTCTTCATGCCGTTGTTCGTCAAGCTCAAGCCGGGCGTCGAACTCGACGAGGCGTTGCGGAAGCGGATCGTCGACACGTTGCGTCGCGCCTATTCACCCCGTCACATCCCCGATCGCATCATCGCGGTCGCGGAAATACCTTACACGCTCACCGGCAAGAAGATGGAAGTGCCCGTGCGTCGCATCTTGATGGGCGCCTCGCCCGACGCGGTGCTCAACCGCAACGCCATGGCCAATCCGAAGACGCTCGACGCCTTCGTCGCCTACGCGGCGAACCAGCACGACTATTCGCTCTAACCGGCGACGCGCTCCGCGAGCGGAGCGGCCATCGACGATCGAAGTCGCCGGCAGGGCGATGAAAGCAAAAGGGAGGGGGAGCCATGAGCGCGCGAAAGATTTTCAACGTCGAGGGCAAGGTCGCTTTTGTCACGGGCGCCGCCAGCGGGCTTGGACGCGCCATGGCCGAGGCGATGGCCGAGGGCGGCGCGAAGGTCGCCTGCTTCGATCTCGATCCCCACGGCCTCGCCGAGACGGCCGCCATACTCGAGCGATCGGGCGCCGAAGTTCGCCTGTTCACCGGCGACGTCAGCGACGAGGCGGCGGTGAACGCGGCGTTCGCCGAAGTCGGCAAAAGCTTCGGAGGCCTGGACATTCTCTTCAACAACGCGGGGATAGGCGATCCCGAGCCCGGCCTGCTGCACGAATACAGCACCGAAAATTGGAACAAGGTTGTCGCGATCAACCTGCAGGGCGCCTTCTATTGCGCCCGCGCCGCATTGCGCCTGATGGTTCCGCGCGGTCGCGGCAAAATCATCAATACCGCTTCGATTTGGGGGCTGGCGGGTTCCTCGAGCGTCTTTCCGTTGCCCGCCTACAACGCGACCAAGGGCGCCCTCGTCAATCTCACCCGCGAGCTGGCGCTGCAATATGCGGACAAGAACATCCAGGTCAACGCGATCTGCCCCGGCTTCTTCCGCACGAAGCTCGGCCCCTATGACGACCCGGAATTCGTCGCGGCGATCACCAATTTCACGCCGATGAAGCGGATCGCCGAACCGGAGGAGATCAAGGGCACGGCGCTCTACCTCGCCTCGTCGGCGTCGGACTTCGTCACGGGAACGACCCTGGTTATCGACGGCGGGTGCATGGCGAAGTGACGGAACGTCGGTCGCGCGCGCGCTTGGCGGAGCGAGCGGCTATGCGCAAGACCTATCCTTAAGCCGCGGCGAGCCCCAGGCGCCGCTCGGCTTCGGCGAACGAGGCGCCCGGTCGGGTGATGTCGAACCAGACAGCGTCGAGCCCAGTTCGGCGCGCGCCCTCGACATTGCGCATTTGGTCGTCGACAAACACGACGTTTTCAGGGGTGACGCCCAGGGCTTCACAGCCCAGCGCATAGGCGCGCGGGTTCGGCTTGAGGATGCGCGTGTGGGTCGCATCGACGAGCGAATCCATCACGCGCAGGATTTCGAGCGCCTCCATCTCTTCGCGCCCGTGGAACAACTCGAGTTCGTTGGAGAGAACGCCGACCCGCAGTCCAGCGCCTTTGGCGCGGCGCACCGTCGCAACCGCCTCCGGGCGAACATGAGCATTGGGGTCGTCGCCCGCCGTGCGGCGAATCAGCGTCGGCATGTCCCAATCCTCGCCGATCAAGCGGCCGACCTCCGCCGCGCGGCGCGCCCAATAGTCGCGCTCGCTGATCTTGCCCGCAATCATGTCGGCCCACAGCCGGTCGCCCGTGGGATCGAACGGGCCGCGCCAAGTCAGCGATCCCGGCGCGAGGCCAAGTTTCGCCTCGGAGATGGCGTGGCGCTCGAACAAAGTGACCGAGATCACACCGCCAAAATCGAGAAGCAGGCCCTTGGGCGCAGGCGCTTGGTTAGCGTCGGTCATTCCCCTGGTCTCTCCAATTCATGCGCAATGGCGCCTACGCGCGCATCGCTGAGTTGTCGCGAGGCGCCTGGCGCGTCCGGAACGCCTCACGCCTTGGGGCCGAGGCCCAGCGCGCGGATCGCGTTCTGCTTGAGGATGAGGTCGTGCACCTCCGGCTTGAACGCCGCTTTCTTGAAATCCGCGATCCAACGGTCCGGCGAGATCAGCGGGAAGTCAGACCCGAACAGCATCTTCTCCTTCAACTGCGTGTTGGCGTATTGCACGAGCTGGGGCGGAAAATATTTGGGCATCCAGCCGGAGAGGTCGATGTAGACGTTCGACTTGTGCAACGCGATCGAGAGCGCCTCGTCGGTCCAGGGCCAGGACGGATGCGCCATGATGATCGTCATGTCGGGAAAATCGCAGGCGACGTCGTCGATGTGGATCGGCTGCGAATATTTCAGGCGCAATCCGCCGCCGCCGCGCATTCCCGTGCCCATGCCGGAATGGCCGGTGTGAAAGATCGCGGGCAGCTTGTGCTCGGCGATCACCTCATAGAGCTTGTACGCTTGGCGATCATTGGGGAAGAAGCCCTGGCAGGTCGGATGGAATTTGAACCCCTTGACGATGCCGCCCTCGATCAGATCGCGCGCCTCGCGCACGCCCATCATGCCCTTATGCGGATCGATGCTGGCGAACGCGATCATGATGTCGGCATTGTCGCGCGCCGCGTCGACCACCTCGGCGTTGGGAATGCGGCGGCTGCCGATCTGGAATTCCGAATCGACCGTGAACATCACCAGGCCGATCTTGCGCTCGCGATAATAGCTCAGGGTCTCGGCGATCGTCGGACGTTTGCCCACCTTGAAATATTTGCTCGCCGCCGCCTCGAAGGGCTCCCACATCGCATCCACGGGCTGCCGACACGACACTTCGGCGTGGGTGTGCACGTCGATGGCGACGATATCCGCAATGTTCATTTCCAATGCTCCTCAAAAGCGCTTCGGGTCGACTCCGATCAAACAGCTAGATAACAAGGCAAGGCGCTTGAAGCGAGGCGAGATGGCGGAATCGAACCGCTTCACAGTGATCATATTCGAAGCCGATACACATTCGTAAGAGGCGACGGAGCCGCACGCCCGTGTCAACCGCCGCCCGGCTCGGCGCCCGCGCGCTTCAGTCGCGCCACGGCGTTGTCGAGCGCGCCGAGGAAATTCGAGCGGTCGCCAGCGCCATGCCGATCGAGCTTTCGCCAAAACGCTTGCCGCCGGGCGCAAGGCTTTTGGACGACAATGAGTATTTGATTTATAAGGATAATTATCCCTAGAGGGTCGCCCTGGTGGGCCGGGCAGGACTCGAACCTGCAACCAGACCGTTATGAGCGGGTCTCTGAACAGCTAACACACTGACTTATCATGATTTTGATTGAGGTGCGAACAGTCAATCTCGACGATTTTCGTTCATTTCGAGAGCGTATCTGTCGAGAAGCTGTCGAGGCTCCGGCCGAACGTGTATGAGACCTTGGTGCGGTCGTCCGAACCGGGGGCACGCCCTCGCTTTCCCCGCTGCTCGACCGCTAACAGACCCCTCTTTTTCGCCCTCGGCGTGGTGAAAGGTCAAGGAATTTGTTCATCTCGTCTTCTTACACTCAGCGCCGGAAAAACGAGGTGGACTGTGAAATCGGTTACGGGCCAGCGGCTCAAAATCATCGTCAAATTGGTTGAGAGCGAGATCGTAGCGAACGCCTACGAGCGGGGCGGCTACAACTGGGCGGCCGTGTCAATGGCAGAATGGGCCGAGCGCACGGGGTGGTCCGAGAAGACCGTAAGAAACTACTTAGACCGTCCGCCCTTTTATTCGGAGAAGGCGTTCATTAACGACGTGCGGGTGAAGATCGTCCGCGTGCTCAGCCCTGGCGAAGAGGCGAGGAAGACGCCCCAGCGGGTCGCCAACGAAATGCGCAAGGCGTGGGCGAACCGCAGGATCGACCATGCCGCCATCGCCGCGGCGGCAGAAGCCGGGACGCCTTGGAAGATCGACGACTTGATCGAGGATGGCAAGGTCAAGGTGTCGAAAACGGAGCACGGCTGCTTGGTCGGCTTGGCCGAGCTGTGGCCATACGGCCATCAGATGGCGATCCTCAAGTGGGTCCTCGAAGATTGGACGGGGTTCATCGTCTTGGCGAAGATGGCGGCGGCAGCGGCGCAGGACGCCGAGACGGACGACCCCGACCTTCCGGTCCAGGACACGAAATTCTTCAATCATCCGACCTTGCCGGTCGTCAGGAAATTCTGGAAGGCGGCTGTGGAACTGTATGTCGCCAAGGTACAAGGCTCGGCAGAGGGTAAGAAATTCGGCATCCTAGCGGCGTAAGCGCAAGGGCGTGCGAAGCTAATTGCACAACTTACCGTTTCATCTAGACCACTGCTATAACGGGATCATACCCATTATCTCCATTCATTACAGGGGTCTAGAGAGGAAACGGTAAATGGAGATCATGGGGTGTCCCCGCTGCGCTCCGCTTGCGGGCTCACCCGTCAACATCTTTCCCGATGCGGAAGGAACGGACGAAAAGAGCGAATGAAGACGCAGTGGAGAGGAAACGGTAGGTAGTGCAATTAGCTTCACTTGATCAATCCGGTGGTCACTTGGCGTGAGAGGAAACGGTCAGGACTGAAATGAAGATCGCTCGACCCGCCGCGTAGCCCCGCCCGCGCCGGCTGCCGCGCCCGCCCTTACGCCCGTCGGCGAGGCGCGCGACACCGTCGTTAGCAACCTTGCTGTGCCAGACACTTGGCGCTCGACCTGTTTGGCTCGACGGCCTTGCGCTCGGGCTTCACCATCAGCCACGGGTGTGCTACCCGCGTCCCGGCCGTCGGTCCTAAACTCCGCGAAGTTGTGTCGCGACTGGCGCATGAATTAGACGCAGCTCCCAGGCATCGACGCTAGGCCACCCTGCCCGCCGTGCAGACCCCTATGAACAGGTCGCCGCTGGTGTGGCCGGCCTAACATATGAACTTCGTGCCCACGGCGCTCTCTGTTGATCTAAACGGCATGTGGCGATCCGGGTCACCCGCCCGTTGACGCGCCGGGTGCTGCCATCGACGAAGGGCGCGGGCCTCGTTGAAAACGATACGTCCGCCTGCGGATTATCGGCAGGTCGGGTTAATCGGGGAGGCAGCCTCACGGTGACTGCAATCAATTGCACGATGGCTGGCAATGCGCCGGGCGCTGGAGGACCCCGGTGCGATTTTGTACGGACTGGCCGGCTACGCCGGAGGAGATGAAGATAGCGTCGCCCACGGCCTGGAAGTGAGAGCTGGGGTCGGCATAGTGCAATCAACTTCACTGACTAGTAAGGCGACGTAAACGGCCTCATGGTTAACCTCCCCGAGTTCGAGGAGGTGGAAATGCCAATGAAGCAAGCGTCGGCGGCGCTGAAGAAGGTCAATCAGCTCGCCGACACGCCGAGGGCGAACCGGATCGAACTGGCCGTAGCGCTCGCCGAGTTGGAAGACGCCAAGCCCGGTAGCGTCGCCGACCTGGTCAAGATCAGGCACCGCCAGAGGCGAGCGTTGTATGGCCTGTTCAGGGTAGGCCGCTGGCTCCAGCAGGTCGACTTGCCCATGTCGCAGTGCGTGAGCGTCGGGGCGACCAAGCTGGAAGTCTTGGCCAAGCACTGCGACAATCGTCCGGGCAAGAAGCCCACCCGCTCGGAGGTCACCCTCGCCGAGAAGTACACCGCCGCCGAGCTGCCGGCGATCCTCAAGGTGGGTCCGCACGTCAAGACCCCGGTGAAGGGTCACTGCATCATGCTCCGGCTGACCCCGAGCCAGTATCCGATCTTCGAGGCCGCCCTGAAGAAGCACGGCGCGACCAAGCCCGAGAAGGGCAACGGCCTCGTCGGCAAGGAAGCGGCCATCATGGCGATCATTCGGAAGGCCCAAGCCGCCGGATAGCGCCGCACAGGATGCAGCCGCGCAACGTCGGTTGGGGCAAGTCGTCGCGGCATCTATTGCAATCAATTGCACTAGATGATCACGGCCCGTCTGATACTGGTCATCCCGATACGCCGATCGAACGTGTCGCCGGCGGGGACAACCGCTGTGTCTCAGGGCATTTAGGGAGAGGAAAAGAGACAGTCGAATGTCTCCCGTCCAGGACTCTCTTCGCAGGTGCGCGAGAGCTGGCGAACGAGGCAAAGCGACAGATTTCTCCGCCGGGACCCGATGAAGCCGAGAGCGAGAGCCCACACAGCCGGGAAGCTGGATCGGTGTGACGGCGGTAGGGCACCGTCGCAGGGTCGCATACTCCGTCCCTCCGTCCATGACGATCGGCCGTGTACCCGGGTACACGCGGCAAGCACGGCGATCGGCATGGCGGCGATCCATCGAGGGCGCAAGGTCCCTGTTCCCGCCAGCCTGTCGCCGCGCGCGATCCGAGGGCCACGCCCTCTTCAGCCCTCGGGGGACAACGAAATCACGGTGGTCGGCGCGATGGACGCCGCGACACAGATGCGTCGACCGGTTGTCGAAACGCGGGTCTAGTGCAATTGATTGCAACACTGCCGCGCCCCAAACCGACCAACGCCGCCGGCTCGGCGCTCAACATCCTTCACACCACGACCGACAGGGCCGTCACAAGGCCGTGTAGCGCCGTTGCGGTGGGCCTGGGGCAAATCAACCCCCGGCCGACGCGCCACCGATCGTGCGCCTCGCAGAACGCCGCACAGCGTGGCGGCACGAGCGGCAACGGCCGGGCATGCGTGATCGCCGCCGATCCGCACTTGTGATACGACCTCCGACATGAAGCCTCCTGCCTTCTCCGTGCTGACCATCTGCGGCTTGGACGAACTCGACTACCACAGCGCCCGAGGCGTCAGCCATGTTCTGTCCATTCTCGACCCGGAATGGCCGGAGCCGGCGGCGTTCTTGGCCTTCGATCCGCACTTACGCACCACGCTGTATTTTCACGATGCGATTGAGCCCGCCCCCGAGATCGTGTTGCCGCAGAAGGCGGACGTCGAGGCCGTCCTGGCTTTCGGCCGCGATGCGGGCGACGACCTTCGCCATCTGCTCATCCACTGCCACGCGGGTATCTCGCGCTCCACGGCAGCCATGGCGATGATATTGGCGCAGGCTTTCCCGCACGAGAACGAGGACGCGATTGTCGATCGCCTAATGCGGATCAGACCACAGTCGTGGCCCAACTCCCGGATGATCGGGTTCGCCGATGAGCTTCTCGGTCGCGACGGCCGGCTGAGCGCAGCGGTGAGCAGAATTTACGCCCGGCACTTGGCCACCCGCCCTGAACTCGCGGCGACTATGCGCCGACTGGACCGCGCGAAAGAGGTTGAACTCGGTCTCGCAGGGAAAGATTGAATTGACGCGGACTTTAGCATCCGACATGGGCCGGGGATCGCCGGCACCGTCTTGACGTCGCGTTGGCGACATAAACAATTCGTACCCAAATCTGCCCGCGAAACGTAACAGAGAGCACGCATGACAACGTCCACGAACTCGCGCGGTCTCGTCCTCGTCACTGGAGGGTCCGGTTACATCGCCGGATACTGCATCGCTCAGCTGCTCAGCGACGGATGGCGCGTTCGCACGACGGTGAGGAGCCTCGCGCGGGCCGAAGAGGTGCGCGCGACCATCGGCAAGATTGCGTCGGATGCCGCAAAGATCGAATTTGTATCGGCCGATCTCAATTCGGACAGAGGATGGGCGGACGCAGTCGCTGTTACGGATTATGTCCTCCACGTCGCGTCCCCCGTTCCGACAGTCGACCCGAAGAGCGACGATGAATTGGTTCGACCGGCACGCGACGGGACGCTTCGGGTGCTGAAGGCGTCGCGCGACGCTGGCGTGAAGCGGGTCGTAATGACCTCCTCCATGGCCGCGATTGCCTATGGCCGAGGCGAGCGCGCGGAGCCGTTCACGGAGGCCGACTGGACGGACGAGACCAACCGCAACGATACTTCGGCCTATGAGCGATCCAAGACGATCGCCGAGCGCGCCGCGTGGGCCTGGCACAAAGCCGAAGGCGGGGCGCTCGAACTGGTCACGGTCAATCCCGCCCTGGTCCTGGGGCCGGTGCTTGGATCGGATTTCTCCGCCTCGCTTGAGGCGATAAAGAAGCTGTTGGACGGTTCGGTGCCCGCTTTGCCGCGGTTCGGCTTTTCGCTGGTCGACGTTCGTGACATCGCGCAATTGCACTTGTTGGCGATGACGGCTCCCGCGGCGGCCGGCCAGCGGTTCCTCGGGTCCACCGACTGCGCATTCCACGGATGCTGAGCGCCCGTTCCACGGGATCGTGAGCAGCCATTCCACCGCATCATGAGCGCGCGTTCCACGCGATCGTGAGCGCCGGGCGCGTCGCCGACGGCGACATTGATT
>Ga0187852_1000332_pt1 | contig 51849 bp, 49 predicted proteins | sample June2016WEW_6_40_FD_134511 | JGI IMG/M metagenome (GOLD analysis project Ga0187852, IMG submission 134511) | Peatland microbial communities from SPRUCE experiment site at the Marcell Experimental Forest, Minnesota, USA - June2016WEW_6_40 | ecosystem: Environmental > Terrestrial > Soil > Wetlands... | reverse complement strand
TCTTCGCCCACTGGCAACTCGTCGCATTCACCGACGGCCGGCCTGTGGGGGCCGGATGACGGGAGACTGTCACGTCCGGTCCTGAGAGCGGCGGGGGGTGCGATTCCCCCCGTCGACTCGCCCTGATTTGCCAACCACGCCCGTAGCCCTCGATCGGGCGCGCCGGCAGCATCTCGACCACGATGTTCTGCGGGTCGATTCTGGACCACCCTTGATCGCCACATTCGAGCGTGCGGATAGGAGGGTGAGTAGCGCACTCAGCGGTGCCCAGGCCGTCGGTGATGGTGCTACGCCCAGATGTACTCCTCAGCGATGGCGCCAGCGCGCCATTTGGCTACGGTCACCATACGTGCATTGTTGGCGAACTCCCCGACGACGCACGTCCACTCTCCGGACCCGAACCTGATCGGGTGGGACGTGATCTGGGGCGGTGTACCGCCGCCGCTGTGTTCGACGTATGACTTCATAGCCTCGATGTGCTTCTCGATGCCGTGGGTCTGGGGCTGTCCTTGCCAGTCCACGAGTACTTCGTCGGTGTGATAGTGAGCGAAGACGCCGGTCCAGTCGGCGTTGTTCCATCCCACGAAGTCGAGTTCATCCATGCCTTGAAGGTTGCGATCAACTGCGTCGTCGTTCGGCATATCCAGAGCGCCTCCTGTCTTATCAAGCACCTACCACTCACGCCCAAGGTAATACCCAAGGGCCGTGACGCCGCCCCTGCCCCCGATCGCCGGTTCGACGGCGCACAGAAAGACGGGAGCAGAACAGTCTCCGGGGCACGCCGAATCGGCTGATTTGCCAACCCACGCCCGTAGCCGTCTCGATATGCTCGCCCGTCCGACCACCAACGCGCGCCGTTCGGTAGCGACGTTCTGTATCAGGGTGACTCCAACCGGCTGTGGCAATGACAAGGTGTCGTGCTGGCCTCCGGCTTTGGCGCGCAACGTTCCCCGGACGGAACCGGGGACGCTCGCAGATCAAGGTCTCAAGGGCGAAACCCGTGGAGACCCGCTTCTTCTTACGACAGCACGGCGGTCGACTGCCACCAGCTTGGGGCGGGTGGCTGACGATGAGCTACGCCGCAGGCGACTGCACGGCCCCGGCGTTGCACGCCTTGCCCGCAGCACTGTGCACCCCTCGTTGGTCGATCGTCGGACAGAGCGTGACGGAGCGGCCGTTGAGCTTCACGTTGGTACTGAGCGGGACAACGCCGATAGCCGTGTTGGCGGCTAGCGGCAGCATCGTCTCGGTCGGCCCACCGTTGTGGGCCAGGAGCCCGAGGTGGCCCGCACCGTGGCTGACATCGCCCCGCACAGCCTTCAGGCAGGTCCCGTTGCTCCCGACGTTGTATCCTTCGTCGTTCCAGGTCCCCTTAGCTGCACAAGGGCCGTTGAAAATGTCCGCCGCGGCCCAGACAGTGCCGGTCCCGCCGTTCACGGCGTCGGCGATGACATCCCCGCCCTTCCTGGCAGTGTTGGCCGAGAACGTGGAGGCCCACACGCTGACGGTGCCGTTGCCGTCGTTGTCACCGATGGCGATGGCGCCGCCGTCGCCATTGTTGGCGGTGGTGTTGCCTTAGGGACCTTGGTAGCTGTTCTTCCCGGTGGCCGAATTACCCGAGAACGTCGAAGCCGACACAGTGAGGACGCCCGTGCCGCCGCCGTCGCCGTCGTCGATGGCACCCCCGCTGCTGTGGGCGGTGTTACCCGAGAACGTGGTGCTCGACACACTGAAGGTACCGGTGCCGGTGTCGCCGTTGTCGATGGCGCCGCCATCCGTGCCGGTGTTGCCTGAGAACGTGGAGCCCGACACGGTGAGGGTCCCGGCCCCGCCGGAGCCGTTTCCGTTGGCGATGGCGCCACCGGCGGGGGAAGAGTTCCCCGAAAACGTTGACCCTGACACGGTAAGGGTGCCCGTGCTGCCGTCGCCGTTGTCGATGGCGCCGCCGTCAGCACCGGAGCTGTTGCCCGAGAACGTGGAGGCCACCACCCTCAGGGTGCCCCTGCCGCCAAAGTTGGCGTTGTCGATGGCGCCGCCGCTGTAATGGACCGCGTTGTTCCCCGAGAACGTGGAGCCCGACACGACGGCGGTGCCTTGGCCGCCGTGGTCGCCGTTGTCGATGGCACCGCCGAGGTACTGGGCAGTGTTGGCCGAGAACGTGGAGGCCGAGACGCTGAGGGAGCCTTTGGCACCGCCCCCGTCGGCGTTGCCGATGGCGCCGCCGTCGGTGGCGCTGTTCCGCACGAAGGTGCAGGCCGAAACGCTGAGCGTGCCACCGGCGAGGTTACTGACGGCGCCGCCGCCGTAACCGGTGAGGGTGTTGTCGCCGTTTTGAATGGTGAGGCCGGAGATGTCGACGTGCGCCTTCGAGCCGATGGTGAGGACCGACCCATTACAGGCCTTGGTCTGGCACCCGGTCGCCTTGCCGTGGTTGCCGTCGAGGACCGGGTTTGTCACGCCGGGTGGCGGCTTGATGGTGAGAGGAGTCGAAGACGACGTGTCCGAGGTGGCCACTGACCAGTTGCCGACATAGTGCCCCGCTTTGCCGGGTGTGGCGAGCGCCACGGTGTCACCGGCTTTGACCAGTGACAGGGCTTCAGCCAGCGTGCACTGCTGGGTAGTAGTGGTGGTCTGGGGGCAGCTGGTCGGCGAAGTGGCGCCGCCGGCGGCGTAGGCGTAGAGCGTCGTAGCTCCGGGCGAAGCTGTCGTGGTGGCGCCAAGAACCGCCGGCGTCGCACAAAGCAGGAGTGCTGCCGATGGCAGCACAAGGAATAGTCGACGGATCACGTCCGCCTCCCCTCAGCTTCCCCTCTTGCTCCGAGTGTCCTCACTCCCGGTTGGGGAGGACCGGGGAACGTAGCCTGGAGATTGATCGGCCGAATTCTGAACCTCAACGCCCTGGAAATCAACAGCCCGGGCGACAAAACCCGGACCGGTAAGACCGGGAGAAGCGGTCGCCGCGCAGGAGCCAGAGCACGGGACTGAGAGTGCGTCCCAGAACCTCGACCTTGTCTATCTCCGTCACTGGAGCGGTCGGGGTCTGTCAGCTATCACTGTGGGGGCCGTTGCACGAGCCCACAGAGCTGCCGCTTAGTGAGGCGCGCCCCGGAGCTACAGAACGACGCCCTTGCGCAAGCGTCGGTCGACGGGAACGCCGCGCCCGATTCGTTATGCGCTCACTCAATGACCCAAACCGATGATGTTCCCGGCTCTTTCGAGGTGCCCCCGGCGCCACGAAGGTGGTGTTGGGCTTAGGGCTCTGGTCTCGTAGGAATCGCCGGCGTGGGCGGCAGCTCGTAGGAGGGTCCGAGGCTCCGCCGCTGCATGATCGGCGGTGGGGTTGGAGCGTTCCTGGCGAAGCGGCGGGGGCGATGTGGGTTGCGTTGTTGGGCTTCGACGGTACGGCGTAGACGGTCAATACGGTCGACGAGCTCAGGGTGGGTCTTGATGAACTCGGCTCTTGCCTCCTGCACTCGTTCGAGCTCGCACGCGTCGCTGCTGAGCCGGGACCGCTCGCTTTGGAGAAGCCGAGCGTGAGGTTCGATCGCGTGCTGCCAAGAATGCTCAGCCGCTTGCAGGGCGGCAGCACTGGTCGTGAGACTTCCGCGGCTTCGGTGCCGAGCCAGGAGTCCGCGGTGGGGATCTCGGACGCGACGGAGGTTGTCTTCGTAGGCTCGGCGCGCAAGTTGGAGATCCTCGTACACAGGTCGAACGGGTGTGTTCGCCCACCGTCCGGCGAGCCGCAACTTTTCCTGGGCGATCTCCGGAACTGAGAATGCGTGATCTCCAAGAGGCCGCGTCGCACGCTAACCCGCGAACCACCATGCGTTATGACCGCGCTCAGATGTCACTCGATCGTCGTGCTACTCAAATAGCGGCCGCGTTTGTCGCGGGTGCAGCTCGGTAGGGGAGAGGGGATCCCAGCGGACGCACCTACAGTTATGGCGTGGCGACCGTAGAACAGCCAGACGAATCAAAAGTGCACGTTTATCCGCCCGCCGAGGCCCTCAAGAGCGCGCGCCCGCTCCCGAAGCGCGAAGACGTCGTGATCGAAGACGTCTCCGATGAAGAGTGGCGGCGTTCTTGGAGGCACTTGCTGAGGCATGAGCGACGCTCCTCGGCCGGCGTCGTCGTGGACACCATGACGCCGTCTTCAGAGATGTCCCACTGCTTGAATTGATTACTGCCGACCCAGCTTGAAGAAGACCGACGCCGGACTGGTCGCCCGACCTCAGGGATACACATTGCCGACGCCGATCACCTGCCAGCTGCTCCCCACTCGACCGAGCACGATGCTGACCGACCAGCCCGCTTCGGCGTTGTCGGAGGCAGCCGTCGTCACCGTGATCGGGCCGATGCCGCCGTCGAAGAAGATCGCGCCGGGCTCGACCCTCTCGATCATGAGGTAGTCCTCGATGTAGTCGTCGTCACTCAGCTCGTGCACATTGATCGATGTCCTGCAGGCCTGCTCGTGGAGCAGGCGCGACAACTTCTCGGCCCGCGGAAGGTCCCGAAGCGCTGCTGATCCCCGGTCGACTGCGATGTCGACGCCGTATGGGTCGAGATAGGCACGCTCGCCGAGCCACTTGGCGAGCTTCTTGGTGACAGTGCCAGCGGCCCGTAGCAGCTCCTCGCCGGCCATGACCTTGCGGATCATGAAGTAGCCGAGGAACTCGCCGAGGTTGTCGGTGATCTTCTCGGGACCGAAGAGGTGGACGAACGCCTCGTCGTCGGTGTCGTAGGCATCGTCGAATCGCGATCGCTCGGCGTCGTCGAGGTTCTGGTGCCCATAGCTGTTGAGGCAATGGCGGAGCAGAGACACGACATCGGCGTAGTTCCTGTACGTCCGTGGCGCGAGTCGCTGTTCCTGCTCGGCGAGGAACTCGACGAGCACCGTGTCGATGTTGGGCGGTCCCTCAGGTTCGCGCTTTCCCAGGTCCTGCCCGTCTTCTGGAGGCACGAGCTCGATCACCTCGGCATCGGGTCGAACGTCATCGCATCGATCCTCGAGTACCAGTCGGAACCGCCAACCCTCGTAAGGCTCGAGCGCCCTCCCGAGCTCTTCCCAGGTGAGAGTGTGCCCGTCCACCACCACGTCGTACGGACCGCCGAGCTCTCGCTCCTCGCCGCAGACGAGCCTCCCGGCGGCCTCGTCTCCGCTGATGATCCACCCGGCCCGGTGCGGGTTCCGCTCGAGGTACCGGCGGGCGATCTCCTGCTCGGCGCGGCGTGTGACGAGGGCGACCAACTCCCCGACGTCGGCGTCATGGGCGCCGAGCACGGCGAAGTGGTACCCCTCTGCGAACCCGGCCTCGCCGAGCTCGACCTCGATGCCCGTCGGTGCCCGCCAGACCCGGTACTCGAGCAGATGGAGGCGGCCGTCACCGTCCGCCACCTGGATGGGCTGGGGCGCATCGGGCAGCTCGGGGTAGCCGGTAATCGCCGCCACGCGCCGGTCCGAGCAGCGGTCGCAGAGCGACACCCCGCCGAGGGAGACCCGGGGGCCGGGGGCGCCGCAGTCCTCGCACAAGTCAGAGTCCACGGCGCCAGACTAGGAGCCATGGACGCCAAGGAGCAGAGGTCGATGCTGCGGAGCGCTGTCTACCGTGGCGACGGCAGAGCAGTCGTCGCGCTGGCGCCGAGGGCACCCGGGCCCTACGACGCCCTGCAGCTGCTCGGAGACGGACTCGCCGCGGCTCTCGCCCAGGACCTCGAGGGTGCAGCTGAGCTCGCCCTGGCCTGTGCCGGGGCGCTGCGGGAGCGCGGCTTCTACGGCGACGGCGACCTCGCCGACCATCTCGAGGCCCTCGCCGGCAAACGAACGCCGCTGCCGCTCGTCGCCTTGCCGGTGGATCTCGACGACCTGGCCACCGTTCTAGAGGGGGATTCGATCGACGGTGGTGGGCGGATCGATCGCCAAACCGGCGAGGTGTGGCACCTGGCCGCGGTCGAGTACGCGCGCGAGATCGGCGAGGAGGACGAGGAGAGTACCGAGGACCCGGAACGCTGGTTATGGGTCGGGTGTGAGGGTTCGCACGAGGGCTATCGCGACATGGAGCTGTTCATCGAGACCGTCGCCGATCCCGAGCGCGCTGATCGCCTGGCAATCGCGATCGACGGGCGCGGCGCGTTCCGTAGGTTCAAGGACGTGCTCGGGCGTTGGCCGGGGGAGATCGAGCGCTGGTACGCCTTCTCCGAGGAGCGCCAGCGGGGCCGGGCTCGCGCCTGGCTCGCTGGGGCTGGCTACTGCGTGGAGCCAGCTGGGCGACTACGCCCAGAGGGCTGAGACCTCTTCCGATAACGTCATCCCGAGCCGTTCGGGCTCTTTGCACGCCTCGGAATAGCAGCTGGTACGACATCCTGTGCGAAATCGACCGCTCAGCTCGAATCACTGCTGTCCTCGAGCGACGGGGATGCGACGAGAGGGGCCCAGTGCTCTCTCGCTGGTGGGTGGGGGGAGGTTCGATGGAGCGAACAAGGCATTCGGCGGTAGGTGTCGGTAACAGTGCCCGTCCCGCATCAGAAGGGGTTGGGTGCCTTCACTCGGTCGTCAGACCGATCGCTCCCACTTAGGAGGCCTTCCGCTTGTCTCCGAGGATCTGAGAGATGCGCTGGAACGAAACGTCGAGCAAGCTGCCGATGTCGCGGACGCTAAGTCCACCGACTTCTTTGATCTGCTCGGCGGCGAACCGCAGCTTTTCCTGGGCGACTCGCTGGTAAGTATCAAACTCCTGGCGGGCGGCCTTCGCTTCGTCGAGCGCGTGCTCGATCCGAGGATCGAGTTTTACGGACATCGAAACGTCGAATGAGTCGGGCTCGGCGTCGAGCATCATTGAGATGACGTCTCGCGCTTCGTCTCTGACCTGTTCGAGGCGCTTGGCTTGTCCATGAGCACCGGGGACCTCCGGAACTGAGAATGCCCACCAGTTGCCTGATCGTTCAGTAGTTACCGTGTATGTCTTCACTTCCACCACCCCTCACCCAACTCGGACTCGGTGGATTTCAAGATTGCTTGCGTTTTGATCTCGTGATTTCGCTGCGGCGAGGAATGACACACGTGCCCAGTCTCCACTTCTCGTGATTCCTTTGGCTTGCCACCTGAGTCCATGTCGTGCCGTTCGCCTTCGCTATAGCGGAGATCCGCTTCATCAGGGCGGGCCGTTTCTCAAGGCTAAGTCTACCGTGCTAGACTTCGCCAGGTCGTAGACAGACTCGGCCGGGCGAGCTGTGACCGCGGGCTTGTCGCCGAGCTGTGACCGCCGGCCCGTCGCCGTGCGACTGGTGGCTTACTTGACGGTCGGGTGTCTCGTCCGCTTCGACCGGCTGGGATCACCACCTGGCTGGACGGTCTCGGCATCCCCAACCTCGACTATGGGCGACGGGTCCGACCCTTCACAAGGTCGCGACGACTCTCGGGCCGAGTCTATAATCAAAGATGGCGTAGATACACGTATAACGTGAATAAGGGACAACTATGGCAACTGATCGAAGTCTCAGGCTTCTGGACAAGCTTGCTAGCGAGGGGCGTACGGCCTTCATCGCGTCCGAGGTTCAGGAGGTCTTGGAACTCTCACCGCAGGCAACGTCCAACGTGCTCGGTCGACTCGTCGAAGCCGGCCTCGTCGATCGCGTCAGCTCTGGGCGCTACGCCATCCGTCAAATTGGGACCCTCGGTACCGCGGCTGTTTGGGACGACCTCGGCTCAGCCGTCGCGGCGGTCTTCGCTGGCCACCCCCATCGGATCGGCTATTTGACCGCCCTCGATCATCACGGTCTCCTTATTCGGCCAGTGAGGGCGATCCAGGTCGCGAGTGCCTATCGACCCCGCTCGAAGGCACTCACCGGCAGGCCGCTCAGAGTCATTCGTGAGAACCCGTTTACGGTACTCGCGGGAACCGAGCCGCTCGGCCCATCTCGGGTGGCCACCGTGGAGAGGGCTCTTCTTGATGCCGCGTCACGGCCAAGACTGGTCAGTGGCGCCTCGCGAGTTGCCGAGGCCCTAGCGGCCGTCACGGCCACAGAGGGACTTGCCGAGTTGGCTCATGCGGTCGGTGCCGAGGCCGGATACCGGCGGATCGGCTCGATCAGTACAGCTCTCTCGCTCCCCGTCGGTCATGGGCTTGAATCTGAGCCGTGGCGAACGCTTGTGGATCTGGATACCACTGTCCAGCATGAGCATGGATGGGTTGACAGAACCTGGGGCGTCGCCTGGCCCTACCCCGTCTCCAACCTCGAGGCGGTGGTCGCCTCGTGATCGCCAAAGGCATCATCACCAGGCGCGCCAACGAGGAGCACCTCTCGGCCCAGACGATCGAACGTGACTACATCCTCGCTCATCTCTGTGCCGAAATCGGCTCCATCGGGGAACCGAGGCTCGTGTTCAAGGGTGGGACGCTGCTTCGTCTTTGTTACTTCTCCGGTTGCCGGTACTCGGCTGATCTTGACTTCTCGGCCGTAGATGGCCTCTCCAGCAACGAGGCGCTGGGCATCGTCGCTGCTGCCGCAGACCTTTGCCGGCTTCGGATCGAGCTGCCGATGCTCGAGGTCTCGGACGGGGACAGTGCAACGGTATGGGTGACCTACACGGGTCCCCTCGGATCTAGGCCCCGCAGGCTCAAGCTCGACGTGTCTGAAACTGAGCTGGTCGAGTCTCATCGTCGGCTCGACATACAGCACCTATGGGCCGACCTTCCCGAGAACGCCGGCATTGAGGGTTACAGCCTCCGCGACGTCGCTGCAGAAAAGATCCGCTGCATTGCCGAGCGGCTTCAGTGTCGAGATCTGTATGACCTCCACGAGCTGCTCGACGGCGGACACGTCGATCCTCTCGTGGCCTGGCACCTGTACCTCGACAAGGCGGCCAACGACTTGGTGAGGCGTCGTCAGAGGACACCGCCGACGAAGTGGTACGCCACCTTCGAGCGGCGCATGGATGCCTACCGGGACCGGTGGGTGAGCGAGCTGAGCGACTACGTCTCGGTAGATCTTCCGACCTTCGGCGACATTGAGCGACGAAGCCGGCGCTACCTCGCGCCAGTGCTCGCCGCGGCGCGAGATCTTGCAGAGTGACCGCGAGCGAGCGCTCGGAACGCCGGTCCGTGAGAACCGCCGTGAGAACCATAGCTCCGCCAAAGCCGGAAAAAGGGGGTAACGGCCGGTTGCCGGCGGCAGTGTCGGTTCGGATGAAGTCCCTGGTTGAGGGCACTATTGGTAATGAATTGTCACAACCGGTGTCGGAAGGAAAATGCCCCGGGCAGAACTGGGGGTCAAGAGGTCGCCGGTTCAAATCCGGCCAGCCCGACCAGAAAAGAACAGGTCAGAGACTTGCGGGACTCGGTAGCAAGGGCATCAGATGGTCGGAATGCTACCGAAGTGCTACCGAGGTACTTCGGAAATGAACGGGGTCCGGTAACGGTGCTTGAAGTCGGAGGCTCTGCTGGACGAGATCGTCGCGCCCGGTGCCACTCCGGTGTGGTTCACGTAGACGCTGGTGGCTTTTCGTGGCTGACCAAGTCGAGCAGCAGCTTCGCGGCCACCGTCGCCCCGTCGGTGCGGATCGTGCCGGCCACGGCGGTTGCTCGGGCGCGGGTCTCGGGGGTCAGGGCCGTCCTGAGCGCGGCCAACAGGGACTCGCTGCTCGGCGTCGGACCGTCGTGCGCCGCGCCGATACCCAGCTCGGCCACCCGGGCGGCCCAGTATGGCTGGTCCGCCATCTGGGGTATCACGACCTGCGGCGCGCCGGCTCGGGCGGCCGTCGTCGTCGTCCCCGCGCCGCCGTGGTGCACGACGGCGGCCACCCGGGCGAACAGTGTCTGCTGGTTGACCTCGCCGATGGCGAAGCAGTCGTCGCGGTCGTCGATCAGGGTCAGGTCGGCCCAGCCGCGGGCAACGAGCGCGCGACGGCCCTGCGCACGGATCGCCTCGATGGCCACCCGGGCGATGTTCTTCGGGGTGCGCATGCTGCCGAAGCCCACGAACACCGGTGGTGTGCCGGCGTCCAGGAACGCCACCAACTCGGCCGGGAGTGGGCGCTCGTCCGGCAGGATCCACGCTCCCGTTTGCACGACGTCGAGATTCGCCGGCTCCTGCCACGGGCCCAGGGTCGGGTCTGCCGCTAGCCAGGGGTGGTCGGTGAAGCCGTAGTCGTAGACGTTGTCCACCGGTGGCAGGCCGATCGACGCCCGGCGGGTGTTGAGCGCCGCGCCGAACAGCTCGTTCGCATTGTGGGCTTGCAGGTCCCACAGCACCCGGTTGTCGGTCACGTCCGGTGGGAACGGCCGACCGGGAAACGGCGTCGGAGCGTGGTGCGGCGACGGCAGGAAGATCGGACAGTAGGCCGCGTAGACGTAGTGGATGCCGAGCTTCTCGGTCACCGACCGCGCGCTCGCCGCGGCCGGCAGCAGGCCGGTCGTCAGCAACGCATCAAATCCCTCGGCTGCTGCGGCGAGGGTGTCGAACTGCGCGGCCATGATGTCGGCCGCCAGCCGGGGCAGATCGGCCGGCGACGGCCGCGCCGCTCCCTGCACCAGCGGGCGCACTGGGGGGCCGGCCGGCACCAGCGGCACGCCGACCTCGGTCAGCCGCTCCGCGCACCGGTCTAAGCCGGAGAAGTCCGGCGGCGCGCAAATCCGCACCTCCGCGCCGAGTTCGCGCAGCCGCACCGCGAGTCCCACCAGCGGTTCGACGTCACCGCGCCCCCCATACGTCGACAACAACACACGCATTCTTGGACTCCCATCTCCGGAGGCCTGGGCGGCCGGGTCCGCAACGTCGAGTAAGAAGTAGACCATGGAACCTAGAGCCAACCTGTGCCGCCGCGGTCACCTAGCCTTTGTTGCCGCGGCCCTAGTAGTCCTCGTCGGATGCACAGCCGGTCCCGCCCTTGCGGCGTCGGCGCCTTCCACATCACATCGCGGACACCTGCCCGTTTTGCTGGTCGTGGACAAGCCCTCGTCCGCCATCCCTCCGCCCGCTTACGATAAGCGGTGCGAGAGCACGGCGAAGTCACAGGCGGCTCTGGACCGGTGCGCAGCCTCTCAGGTCACCCAACTCGACCGGGAGCTAACCCATGCCTTGTCGGTTGAAGGCGCCTACTTCGGTCACTCCGGTGTCGCGAGCACCGAGTCGAAGTGGGTCGCGTTCATGAAGTCCGAGTGCAGCCTGGAGTCGCGACCGTACTCCGAGGGGAGCATCCGGCCCGTCGTCTACGGCGACTGCGAGAGAGGCTTGCTGGTGAGTCGTATCGCCGAGATTCGTTCGGTCCTTAACTCCCTCCCCAAGTAACAACGCCGGTAGCTAGTGAGCTTCGAACGATTCGGGAGCAACGGCATGGACGCGTACGAACCCGCAACTGCCGCACTGCCACGCGACGGCACCTTCGCGAACGATCCTGATTCCTTGCATCTCTGTCGGGAACCTCAACATGACATCCTCATCATCCCGGGGCCGGGCGTCGGCATCGAATTCAGCCACCATCAGCCCGATCAACCCGGTCATGGGAGTCCAGTCTTCGGTCCCGCAGAAGGGGCACACACTGTTGGTGACATGCTTTGCCACTGTTGAGTGCACCCGTTCAATCGCTCCGTCATCCATGGCGCCAGTCTCGCCCGTCGGCTGTTGGCGCGCCAAAGTAGCCAGAGCTTCAGGACCTGACCCGTGCCTGGGCTTGCTTTCCCTCGCCACGAACCCAGGCACCGGTCGAGGGTAAGTCTACGACCGACTTCGCGCGAGCTGCGAGGGCTCAAGCTGACAGCGCCACAGTCCGATGAATTTAGGTACACGACCTCCTGATGCCTTGCGAGGGAAGCTGGGAGCCGTGCACCTGCTTCAGTATCCCGCGGTCCTGACCGGGACGTAGGGCGGTCCTACCCCCGGGCGCGCGCTGACGCCGCGGCCATCGGTGCCCGGTCGGCCGGTTCCCCTCCTTTCACCGGCCGACCGGGCTACGAGGCGCGAAGCGGCCCGCCAACCCGAAGGCCGGCGGGCCGCCCCCCTTGGCCGTAAAGTTAACGCGCACGGATCCCAGCAGGGCGAGAAAGGGGCATCCTGAGCCGGGCATGGGCGAGATGCGACGGGCTGCACGAAGATGCCCCCCACCCGGTTCCGGGTGGGGGGCAAACTCGCTGGCTGAATTCGTCGTGGGATGGGGGAGGTCCCACCCGACGAGTGCACCTTTAGCTAGTAGTTGTCGTCGTGGTCGTCGAAACGGGCTTCCCGAAGTGGATCCCGTGGATGCGCAGGGCGATGGCCTCTATGTCCTTGACATCCCGCTTGGCGATCCCGAGATCCCGTGAGACCTGGCCGAGCTGGTAGGTCCAGGTCTTGATCTGGCTCTTGTTGCCGGGATAGCCCGCCGGGGTGAGGGCGAGGGCGTCAGCCGAGACGCCGTTTGTCAACGACGTGGCCGCTGTCACCTGAGACGTGATGTCGGTGAGCAAGGTGGAGGCGTGGGTCGAGCCGAGCTCGGTGACCAATGGTGCGAGCTCAGTCGCAAGGGCCGTGTAGCCGCCCTCGGTAACCGTGTCGTTGTCGGCGACGACGACGAGGTTCACCTGGGCGGTGACCACCGCGTACACCCTTTCGTCCCCGATGACGGCCTGGCGCACTGTGTTGAGCTCAGCGAACGTTGTCGCCGCGGCCGCGTTGGTGGCGTCGGTGCCGAGCGCGGTCTGCTCGTTCGTAATGATCGTGGTTAGAGCGGAACGGTCCGAGGTGGTGACGTTGGCGGCGTTGGCAACCTCGGTCCCGAGCAGGGCCAGCTGGACCTGCCGGGCGATGATCTGGTGTTCCAGCGCCAGCTGCGCTTGCTGGAACCTCGTGGTGCTTCTCGTTAGTTGGGACTGGGCCTGTGCCGAGGAAGCAAAGAGAAACATGCTCACCGCGGCGATCAGGACCATGGCCGTTGCTTTGGTTGAGTGTCTTGTCATGACACGAGCGTAACATGTCCGACATATAAATGTCAAGTTCGACACATTTCCGTCACTTGGTGGCAGTCACGTTGCGGCCGTGAAGCCGAGTGAGAGCGGCGCCGGTCGCCGCCGCTGGGCGGCGTCAGTCCCTGCTGGACGGCGACGCGCGGAGGAGACGGCTTCATCCGGCCAGGACGCTTTGTGCGGGTGCTAATGAGGGGGGCAGGTGCCCGCTTGACGAGAGACGGAGGGGGAGCCGGCGGGGCGATCTTCGCGCTCAGTCCGACGTCCCGGATCCTGGCGGCGGGTACGACCAGGTTGCAACCGCCGGCCACCGCGGCGCTCAGGCGGCGCTGAAGCCGAGGTGACGGGCAGTACGCCTTGTGTCTCTGGCGTGACAGAATCGAGAGCTTGCTGGCGGCTCTCTCCGTCGAAGGTAGTGGCCCAGAAACGGCGTGCTGCTGGTCGCGACCGGTGGTGGACAGAATCGTCGGATCCTATGTGGAACAGGCTCGCTCTATTCGAGGGCGGGTCCTGTGGCGAGAACGTAGGGGCTTTCGCCCCTATCGGGGGGCAAGAACGATCCGTACCCTGCACCCAAGGACTACGGGGGTTGAGCAATGCGGCTTTTCCTTGATGATTTTGCTGATGTCTCGCGTCCCTTCGAGGAGGTGCGGGGACGTTTCATGGGTGACGGCAGCTGGTTCGCGCCCCTCGCGAGCGCGGCTGAGGAGGAGGGCGAGGCGCTGTACTTCCGCATCGGACCGTCGTGGGCGAGCGGACGAGCAGCCCGCAAAGTGCGGGTGACACTTGGTCCGCCTCACGATCGTGGAGACGCCCTCGTCGTACCCCTCTCCTGGAAATCGAGCGAGCTGCCAGGGCTTTTTCCCGTGCTCGATGGTGACATGGAGCTCGCCCCGCTCGACTCGGACCGATGCCGGGTCACCCTGTCTGCTTCTTACGTGCCTCCCTTTGGTGAGCTCGGGCGTCAGCTCGACCGGGCCCTTTTGCATCGCGTAGCCCGGTCGACTGCACGTTCGTTTCTCGCCCGGGTGGTGGAGAGCCTTGAAAGAAACGGCTCGGTTCATGACTTGACAGCATCGGGCGAAAGTGGCGATTGAGCGCCGGCGCCCGAACCGCCATCGATCTGGCAGCGCAATCGCCATCACGTATGAAGGGACTTTCGCCTCTATCCACTGTAGGCCAATGACCTCATGGCGATGGGACTTTCGCCTCTAGTGCGCGTGTGCGCCGGGAGACGGCGGTCGCCACGGCCGGATCCCCAAGGTGAGCACGGCGTGGCGGCGCGAGTGGGCCGACCGGGATGACAACCAGGACGAGATCAGGTGAGTTCTCCGATCCACTAGGGGACGAGCTTGCCTAACAGCAGGGTAGGAAACCCTAGGTAACAGGCGGTAAAAGCGTCCCCGGAAGGCATGCGTCCCGGCGGTGGCGCGACCTGATCGTGAAAAATCTCCCGAGCGCGAAGTCAGGAGCAGGTTTGGAAGAGACACCGCAGTGACAGAAAAGCGAGAACCTCGAGGCCGGTTGCAAGCCGAACAGCAGCCAGAGTCGGGTCTTTCGGCCCTATCGGTCTTTCATCTCCAACCGGAATGCTTAGTTGCATGGTCAACAAGCCCTTTCTGACAAGTAAGTTTCGAGCTCTCGCGGTTCTCGCCGCCCTGGCGACTGTCGGGCTTTTCGCGAGTCCCGCCTTTCCCGCGGCAGCTGTGAGCGCCAAGACGCCAGCGAGACCCGCTCTTAGTGGCGCGGCGATGACGAGCGCAGTGGCGTTTTCCGGCCAGTACTCGGGCAAGGCTTCACTGCTAATTGACAACAGCACAGTGACGATCTCATCGATCTCAGGCTCGGGGAAGAATTCTCTCTTCGGCGCCAGCAAGGCCAGCGGCAATGGCTCGGCTCCGAAGGGCAGTTCGTCGCTGTGTGACCCCTTCGGTGGGAAAGGCAGCATTACCGGCGGTGCGAACAAGATCACGTTCGTCGTCATCAAGTCCGGTTCGCAGCAAGGATGTTCCAGCGGTGAAAGCGGCGCTGTGACGATCACCTTCCACGGCGTGGCCAAGGCCAGCGGGGGGAGCGGGAAAGGCAACGGGGCGACCGGCAGCCTCAAGTTCAAGGGCACCCTCCATCTCGGCGGGACGAGCGGCACGCAAAGCGGCAATTTCACGGTCAGCCTCAGCGGAAAGCTGACGGTAAAGAGCTAATGAGCTCACAAGCCAGACAAGAGAAGAGGAGCATCGGCATGACAAAGTTCAGGACCAGGATCGCCGTCGGGTTGGTGGCGGCCATAGGTGTGGCCGCGATGGCAACCGCCATCGCGAGCGCGGGAGCGTCCACGGGTCACGCAGCGGCAAATACTACCACGACATCGACGACTCTGGCCCCGCCGGTCCAGGGGAATGCCGGGCAGCACGTGTTCTTCTCCGTGGACACGGTCCAAGGCGCGGGCGGGAAAGTGAAGCTGGCCGCCGACGCTGGTTGCTCGATGACGAACCTGTTCCAACGGGGGGAGGTTGTCGTGTTCCGCATGTGGGGCGTCCACGTCACCACCGGTGGGAACGACCTCACCAACGTCACGGTGAAGCGGGCCTGGGTGAAAGTCCCGGGTCTGGCGGCCATCCCGTTGGTGTACGGCACACACCCGACCAAGCCGGCGGTGTCGTACTGGACGGCCGCTTGGCCGGTGGGGGCGAGCTATCCCCTCGGGGTCGTGAACTACTCCGTCACGGTCGTCACCAACCCGGTTCCAGCCGGGCTGACGGCGGCGGTCCCGTCTGAGACGGGCGTCTTTACGCAGCAGGACTCGCCACAAGTGGCGTCGATGCTCACGATCGAGCCCAGCTCGTAGGGCGCACAATCGAACAAGCATCGCGAGCAGGGTCGCCTGTCGCACGGCCATCGGGCCGTCGGCCGGCGACCCTGCTCGCAAGACAGACCAAGGGACCCGGCGGCTGACACAAGCCGTCCGCAGGGAAGAACCATCACAGACTGACTACCAGGAGGGGGAAACCCATGACGAGGCGCTTGAAATTAAACAGATTCGCGGTTATGCCCTTCGGGGTGTTGGCAGCAGCCTTGGTGCTGTGCACCGCTGTTGCCACGGCTAGCAACGGCTCTCAAGCGCGGACGTCTGCGCGCGCGGCGACGACTGCGGTCGACTACACGACACTCCGTGCACCCGCCATTCCGGGAGTGAGCCCGCTTCCCGGCCCGATCGCAAAGCCCGCGAGGCCGAGCGCGAGCATGGGGATCCTTCAGGTGAGCCCGGACGAGGCCGTAGCCGGCACTCCGATAACGATCTCAGGCACGCACCTGCCTGCGAACAAGCAGGTCGAGCTCACTTGGTCGACCGCAAATGCCACATGGCTGGTGCAGACCGAGCCGGACACGGTGAACTACCTGGGCAGATCCGACACGGAGTTCGCGGTGGTGCTCGCCACGACCACCACCAGTGCCAGCGGGGCCTTCAAGGTGTCGCTCGACGCCCCCCAGGACTGGGGCGGCCTGCACGACATCTACGCCGTCGTCAACGGCGTCGAGGAGGCTCACGGCGGGTTCATCACACTGCGAACGGTCACCGTCACGCCGACGAGCGGCCCCGTCGGCACGCCGATCACCATCACCTACAGCGGCCTCGGTGACAGCTTCTACACGGGCGGAGCATCGCTGCTCTGGGACAACCACTACGTGGGCGAGATGATGGCCAACTGGACGCGCGGCGTGGCCCGAGCAGTCATCCGGGCCGCAGGTGCTGTCGGCCCGCACACGATCCAGATCGGCAACGCCATCAGCTACCTGTACCTGAACGTTCCTCAGTCGCCGATCCCTTACACGAACGGCGCCACGGTCACCTTTACCGTGACGAAGGACGACGGGCCGCCGCCGGCCTCAATTGATTGGCCGGTCGATGTCGCCCCGACCGTCAGCGCCCGGACGACGCTGCAGACGAGCGGCCTCGCGGCCAACAGCGGCGTGAAGGCGCAGCTCGCAACCAGCGCCGGACCGGTGAACACACCTGTCGATCTCACGGCGTCGGGACTTTCCTCGGGCTCGGTGCAGCTGATCTGGTCCACGGTTGTCGGCAACCGAGTCAACTGCAAGAGCACGTGCTGGGTCTTCGTGTCGCAGCCCTTGGGCAGTGCTAGTCCTTCAGGGGGTTCCCTCACCTCGAGGATCACGGTTCCCGACGGTCTCGGCGGCTGGCACGTCGTGCAGCTGGTGCAAGATGGCAAGACCGTGGCGCAGGTGCCTTTCTACGTGAAAGAGAGCATCGTCGGACAAGGGGTGTCCTCGGTCGTCGTCAAGGAAGGCCAGCCCTTCACGATCCACTTGAAAGGCGTCGGCTGGACGCAGCTCGACAACACCGTCGGCGTCGACTACGACAACAGCTACATAGGCTACGGGTGCGGCTTCAATTCGAACGGGGACGTTCTTCTGCACTTGAACGCGACTGGCGGCCCCGGAACACACTTGATCGACCTCTATCCGATGCTCTACTCGCTGTCGCCGTCGTTCGCGAACACCCCTTACGGCATGGTGCCAGTACTCACCTACGCCCAGGACGAGCCTGCCCTGGCACTCGGCTATCACCTGCCGGCGTTCAGGTTCGCGATCACAGTCGTCAAGTAGCTCACAGCAACACGGCTATCGAGGGGCCTCGCCGCGCTCGACGAGCGGCGAGGCCTCGATGCCGGCGAGGCGGGCGATCGGGGCAGGAAGCCACCAGTTCCAGCGTCCGAGCAGGGCCATCAGGCTCGGCATCAGCAGGCCACGCACAATTGTCGCGTCAAGAAGGACGCCGAGCGCGAGCCCGACGCCGAGCTCCTGCAATCCGGCCACGCGCCCGGCCACGAGCCCGGAAAGCGCCCCGACCATTATCAAAGCCGCGGCACTCACCACGCGACCTGTATGGGTGAGACCGTCTGTCACGGCGCGAGCGTTGTCGCCGCAGTCGTCCCATGACTCGCGCATGCGTGTGACGAAGAACACCTCGTAGTCCATGGACAGCCCGAAGAGCATCGCGAAGAGGAAGATCGGGACCCACCCCTCGATCTGAGAGACGCGGTAGAGGCCGAGGACGTCCGCGCCGACGCCGAAGCGGAACACGAGGACGAGCAGGCCGTAGCTCGCGGCGACCGAGACGGCGTCGAGCAGCACGGCCATGAGCGGCAACAAGAGCGAACGGAAGGCGCGCAGCAGCACGAGGTAGGAGAGCGCCAGGACGAGGAGGATGATCCAGGGGAAGGTTCCGTAGACGCGAGCCAGGAAGTCAACGCCCTGGGCAGGCGCGCCACCGACATAGGCGCGCGCCTCGGAGGAGAGGTGGGCGGCGGGAAGAAACTGAAGACGGATCCGCCGTACGAGCTGTTGGGTCGCCTCGTCACCGAAGGCGTGCCGCCCGACGACGATCACCCGGGCGTAGCGGCCGGAGGAATCGACATAAGGGGCTCGAGAGCCGATCGCCACTACGAAGACCTCGGGATCGTTGAGGACCTCACGGGCGAGCCGGAGCGTCGCGGCGGAGACGACGGGTGCGCGCGCCCTGCCCGCAGCGCCGGCGTCGAGGACGATCTCGATCGGCGTCATCACCCCGGGCCCGACCCGATCACCAAGGAGAGCTATCGCACGGGCCGACTGGATGTTCTGTGGAATGGCCACGACAGAGCCGGGCGTGAGCTCGAGCCAGGCGACCGGGAAGGCCGCCGCCGCTAGCACCGCCGCCGAGCCGGCCAAGACGACGAGAGGGCGGCGGATCACCATGGCCGCGAGGCGCGACCACAAGCCGGCCTTGAAGGCGCGCCCCGGGCCGAGCCGGGTGAGGGAGTAGCTCCCCACGCCGCGGCGCCCCAACAGCGACAACAGGGACGGCTGTAGCGTGATTGCGGCGACGATCGAGACGAGCGGTACCACGAGCCCTGCAAAGCCAAGGGAACGGACAAAGGGAACCGGGACGATGAGCAGGACCGAGAGGCCTATCGCGACAGCGACGCCAGAAAGCAGCACTGTCCGGCCTGCGGTCCCCATCGTGGCCACGATGGCGTCGCCCACCGGTCGTTCCGTGTCCGCCAGTTCTTCTCTGAACCGGTGTACGACGAGGAGCGAGTAGTCGACCGCGAGCCCGAGACCAATGAGCTGAACGAGGTTGGGGACGTAGAGAACCATGAGGAACTCATGGGCGAGGGCAAAGACGACCGCGAGGGCGCTGAACGTCGTGCAGGCGGCGACAGCCAGCGGCATCAGGAGGGCCACCGAGAAACCGAGGACGATCGCAAGGAGGATCAACGCGGCCAGTACGGCTATGACCTCGCCCCTGTGCAGATCGCTCGTAAGGATCGGGGTGATGTCGTGCTGGAGCGCGGGTGCTCCGGTCACGTAGGCAGGAGGGAGTCCCGACCGGCTCAAGGCGAGGCGTAGGGCGCTTGTCTGGGACGCGGCTCGTTGCAGGTCAAGTGACGTGCTTATGTCTCCGTAGAGGATCCCGCCCACGGGGCGCAACGCCATGGCCCGTGCCGTGGGAACCACTCTGGCAGCAGCAGCGAAGCGACGGTCCAGAGCTTGAAGTGTGCGGGCCGATGGCTGCCCGACACGGAAGACCACCGTGAAGGTGCCCTCGATGTTCTCGCCGAAGTGCTGGGTCAAGATGGCGTCGGCTTGCTCGGAGCCGGTCCCCGGCACTGCAAGCGACGTCGAGAGGAGGCCCGGCAGGGCCCCGGCGGAAAGGGCGCCGACGACCAGCATCGCGATCCAGCACGCGATTACGACGACGCGCCAGCGGATGACGGCGCGGGTCCAGCGCTCGAGCACGGTTGCGCCCGAGCCACTGGGGGCTGGGTGGACTCTCACGATTGACAGGGAACGCTACCGTGGCCGGCGCAGGTGTCCTCGGGTCGCCTCAGCGGCTCGCAGACCGCCGACGCCTCCGGCGCGGCCGGAGACCCGGCGGGGCTCAGAGGCCGACGACGTCGCCGGCCAGGTATGCCTTCAGGCGCGAGAGGCCCTCGACGATCTGTGGCTCGTCGATCCCCGAATAGGCGAGACGCACGAACTGCTCGCTCTCGCCAGGGCGGGGGCGGCCGAAATGCACGCGCGAGCAGACCGATACCCCGGTGGCGTGCAGCACGTCGCGCCGAAAGCTCTCGACGTCGGTGAGGCCCTTCAGTCGCATGGCGCCTGTGACGTCGGGGAACAGGTAGAAGGTGGCGTTCGGCGTGTAGCAGCGGATGCCGGGTGTCTGGTTCAAGATCGCGATCGCGGCGTCGCGCCGCTCCCGCAGGACCGAGACTATCTGGCGAGGCCCGGATTGGTCGCCTGTGAGCGCCTCGAGGGCGCCGTGCTGGATGAAGTGGTTGGGACAGGACTCGTCGTTGACATTGAGCCTGGTGATGACCTCGATGACCTCACGCGGGCCGATGGCGGCGCCTAGGCGCCAGCCCGTCATGGCGAACTTCTTGGAGAAGGTGTAGAGGATGACACTGCGCTCGGCCATGCCTTCGAGCGCGGCCAACGAGGTGCTGTGTCCCGAGTAGCGGATGTCGAAGTAGGCCTCGTCGCAAAGGACCATGAGGTCGTGTCGGGAGACGAGCTCGGCGAGGCGCGCAAGCTCTTCTGGCGAGCACTCAGCGCCCAGGGGGTTCTGCAGGTCGTTCAACACGAGCAGGCGAGTGCGCGGCGTTACGGAGGCCTCGAGGGCGTCCAGGTCGATGACAAAGCCGTCCGCGCCCTCGAGATACCCGTAGGGGACCGCGACACCACCGTGGAACTCGATTTGGGACTCGTAGATGGGATAGCCGGGGTTCGGGTAGAGCACCTCGTCGCCGGGGTTCATGAGGGCCAGGAGAAACTTGCCGATGACCGGCTTGCCACCAGGTTGGATGGCGACGTTTTCCGCGCTGTAGGCAGTTCCGTGGGAGGCGTTCACATCGGCGGCAAGCGCCCCCCTCAGCTCCGGGATGCCCGCGTTGGGGCAGTAGCCGGTCTTGCCGTTCTTGATCGCCTTGAACGACGCCTCGACGATGTTGGCCGGCGTCGGGATGTTCAGATCCCCAAGGTGGAATGGGTAGACAGGGTTGCCCTGAGCGGCGAAAGCGGCCGCTTCCGCCGACACTGCGAACGCGGTCTCGGAGCCCAAGCGGACAATCCGCGAGGCGATCCTGGATCTAGGCCCGTTCGCAGTCTCGCGGCCGTGTCCGACGACCCGCTCGGCCGTCCCTGTCCGCTCGGCCGTCCCTGTCCGCTGGGACAGTCGTTCACCAGTATCCATCTTCTCCTCCGTCAGTTGACATAAGCTGCCGCTCCTTTGCGCTGGACCCGTGTCGCGCAGCCCGGCCGGCCCGCGACCGATTACGCCGAGCGGGAACCGGAGCTCGCAGCGGGCGAGTACAGGAGCGCTCTTGGGGCTTGAAGTTACCCGGGCGCCCGTGAGGTCGTGCAAAGGCTCGCCGCCGGAACCGATTGCTGGCGGCTTGGTCCGGAGAGGAGGACGATAGCCGCTGAGCTCACCGGGCCGTCGGGAGGAGGACTTGAGTCGGGAGGGTGCTACAAATAATCCGCGCGACGCGCCGCATTCGCGAGATACTCATAGCGGTGCACGACCCCATGCTTCCCTCGCAAGGCAACGGGGGTCGTGCACCATCTATCGGCATGGTCCCTGCCGCCCTTGAACATCGGTCGTGTGCGGAGCGTGTCACCTAGGCAAAAGCGGCGGCCCTGTCCTCTTTTGCCCGGGGACTTGCCTTGGCGGTGAGAAGCCTCACTGACCAGGCGGCGTCCCAGGGGAAGGGTCGATGTGATGTTGCGCCCCCAGCGGCGTGCACGGCCATCGAGAGCACGCCCCAGGCCTTGGACATCGCCCTTTGCTGATCTCCGGCCTCGACGACTACGAGGAAGCTCGCTTCGGACCGAGCTAAGTCCACATCGACCTTCGACTCGGAGATCCAGCGATGCTCCAGCTCCCGCATGGTGTCCTCGACGTGGCGCTCGATGCCATGGCGGCCGTCGGCGCCCTTGGCTTGGCGCGGTTCTTTGAGCTCGATCCCGACGACGCATTTCACCGCGTATTCCATCGCCACCCCTTTGCCTCGACATCTTGTATCGGCATGTCGCAGGGACCGCTGAAGTGCGGGCGAGGGCGCGGCTTCGCTTTCCCGGATCTCGTTAGTCCGGCGTCACGTGGTCGCGCAGTCGTTCCAGTGCAGCGTCTGCCCGGTGCTGGACGGTCTGCTCGACGAAAGGTGCAATGAGAGAGCCTGCGATTCCGCCCGGCTCTGTGTAGGTGACGGTGAGGGTCGCGGTCGTATCTTCGTGGTCCTGATCCAGTCCGAACGTGAGAGTTTGCCCCTCATCTCCGGCCGAGGACCAGGTGATGCCCCGCTCAGGATCGAGCGAGGCGATCGTTATCGTGGTTCGAAGCGTGCGGAAGCCGACCTTGAGCACCGCCTCGAACTGCGCACCTTCGCCTGTCGTCTGCGTCCCGACCGGCGTGAGCTGCTCGAGACCCTCGATGAAGACCCCGGCGCACTTGTAGTCGGCCAGGCAGGCAAACAGCGCGCTTGCCGGGGCGGTAATCGTGGCCCGCGCTTGAACGGTCTTTTTCAAGCTCATGTCCTCCGGAGTGCTCTAGGCGAGACCGACGGCCGGCGCTGGCCTGTGACGCACTTGTCTGCGACGGGCCGGCCCGCGCTCAAGTATTGCGGAAAGGTGAGTCGACCGCTCGGGGTTCCGGCAGCCACGTGACAACTGGCCAAAGGGCGCTCTTTACCTCGCGCCGCCCGAACTGACGCCCTGACTAGGCTCTCGCCTCGGTGAGAGAAAGAAGCCGTGACGAGTCCTTGCAATCCAGGGTTTCGGAGATTGCGGACAATCTGGCCACTCTCTTGCAAGCGTCACCGAACGCCGTGATCGTGGTCGACGAGGACGGGATCGTCTTGCTGGCGAGCGCCGCCGTCAAGACGCTGTTCGGCTTCGATGCGGAGGAAGTCGTCGGCCACAGCGTCGAGATGCTCGTGCCAGAGCGGTTCCGGGCCGTTCACGAGCGCGACCGGCAGGCTTTCACAGAGACTCGCACGGCCCGTCCGATGGGGCTCGGGCTCGAGCTCACAGGCCGGCGCCGTGACGGGAGTGAGTTCCCGATCGACGTCGGCCTTGCCCCGTTCTCGGCCGGCGAGCACCAGGTGGTCGCGGCGTTCGTGCGTGATGCCAGCGATCGCCAGCGTCAAGAGGCAAGTCTCCGCGCGGTCAACGAGATCACCCAGCGTCTGCTTGCCGGAGAAAGGACCGAGACCATCTTGAAGCTCGTCGCGCAACGGGCGCGCGGCCTGGTCGACGCCGCGCTGGGTTGGGTGGTCACACCGTCTGGCAAAGATGACCTCGTGATCAGCGCCGCCGAAGGGGAGGGGGCCAGCTCGGTGATCGGTGTCAAGATCCCGCCCGACGGCAGCATCTCGAAGCGAGCCATGGCGCAGAGGGCGTCGATCCTCGTCGATGACCTTTCCACCGAGGCGGCCACTCCGGCCGAGATAAGGGCGCTCGGCTTCGGGGCCGGCCTGTTCTGCCCGCTGAGCGCTGACGAGCGGGTCTTGGGCGTCCTCGTGGTCGCCCGGCCCTGCAGGACGCGGGGCTTCAGCCGGCACGACACGGCGCTCGTCGAGGTGTTCGCCAACGCCGCCGTCGTCGCGCTCACCTTGGGAGAGGAGCGCCTCGCGCTCGAGCAACTCCAGGTCACCGCCGAGCACGAGCGAATCGGGCGCGATCTTCACGACACTGTCATCCAACGTCTGTTCGCGCTCGGGATGAGCCTTCAGAGCATCGAGCGGCTGGCCGCCGGTCCAGTCGCCGAGCGCATCGAGGCTGCCGTCGACGGCCTGGACGAGGTGATCCGCGACATCCGCGAGACGATCTTCCGCCTCGAAAGGCCCACGGTGGCTGGATCGGGTCTCCGTTCGGCGGTGGACAATGTCGTCGCAGCTGCCGCTGAGCAGCTCGGCTTTCAACCGCGTGTCGGATTCCAAGGACCGGTGGACTCGGCCACGGGCCCGCACCTGGAGCCGCACGTCCTGGCCGTGCTGACCGAGGCGCTCTCCAACGTCGTCCGGCATGCCGGGGCATCAGCGGTGGAGGTCGTCATCGTGGCCGAGGACGGGATGCTCCTCGTCTCAGTGGCCGACAACGGTGTCGGGCTTCCGGCGGGACGTACCGCCGGAAACGGGTTGCGCAACATGGCCGATCGGGCGCGCGCCCTTTCCGGTTCCGTGTCGATCACTGCGCGGCGTCCCTCGGGGACGCTGGTCGAGTGGCAGGTGCCGATCACCTGAGAGCTCTGGTCCGCGCTGGCGACGCACGCCTTGCGGAAACGTGACTTTCGCCTCTAACCAGAAAGGCCTGCTCAGGTCGACTCTTGAATCGTGGACCGCGATCAGCGAATGGTTTTCGAGGAGCTCGACAGGGAGGACTGTCTCGAGCTGCTGCGAAGCGAGCCCGTCGGTCGCGTTGCCCTCACCGCGCGCGCCCTGCCGGTGGTCCTGCCGGTGAACTTCGCCTTGCTCGACGGCGAGATCGTCTGGCGCTCGGCACAAGGCACAAGGCTGAACGACGCGTCGGCGGGGTTCGTCGTGGCATTCGAGGTCGACCATTACGACGCCGACCACAAGCGGGGCTGGAGCGTCATGATCCAAGGTTTGGCGCACGTCATCACTGATGCTGATGTGCTCGCCAGGGCCAGGGAGCTGCCACTTGAGTCCTGGGCGCTCGAGGGTTTGGCGGACCGCTACGTCTGCCTCGTGCCCAACATCGTGACGGGCAAGCGCGTTCGCCGGCTGTAGACGCGCTGAGGCCGGCCAGCTCTGGCACCGAGCCCCCGGGTCCTGCTCGGGAGGCGATCGGTCGGCACGCGGCCCCGGAAGTGACACGGCCCGTAGACTCGCTGACGTGGAGTCGGTGCCGACCGAGGCCGTAAGGGGCGAGGACGGCAGCCTCGATCGCGTCTGGACGGTGCCCAACGTGATCTCCTTTGCCCGGATCATGTTGCTGGGCTTGTTCTGCTGGCTGCTGTTCGGTCCTGACCTGAGGATCGCGGCAACGGTGGTGCTGATGGTGGTCGGCGCGACGGACTTCCTGGACGGTTACCTGGCCCGCAGGTTGCACCAGGTCAGCACCATGGGCAAGGTCCTTGACCCGCTCGCCGACCGCCTGGTCCTCGTGACGGGGGTCATCGCCATCACGGTCTACGGTGCCGTCCCGGTCTGGCTCGCAGTGGTCGTGCTCGGGCGTGAGGTCCTCGTCTCGGCGGCAGTCATGGTGCTCGCCGCCCTCAAGGTGAGACGCATCGACGTGCTCTGGGTCGGCAAGGCCGGCACCTTCGGGCTCTTGTGCTGCTTTCCGCTGTTCCTGCTCACTGACGAACGCGCGACCTGGGCCAGGGTGTTGCGCGACGTCACCTGGGTGGCACTCGTGCCGGCGTTGATCCTCAGTTTCGTCGCTGCCGCGGCTTATGTCCCCCTTGCTCGCCGCGCGCTCGAAGAGCGCCGCCGAGAGCGCGCCCAGCATGAGCCGGTGGCCTCGTGAAGGCCGTCATCATGGCGGGTGGGGAAGGCACGAGGCTGCGGCCGCTGACGGCCAACCAGCCGAAGCCGATGCTGCCCATGGCCAATGCGCCGATGGCCGAGCACGTGGTGAGCCTGCTCCGCCAGCACGGATTCGAGGAGATAGTCGTCACGGTCGGGTTCCTCGCGAGCACGATTCGCACCTATTTCGGGGACGGGTCGGAGCTCGGGGTGCATCTCGTCTATGCAACCGAGGAGACACCGCTCGGAACGGCTGGTTCGGTGCTCAATGCCAGAGACGAGCTGGACGACCGCTTCCTCGTCATCTCCGGCGACGTCCTCACCGATGTGGACCTGACGGCTCTGGTCGAGTTCCACGCCAAGCAGCAAGCGGTCGTCACGCTCGCCCTCCAGGCGGTTCCTAACCCGCTGGAGTTCGGCATCGTCATCATCGACGGGGAGGGTCGCGTCGAACGCTTCCTCGAGAAGCCGGGTTGGGGCGACGTCTTCAGCGACACGATCAATACCGGGATCTACGTTCTCGAGCCAGAGGTCTTCGACTGGATACCGGGCGGCCGGGCGGTCGACTTCTCTTCTGAGGTCTTTCCTTCGATGCTCGAAGCCGGTCGCCCGCTCTACGGCTATGTGGGGCGCGGCTATTGGGAGGACGTCGGCACGCTGGAGGCCTACCTGCGAGCGCACGCGGACATCCTCGACGGTAAGGTCCACATCGACGTGCCGGGCTTCCCGCTGCGCCCCGACGTGTGGCTGGGCGCAGGTGCGGAGATCCATCCCTCGGCAAAGATCGTCGGACCCGCGCTCGTCGGTGACAACTGCCGCATCGGGCCCGGCGTCGAATTGCACGGCCACTGCGTGATCGGCGCCAATGTGCGTGTCGGCGACAACACGGTGATCGAGCGGTGCGTGATCCATGACAACGTCTACATCGCCTCAGCCGTGAACGCCCGTGGCTGTGTCATCGCCCGGTCCTGCGACATCCGCCAGGGAGTGCACCTGGAGGAAGGAGTGGTGCTCGGCGAAGGATCCAGGGTGGGGCGCCAGGCTGTTGTCGGGGCGGGCGTGAAGGTGTACCCGCGCAAGGTCATCGATCCCGGCGCTGTCGTGAACTCCTCGATCATCTGGGAGTCCAGGGGGTCGCGGAGCCTTTTCGGGCGTCTCGGTGTGGCAGGGATCGCGAACGTCGACCTTTCGCCGGAGGTGGCGTTGCGGGTTGCCCTGGCGTACGCGACCACGCTGCCGAAGGGCGCCACGGTGGTCACCTCGCGAGACTCCAGCCGAGCGGCACGGATGCTCAAGCGCGCGGCCATGGTCGGGATCACCGCCGCCGGCTGCAACGTCGAGGACCTCGAGGCCGCGACGGTGCCCGTGACGAGGTTCCTCACTCGTATCGGGACCGCCGTGGGAGGCATCAGCGTACGGCTCGTGCCCGGGGACCCGCAGTTCGTGGCGTTGCGTTTCTTGAACGAGGACGGGATGGACCTCGACGAAGCCGCGCAGCGGAGAATCGAGCGTCTCTACGACCGCGAGGAGTCACGCCGGGTGCTTGCGGCCGAGATTGGCGACATCGGCTTTGCGTCGAGAACTCTCGAGTTCTACACGAACGAGCTCACCAACCACGTCGACCTCGATGCCATACGGGGTGCGAAGTTCAAGCTCGTCCTCGACTACGCGTTCGGTGCTACGAGCTTCGTCATGCCGAACGTTTTGGCCAAGCTCGGGGCCGACATTCTCGGGATCAACCCGAACGTCTCGACCGCCGGCGTCATCAGCTTCGACAGGGCGGTGCACGCGACCCGGCTCGTCGAGCTCGTCAACTCTTCGGGCGCCAACCTGGGGGCGATGCTGGATCCAGACGGGGAGCAGCTGACCCTCGTCGACGACACCGGGCATGTGCTCGACGACGACGAGGCACTGCTCGCCCTCACCCTGCTCGTGTCGAGTGCGGAGCCCGAGAGCGTGATCGCAGTGCCTGTGGACGCGAGCCGTCAGGTGGACGCGATATGCGCTGCGACGGGCACGGAGGTGCGGCGAACCAAGCTCGGCGGCGTGCAGTTGTTGGAGGAGGCGGGCTCTCCCCGCATCAGTCTGGCAGCGAACACGTCCGGGGGCTTCGTCTTCCCGCAGTTCCTGCCGGCTTTCGATGCCGTGGCAACCTTGGTGCGAGTCCTCTCCCTCCTCGCCTCGAGGAAAGAGTCGCTGTCGAAGGTTGTGGCCCGCCTCCCTGAGACCTTCATCGTCCGGGAGGAGGTGCCGACGCCCTTCGAGCAAAAGGGCCTCGTCATGCGGACTCTCGTCGAGCAGGCAGACCCTGCCGAGATCGTCCTGCTCGACGGATTGAAGACGATCGACGCCAACGGCTGGACGCTCGTCATACCGGATCCGGATGCTCCGGCCACTCACGTCCATGCCGAGGGAAGAAGCCGAGCGGAGGCCGAGCAGCGCGCGGAGCGGGCGGCTGACGCCATCAGACGGATCCTCGCCGAAGGCACGCCCTGAGCGTCGTTGGCCCGAGCCGGCCGCGGGACTCGGCCCCATGCCCTGGGCCATCGGCCGGGGAGGCGTGCCTGCCGGCGAGTGAGTACGATCGCCGCAGCGTGAAATTCACTGCCGCCTCTAAGGAGCCGTGAGAAATGGACGTCCCGCAAGACCTGAGATACACCTCTGACCACGAGTGGGCGCGCCTCGAGGATGCCAAGGTCAGGGTCGGCCTCACCGACTTCGCACAGGAGGCTCTGGGGGACATCGTCTTCGTCCAGCTGCCGGCCGTCGGTGACAAGGTCGCCAAAGGTGGAGAGCTCGGCGAGGTCGAGTCGACCAAGTCCGTGTCGCAGGTCTACGCACCCGTGGGCGGGACCATAGTCGAGGTGAACACATCATTGAGCGATCAGCCTGAGCGCATCAACGCCGACGCGTACGGCGAAGGCTGGCTGTGCGTCATCGAAGCTTCAGCTCCCAGCGAGTTCGAGGAGCTCTTGGATGCCGCAGGCTACCGCTCGCTGACCGAATCCTGAGAGATCGCCGGTCGGATCCGACCGCGTCACACGCCAGTGCGAGGGGAAGCAACGGGAAGCGCAACAATGACCGTTCGGGTCGTGACTGAGGCACTAACAGCTGAGCGCGCCTGGGTAAGTCTCAGGTACCGTACAGGAGTGTTCTGTAACAACTGCGGCCACCGGAACCCGGCCGAAGCGAATTTCTGCTCATCGTGCGGCGCGGCTCTTGCCGCGAGCACAGATACGACGATCTCGTTCCTGCCAGAGGATCCTTCGGGCGACTCTGCCGACGAGGAGATCAATGTTCCCGCCGGCGACCTCGCCGAAGGCACGGGTGTGCTCGTGGTCAAGCGCGGGCCGGATGCCGGGGCGCGCTTCGTGCTAACGGGTGAGGTCACGCGAGTGGGCAGGCACCCCGACAGCGAGATCTTCCTCGACGACGTGACCGTGTCGCGTCGCCACGCCGAGTTCCGGCGCGAGGGCGCCCACTACGTACTGGCCGACGTCGGCTCTTTGAACGGGACCTATGTCAACCGGGAGCGGATCGAGACCGTCACCTTGAAAGGTGGCGACGAGGTCCAGATAGGCAAGTTCAAGCTCGTCTTCCTCTCCACGAGCGCGGGCTGAGGTCAACGTGGGGGAACGCTCCTATCTTGCAATTGGTGATGTGCTCGCGCTGTTGCGCGAGGAGTTCCCGGATGTCACGATCTCGAAGATCCGCTTCCTCGAGAGCAGGGGACTGCTCGACCCCGAGCGCACGCCATCGGGTTACCGCAAGTTCTACGAACCGGACGTGGACCGCCTTCGTTGGATCTTGCGCCAGCAACGAGAGCATTTCCTTCCCCTGAAGGTGATCAAGGGTCGTCTCGAGAACGGGATGACCGACCCGGAGGCGCCTGCGCCGCACCTTTTCGAGATGGGTGACCCGCCCCCGGATCGAGAGGCAGAACCGGTGCTGGTCGGTGCGCCCGGGGCAGCAGAGGCCGCTGAGGAGCTAGCGCAGGCGGTGCTCGCGACCGTGGCGCCCATGGTTGCCGTTGCTGCCTCCGCCGACCACGGGCCGGAGCGCGCCGGATCACCGGTCGTGGCCACGAGCAAGGCACCTCCGCCGGCCGCGCGCGTCCCGGAAGTAGGCCCAGCGGGCCCGGGTCGTGATGCGCCAGGGGAGCACCGCCAGGGTGCCGCGCGTCGCTCGCCTGACGCCGAGGAAGCTGCGGGGGGGAGCACCGGTGCCTCACGACGCCGGCGCACCACGAGCACACCTGGTCCAGAGACCGGATCGCACACCGTTCAGGCCAGAGCGCACGCAGGTGGCCCCGAGGCGGGCACTCGGACCGAGCCGGAGGCGGTGGGTGAAGGCGGCGCCCCCGCCGAAGCCGAAGACGAGGAGCGCAAGAACGACGCCGGCCCCGGGCGGCACCTCCCCTCGCGCTCGACCGCGGGGCTGCCGGGCGCAGGACTGTCCGGGGCGAGCCTGACCCTTGTCGAGCTCGCCAATGCCAGTGGCCTCGAGGTGTCAGGCGTGGAAGAACTGGAGAATTTCGGCCTCATAGCCGGTCGCACGGTGGCCGGAGTCCATTGCTATGACGAAGAGGCGGTCCTCGTCGCCAAGCTGGCGGCCCGCTTCGCTCCCTACGGCATCGAGGCCCGTCACTTGAAGGTCTTCAAGCACGCGGCAGACCGTCAGACAGGGCTTTTCGCCCAAGTCGTCACACCGCTCCTGCGCCAACGCAATCCCGAGGCACGCGCCCACGCCATCGAAGAGCTTGCCGAGCTGGCCGAGCTCGGCGAGGCACTGATGCGGTGTTTCTCGCAGGCGACCCTACGCGAGTTGACCGGGGGGTGAGCCAACCCGAGAGCTCGTCCAGGTCCCTGCTCGACGCCGGCGAGCTGGCCGCGATCGCCCACCGGCTCGGGGGCGAGATCAGGCGCGACTATCCAGATGGCGTGGTCCTTGTCGCACTCTTGAAGGGGAGCATCTGTTTTCTCGCCGATCTCGTCCGGGAGCTGCCCGGGCCCTGTGAGCTCGACTTCCTCGCTCTTTCGGCCTATGGCGACGGTCGGACGCGGGTGCGGGTCGTCAAGGATCTCGATCTCGAGGTCGCCGGTCGGGACGTGGTCGTGGTCCTGGACATCGTTGACACCGGTCTCACGCTTGCCTACGTGCTCCGCCTGCTCGCCTTGCGCGGTGCACGCTCGACGGCCGCCTGCACCCTCTTGGACCGGCAGAACCGCAGGCTTCTGCCCGTCGAGATCCGATACGTCGGCCAGATCATAAGCGACGAGCACGTCGTCGGCTACGGCTTGGACTTTGACGAGCGCTACCGGAACCTAACGGGGCTGCAGGTTGCCGACGAGGCAATTCTGCGTGCCGACCCGGTTGCGATGTTCGCGCGGCTCGCACAGCGGTAAGTTGCTGTCATGGTCGAGGTGCATCTAAGGGCCGTCCGTGTCGACCTGGGGACGAGCACCCCGGTCGTTCTGTTGGAGGAGACTGAGGGGGCGCGCCGCTCGCTGCCGATCTTCGTCGGCGGACCAGAGGCGACCGCGATCGCCTTTGCGCTGCAAGGCGTCGAGCCGCCGCGCCCCATGAGCCACGACCTCATGCGCGAGCTCGTGGAGACCCTCGGCGCCAAGGTAGTGCGGGTGCTCGTGACCGAGCTTCGCGACGGGACGTTTTTCGCCGAGCTCCACCTTCGGGCGGGGGAGCGTGACGTTGTCGTCTCGTGCCGCCCGTCGGACGCGATAGCCCTCGCCACACGCACGCACTCGCCTTTGTACGTCGCCGACGACCTCATGGAGACCGAGGGGCTCGTGATCGAGCCCGACGACGATGACGTCACCGTCGAGGGCAACCCCGACGAGCTCGTCGGCGAATTCCGGGAGTTCCTCGACAGGATCCGGCCGGAGGACTTCACCTCCTGAGCAGTTCGTCCAGCTGCAGGCCGCCGGGCCTCGCAACCCTGAAGCTCAAGCTGCAGTAGACGTCGGCCCTTGAGCCCCAGCTCAAGGGGTTGACCGGTCGTTGACGTCGAGCTGCGCGAGCCCTAACCTTCATTACGAGGGTGTAATTACCGCGCTGTGCTCCACCAGGGCAAGGGGTGCCGCTCGGTAGCCGAGGACAGGGGCGCAAGATGGAGCAAGTCGGTTTCCGCGGGCCGCAGGTGTGCAGCATCGTCGGTATCACTTACCGGCAGCTCGACTACTGGGACCGCACGGGCCTGAGCCGCCCGTCGCTGGCCAAGGCGCGGGGCAGTGGGTCCCAGAGGCTGTATGCCTACAGGGACCTGCTCGAGCTGAAGGTGATCAAGCAGCTCCTCGACGGCGGTGTCAACCTGCGCCAAGCCAGGCGCGCCATCGAATGCCTGCGAGAGTCGGTCGGAGAGGACCTCACGACGGCCAATCTCGTCATCGTCGGCGAGGGCTCCGTGCTCGTGCGCACCGGCGAGGAGATCATCGACTTGTTGCGCGGTGGCCAGGGCGTGTTCAACGTGGTCCCACTGGCAGGAGTAGTAGGTGAGGTCGATGCGGCCATCTTGCGCATCGAACCAGCCCGCGTCGCCGGGAGCGACGCGCCCACCGCTGCTTCAGGGGGTGTCGCCGCCGAGATCCCGCCGACGCCCGGCGCGACCCGCCTTGCCGAGGGAGGCTAGACGCTTTCCGGCCGGCGATCCGACCCGGTGGCCGAACGGCCACCACACACCGCGGTGCGGTTCGCCCATGACTCCGAGCGCCTGTTCGCCGAGCTGCTCGACTACTACGAGGTCAGCTGGGAGTACGAGCCCGTCGAGTTCGTTCTCGCCTGGGGCGCCAACGGTCAGCCGACAAGTGCCTTCCGGCCGGATTTCTACCTGAGCGAGCACGACGTCTTCCTCGAGCTTACGACGCTCCGCCAGGAGCTCGTGACGGTGAAGAACCGCAAGCTACGCCAGATGGCCGAGCTGTATCCCGAGGTTCGCGTGAGGGTCCTTTACCGCCGCGATGTCTTCAATCTGCTCGGAAAGTACCTGCCGGAAGCAACGGCTAGATTGGCTGGGTGAGCCTCAAACACTCGGCATTGCACGACGAGCACATCGAGCTCGGCGCGAAATTAGTGGACTTCGGCGGTTGGGAAATGCCGCTGTCTTACCCCGAAGGCACGATCGCTGAGCACCTCGCCTGCAGGAACGACGCCGCTGTCTTCGACGTCAGCCATCTCGGCACCGTCCGGGTGGATGGGCCCGACTCCTTCGAGCTGCTGCAGACGAACCTCACCAACGACCTCTACAAGATCGGACCCGGGCACGCCCAGTACCAGCATCTACTGGACAAAGACGACGCATCGGTGCTCGACGACCTCATCGTGTGGTGGGTGGCCGAGGATCGATTCGACGTCATGCCGAATGCCTCCAACACTGCGCGAGTCCTCTCGGTGCTCGGCGGCCAGGACGTGACGCACGAACGCGCCGTCATCGCGGTGCAGGGACCACGGGCGCGTGAGCGGCTGGCGACCGTGTCTCCCCAGGCTGCCGCCGTCGGCCATTTCGCGGTTGCAGACTTCGAGTTCCAAGGAGTGCCCTGCCGAGTCGCCGGCACCGGCTACACCGGCGAGGAGGGTGTCGAGTGCGCCGTGCCGGGCGAGACCGCCCCCGCCTTCTGGCGAGCGGTGCTCGGTGCCGGAGTGAAGCTGGCCGGTCTCGGTGCCAGGGACACCCTTCGCCTGGAGGCCGGCCTGCCCCTTCACGGACACGAGCTCGGTCCCGGCATCACCCCGCTGCAAGCTGGCCTCGGGTGGGTGGTCAGTTGGGACAAGGGCCCATTTCGCGGCCGCGAACCGCTGGAGAAAGAACGGGCCACCGGTCCGTGGCGCCGCCTGCGCGGCCTCCTCGCGGAGGGTCGCAGGCCACCGCGCAACGAGGATGCGCTCCTCATCGGCGGCGAGGTCTCAGGCGTGGTCACAAGCGGCAACTTCTCGCCGGTGCTCCAACGCGGGATCGCGCTCGGGTTCTTGCCCCCCGAGACGGCGATGGGGGCCGAGGTGGAGATAGCGATGCGTGGAGGTCGGGCTCCGGCCGTCGTCGTCAAGCCGCCGTTCCAGAAGTTGACCGTCCCGCCCGGCAGGGATGGTGGTCCTGTTCGAGCTGTGGGCTCGGGCACCACAGAAGGGTCGAGGTCTTGAGCGCACCATTTATTGCCCATACCGACGCCGAGATCGCCGAGATGCTCGCCTTTCTCGGCCTAGAGGAGCTGGACGACCTGTTCGCCGAGATTCCCGAGGCACTTCGCCTTGCCGGCGGTCTGGATCTCCCCCCGGCGATGAGCGAGCCGGATGTGGCCTGGCGGCTCGAGGACCTTGCCGCCCGGAACCGGCCCTGCGGGCGTGACCTCGTCTGCTTCGCAGGCGCGGGTTCTTATGACCACGAGATCCCCGCCGTGGTGAGCTCACTCGCTTCTCGCTCGGAGTTCCTCACTGCTTATACCCCTTATCAGCCTGAGGTCTCCCAGGGGGTCCTGCAGGCGGTCTTCGAGTTTCAGACGATGATCGCCCGCCTCTGCGGGCTCGACGTGGCGAACGCCTCCCTCTATGACGGGGCGGCAGCGCTCGTCGAGGCGGTGAATTTGGCAGTCGTGGCGACGGGCCACCGGCGGGTGCTCTGCTCCCAGGGCGTCAATCCCCATTGGCGCCGCCAACTGGAGACCTTTTCACGAGGCCCTGGCCACGAGATCGACACCGTGGCCCTGTCCGGGGGCGTCACCTCCTGGGACGAGGTCGTCGACGATGGCCCGTTCGGCGCAGTCGTCGTCGCCGCTCCCAACTTCCTCGGCTGCCTGGAGGACATCGGCGCCGCCCGTGCGGTCGCCGACCGCGTCGGTGCCCGCCTCGTCGTGTGCTTCGATCCCGTCTCGGCCGGCCTGCTCCGCCCGCCGGGCGAGCTCGGTGCGGACGTGGTGGTGGGCGAGGGGCAACCGTTCGGTACCGCGCTCGGCTTCGGCGGTCCCTACCTGGGTCTGTTCGCCTGCCGCCTTGCCGATGTCAGGCGCCTTCCTGGGCGCATCGTCGGCGAGACAGTCGACCGGGAGGACCGCCACGCCTATGTCATGACACTGCGGGCGCGCGAGCAGGACATCCGCCGGGCGCGGGCGTCGTCCAATGTCTGCACGAACCAGACCCTCATGGCCGTGACCGCTGCCATCCACCTTTCCTGGCTGGGCCCAAAGGGCCTGCGCGAGGTGGCGCTCCGGTCCGCGAGAGCCACCCGTTACACCCGGGAGGCGCTTTGCAGGATCGACGCCGTGGAGCCACTGACGACTGCCCCGGTGTTGCGTGAGTTCGCCATCAAGACGCCACTGGCCCCGGAGAAGCTCATCGAACGGCTGGTTGAGGAAGGCTTTCTTGCCGGGGTGCCCGTCAGGGCCGGCTTCGAGGGGACCGCCTACGAGGGTGGACTGCTCGTGGCGGCCACCGAGCGACGCACTCGCTCCGAGATCGACGACTTCGCGGCCGCATTCGAAAAGGCCGTCCGATGAGCGCCCCGATGCCCGCTGGCCGGGCCCTGGGAGCACCGCTGCTCGCCCGCGACTTCGAACCGACGATCTTCGAGTTCTCCGTGCCGGGACGCCATGCCGCCGCCTTCCGGACGACGGACCTGCCGGCGTGGACCGCCGAGGAGCTCGTCCCCGAGCCCTTCAGGCGCAGCGAGCCGGTGGCGCTGCCGGAGGTCTCCGAGCGTGACCTCGTCGCCCACTTCACCCGCCTCACACACCGCCAGTACTCTGTCGATCTCGGCGCCTACCCACTCGGTTCGTGCACGATGAAGTACAACCCGAAGGCCGCCGACGCCGGCGCGTCGATACCGGGCTTCACACAGGTGCACCCTGGCGCTCCGGCCTCGTGCACCCAGGGCTGGCTCGAGCTGTTGGTCGAGCTCGAGGAGAGCCTCTGCAAGATCACCGGGATGGCGGCCGCCACCTTGCAGCCCGCGGCCGGCGCGGCCGGCGAGCTGACGGGCCTCTTGCTGATGCGCGCCTATCACGAGGCTCACGGCGAGTCCGAGCGCCGCCGGCGAGTGATCATCCCCGACTCGGCTCACGGGACGAACCCGGCCTCGGTGACCCTGAGCGGTTACGAGGTCGCCACCGTCGGCACGAACGCCCGGGGTGGGGTCGATCTGGACGCGCTGCGGAGCCTGCTCGACGACGACGTGGCCGGGATCATGCTCACCAACCCCAGCACCCTTGGCCTGTTCGAGGACGACATCGTCGAGATCGCCGAAGCGGTTCACGGTGCCGGTGGCCTGCTCTACTACGACGGTGCCAACCTGAACGCCATCCTCGGGATCGTGCGGCCCGGCGACATGGGCTTTGACATCGTGCACATGAACGTGCACAAGACCTTCGCGACGCCGCACGGCGGGGGAGGCCCGGGGGCTGGTCCGGTGGCGGTATGTGCCGAGCTGGCGCCTTTCCTGCCGGGCCCGAGGCCGACGCGCACGGAATCGGGCTACGAGCTCACGATGCCGGAGCGCTCCATCGGGAGGGTCCATTCGTGGCACGGCAACGCCGTCGTCTTGCTCCGCGCGTGGATGTACCTGCGCCTCAACGGGGGCGACGGTCTGCAGCGCGTGTCTGAGGTCGCCGTGCTGAACGCGAACTGGCTGAAAGAACGTCTCCGCGGGACCTACGACATCGCCTATGACAGAACGGTGATGCACGAGTGCGTCGTGTCCGCGAAGACACTCCACCACGATGTGGGCCTCTCCGCCCTCGATGTCGCCAAGCGCCTCATGGAGCTCGGCTTCCATCCTCCGACGGTCTACTTCCCGCTCATCGTGGAGGAGGCCTTGATGATCGAGCCCACCGAGACCGAGAGCCCCCAGACCGTGGCCGCGCTCGCCGAGGCGTTGCTTCAGATCGCCAACGAAGCGCTCGAGGACGGGAACGCGAAGGACGCGGAGGCAGCCCCGCGCTCGACTCCCGTCGGACGTGTGGACGAGGCACGGGCGGCCCGCAAGCTCGTGGTCACCTTCGATCAGCGCAGCGGAGACTGAGCCAGGGCGGGCCGTGGCCGTGCCGGGCCGGGCCATGGCGGCGGTCGGGCTCAGGAGATGCGCTCGGCGAGATAGGCGAGCGACAGCGGGTAGCGGTACTCGATTGACGCGTGGGTGCCGTCGAACAGCTCGAACGCGACCTCGGTGACGCCGATCGCAGCCAGCTCGGCAACGAAGGCCTCGGCGCCGACGTCGAGGTGGTACTCGTCGGAGCGTCCGGCGTCGACCCAGATCGCCCGTTGGGAGCGCAAGGCCGGCCCGTGGAGCGGGACCATCCTGACGGGGTCCCAGGCGAGCCAGCGCGCCCAGACGGCATCGTCGATCCGCCCCGTGCGCAGGTCGAAGGGAACCTTCACCGTCCCGTCCTCGTCTGCCGAGAAACAGGCCGCCATCGCCCAGGCCGACACGACCTCCGCATCGCTGCGGCGCGACAGGGCGGGTCGTGTCGCCATGTCGGCGAAGAAGGCCTCGAAGCTGGAGTCGTAGTTGTCCCGGAGCGTCCTGTAGGCCTCGATGAGCCCCGGCAGGTGGCAGCACTCGTAGAGGGCGTCGCCCGCGTGGCTGGCGAAGCCGCCGAAAAGGTCCGGTCGCATCATGGCGGTGACCATCGCCCCGAAGCCGCCCGAGGACTTTCCCTGCACCGCGCGATGGGCAGGATCGTCGAGGGTGCGGTAGTTGGCGTCTATGAACGAGACGACATCCTCGCACAGGTAGGTGTGGTAGCGCCCCGTCGCGGGCGAGTCGACGAACTGGCTGCCGCCGAGCGAAGTCCAGGCGTCGACGAACACGACGATGCACGGCGGAGCGCCACCGGACGCGAAAAGTTCGTCGGCCACTTCCAGATATGTCGGCCGGAAGTTGTTCGCCCGGGTCTTCCATGCCGGCAGGGCCCCGAAGAAACCCTGGAGGACGTACACGCACGGGTAGAGCCGTGCCTGCTCGTCGTCATAGCCGGGGGGCAGGTACACATAAAGCGGCCGCCGGGCTGAGTCGCCCAGGGCGTTGTCCTGGAGGGCGGGGCTCGTGATCTCCAACTCCTGGAGACGGCCTGCATATGTCGATGACCAGGGTCGCATGGGCCAACCATAGGTGCCGGAGACCCTGGCTGGCGCCAGCGACCGAGCTTGCGCGAGCGCGCAGGCCGGCGAGAGAAACGAAGTGGGGGAGGGCTAACCTCAAGGCGTGGGTCCCGCGTGGTTCTCGCGTCGGGCGGTCCTGCTCCATCTGACGGCGCTCGTCGTGGTCCCGGGCTGCCTCGCTCTTGGATGGTGGCAGCTGCACCGCGCGCTGTCCGGCAACACTCTCAGCTGGGCCTACACGGTCGAATGGCCGTTTTTTGCGTGCTATGGCGTCTACATGTGGTGGAGGATCATCCACGAGCAACCCACCGACCTCGCCCAGTTGCCGTCGGACAGGGCCGGCGGCGGTGCTTCGAGTAACTGCTCGGCCCCACCTGCAGACGAAGAGGACGAGGAGCTGGCTGCCTACAACCGTTACTTGGCCCAGTTGAACGCCGAAGACGAGCGGAAGCTACGCTGAGGGGCTCGTGGACCGGGCCCTCAGATTCACTCTCCTTCGCTACCGGGCCATGGCCTATGTCGTCGGCGTCGGCCTTCTCGTCCTCGTCCTCGTCGGCGTCCCGCTCCAGTACGCAGCCGGCAAGCCGGCGGTCGTGCAGGTGGTCGGCCCGATACACGGGTTCTTGTACATCGTCTACCTGCTCTCCGCGGCCGACCTCGGGCGGCGGTTCCGTCTCAGCCTCGGGCAGATGATCGCACTTGTGGCGGCGGGCTTCGTCCCGTTCCTCGCCTTCGTCGTCGAGCGCCTCACCACGCGGCGCATCGAGCAGGCACACCAAGGCCTCCTCGCCCGTAGCGACCCACCTGTCCCGGGCGGGCACCAGGAAGCCACCCGATGATGCCGCAAGGGGTCTTCTTGGAGTCCGGAGCGCTCGGGGCGCCCGCGGTTGTGATCCACGGAGGAGCCGGCGAGTTCCGCCGTCACAGCTCGGCGGGCGAGCTCGCACGGCTCGAAGAGAGCCTCGCCGCCGCGCTCGGGGCTGCGTGGGAAGTACTCGCCGGAGCCGGTCCCGCCATCGAGGCCGTCGTACAGGCCGTCGCCTGCCTGGAGGCCTCGGGGGACTTCAACGCCGGAAGGGGTGCGGTCGCCACCTCCAAGGGCACGGTAGAGACCGACGCCGCGGTCATGGAAGGCGCGAGCGAGAGCGTCGGGGCGGTCTGTGCTGCCACGTGGCCCGAGAGCCCCGTGCGCGCCGCGCGAGCGGTCATGGCGCTGAGAGGCCCGGCGCAAGGTCCGATCCTGCTTGCAGGCGCAGGCGCCGACCGCTTCTGCGAGGAAGCCGGTCTCGCCCGCAGGGACCCGGCCCTGCTCACCGGCGAGGGTGTCGCTCCCATCTCGCGCAGCGGAACGGTGGGGGCTGTCGCCCTCGACCGCAACGGCCATCTCGCCACGGCCACCTCCACCGGGGGGCGGCTCGGCAAGCTGCCCGGGCGTGTGGGGGACTCGCCGATCGTCGGGGCCGGAACCTGGGCGGACGACCGGAGTGTCGCGGTCTCCGCGACCGGCGAAGGAGAATCGTTCCTGGTGGCTGGGTTCGCGCACCGGGTCGAGTGGGCCCTTAGGGCAGGAGCGCCGCTCGAAACGGCGCTCAGCGACGGCCTCGGATCGGTTCGCGCACGCGGCGGTCATGGCGGCGCGGTCGTGCTTGCGGGAGATGGCCACTTCGCTGTGGCATTCGACACCTTTGCCATGGCCCGGGGCTGGCGGGGCATGGCCACCTCGACGGTCCGGCCGCTCCGGCCGGCTGGCTGAAAGACAGCGCCGCTTCGCCTTCCGCCTTCCGCCTTAGCTTTCCGCCTCCCGGCGCAGAGCCGAGAGGGAATTGGCCACGGAGTCGGGTGCGAGGACGATCCGGTCCCGGCCCTGGGATTTGGCTTGGTACATGGCGGAGTCGGCTACGTTCACGACCTCTTCAAGCACCGCCCCATGGCGGGGGAAGAAGGCCACTCCGATCGAAGCGGTCATGCGCTCGACCCCGTTCCCGGGCGGCGGCAGCCTCGTCAGGACTTCCTGCACGCCTTCGGCGACCCGCATCGCCCCGATCGCGTCTGTGTCATGAAGCATGACGAGAAACTCCTCGCCTCCGTAGCGCACCGCCGCGTCGCCGGTCCGAAGGGTGGCCTGTATCGCCCGTCCGACATTGCGGAGCAGCACATCACCGGCCGCGTGGCCGCACTGGTCGTTCACGCGCTTGAAGTGGTCGAGGTCGATCAGCAAGATCGCGATCTCAGTTCCCGCCCGAGCGCTGCGTGCCGCCTCGCGGGCAGCGAGTTCGTCCCACCAGCGGTGGTTGAGCAGACCTGTCAAGGTGTCGGTCATCGCACGCCGCTCGAGCTCGGCATACAGCTGCGCGTTGCGCCAGGCGGCCGCTGTGATGTAGCCGAAAAGGGCGCACCGCTCGAGATCCTCCTCGGTGAACTGGGACAGGCCGTTGCGCCACATGTCGATGACGCCCAGCCGGTGGTCCCCCGCGATGAGCGGCACGACGAGCATGGACTCCTCGAGGGTCGACTCGTCTTGTCCCGGGATCGGCAGGGCTTCGGAGTGGCTGCGGGTGTCCGGGCAGTTGTAGGGGTAGCCGCGCAGGAACGCCCACCCGGTGATGCCCCTGTCCAGGGAGATCTCCATCTCGTGGAGCCCGTCCAGTGTTCCGCCCGCGAGCACGCGTGGGCGGAGCTTGTACCGTTGCCAGTCCGCCTCGAAGATCGCGAAGCGATCCGCGCGGACCGTGAGCGGTAGGTACTCGGCGGTGACCTGGAGGATCTGGCTCGGATCGTGCTCGGCCTGCATCCTGCGAGCCGCCTCACCGAGCGACCAGGCGAAGCCTTGGGCGTCGAGGGGCACGTCCCCGGCCGTCGGAAGCTTGGCGATGAGGGCCGGGGCGTCCAGCGCCACGCCCGGCGCGGCGAGCACCCGTACTCCTTGCTGGCGGAACCAGGCCGGGGACACGACCTCGTCTCCCGGCTCGGCCCAGCTGGCGTGGAGGACCGCAGGTGATCCGAGGTGGGGGCCGATCCCGAGCCGCACGCCGAGCCCGATCATGCGGTGGGCAGTGGCGTCGTCGACGATGCCGCGAGGGATGACATGTGCGCTGAGGCGTGCGCAGTAGGCGAGCAGACCCGCCAGCTCAGCGCGAGCTCGGATGCCGGTCGCCACGTAGTCGGTGTAGGTCGGGTCCAAGAACACGAAGTTCGGCATCAAGTCGGCGACCGGGCCGCGGCCGAGCACCCCCGGCGCAACCTCGGCGAGGGCGACTTGGAATCCCTGATTCCGTAGTTGGTCGACCCGGCGCCCAACGAGGTCCGAGAGGCCGAGCGCCGTGGACTCGGCGATCAGCCATGCGACTTCTCCGGGTGCGGCCCCGATGTCCTCGGCCTGTGTGAACGGGTCGAACTCCTCGTCCTCGAGGAGATCTTTCACCAGGGGCACAAAGACCAGAGCCGGGCTCGTGTACTGAACCGCCAGGAGCGCGCCGCGCACGAAGCTCCGCATGTCGTAGCGCATCGGTCCGCGGGGGAGGGCTTCATAGCCGAAGACGGTGCGGTCCTGGAGGTCCATCACGGGCTGGAGCGCAACGAGCGCAGAGAAATCAGACGTCCCTTCTTCTGGCTCATCGCCTCGCAACCCGGGCGCTTTCACGTCGCCAGCGTAGAGCGATACGGGAGCGAATGTAGCGGACGCGCAATATTCGGGCCCCTCCGCCAGTGGCGATCCTGGCGAGGACTTGAGGATAGAGTCCCGCACGTGAACAGCCGCGGCCGCGAGCCATGGGCCGTCGTCGGCCTCGACAACGGTGGCACGAGCAACAGCGCCACGGTGCTCGACAGCGCGGGGCGGTTCCTCGTGAACGAGCTGTTCGAAAGCCCGAGCCGCGTCCGTGAAGGGCCGGAGGTGGCGATCGGCGCTCTTGTCGAGTCGCTCGATCGTGTGCTCGCCCTCACGGATAGGCCACGAGGTTCGGTGCGGGCGGTCGGCCTCGGTACGCCAGGGCCGGCGAGCGCGGAGGGCGTCATCTCAGCAAGGGGGGCCACGAACTTCTCCGAAGCGGCTTGGCACCGCTTCGACTTCCGCGGCGCTCTGGAGCGTCGCCTTGGCGTTCCTGTGATCTACAGCAATGACGGCAACGCGGCGGCGCTTTACGCTCACGACTCGTACTTCGGTCGCGAAGCCGCCCTGAGGTCTTCTGTCTCGGCGATCGTCGGCACGGGCCTCGGGGGCGGGGTCATAGAGGCAGGGCGTGTCGTCCGGGGAGCTGCCGGAATGGCGGGCGAGCTCGGTCACGTCCACATACCGATGGAAGGACTCCTTGACGAGGGCCAGCCGATCCCGCAGTGCAATTGCGGGTTCGCCGGCGACGTCGAGAGCGTCGCGTCCCTGACCGGCATACAGAACAACCTTTTGCCCTATTGGTTGACGCGCTTTCCTGACCACGAGCTCACGACGGCGGAGTCGATCGTCGAGGCGGCCAAGTTGGTCCGGGTCTACGGGGTGGCGGGGGACCCTCTGGCCCGGGAGATCTTCAGGCAGCAGGCGATGGCCCTCGGCCGGCTTTTCACGATCGCGAGCAATTTCCTCGATCCCGACGGCTACTTTGTCGGCGGTGGCGTCGTCGAGGCCTCATCGAGCTTCCGCGAGTGGTTCCTGGCGGAGATCCGCGAGAACACTTCGCTTCGCGAGGAGCAGGCCGATGTCGTCTCGTTCGCGCTCATTCCCGACCTGGACATGGCAGGCGCCCGGGGGGCTGCGCTCGCCGCGCTCCAGTGGCTGGAGAGCTCTTGATCGTGCACAGGTCCCGGCGGGTGTGATCGAGGGTGACGAGCCGGCCCGGCACACGTGGCGTCCGCGATGTGTCGGCGCGGAGTCGCCGACGGTAGCAAAGATCCCTCGCTTGCAGCCACACTGGTGAGGTGACCACGACCGTCCCTGAGCCTTTCGCCGGGACCGCCTGGAGCAGCCGTGTCAACGGGGCTCCGATCGCCTTCGACTACGACGACGTCAGTCTCGTGCCGCGGGTCGTCTCGACTCTCACCCATCGCGTTGACGCCGAACCTGGTATCGACTTCGGTCCGATTCGACTGTCCCTCCCGATCATCGGCGCTCCCATGCCAGATGTCTGCGGAGCCGAGATGTGCCACGCACTGGCCGCCGAGGGAGCCGCGGGTGTGCTCCACCGGTTCCAGACGATCTCCTCCCAAGTGGAGGGCGTTCACGGCGCGGTGGCGGGCAATGGCGCTGAAGCAACCTCGCCTCCGCCTGCCGCCGCCGTCGGCGTGAGCGGCGATTTCCAGGAGAGGTTCTCGGTGCTGTACGAAGCCGGTGTCCGTGTCTTCTGCCTTGACACTGCCAACGGTGCTCACGTCCAGGTCGAGGCCGCGATCAGGTGGTGTCGTGCCCAGGCGACCGACATCTTCGTGGTGGCGGGCAATGTCGCCTCAGCCGAGTCGTTCCGGTGGCTGGAGGATCACGGCGCCGACGCGATACGCGTCGGGATCGCGGGAGGCTCGGTCTGCGAGACGAGGACAGAGACGGGAGTGTTCGTTCCTACGCCTTACGCGGTGTGGGAATGCGCCCAGGTGAAGCGCCAGGCGCTCGTCATCGGCGACTCGGGAGTCCGTACCCCCTCAGACTTTTGCAAGCTGCTGGCGCTGGGTGCCGACGCCGTCATGCTCGGCTCTGCTCTTGCCGGCACCCGCGAGGCCCCCGGTCGCATCATCGTTGTCGATGGCAGCAAATACAAGATCATGCGCGGCGCCGCTTCGTTCTCGGTGCAACAAGAACATGGCCGTGAGCAACCCGAATACGTGGAAGGTGCCGAGACCATGGTCTCCTACAAGGGCTCGGTGGTCGATGTGACCTCGAGGTACCGCGCCGGATTGCGCAGCTCGATGTCATACATGAACGCACGGACGCTCGAGGAGTACCGCACGAACGTGAACTTCGTCTTCCACTACAGTCGCCCCGGCTGATTCAGGGCTACGGTGCCCAAGCGGTGTTGCCAGGGGTCGGGGCGGCAAAGGGCTGACCCTCCAAGTTGGTGTCGGGCGACCGGTTGGAGAGCAACGCCGGCGGGCAACTTTGAGGTGCTTGATCGGGTCCTTGAGAAGGCCCGTTAACCTCGCGCCAGCAGCCGGCGAAGTCGGAGCCAAGAGCCCACTTATCCACAGCTCGCCCAGGTCAGCAGGGGTGAGGGCCCCGATAATGGAGTTGAGCTGCCGAAGTGGGGATTGAGACCGTGCCGGACAACGCGCGCGAATGACGTCCGTCGCCTAAGAAGGCGAAGTGCTCCTCAAGGCCGAAGCGACGAAGGCACGACCGGTTCGCCGCGACCGCACCAAAGCTCGGCAGCCGAGACCCCGGTCTCGTCGGTCTCCACGTTCGGCAACGAGCAAGTCGCGCCGAACTCCGGTCCCCTCCGGCAACGCTAGGAGACCATGGGTCGAGAGGTGTCTCCTAAGAGGTTCTCGCCTCCACGCGGTCGAGGAAGTCGCTCACCGTGCGCATGAACAACTCCCGCTCTTCGTGGAACGGCGTGTGGGAGCTGTTCTCGAAAATCACCAGCTCCGACCCGGCGATGCCCTTGTGTATGTCTTCGGCATGGTCCGGTCGCAACTCGTCGAAGCGGCCGCTCATCACCAATGCAGGGACGCCGATCTCGCCTAGGCGGTCGAAGATGTCCCAATCGCGGAACCGTCCTGTGACCGTGAACTCGCTGGGCCCGTTCATCGTCTCGTAAACAACGGGGCTCATTTCGGCGAAGGTGCGCTCGAGGCCGGCCGGCCAGGGGTCGAGACGGCAAAGGTGACGCTTGTAGAACACGCTGACCGCGCCTATGTACTCGGGGCAGGACGTGAAGCCGGTCTGCTCGTGCCGGGTTATCACCTCTTGGACATCGGCAGGTAGTTCTGCGAACAGCCCCGCGCAGCCCTGCGCCCAGCGCGGCATACTCGCCGGGCTCCCCGACATCAACAGGCTGACCAACGAGGTCGGTTGATAGTCGAGCACATACTGCATGGACAACTGCCCACCCCACGAGCTTCCGAAGAGGTGGAACCGATCGAGCTCCAGAGCACCTCGCACAGCCTCGACCTCGCGCACGAAATGCGGGACCGTCCACAGCGACGTGTCGTCGGGCTTGTCGGAACGCCCGCAGCCGAGTTGGTCGTAGAAGATGACCTGGCGACGATCGCCCAGGTCTTCGAGGGGCTCGATGTAGTTGTGCGTCATGCCCGGCCCGCCGTGCAGGCAGAGCAGCGGGATGCCTCCCTGGCCCATGCTGCGGTACCAGACCCGGCCACCAGGGACGTCGATCATCCCCTCACGGATTCCCATGGTATTCACCTCGTCAGCTTTAGACCGAACACGGGCAGGCACCACCATCTAAGGCAAGACCTGGCTGTCCGGCTCCGACGGGACCTCGTCGACGAATATCCGCCGCGTTTGGGCCAGGCGGTCAGGATGCTTCAATTGCAGGTACACGAGATAAGCGATACCGATCAGCACCCAGATGCCATCTACCAACCCCGCCATGGAGGACGGGTAAGTGAGCTTGGAGATGAAGCTGAAAACACGTAAACCGCCAGCGGCGAGGAACGCGGGCACAAACGCCGCGATCCCGAGCACCGGGATGACACCATGCAGAAATATGTTGGCGTCCTGTCGCTGGAACCGCCAGTAGTAGGTGATGCAACTGATCAGAAGGAGGATGTATATGACAATCAGAATGAGAGTGAACAGGGTGGCCATGAACAGCCACGCTGTGTACGCCCCGTACTGAAAGCCAAGCCATAGCGCGAGACCCACGGCCACTACGAACTGCGCCATTACGGCAAAGTACGGCGACTTCCAGCGTGGGTGGACGGTGGCCATGATCTCCGGCAGTAAGCGGATGCGGCCCATGGCAAACCAGGTGCGCGTCGTGGCGTTGCTCCCAGCATTGGCGTTGGCCAGACAGGAGTTGCAAATGGCGATGAGGGCGACCACCCATCCCACTCCCCACACCGCCTTGGCCAGGAAAGTCCAGGGGTCGCCGTCCCCGAGAGAGGCAAAGGTGGCCATGTTGCCCGAGATCGGCGAGACGCTGGAGGCGTACGTGGTGAAAACGTAAAAGACTCCGATGCATAGGCACGAGAGGATGACTGCCTGGCGGATCGTGCGCTTGGGGTCGCGGGCCTCCTCAGCGAGCGGCGCCGCTGACTCGAAGCCCGTGAACGCCAGCACTGAATAAACGCATGCAGCGATTATCCCCGACATCCCGGCGTAGCCCTTGACGTTGGCATGGTGGGTCGTGAAGACGGAGAGGGTGTTGGCGTTGCCGGCCTTTACGATGAGCCAGATGGCGAGCAGCCCGAAAACGACGATCTCGAAAGCCCCCATGATGGTGCCGGCCCGGGTCGAGACGCGGACTCCAAAGTAGCCAAGGGCCAAGACGATCAAGGCTGTGGCCAGAACCCAGATCCACCAGGTGTCCTTCGTCCACCCGAACGACGAGTTCAGAGCGTCGGCGAGAACGAAGGAGAAGTTCAGGAACAAGAAGGCCGCGATGAGAGCCTCGGCACCGGCATAGGCCCATGCCACCAGGAAACCGACCCACGGATGGAGGGCCTTGGAGGTATAGGTGTAGAAGCCGCCCGCCGACGGTAAGTGCTTGGCTAGCTCGCCGATGGACACCGCCACGAACAAGCATGCGATCAGTGCCAGCACCACCGCAAGCGGCAGAGCGCGCGCCGCGTAAGCCGCTCCAGCCGGTATAGAGAAGGCGACAGCCGCGGCCGGCGCCATGTGGGTAACCGACTGGAATAGAACCTCGCGAAGCCCGATCGCGTTCTTCTGGAGGGCTGGGTCCTTGGCAGCGGAAGAAGCCATCACTACCTCCTTGAACTTCAGATACCCCCATGGGAGACAGGCTCAAAGTTGCCTCATTGTGGCAGACCTACGCCCGGTGCGCTAGCCCTGCGTGACCTCGTGACTGAACCGAACTCCAGAGGCGTCGATCCCACGGCTCTTGCGCTTCGTCTCGGTGATCCGAACGACGAGGTGCTGGACGCGTGGCTCGCCGAGTAGTACGTGCGGGACGTCTATCTCACCGAGGATCCGGGACAGGCCGCAGTGCTGTTAGACCGGGTGATCGCAGGTTGCCTCGCCGACGAGGTCGACGAGATCGTCTCTCTCGGCAACACCTTGAAGCACTGGCACACCGAGATCCTCGCTCATCATCTAACAGGCGCGTGGTCGGAGGCAGCTTCACGATGGACTACACCGCGGTAGTGGTCACTACAGCGCGAACCGCCTAACGCTGAGTACGCAGTGGCCGACTGTCCTGAAACTTCCCGGCAGCGCACCACGCGGCCAACCACGGGACCCGGCTGGCATCCGGCAACTTCTCAGTTTCAACTACGTCTTGAGGGACAGAGGCAACCTAGGGGGGTGCACGCCAGCAGGTCGCCGTCGCCTCCTCGCAGTTCAGAGAGTCCATAACCTATAATTCTTACATAACGGACATTATCGGCGGTTTAGAAATGGGGCCTTCCACTTGGATCCCGCCGTCAGAGCTCTGCGGAGCTGGGACTTGAAGCCGCACGCGAACCGCAGTCAACTGGCGGGGCCATGGGTAGCTTGCAGCAGTCGCAAGGACATCAGGAAATGCTCGCCTCGTGAACGACCGTGCACTGATAGAGCTGGAAGCGGGACAGATCGCGGCCGGAGGCGGTTGCGTCGCGAGGGCTGATGACGGTCGCGTCGTCTTTGTCCGTCACTGCCTGCCCGGTGAGCGGGTGCTTCCGGCCATCAGGGAGGAAACGAGGTCGTACCTGCGGGCCGACGCGCTCGAGATCATCGAACCGGCCCTCGACCGTGTGATCCCTCCGTGTCCCTATGCAGGCCCCGGTCGTTGCGGCGGCTGTGACTGGCAACATGTCGGCCTCGAGGCGCAGCGGAGCCTCAAGGCGGATCTGGTGGCTCAGCAGCTTCGCCATCTGGCCGGCATAGAACGTGTCGTCGAGGTGGCCGAGGTTGCCGGCGCGCCCGGCGGTCTTGGGTGGCGAACACGCGTTCGGTTCGGGGTAGATGGCGCCGGGCGCGTGGGACTTCACAGGCATCGCTCCCATGAGTTGCAGCTGATCGAGCGCTGTCTCATTGCTTCGGCTGCGGTCGAGGCTCTCGGGGTTGAGGGACAGGAGTGGCCAGATGTCGAAGACCTCGAGGTGTTCGCCTCCGAGAGCGGCGAACGTGTCGTGTCGGTCAACACTCGTAGCCGCCGGCCTGGGCGCCTGCCAGCGCTCGATGCTGGTCTCGTCGTGAACGGGCGCGTCGCCCGGGAGCCCGAACGGCTGGGCTTCTCGGTGCTTGGGCGTCATTATGAAGTCAGCGCGGGCGTCTTCTGGCAGGTACATCCCGGGGCCGCTCGGGTTCTCGGTCGGGCCGTGTTGGAGGGTCTCAAGGCGAGCGCCGGTGATCGAGTGGCCGATCTGTACGCAGGGGCAGGCCTGTTCGCTGGACTGGTAGGCCACGTCGTGGGTTGTAGCGGATCGGTGTTGGCCATCGAGCGAGACCGATGGGCGTGTGCGGACGCGGCGAGAAACACGGCCGATCAGCCCCAGGTGAGGATTCGTAAGGCTGCCGTCACAGCGGCTCTCGTGAACGAGACGCTCGGCGATATCGACCTCGTGGTGCTCGATCCCTCGCGCGAGGGGGCGGGCCGCTTGGTCATGGCTGCACTTGCGGGTCTTCAACCCGGTCCCCGCCGGATCGTCTATGTCGCTTGTGATCCCGCCTCTTTCGCGCGCGATCTTCGCGTCCTGCTCGACGCAGGCTGGGGGTTGGGTTCGTTGAGGGGGTTCGATTTGTTTCCGATGACTGAACACATCGAGCTAGTTGCCGTCATCGAGCCGCCGCAGGTTAGAGCCAGGAAAACCTTGTGATTGCTGGGCTCTCCCGCTCTCCCCTACTCCACAGGTGTCTCGGAGTGTCCAGCCGTGTAGACCGGCCTTACGGAGACATTTACGGATACACTCCCCTCGCCCAGTAGGTAGGGGGTGGGTTGCACCGTAAACGCTTACGGGTCGGCGGGGGGTCGTCTGTGTCGAATCCAGCCCGCATTGCCGACCCCCCTCAAAAAAGCGAGCACGCGGCAAACCGCCTGATACGCGATCCCGAGAGTAGCGTGACCACCAGAGGGTGAGGAAAGGGGAACTATTGCGCCGATTCGTGATTACTTACTATGACAACACACCGGACGAGATTGTCGAAGCCGACCACTACAAGGTCCACGAGGAGTGGACAGACTTCTATATCGACATCGGCGCGGAGAAGTACCTCGAGAAGGTGCACATCCGCAGCGCGAACATCAAGCGCATCGACCTCGTCACTGCGAACTAGCCCCTCAGATCGCTCAGGACACATCGAACCCGCTTTCGGCTCCCCTGACCCCTCCAGGGCGAGATAGGAGCAGAGGGCTAGAGCCAGCCCCGGCAGGGAGTGCCCGACCGACCGCTAACCGAAACCTAACGGGTCGCTGAATCTTCAGCCCTGGCTTCGTCAGAGACACTCCGCTCTATGACCCTCACGAATAGCGGCATTGTCGCCAGGACCTCGCCGCCACTCACGATCTCGAAGTTATGTAATCCCCCCACCTGGAACTCAACGGAGAACAGGTAGGTGACGATGGCATACAAAGGCGAACCCTGAACCCTCGGAGTGTCGGGGCTTCGGCCAACTCCAACGACGGCCACGCCCCGCTTGACCTCCCTGGGATCGGAAACGCCCAACTGAAAAGCGAACGAGAACCCGATCTCCTCGTCCTGAAGTTCCACCACCCAGACAGCTGCAAGCCGTGCCTCTTGCGGGAGTGAAAATACGGCGTATACCTCAGGACAACCGCCCGAAACGAAGGCCAACACTTCCCTTGTTTCGGCGTGATTAGCCAAGAACGCGTTACGGACCTTCATTGTTACCATCCTGGTCGTTTGGAGGAAGTACCGACCCTGCTGCCGTCGCTTTGAAGGACGTTTCGAGGGCGTTGGATCGTGCTGTTAGAGCGCGAACTCCTGTCGGCGGAGGCTGGGTTGCAACAGACGCGCCAAAGGACGTTTCGGACGCCAACCGCTGCTAGGACCAGGCCGCCAACTGACAAATCGGACCATGCGGGAACGTGTGCGGCGCCGTGCGAAGTGGCTGAAGCAATCCACCAGCCAGCGGAACCGCCTAAACCGAGGCTGGTCAACATGGGACCCGCCTCCTCGACCATCTGACGGGCAATGTCCGAACCCGGCCCACGAAGGAGATCTTGCGGTACGCCCCTCGGCACCTCAGGACGCTCCGAACTGGCTTCCGGCTCCTGACCTACGCTTCGGAGCGAGATAGGAGCGGAGCGCTGGAATCCGGTGGCATGGCTGCCGCCTATCATGACTTATTCCCTCGCCGATAGGCTTCCGATGACTGAACACATCGAGCTTGTCGCGGTCATCGAGCCACGTTAGAGGGTGCCCACAACAACCTTGTGATTGCTGACCAAGCTCGCTATCGGTCTTTCCAGTGGTGCCAGGCCCTCATCTGCCGGGCCGTCCTGGTGGGGCGGAACCGTCTCTGGCTGCGCTTGCTCCCTAGTTGCCGAGCGGCCGGCCCTACCTCGTGTCGACGACCTGGAAGCTTTCCGCCAGCCGCCCTCCTGGCAGGCCCAAGGCTGCAGCGTTAGCACTCCCCCACCCGCGGATCATCTCCTCCAGACGGTCGGGGTCGCCCAGTTGGGTTACGTGGCAGCGAAGCGCCGCGAGTTTGCGGTCAATGGTCTCGGTGATGTCCACGGCCAGTTGAGCGCGCGGCGAGGCCATGAGCCAGACCTCATCGACAACATGAGGCTCGAGTCCCTCAGCGAGAAGCTCCGGATGGGCGTAAGGATTCCTCGCGTCGGGGTATACGGCTTGAAGGGCTGCCTCGCCTGCTGCAAGGTGATCCGGGTGGCTCGCGCGGATCCGGTCCCAGTTGCGCTCCGGGGACTGGCATATCACGCGCTGGGGCCGCACGATCCGGATGATGCGGGCGATGTCCCGGCGAAGCTCCAATGAGACCTGTAACGAGCCGTCGAGGTAGCCGAGGAAATACAGGTCGGTGACGCCCACCTCGGTGGCGGCCTTACGCTGCTCCTCCTGACGGATCTGCACGAGGTCGCCGGGGGCGATACCCGGGTCGGCGCTACCGGCGGATCCGTCGGTCACGATGCAGTAAGCGACCTCGATCCTCTGGTCAGTCCAGACCGCGACCGAGCCTGCGGCGCCGAAGTCGACATCGTCGGGATGCGCACTTACGACCAGCACCTTCGCCGGGTCGGGCGATTCGCTCACGGCTCGACGCGTCTCAACAGGATCACGGGGATGACCCGTGTCGTCTTCTCCTGATACTCCGCGAAGCCCGGGTAGCGCTCGGCCTGGATCGCGTAGAGGCGGTCACGCTCCGCGGGGCTCGCGACCTCCGCCTCGACCTCGAAGGTCTCTGTCCCGACCTCGACGCTCGCCCGTGGATGAGCGAGAAGGTTGCGGTACCAGTCGGGATTGGTCGGAGCGCCGGCCTTGGACGCGAACACGGCGAGGCGGTCGCCGTCTGCGAGGTACATCACCGGGGTCGTGCGCTTCTGACCGGTCTTGGCACCGGTGCTGGTGAGCAGCAGCAACGGCGCGGCGGCGAACTGCCCGCCCACTTCGCCACCGGAGGAGCGGAACTCCTCGATGATCTTCTGGTTCCAGCTGTTGTAGTCGCTCATGAATCCTCCGTAGACGAAAGGGTCTGAAGCTCCTCGCCACGGTAACGCCCGATCGCGCGTGGTCCGGCTCCCCCATCGATCGCCCGACGGGCCCGATCAGTCGACTGTGAGCCGGTCGATCAAGATCGACTGCATCGAGCGCCCGATCGGCCCCTTTTCATCCCAGAGCCTGGTCTCGGAGATGCCAATGCCCTGCGACCCGGCAAAGGTGTGCGACTCGAGACCGACTCACTCCCCTACCGGTAACCGGATCAGGTGAACAGTGAGGTCCGGGTTGATGAAGAGCCAGTCCTCGAAGCACAACGGCGAGCTCACCTCGAGATCCGCCGCTGCAGCCACGCGCTCGGGCGGTGACGGTGGCTCGCAGACGAGAACCGGCGCGCGAAGACGAACTAGTGTCCTGAGTTGTCAGTTAGCTAAAGAATCTGTGTTTTCGGGAATTTCCGATCGGCAGACCGCGTTGGTGCCGTGCGAGCATGGAGGTGCGCATGGCAGAACGTGGACGACCGAAGG
>Ga0187852_1000330_pt1 | contig 51970 bp, 37 predicted proteins | sample June2016WEW_6_40_FD_134511 | JGI IMG/M metagenome (GOLD analysis project Ga0187852, IMG submission 134511) | Peatland microbial communities from SPRUCE experiment site at the Marcell Experimental Forest, Minnesota, USA - June2016WEW_6_40 | ecosystem: Environmental > Terrestrial > Soil > Wetlands... | reverse complement strand
GCGTGGGGATGCGTGCAGGCATAGAAATATTGTAGATATATAATCTATAACATGTCAAGGAAAAAATGCACGCCCAGAAAGATTTTTTTCGCCCTTTCTCAAAATTACGTGCGGATCAGGGTTCAGCAACCAGGGGACGACGGCTTCGGTCATAATATTTTCACTGGTCTGATCGGCGAATGATGCCCCATAGCGTTTGATGTAAGGGACCCAACTTTCTTCACCCCAAGATTTTGGATCCCCCTTCGTCTGTCCAAGTCCCGCGAAGGCTCCCGCGATGACGTACGCGTAAGGATCAAAGGAATCCTCGATGGCAATCTTGAATTTTCCTTTTGCCGATAGCGGCGCCATGCGGATCTTGGGATCCTCAACCGTCCGGTAATTGGGGAGAACTCCAAAAATGCGGTCATTTTTTGGCTGGACGGAATCACTGGCCGGAGGCTCATTGCTGGCCGATTGCTGGGACCCGGCGGTGGCAAATTGTTGTGCCTCCGCAAAGTTAGCCCCACAGACAAGGACGAGGAGCATCGGCATGGACAGCGCGAGCGAACGATAACGTTCGCGAAGGTCAGAGGTGGAAGAGCCCATGACGCGATGAGATGCGGAGATTGCTGGTTCCGTTGTATTCCCACACGATGGCCGCTGCGGCTGGGCGGAACTGGAGGAGATTGGGCCCTTGGCGATTGGTGGGCCAAGACCAGACGCGGGATTATGCGGGCAGGATGCCCGCAGTCCTACTCGTGGCATGGCCATCCTGGCCATGACTGCGCTCGGGCAGGATGCCCGCGCCACAGCGGGCGGGACGCCCGCGCTACATCCAATTGGTCCACTGTCGATCGGTGATGTTAGCAATGGATGGATTATCTAAAACATTAAATCGCGGCTATTGGCTTGCGGCTTCGCCGCATGCTCTGCGGAAAGGCTCCGCCTTTCCGTTGCGGGGCACCACAATAAACTCTCTCCGCGCCGCCTGCCCCGGCATCGGGGCAGGCGGCGCGGAGGGGGATAAAATGCGTGCGATGGGCCGGAAAGGCGAAGCCTTTCCGCAGAGCAGGGGGCGAAGCCCCATCAAACGACTTGCATGCTAATTTGGACAGCCTTGCCACGAGGGCGGCCCCTGCGAGATCCGCAAAATGTTTGCTGGAAGAACAACTGATTGAGACCTTGCATTGCGGACCTGGTCTTTAGCTCACCGTCACGGAAATCTGTGCGTTGTGGGTAGTGCTCGTGGATGTACCGGTCACAGTGACGGTCCCCGATTCCGGCTGAGGGGAAGTCGAGCCGCCGCCACCACCGCCACCACTGCTGCCGCAGCTCAAGCTGGCCAGCAAGAGGGCCGCGAGAACCGCTCCCAGCGCCACGTGCCGCACGATCCAGATCGCTGCCGGCACGCCGCCGCGGCGAAGTCTGGAGAGAGCGATCAGCAACAGGCAAAGCAGGGCAACACCGGCCACCCACCATGCGCCGAAGCGAGGGTTCCGGGGAAACGCCGGAAAGCCCCTTGCGGTGGAGGAAGCAGTTATGGTGACGGTCGCTTGATCGTTGGCGCCCAGCGTGCCGACCGAGCAGGTAACACCCGTGAGGGTGCCCGTGCTACAAGTGAAGGTTACACTGCTCGTGGGAATGTTGTTGATCGGAGTCAAGGTAAGCGTGGATGTACCGTTGGCTCCGGGGGCTATCGTCAAGCTGGTAGGTGAAACGCTCAGCGAAAAATCCGGAGCGGCGGTCGTGAAGCTGAACACGCTCGACCAATCCGCATTTTGGCCGGAGGGCGCGAGGGCCTGCACCTCCCAGTAGTAAGTGGTCCCCCCGACCAGAGCGCTCGCCGAAGGAGTGTAAGATGTTCCCGTGGTCGTGGTACCGACCGCGCAGCCTCCGCAGGTTCCGACCGCAGAGTTTGTGGGCAAGGCGCTTTGCACCGCAGCAATTAAGATTCGATAGCCGGTACTCCCTGTGACGCTTGTCCAGGTGAAGGTGGGAGTGACCGAGACCGCCGTCGCTCCATTAGCGGGGGCGCTCAGCGTGGGTGCGGCTAGCGTCGCGCCGGCGGTGGTAAAGCTGAAGATCTCCGACCATGCAGCGAGCCCTGTGCTGGAAGAGGGCTCTATCGCTTGCACCTGCCAAAAGTACGTGCCCGCGGCCAAAGCGCTCGCCGGAGTGTAGGAACTCGAATTCGCCTTGGTCGTATCAACAATCGTGCATGCACTGCAAGTGCTGGTGCCGGGATTGGTGGTCAAATCGGCGGGGCTGGTGGCGATCATGATTCGGTAACCATTGTTACCGCTCACCGCCGACCAACTGAAGGCGGGCGTCAGAGCCACCCCCGTCGCACCGTTGGCAGGAGCGGTCAAGGTCGCGGCTGGCAAACCCGCCGTCGTCGAATCCCACTCCATAACCAGGTTATAGGCATCCACCGACCCAAGGCCGGTCACCTGATCGTAACCGACACCGGCGCTGTACCCGATCTCGCCGCCGGTGGGGCAATTCGGGCTCCCGACCTCGCAGGGCACCATGTTGTTGCCAGTGGTGATGTCGTGGAATGCCGCGGGAGCGTACTGCGCCATGGGATAGAGGATGGGGTTGATATTGCCCTGGCCCGGCGGAGTGTTCACATGCTGCTGGTTTATGAGGGCGACGATCCCGGCAAAGGTAGGCGCCGCAGCCGAGGTTCCACCCACCACCGTCAGGTCCTGGTTAGCATCACGAAATCCGTTGACGCAGCTCCCCTGAAGACAGGTCAGCAGGGCTTCGTGGACAGGGGAGGAATTCAAGGAAAGGTCGGGGACGTCACGCGCGTTATCGCTGGGCACGCCGGGTCCGGTCTGCCAGGTCGGCTTCGTTGTAAAGTACGAGCTTACTCCTCCACCCCCTGCCAACAGCTCGTGCTGCGTGTTCACTGGGCTTAGCGTATCGTTCCACCCCATCTCGGGGATGTAGGATAGCGCGGAAGTGATGATGTCTCCGGTGACACTTGTTGCAGCTTGCCAGTACAACCCCGAACCCTCGTTGAATTCGGTTCCACCCATTCCGGTAACATACGGGACGCTGGCGGGCGCATCGACGGCCAAGCCGTGCATGGCAGTCGTCACAACGGAGGTCGAATTCGCAGGGGGAACGTCACAATCCGCTGCGCCCGAATCACCAGCGGCTGCCACAATGGTTTGTCCTTGCGAATTCGCCCGCTGGGCATTCTGCGCCAAGGTACTTAAGGGCGTAGAACCCCAGTTCGCTTCGCACTCACCGTAGCTGATGCTGATGACCGGCGCGATATTCTTATCAATGGCGTCATAGAGCGAATAATTGATGACATCGGTCGAGTAAAAATAGATGATTGTGGCATTCTTGGCCACAGCGCCCGCCCACTCGACATCAAGGCTGGCTTCTTCGATATCCCCCGACGAGAGTCCTGGGTCCGTTGAATTCGGATCGAGCTCGAGCTTTGGACTATTCGCAGGGAGTCCCGCAGCGCTGCGGAAAGCGGTGACGTCACTGCCGCTGTCATAGAGGTCCGTTTGCCCCATGACTGCCACGGTCTGGTTCGTGCCATCGATTCCCGCATTGTAGAGGTTAGCGACGTCATAAACGACGGCGAAATCACCCGGGGCAACAAACGTATTCCCGCTGATGGCGGAGGTAAAGTCCGGTTCAGCCTTGACGTGGCGAACCCTGCTGCGAGGTTTGAGGCGGTAATTGTCGAGCCCGCGAACACCCAGCACCACGTCGGCGAGGGCGGCGGGCACGGCAGGCTCCGACGCATTGGCAAAGTACGTTTGGCCGTGGAATGAAAAGTTGTGAATCTCCGTTTGAAAAGCCGCTTGCACTTGTGCGGCAGTGCCGGAGAAAGAAACCCACGTACGGCCCCGGGCCGTCTGGGTGATGGTGAAGCCCTGCGACTGCAACCAGGCCACAACCTGCTTGATGTCATTGGGGCTCAACCCAAATCGGTCGGCGTATTGCTCTGGCCGAAGCCAATGATGATAGTTGGGCGAGGAGGGATCCTGCTGCTCGGCGAGGAGCTCGGTGAGATCCGCTTGCTGGCTCGCCGTGAGCTTGAACATGAGGGAAATGTTTTCGAGCTTGAGCGAGCCCTCCGCCGGTCCCATGTCGTTCTCGGGCTGGACCATGGGGCGGACGTTGCCCTCCAGCCACACGGCCGGCGATCCGGCAATCGGCCGCGAAATGCGGTCCTGCTGGGGCGACTGCGCGCAGGAAATCCGGCCCGGCAAGAAGACCAGCCACAAAAGTGCAAGGAGATTCAGAGCAATGATTGTTTTGCGTCTCATTTACGACCTACCCTCTACCGAAAGAACTAGAAAGCGAAGTAACCGTCGGGGGCGCTCGCGTTGTTGGGGACGGTCGTACCCGCAATCCCTACGAACACGCTGCGGCCGAAGAAAAACGGCACTCCGAGGTCAAAATAATCGGTCGATAAGCCTTCGCCGCTCGGGCCACCCAAGTTGTTGAAGGCGGCAAAGCCGGGGCTTGTGGAAAACAGCGTGTCGGCATTGGCGATATCCAGCGTGACGGTTCCCGCGCTGCCATTGGCGCCGCTGATCGACAGCGAAAGTGCCAGGGGCGAGTTCGGGCAGTAGAAAGGGTTGTCGAAGCAATCCTGGATGCCGAGGGTTTGAGCATCCAAAACATAGAGCGCATTCGAGCCCGTGTCGAGGAAGCCTTCCGAGGTGTAGGAGGTATTATTGTAGCCGACGGTGGGAAAATTGCCGTTGGCGTCGGCGGCGTAGAGGGTGGCGCTCCCCAGGCCGTTATTGGATTCGGTTCCGACCCCGAAAATCAGCGTGCCGGCGGAAATCATGCTGGTCCCATCCGCACTGGTGTGAGGCAGCGAGGGCCCTCCGGTAGCGGGAATCGACGGGAGGACAATCTCCACGCCGTTGTTGTCTTTGGCGAACAAGGCGACGGGATTCGAAACCTGTTGTCCCACCGGAAGCGGCGTTGTCTGGCAGGCGCCTTGCGGGCACACGTAATAAGGGTAGGGGGTAAAGGTTTGGCCCGCGGCGCAGTCGAGACCACAATCCTGGACGTAAGTACCTACCCCGAGGATACCGTTGGCGCCCAGCGCTGCCACCGTGTCAAGGTTGGGGCCTTCCCCCAGACTCAGGCAACTGGAGGCGGGCACGGTGAACACCGTATCGCCCAACACCTGAATAGGAAGGTAGGACGCTTTCTCGCCGGCGATCTCCACATCCGCCACCAGCACCGGCCCCCAGGCGTAAGACGTATCGCCAAACTGGACGCACTCCTGCACCTGATTCTGGTGGGAGTCCAGAACCGTAGTCAACTCGGTGGCCGGAATCGTGGTGAGCGCGGAATTGAGCACACGCAATCCCACCGAACCCGTATCTACCAGAATGTCGGGAATCGTCTGGCATTGGGCCGTGCCCGGCAGGCAGACGGTGACCGAGGTGAAAAGCCCGTTGTAGTAATCCGTGCTGGAAACCCCGGTGTCCCCATTGATTCCAAAACTGACATAGAGGGGCGCGGTGTTGCTGGCGGTTACGGTCAAGGTGGTGGAAGCGGATTGGCTGGTGTCAGCCTGGCTGGTGGCCGTCACCACAACAGTGGGAGGGTTCGGGACGCTCGCGGGCGCCGTGTAACCTCCGGCGCTGGTAATGAGCCCTACGGTCGAACTGCCTCCTGCCACGCCATTTACAGACCAAGTGACGGCGGTGTTGGCGCTGCCGGTGACGTTGGCCGTAAACTGCACGGTCGATCCCGCCGTCGCCGACGAGTCGATCGGCGAAACGGTGACCGTGGGACTTACCGAGGGAGCCGTTATCGTTACGAGGGCCGAACCGAAGGGGTAGGTTTCCGCCGAACTGATGCACTTAACCGTCACCGTGGCGGGATTGGGGACGGAAGCCGGCGCCGTGTAGAATCCCGTAGAGTCAACAGTACCCACAACGGAATTACCGCCCAGGATATTATTTACAGCCCAAGTCGTCGTCGTGCTGATCGAGCTGACCACGGTGGCGGTAAACTGCACCGACGCTCCTGCTTGAACCGTCGCGGACATGGGCGATACGGTGATGACCGGCAAGGAGATGTCGTTGCCGGTGCGGGTGATCGTGCAACTGCTCAGAAAGATCCCGCTGGCCAGGATCACCAGAAGGATTGCCAGCGTGGCCGGGGAAGCGGTCTTCAACCTCATTGCACCACCTCCGGCAAAAGGTTCGTGGGCAAGAGGCTGGGTAGGTATGCGCGGCCGTGGTACGACCGCATGTGCCCGCCGCTCGAAAATACGAAATCGTTCTTCTGAATGATTAGCGGGCCGCCGTGGCGCCCCGTCTGAGCCTGCGCGTACTGCTGGAGATAAGTGAAGTAAGATCCCAATAATTGCTGCATGTTCGGCACGCGAGGCCCCTGCCAGGAAACCCCAAAGACTTTGCCCGCCGGCGAAACATATTCTCTCACAACCGCGCCGCTTGAATAGGTGATCTGGTGGAGGCGATAGCCCTCGTGGGCTTCATCGCGAATTTGACCTCGCAGGAACTGCCGGTCAGCGCTCACCGAAGCTTCCGGCTCGCCCAGCACTGCCCACGCCGGGGCAGCACCCAGAATCAGGATCAGCAAGACTCCCCACACCACCCTCATGCACCTCCATCCATGCCTTTCTTCCATTCGCCCTTGCCGCCTTTTCCGAGACTACCCTTCCCTTTGAAGGGTTTCCTGCATCGTGTTGAGCCACAATCAAAATACCACAGTCTGTTACAAGCCATCCAGTGCTGAGAAAACAGGGGAATCTGGGAGCGCGGGCATCCTGCCCGCAATTGCGGCCGGGAGCGCGGACATCCTGCCCGCAGTTGCGGAAGCGTGACGGCCTTGCCTGGCGGGCAGGATGCCCGCGCTCCCAGCCCACCGCGACCTGAAAAACGGGTTGCGCGAATTTGGATGCTTCACCCACAACTCGGGTTGTAGTGGGAAGGTTATGAGGAGCAGGAAAATCGGTAGGGGCGCAGGGCCGATCTTGAATTGCGATCGGCTCGCGCCCCTACACTGGGAGGAGACTAAAAAGCGTAGTATCCGTTGGTGGAAGTCGTACCCGATGTTGCTCCACCTTCGGTCGTACCCCCGATGCCGAAGAAAATCGTCTTGCCGAAGAAAACCGGCAGGCCGAGGTCCCAGACATCAGTCGCCGCGCTACAGGGAGAACCCGTAACGGGAATGCAACTAGGGCCCGCCAAGTCGTTATACGCGGCAAACGAAGGGTTAGCGTTAAACAAATTAAGGGCATTGGCGATGGAGAGATCGAGGGTTGTCGAGGTGCCGTTGGTACCCGCGACTTCGAGCGAGATACTCAGGGTCGAGCTCGGACAGTAGAGCCCAATGTCCGTCCCGCTCGAAATACAGTCGGTTGTGCCGAGCGTAGTTTCATCGGAAATGAAGAGGGTGTCCGAGCCAGCGTCGAGAAACGTCCCGCCACTGTTGGCAGAGGTCGAGGTGACACCATTGTAGGTAGATGATGCGAAGTAACCGTAATCGTCGAGCTCATAGACACTCGCGGTGCCGGGAATCGCATTGTTGGTCTCGGTGTTGACGCCAAAAGTCAGGGTACCTGTGGCCGTGGCTTGCCCGGCCGCTGGAATGGGCGGTAGCGTGAGCACCTCCCCATTAATGTCCGCGGAAGAAAATGCCGCCACGGGATTCCAGACCTGATCATTAACCGGAACACCTGCTTGTTCGGCGTCTCCGGCCGAGTCGACGAGCCAATAGAAGTCCCCACTGGAGGCTGTCGTGCACTGATTTACCCCTCCATAAACGCAATCCTGGGCTTCGACACCAATACCAATGAGGCCGTTGGCGCCGAAAGTCGCCACGGTGTCCTCATCAGGGGTGTTGGTTGACTGCACGCATTGGCTGGCATCCGTTACGGCAACAGGCACGGTGTCCGTGCTGATAATCTGGATGGGAATGCCCGTGCTTGCCGTTCCACCCGCCGAGGCCGGCACCTGTGAAGCCGTTTCCCCGCCGATCTGAACGGTCGCGGACTCAACCGGGCCCCAATTGAATGAGCCATCACCGTACATCGTGCATTCGTTTAGGTCATCCCCCTGGCCATCATTAATCGCCGGTAGGGTCACACCGGTAAGCGCTGAGGCCAATATGCGCACCCCGACTGATCCGGTGTCCACCAGGACGTTGGGGACTGACACGCAGGTCGAGGTGCCCGGCGTACAAACATTGAGCGTAACATAGATCCCGTTGTAGTACTGGCCAGATTGGCCGTTGGGCCCGAAGTTGACGTTGACGGCCACGGTGTTCGACGTGTTGGTCGCACCCGTCAAAGCCACCGTCTGGGTCCCGGCACTATCGGTGATGGTAAGCGTGCCGGATGCCCCAGTGGTCGAGGTAGGCGTGAAGGTCACGTTGATGGTGCAAGTCGCGCTGGCCGCGAGGCTGGCCGGACAGTTGTTGGTTTGGGCAAACGGTGCACTTGTCGAGACGCTGACACTGGTAATTGCACTGGTGCCGGCGTTCGTGAGAGTAACAGCCTGAGGCGCACTGGTCGTGCCCACCGCGACGCCCGAAAACGTGAGACTGGTGGGGGAGACAGAAGCGCCGGTGGCGGTTCCCGACAAGGTCACCGTCTGCGGACTGCCGCTGACGTTGTCAGTAATGGTCAGGGTGCCGTTGACCGTGCCGGGGGCCGTGGGAGTAAATGTCACGCTGATCGAGCAAGCGGCGCCGGCGGCAATGCCCGTGCCGCACGTATTGGTTTGGGAGAAACCACTGCTCGTTGTGATACTGGAGAAGGTCAGAGAGGCGGTTCCAGCGTCAGTGACCGTCATTGACTGAGCAGCGCTGGCAACTCCCACGCCGCTTGAGAAGGTGGTAAAGGTGGTGGGCGCCAGGGTAATCGCAGGGGTACCGGTGCTCGTGTTACTGCTAGAACTGCTACCACAACCTGCCAAAACCGCCAATCCCATCAGGACGGCGAAGAGACGGATCAAAGTGCCTGTGGAAAGAGTTCTTGCACTCATTGCACCACCTCCGGCGTAAGGTTTGCAGGAACCAGGCCGGGCACATACGAGCGTCCCCGGAAGGACCGCATGTGGCCGAAACTGGAGAACACAAAGTTATCGGTCTGAATCGTCACCGCGCGGCGCGGAACCACACGCGTTCGCTGCCCCTGCTGGAGGTCCGCCATGTGCGCCCCCAACAACTGCTGGAGGTTGGGCATGAAATGACTCTGCCATGAAATTCCAAATACAATTCCGGCCGGCGAAACAAACTCATTCACCACACTGCCGTCCTTCATGGTGATCTGGTGCAGGTTGTAACCCGTTTTGGCCACCATGACGTGCTGGCCACGAAGAACTTGCACATCGGAACTCACCGTGGATACATTTTCGCCCAGCACAGCCCAGGCTGGAACACTGCCCAACAACAGCATGAGCAGAACTGCAAAAGTCCTTTTCATCTCTTGCCTCCCTACCTTTCTTCTGCATTTGTATATCCTATGCTCTTGCTTGGACGGGTTTGTGGCATCAAAAGGTTTCCAAGAACATGTTAAATAATTGCAAAATACTATTTGACATAAGGCAAGCTCCCATGTTGATCTCAGAGCCCTGGTGTTTCTTGTGCCGGCCGCCCTAAAGGGATCCCTACAGTCCCGATTTCCCCTAACTCATACAGGAGGCAGGAGCCAGCCCCAATGCTCTTCACTTATCCCATAGGGGTTCGTTACCGATTTCCTTTGCCAAAAGGCAGAGGAGTAGAGTTATTGGCAGGCCTGACAGTTTAGTGCCAACGTGGCCTGACATGTTGCCACCGACAACTGAATACCCGCGAAGCGTCCTGGCACTCTGCTTGCTCACCATCCACCCTATGTGAACCGAATTGGCCCTAGGCTGCCTCCCTCGCCAGGCCGGGACGCATTGGAGAGGCTGCCGAAGGGGGAAATCGTCCCCCCCCGAGCGTCGGCGGGCGCAAGGAGCTACCTTCCCTGAGGCCAAGCTACGTTTGAGAGATGGGCGAGTTTTGTTTGTCACGCACCGATTGGGGGTTTTACTAGCTCCGCGATCGGGATCACACGGGAATGAGTATGGACGAAGATCCAAGAACTCCGTACTCAGAATCAAGAGCTGGGGTCAATCGTGGGCTCTGATTTCTATTTCCCGATTAGCCGACCTGGCCACGCAACGCCTTCTGTACAAGCTGCAGTTCTTCGAGAAGGCGGGCGCATTGATGAGGGGTCAATGGCGGGGATCCGACCGAAGGGAAGGTTTCCTCCAGTGCCGCGATCAAACGTTCCGCCCCCAGCAGGGTGGCGCTTTCCATGATCTGAAGGAAGTCCACCTGGAGGACATTGGCATTGTTTATTGACCAGATTTGCAGCGCCGCGATGGCCTGGTCAACTTGGGTAGCGAAATTCTTAGCAAGCTTCTTGTAAGTTTCCAAGCTCAGGGAGTACCGGTTGGTCACCGCTGATGTGCTCATCATGATGGCCCTCTCCTGCCCGAACACCTTCATTACCCTTTCGATCAAGAGGGCGGGCCTGACGGGCTTCAGAATATAGCCATCGGAGCCGAGCGCAACCGCGTGGGCGACCGTCTGCGGGTCATCTCGCACCGTCGTCATGATAACGGGGAGATGTCTCCAGGCCGGGTTCTCTCGCATAGCACAGAGCAGATCCAGCCCGCTGGACTCCGGCATCATGAGGTCGGTGATCACACCCTGAATGTCGGGGTGGGTACCTAATAGGGACAAGGCCTCAAAACCGTTCCGCGCCAGGATCACTGTATAACCATGACGGGTGAGAATCCCCGCCATGAGGGTAGCCGTTACCGCATTGTCTTCTGCCACGAGGATTGTCATAGTTGTGGATCTCCCCGGGAGATGGCTCCACGGTCCCTTTTAGGGGTATTACACGCTTGCTCCGGCTTCCGGGCCTAAGCCCTTCTCATGCCGCCTTGTTTTCGAGATTGCGCAGTTCATATTCCAACTGGTGGATAGCACCTTCCAGGCGCGCGACCGCTGCGCCGGCGCCCTCGATCTTCCCTTCCCTGGCCATGATCTCCAAGGTTCGCGCGGCATCGAACGCCTGAGGCGCAGCGATATCTCCAACCGAACCCTTAAGCGCGTGCGCGGCCCGCTCCAACATCGAGGCGTTACTTTGCTCAGCGGCTTGGCGAACGCCATCCAGAAGTTTGGGGCACTCGTGGAGAAACATCTCGATGATCTCCTTGCCCAATGATTCGTCACCTTCCAACCGCGTTAGCAAACTGGATTTATCAAATATCATTTGCATGGGTGCATCTTGCGATTCGACTTTGTCCGTTGGCGCTGCCACCCGTTGGATGATTTCAAACAAGGCGATGGCCCGAAGGGGTTTGGCGAGATAACCCTCCATGCCGGCGGCTTTACAGGCGTCCTCCTCGCTCGGCATGGGGTGAGCCGTCATGGCGATGATAGGAAGGCGTCCCCCGTTCTTGCGCTCGATTTCCCGGATTGCCCGGGTCGCATCCAACCCATTCATGCACGGCATCTCCAAATCCATCAGCACGAGGTCAAAACCCTGCGAATGCGCGTCCTGGACGGTGGCAAGAACCTCCATGCCGTCTGCGACCACGGAAACCTGGTGGCCGCGCTTTTCCAGCAGGTGGGTCACCAGCACCTGGCTTACCTCGTTGCTCTCCGCCAAGAGGATGCGCAGCGCGCGGCCGAGTTCCTGCGAGGATCCACAGATCTTGGCAGGGGCATTCCCTTCCACCGAGGTTTCCAGCGCCTTCACCATGGCCTTGACCAGATCTGATTCCCGTACCGGCTTGGTGCAATAGTCCACAATCCCCAACTCGCAGCAACGGGTGGCGTCGTGCCCGGCATCCGTGGGAGGAAGCATCATCAGAATGGGAGCCCAGAACCCGGGGATGCGGCGCACCCGTTCAGCCAAGGCAAGACCTTCGCCACACGGCATCTGCGCGTCAAAGAGCGCAAGACGGAATGGCGCGGCAGAACTCTGTGCCCCGCGGATCGTCGCCAAGGCTGCTTCCGCGCCATCCACAACCGTTGGAATCATGCCGCGATGGCGCAATATATCCCCCAGGATTTCACGGCTGGGGGCGTGGTCATCCACCACCAAAACCCGCACGCCACGCAGAAGGTCGCTTCCCCCCTTGTCCGCCGGCGAAGCCGTGCGGGCGGCCAAGCCCAAGCACACAGTAACGTGGAAGGTGCTTCCGCGACCCGGTTCGCTATCCACCCAGATGGAGCCGCCCATCATTCGCACCAATTCCGAGCAAATAGCCAGCCCCAACCCTGCACCCTCGAAGCGTCTGCTCAAAGAGCCATCCGCCTGTGTAAACGCCTCGAAGACCATATCGATCTTATCAGCAGGAATTCCCACCCCGGTGTCAGATACGGAGATGTGCAGCTCCGTGTCCGATTCCTTCTGCGATTCCACCCCGGCGCGAACCAACACTTCACCACGCTCGGTGAATTTGATGGCGTTTTCAACCAGATTCCCGATGATCTGCTTCAACCGCACCGGATCACCCACCAAGGGTGAGGGAATGGCAGGGCTTAAACCACAAGCCATCTCCAGGCCTTTGCGATACGCTTGGATCGCCAGCGGACGAAGGGCTTCTTCCATCACTTCGGCCAGGATGAAGGGGGTGGCCTCCAATTCGAATTTCCCCGCTTCGATTTTGGAAAAGTCCAAAATGTGGTTGATCAGCCCCAGCAGGGAATCTGCCGAGGACTCGACAAGCTCCAAGTAGCTGCGCTGCTCGGGGTTCAGCTCTGTGGCGAGGGCGAGTTCGGTCATGCCGATGACCGCATTCATCGGCGTTCGGAGCTCGTGGCTCATATTAGCAAGAAATTCACTCTTGGCGCGATTGGCCTCCTCGGCTGCCTCCATGGCTTTGCGCGTGGCAACCTCCACTTGTTTGCGTTCCGTAATATCCTGCACGAGTTCGGCGACGCGGACTACTTTCCCCGCCGAGTCGCGGATGGGGAACGCGCGGTCCCACATCCACCGCACCGTTCCGTTCGGACGGATGATGCGGTATTCCCACTCTCCCCGGCTGCGGTTGGAAAGTTCCAAGCTGGCCGCGATGGTCGGGCGGTCATCCGGGTGGATGCCTGCCAGGAACGAGCGGGGGTTCGCATACAAACTCTCGCAGCTCCGGCCCCAGACTTTCTCATACGCGGGGCTGACGTAGAAAACCTTGTTCACCTGTGGATCGAACAGTAAGAGGACCTCTTCCACGTTCTCCGCCAATTGCCGAAAGCGCTCTTCACTCTCCTGCAATCTTTCCTCGGCGAGTTTGCGCTCAGTTACGTCCTCCACAATCCCGTCGTAGAATAGAATCTGATTACCTTTTCCGCGGATAGCTCGAGCGCTCTCCCGCACATGGATTGCCGTCCCATCCCTCCTTTTCCAAACCGCCTCCAAGCCCTTCACCTCTCCTTCCCGCGCCATCCGTTCGTGGAAGAGTTGCCGGGGATAAGTGGGCTCGAACCCCTGCTCCTCCAGGCTGCGTTTCCTCAACTCTTCCAGCGTCTTGTACCCCAACATCTTCACCAGAGTAGGGTTTGCCACCAGGATCTCACCCGCGAGGTTGGTCCGGTAAATGCCGACCGTAGCATTCTCAAAGAGGCTCCGGAAGCGCTCCTCGCTTTCGTGGAGGGCGGTTTCAGCGTGTTTGCGGTCGGTGATATCGGCGATGATGCCGATGACCCCGACGATCTCCCCGTTGACCCCAAAGTGCGGGCCGAAAACGCTGTAGACCCAGCCTGACTTGCCGGTCGAGGGCACGTGGAAGGGTGTGTCGGGGGCGTGCACAACTTCTCCCGCCAGGGCGCGACGGATAATAAGGCCGACCTTTTGCTCCCGTATGTGTGGGAAGAGATCAAATCCCTGCTTGCCCAAAGCTTCCGAGGCCGGTACGCTCGTCAGTTCTTCCATGAAGCGATTCCAGACCTGGTAGCGGAATTCGCGGTCATAGACCACAACACCTTCCTGGGCGCTGGCGATAACCTCTCGATTAAACTGCTCGCTCTCGCGCAAAGCCATTTCCGCCCGCTTGCGCTCGGTGATGTCCGAGAGAAGGCCATCGGCGTAGTGCACACCGTCCCTTTCGTAGGATGCAACCGCCCGGTCGTGAACCCAGATCCACTCGCCACTCTTGCGCTGGACACGACACTCCAAGTCATACGCCTCGCCCCGGCTGAAAAGAGCTTCCAGGGAAGCTCGCGCCCTGCGGGCGTCCGGATTGTCACCCCCACGGAAGAGGCGAACGCCATCCTGCATGATCTCGGTGGCGCTGAACCCGCTAAGCTTCTCGATGTTGGGGCTGACATAGGTGAGGTGGCCCATGGAGTCGACCGTCCAAGCGACGTCGGGAATGTTAAGAACCAGGGAACGGTATTTCTCCTCGGCTAGAGCCAGAGTCTGCTCCGCTTGTTTTCGTTCGGTGATGTCGCGGGCGAAGCCACAAGCGAATTCCTTGCCGCCGAATTGCACGTAGGTGATGACAAGGTCAACGGGAAACTCGCTTCCGTCCTTGCGCCGGTGCACCGTGTCCATGGAGAAAAAGCCCTGGCTGCGAAGGCACTGCCAGAGGCGCTTCAGGATCTCGGGAGAAGCGTTCGGTATCACCTCTCCCATGGTCTTTCCAATTAATTCCTCGCGCCCATAACCCAAGGCTTTGCACCCGGCATCATTGACGTAAATGAGTCGATCGTCGGCGTCCGTCCAATAGGCACCATCGTTACAGACATCGATTGAATGCTTAAGTAGGGCAAGCTCTTCTTCCGCCCTTTTGCGGTCGGTGATATCGATGAAGCTTTCAAGAAGGTGTTGACGCCCGCCGATGACCACGGGTACCACGGTCTTGATAATAGCGCGCCGTTCGCCAGAAACGGTCAGGAGAACACGCTCGGAGTTGTCCACCGTCTGGCCCAAATCGGAAACCGGGCAACGATCCCGTTCTGCCGGACAGATGAATTTGTGGCATTCGGCGCCCACCACCTTACCGCGCGGCGCTCCAATCAACTTTAGGGCCACAGGGTTGACATCCACGATCTGGTGCGTCTCCGGATCGATGACGACAATCCCGGTCTGGACCGAATCGACGATAGCCTGGAGCCGGGACTGGTTCTCCTGTAACGCCTGTTTCGCGTGCTTGTGCTCAGTGATATCCGAAACAAGGCCGTGCAGGTATTGGACGCCGTCCTTTTCATAGGCGCCCATGGCGCGTGCCCGCGCCCAAATCCACCTCCCGTCTCTCCGTCGCGTCCGGTACTCCACCTCGCGAGGTTGATGGTCCCGGAAGGCAGCCTCCAAGGAATCCTTGATCGCTTGTACCTCGCCGGGATGGACCGTCTGGAAGAAAAGATCCATGCCGGCCTGATAGTGATCCTCGGCGGTATATCCATTGAACCTTTCGATATTGGGGCTAATAAAGACGAAACGGCCTCGGGAATCCGCCGTCCAGACCACGTCGGGAATATTCAGGACGATGGAGCGGTATTTCTCCTCGCTTTGACGGAGCGCCTCCTCGGCTTTCAGGTGGTCAGTAATGTCGCGGGCGATGGCGGAGCTCCCCACCACCTCCCCGCGACCGTTCTTGATGGGCGCTATGCTCAGTGAGACGGCAATGCGCCGCCCGCCCTTACTCATCCGGACCGTCTCGAAATTGGTGATTCTCTCCCCCCGCCCGACCTGCCCGACCAGGCAGGACACTTCATCGCAAAGATCAGGGGGAGCGAGAATGGACACATGCTTCCCCACGATCTCTTCGGGGCGATATCCGTATAGAATCTCCGCGGCTCGGTTCCAACTGACAATGGTGCCCTGGGGCGTAATGCCCTCAATAGCGTCATTGGAAGATTCCACGATGGCAGCCAACTGCGCGCGAGCTTCCTCGACCTGCTTGCGGGCGGAGATGTCCTGCCCAATGGCCACGAAATGAGTAATCTCACCGGACATTTGGCGAACCGGGGTTATGGTCAATTCCTCGTCATAAAAGGTCCCGTCCTTCCGCCGGTTGACAATCTCCCCTCGCCACACCCGTCCGGATAGGATGGTGTCCCACATGTTGCGATAGAACTCCGCGTCATGCTTGCCGGATTTGAGCAGGCGGGGATTCTTGCCGACAACATCCTCCAGGTTATAACCCGACAAGGCCATGAAGGCAGGATTGACCCACAGGATGTTTCCATCGCGGTCAGTAATCACTATTCCGATGGCAGCAACCCTCAGGGCGGCGGCCTGCAACAGGACTTGCTGCTCCACCTGCTTCCGCTGCGTCACATTGCGGGCGATGGCCTGAACTCCCACCACCTTCCCGTCCTCATAGAGAAGGCGTCCACGAACCTCTACGGCGATCCGGGCCCCGTACTTCGCGATAACTTCAAGTTCAATGTCTCCAGACGCCTCCCCTTCCTTTGTTTTGCCCATTGCCTGGCGCATCACATCGTGGTACTCACGAGGGATGATCTGCGCGATATTCATGCGTGAAAGCTCCCCGCGCGTGTATCCCAAAACCTTGACAAGCGTGTTGTTCACCGAGGTGAAGTTCCCCTCGAGGTCGCGCGTATAAACCATGTCAATGGCGTTTTCCAGCAGATTGCGGTAACGATCCTTGAGCGCCGCCTCGCGCCGCAGCCATTCCCGAATCTCCTCGGTCTTCGACCGCACCTGCCTTCGCAGGAGAATCACCCACGCGGCAGCGGCAAGCATCATGGCACCCATCAGTCCCAGCACGTTGCGCGTCCGCTGAAGGTTCCACCACGGAGCTTTATCCAACACCTCCACGTCGTGGGGGGAGCGAACTAACAGGCGAAATGCCGGAGGGGATCCCTTTTCCTCCGTCAACACCTCACAAACACCGGTAATCCGCAAGCGGCTGCCCCCCGGTAGGCGAGCGAGCGCCTCCCTAGCTCCTTCGCCGAGAACCTGAGCGCGAAAAGCGACGTGACCTGCCACCACCAACAGCGACGGGGGAGAATCGCCAATGGTGATCGCCCTGAACATCCGGCCCTCCAACCGGACCAGCGAACTGTCGAAGTTCCCCTGGAGGGCCTCCTCCAAGGAGATGTCGACCGGCACAGGCGGAGGGCCACTGGCGAGCTTGCGGAACTCCGCATCCTCAAGCTTCCTGGAACCCTCCCCCAGCGCCGGGAATCCCCACACTTCCACCTCGTCACCCGGCTGGACAGTAGTCGGCTGGGATGTTTCCACCTCGAGGCTTTCCGTCGCATCCTTGATGTACAGCGCGCTGAAGGGCCTCTGCAAGGTCACGATTCCGCGGACCTTCACCCGGTGGCCCGAGGTGGTCCGCTCATTCAGCCTGGCGAGGTCGCGGATTGATTCCACGGAGGGAGTTTCTGCCGTCAGGGTCCCTGGCTCGAGGACTCGTAAAGAATTTAAGTCTTGGACGTAGACGACTATTCCAATTAGCTGTTGTTTTGCATTGAAGATTCCCCCGCAAACACCTTGAATCTGGATTTTAGAGTCCAGCAGTTTGGCCGGCGCGCTTGCGGGATAGTTCTGCACGACGACCCGGATGCGTCCCAGCCCCACGGAGAGGGAAAGGTCGAGTTCCTTCGAGGGCTCTTGAATTTGTGTAGAGTGTACGATGCCCGCAATTTCAACCCACTGGCTGTCTTGCTGCCCCAAAGCTACTTCCTCATAGCGGGGGCGGAGCGGAGCGGGCAGCGGCGCCCGGCCAAGGATCTGAATCTCGGGCTTTTCGATCTGGTTCGAAAACCACCCGTGGCCGGTGACTCCCTTAACTTCCACCAGATCACCGGCGGCGAGGCCAAGATTCCTTGGCGGCGCCTCAATATAAATACCGCCCGTTGAATCCTGGACAAAAAGCACCAATACATCTTCGCGTGATGCAGATCCGCCATAAAAGGTAATCACGCCTCGGATTCGGACCGGATGCGCCCGCTCGGCCTCTTTCTCTGAGAGGTTATGAATGTCAATGACCCGGGTTAGGACCGCGAGGGAAGGTGGGATGGCCGGGGGGTGGCTTTGCTGCGCCCGCGCCCCTCCCCATCCCACGGACAGAAGTAGGCAGGAGAGAACGATAAGGAATCTTGGTGTTGACCGAGCGTTCATCGCAGCAGTTGAGCTTTCCTGCCCCTCCGATTCAAGCCCGCCGGAGATTTCTGAGTCGAACCGTCCCGGCGGAAAGGTGGGCCCCAACGCCTCTCCCGGCAGAGCGCCGGCTTCTTCGCAGGAGCTTCAGTCCGCGGGAACCTGGGGTGACTCGGGGGAAGGCCCCGAACAGGCTCATGAAGCCTTCATCTATTTTTTCGGCAGATTGCGCGATAACTTGATGGGAATTTTTTGATAATTCCGGCCCCCGGGGGGGGGGGAGGAGAGCAGTCGGCAGCAGGCAGTGGGCACCGAGCGCGTTTGGCGAGTGCTAGTATGATCGGACGACCGTGGGGCGCGCAGCCTTTGTAGAGGCCGGCTTCAGCCGGGCAACTTTTCGTCCCCCCCTACCCCTAAGCGCTTGGCGCCCGATGCCTTCCCCCGAATTCCGAATCCCGAATTTTGCCCCCTGACACGTGACGCCACGCGTCTAGCGCACGGGTTGAATCGTTATCCCCGGCGTTACAGGTTCCACGGCGGACGGCACGGGCTTCAAAAGGTAGTTGTGAATGGACCCGCCCACACCCACTCCGATGTGCACTATGGATACCCAGCGCTCCAGGGTATGGTGGCCGGTGCGATGAAAGGCATAGGAAACCCCGATAGAAGCCGCCGTGCCGGCGAGCTCGATTCCCACAAAAAGCGGCCGGTTATCGACAATGGAATTGGAAAGCAGCCATTCATAATCTCCCTGATCGCGCAGGTGCCGGGTGGAAGCGTAGTCCAGCATGCGCGCGGCGCCCACGCCGGAAAAGAGGTAAATGTTCTCCTTGTCCCAGAACTTGTGGGGCGGCAACTGGGTCTTCGAACTGGCAGCCGGCTTGGCTGTGGCAGGTGTGGCCGTCGGCATCGTGGGATTATCCTGAGCCAAAAGTCCCCCGGAGCAGGCCAGCACGAAAGCCATCGATAGGATGCTTTGGGTTCTAAGCATGAGCGGCATTCTAAAGGGTAAAGGTTGAAGGATAAAGGGTAAAAATGCTAAGCCCTATGTGCACAATCCCCCGTAATAAAAACAAGACGCTGCGGCTTTGCAAGGCAACGCGTTTTAGCTTTCCGGCAGCGGCGGGCAGCCGTGGAATTCCGCGAGGTAGGTATTCCCAATATACTCCAGGTATTCGATGCCGATTTTGCTGGTGAAAAATCCGTCCGTGGTGAGGTCGCGCAGGAGGGAGAAAAACGTGATGCCCGGCCCGAGGGTCGAATCCTTTTGCGCACTCTCGCGGTAAGCGATCTGGTCAAGAATCTCTTTCTGCTGAGCCACCGTGCATTCGAGATATGCCTTTCCGTAACGGTCGTTACAAGTGGAGTCGAGCCAGGCAATGCCGCCGCCGAGGGTCAATTGGTATTCTTTGTTCTCACTGGTGAGAAGGTCGATGAACTCTGGCGCGCCCGCTTCCAGAGCGCCTCCGGCCTTTTCGTCAGGGGGAATAATCATCTGGCAAAGTGACCGCAGCGTCTGGTAGGAGTGAGCGGGGAAAAACTTAGGAGTGTAAGCACTGCCGGCGGCTTGGCCGCGCTCGTCCCTCACCATGCGGTGCACGTGCTCCGCCGCTTGCAGTGGGATCATTCGCAGCACCGACCCCGCGGAAACTCCCACCGCAAGGTTTTTCAAGACATCACGCCGGGATATGTTAGTAAGCATCGTTAGATACTCCCCTTCCTCGCCTCCTCCAGCAAGTATTCTGACGCTCGCCAGGACAGTGCCAGAATCGAGAGCGTGGGATTCTTGTCTGGATTGGTCACGAAGCATGCGCCGTCGGTTACGAACAGGTTTTTCACCTCGTGAGCCTGGCAGTATGAGTTCAGGGCCGAGGTCTTGGGATCGTTCCCCATGCGCACGGTTCCGGTTTCGTGGATGATCGTGCCGCCGGGGGGAAGGCCGTAGGGGAATTCCCCCGTGGATTCCGTTTTCGTCAGATAGGTTCCGCCCACTGCCTCCACGATGGCGCGAAAGGTCTCTTGCATATCGTGCGCCATTTTGATTTCGTTTTCCCCCCACTGGAAGTGAAAGCGCAGCACGGGAATTCCCCATTCATCCACGACATTCGGATCAATGTCGCAGTAAGAGTTCTTGTTGGGAATCATCTCGCCACGGCCTGAAAGGCCGAGGTACGCGCCGTATGTCTCCTTGCATCGCCGCTTCAAATCCAGTCCGTAACCTTGGTATTGCTGGCAAACTCCATGGAACTCCCCGGCTTCGGGCATGTCGCGTCCGCCGCTGAATTCAACATGGTAACCGCGCAGAAACTCGTTCTTACGATCGAATTTCCACCAAGGGATGTAAAGGTGCATTCCGCCCGTGCCATCGTGATTGTGCGGTGGCATCTTTTGCAGCGCCGGAACGTACCCATAGCCGTCGCTGCCCACAGAGTCCATCAGGTTGCGCCCCACCACGCCGGAGGAATTGGCGAGACCCTGGGGGAATCGCGAGGAACGGGAATTTAGCAACAAGCGCGCGGATTCGCACGAGCTGCCCGCCACCACCACGGCTTTGGCGCGCACTTGCTGCTCGCGCCGCTTGGCCTTGTCAATGTATGAAACGCCCTGCGCCTTGCCCTCATCATTCACCAGGATTTCCCGCGCCATGGCGTTGGTCACCAGCGTCAGGCGCCCCGTCGCCATTGCTGGAGGAATCAAAACCTGGCTGGAGCTGAAATTTGATGCCGTCTTGCACCCGCGTCCGCACTGGGCGCAGTAGTGGCACGGCGCGCGGCCATTCACCGACTGGGTCAGGATGGCCAGGCGCGAAGGCACGCAGAGAATGCCCAGCTTGTCGCACCCTCGCTTGACCAGCAGGTCCGAGCAGCGAGGCTTGGGCGGCGGTAGGAAAATCCCGTCGGGGGCGCTGGAGATGTTCTCCCGGGAACCGAAAACGCCGATGTAGCGCTCGACTTTGTCGTAATAGGGCGCGAGTTCCTGGTAAGTAAGAGGCCAATCATCGCCGCTGCCGTCATGGGAGTGCGAGCGGAAATCCACCTCCGCAAAGCGCAGAGCGATGCGGCCCCAATGGTTCGTGCGCCCGCCCACAATGCGTGAGCGGAACCACATGAACTGGGAACCTGGCGCTTTCGTGTACGGCTCACCGCCGATGCTCCAGAAACCGTTGGGGGCCGGGAACTCAGATCCCGCGAAATCATCGAAGCCCGCGCCGCCAATCCCCGCTCCGCGATGAGCTAATTCGTAGGGCCAGACGTGCTCCTTATAGTCCGCCTCGGGATGCAACATGGGGCCCGCTTCCAGCATCACCACGTTCAGCCCACCTTCCGTCAACACCTTGGCAGCAGCCCCGCCCGCAGCCCCAGAGCCGATCACGCACACGTCATAAACTTTTCCCGTGCGGATGATTTCCGGCATGAATGTAAGCCCCCCTGGCAGAATCTCCTTCAAAACGCGCCATTCAGTGCATCAATCCAACCCAGAAATAGCATACGACAAATTGGCGCGCTCGTGTTATTCGGAATGCTGTTGTGTGCCATTGATTGCTGACTTACCTTGTCAACCGGGGTACAATGCCGGGTCTGATGGGGGGCGCGAGCGGCCCGACCGCAACCCTCCTGTCGCTGTAGACGGAGGTGCAGATTCAATGAGAAGCGCACTCGTGTTGGCACTGTTCAGTATCGCAAGCTTGGCCCTCGCTGGGCAGACCCCGCCAGACCGGCCAAAGATCACCGGCATCGATCATGTGGCGTTTTACACGACGTCGCCGGAGGGAGTCGCCCATCTTTATAAAGATGTGCTGGGCCTGGCTCCAGCTAATCCCATTGAGCCGGGAGAGACAATTCAATACACCGTGGGAAAGCAGTGGGTGGGGTACAGTACCGCTCCTGACCCGCAAGCATTGGACAGGATGGACCACGCGGCGTTTGCGACGGACGACATCGCCGCGCTCCAACGGTATCTAGCGAAAAAAGGAGTGACGGTGCCCGAGGCCATTCAGAGTTGGCCGGATGGAAGCCGCAGCTTTCGAGTGAAGGATCCCGAGGGCCACCCCATCGAGTTTGTCGAGCGCGCGAAAGTTATGCCCCCAGCGAAACCCGATGCCCAAGCTGTTTCCCGGCGCCTGATTCACGCCGGATTCATTGTTCGCGATCGGGCGGCCGAAGACGCATTCTATAAGGACATCCTGGGATTCCATGTCTACTGGTTTGGTGGGATGCAACCCGGCCGCACCGATTGGTGCGCGATGCAAGTGCCCGACGGCACCGATTGGCTGGAATACATGCTCAATGTCGCCGCCCACCCCAACCCGCATGAGATTGGAGTGATGAACCACATCTCCCTAGGTGTCGTGAACATGAAAGAAGCACAGGCCAAACTCGAATCCCACGGGTGGCAGCCAACCAATTTTGAACACGCACAGATGGGAAAGGACGGCAAGTGGCAGCTTAACCTCTACGATCCGGACCTCACGCGCGTGGAGTTAATGGAATTCCGGCCCGTGCAAAAACCGTGCTGCTCCGACTTTCAGGGACCCTACCCCGGGGAAGACCGCTAGCGCCAGGGCAGGTGTAACGTAGACCTGTTTTGAAGTTCTGGAATTTGTCCCCAATTGACAACAAAAAGCCGCGGACCTACCGTACAGGTCCGCGCTACGCTTACTCACAAATACTTCAGCAATTCATCCAAGGTTTTCTGGATGCCGGCATAGGGATCGCCGGGGCCCTCGAATTCAATCGAGTAGACTCCCCGGAAGTTCGCCTGCCTGGCAATCTCCATGGCGTGAGGGAAGTCGTACGCCGTCTCCGCTCCGTTCGCGTCGAACTCCAGGCCTTTGGCGTGGCACAAGGTCTGCGTGTAACCGAAAAGCAGCTTCAATCCCCTCTCGCGTGTGGGTTCATCGGGAAAGTTGCCGAAGTCCGGCAGCGCGGCGACGCGCGCTTCGCCGACAAGCCTGAGCAGCTTCACCAATTCTTCCGGACGCTCGCTGCCGAAGTCGCTCATATTTTCCACATTCACGTGGACGCCCTTGGTCAGCGCGTAAATAGCAACCGCTCTGTAGGATTCGGCGGCGGGCGCCAAGTTCTCAGGGTCCACCTTGCCGGGACTGACCCGCACCGACTTGACCCCCAGCGTGTGGGCGATGTCCACCCAAGGCTTGACGGCGTCGACTGCCGCCTTGCGCTCGTCGTGGTCCGGATCGGAAAACGTCCCCTCGCGCCCGCACTCTGGGATATCCACGATTAAGTTCACGATGGTCGAACGCGTGTGCGTAAGCGTGTACTTGAGCTCCCGCAAATAGGCCTGCTCGGTGGAGGGAAAGTGCGAGGCACAGACTTCCAAGTGATGCACGTTGTACCTATCGACAATCATTTCGGGGAAATCAAGCAACACCAGCATCGGGCCCGGCAGGTTGAAATTGCTCGCGCGCGTCGCGCGGAAATAGTTGCGGAGGCTCCAGGTGGAAATGGCAATTCGATCCTGCTTGGGAGGAGGGCTGGGCGCCCGGTGCTTCTTTGGGGTGTAGGCAAACGCGTTTCCGCCGCCTCCGAGTCCCGCGGACGCGCCGACCGCCGTGACTCGCGCCAGGAAATCACGTCGCAACATCACACCTCCTGCTCTCCCCGCACCACGCGGAAGCCGTAGTCTGCATACTGAAAGGCCGGGGGAATGCTGGATCGGGCGGCCACGCGGCTCACCTTCACGTGGTGCCGCCAGGAGCCTCCCCGCGAGGCGCGGCGCTCCCCCGCCGCGGGTCCCGGGGGATTGTGCTCCGGCGATTGCGCGTAGTAATCCGCGTGGTACCAATCCGCGCACCACTCATGCACATTTTCACAGAGGTCGTAAATACCGTAGGGATTCGCCACGCCCCGGCCCACGGGCAGCGGTCCCAGCACTTCCCCGCCCCAGCGCTCTTGATAATCGGCGCGCGCTTGCGGCGAGTCGTCGCCCCAGGGATAAAGCGCGCCCTCGGCGCCCCCGCGCGCGGCACGTTCCCATTCCGCCTCGGTGGGAAGGCGATAAGGGCGCCCAGCGACGCTCGCGAGCCATTGGCAGTATTTCTGCGCTTCGAACCAACTCACGGAAACCACAGGGTTGTCGGGATCGTCAAAGCCGGCCTCCCCCCAGTTGGGTGGCGCCGGATGCCCGGTGGCTCGCATGAAAACAGCGAAGTCCCGGTTGCGGACCTGGTAAATCGCCATAGCAAAAGCATCCACCCAAACTCGATGTGTTGGGCGTTCTTCATCGCGGCCCTGCTCACAACCCATCAGGAAATGCCCGGCAGGAACCACCGCGCAGGCGGGTTCAATGAATCTCTCTGGAGCTTGGTTGCGTTGGGCGGCACTCTGCTGGTCGGGCAAAGGAACCACGGGGCGGATGCTTCCCTTCTCTGCGGAAACCACTTCCCCCACTGGCGTACGGTGCGCAGCTTTAGAGTGCGGCAGCTTGCTGCCGCTTTTCTACCCGCGAGCTTGCTCGCGGGGATTTCGACTGCGCACACGATTCGCCGCCAGCAAGCTGGCTGGGGAAAAAGCGGCAGCAAGCTGCCGCACTCCAAAGCTTCGCGCCGAGGCCGACCTATTGCGCCTCGTAGGAAGCGATGAATTTCTTCATTCCGTCGTCGTTGAGCTTCAATTTGCCCGATCGGATTAGCTGCTCTTTAAGGTTCTGGCGATAAATCTCGAATTGCAGGTCGCGTTTCTGGTCCAGCAACTCCTCGGTGATCTGGTCGCGCTGAGCGGCAAAATCAGCTTCATTGGGGGGCGTGTGCGAGACCACTTTGAACAACACCTGGTTGGTGCCCGCGGTAATCACGCCGCTCACTTGCCCGGGGTTCAGGGTGAAGGCAGCGCTCAATTGAGTGCCACTGCCTACGCCTTCCACGTACTCGGACTGACTAAAGTCATTGCTCTCTTTGGAAGTGAGACCCAGGGATTTCGCCGCCTTGTCAAAGTCCCCGGTCTTCGCCAGATCTGCGAGTTTCCTGGCCTTGTCCTGAGCCAATTCAACGGACTGGGCGTGGCGATAGTCTTCTTCCACTTGCGCCCGCACTTCATCGAGCGCGGGAACGTGCTCGGGAACGATTTGAACCACCTGGATAATCGCTTCTCCCTTGGGAACGGAGATGGGCGTGCCCACCTCATTCAGGCGAAGCTGGAACGCCAGGTTCTCGAAGGCGTCGGTCTTCCCCAGGTCGGGGACCGGCTGATTGTATTTGAACAGGGGTGACTGCTTGGACTCCAGTCCGACCTTGCGAGCGAGATCGTCGAACTGCTGGGGGTTCGCTTTGAGCTGTAATTCAAGGCTGCCGGCTATTCTCGCCTGTGCGTCGGCAACCCGCTGCTTTCCCAAATCATCGAGAATGGAGTTCTTGACCTCCTCAAAGGACTGCAAATGCGCAACCTGTTTGTCTTCAATCTTGAGGATATGGAAGCCGTACGTGGTCTTCACCAGACCGCTCACATCGCCCGGCTTTAGAGAAAAAGCCATGGAGTCGAACTCCGGCACGGTCTGCCCGTGGACAAGCCACCCGAGTTCGCCGCCCGCCTGGGCGGTGCTGTCCTCTGAGTATTTCTTGGCGAGGTCGCCAAAGTTGCCGCCCGACCGGATCTGGTTCAGCACATCAGCCGCGGTCTTCTCAATGGTCGCCACTTCGGCGGGAGTCTTGCCCGTCGTCTTAAAAAGGATGTGGGCAACCTTTACGCGGTCCGGCACGCGGTAATCGGAAAGGTGCTGGGAATAGTACTCGCGTAAATCCGCCTCATCCACCTTCACCTGCGCTCGCACCTGGTCAGGATCGATCACCACGTAGCGCACCTGGCGTTGCTCGGGAAGCTTGTAGTGGGTAGGGTCCTTCTTGAAGAATGCTTCCAAGGCTTCCGGCGTCACCTGAACGTCTTTGAGCAATTGGCTGGGATCAAAGAGCACATAGTCGATCTTGGCCTTGGTGTTGCGTTGGCGGAACTGCGTCAGGACTTCCGCGGGCGTAACCTGCACGCCGTCGGTGACGATGTTGCGAATTTTCTCCTCGAGTAGACTATCGCGCAGCATGCTCTCAAACTGCGTCAGGGACTTCCCGGTGTTTTGCGCCACCAGGTCCGCGGCGCGGTCCGGACCCACGAAATTTCCGTCCGGGTACAACCAAGGGATGGTGCGGAAGGTCCTGAGCAACTCCGGGTCGGACACCTCCACACCCATTTTCGCCGCCTGCTGCACCAGAACCTGTTCGATCACCATCTGGTCAAGAACGCTGGGGGCGACCATCGGGATCATCCGATTGTCAAAGCCCATGGGTGAGTTCTTGAACCGGTCGCGGATGGCTTGGTCCAGATTCGCGGTGGTGATAGTGTTCCCGCCGATCGAAGCCAGCACATTGCCTTGAGGGGTGCTCGTGTCGCCGCTCGGGAGGGGCGCCATCACGACCACCATGCTGAGGGAAACGATGCCCAGAAAGAAAATGAGCAGGTATTTCTTGATAAGATCTCTCTTCTTCATGAATGAAAACATGATTGCTCCTGCAATTTAGCCAGAACCTTATTCATTATAGAAGAGATGCGGCAATTGCGGCAAGACAAGGATTAGCTGGCTGGGAGTGCGCGACACAAAAGTGAAAAAACGGATGTAGCGCGGGCGTCCCGCCCGCTGTCGTGGGAGCGTCCCGCTCCCGCCAAGAATGCGCGGGCAGGATGCCCACGCCCCAGCGGGCGGGACGCCCGCGCTACGTCAAGGGGGTTTCCGCTTCTGCTTTTATGTCGCGCAACCCTCTTCAAGGCCTGCGTGTTCAAGGCCTGCGTTGACATCCACACGGAGCGTGTGTATCCTAACCAAAGCGAGGATGATTAACCACAAGACACTATGAGCAAACGCATCAACGTCATTCTGCCCGATGAGACTTTAGCGGTTCTCGACCGGGTGACAAAGCGAGGGGACCGCAGCCGCTTTGTTTCCAGGGCAGTCCTCCACTTTGTCAAAAGCCGCGCGAAACAGAACTTGCGGGGACGGCTCAAAGCTGGCTATCAGGCCAATGCCCAGGAGAACTTGCAGATTGCCTTGGAGTGGTTTCCCCTAGAGGAAGAGGTATGGCGAAGATCTCGCCCCCGCACCAAAAACCGAGAATAGTCCATATCAACCGGGGGGGAGTCTATCTGGTGTCTTTTGACCCTACGGTTGGCCACGAGATCAAGAAGACCCGGCCTGCCTTGGTGATCCAAAACGACGTTGGCAATAGATATAGTTCTCTCACCATTGTGGCGGCCATAACATCCAAGGTTTCCCCAGTCCCTTATCCCGTGGAAGTCGTGGTCGAACCCACAAACACCAACGGCTTGAGTGTCCGCTCCGCAATCCGGCTGGACCAGATCCGAACTGTCGATCGGCAACGACTCATCAAACGCTTAGGCCAAATTGACCGCAGTACCCTGGCCAGGGTGGACCAGGCCACTAAAATTAGTCTGGGTCTAGTGGAGCTCTGAGGACCGGCAGGCCACACTCTATGAAAGGGCGCCCTTCGAGGGTAAGGTCATCTGAAGCGTTAGGTAACAATGAAACGACGTTCATTTGACCGATGTCTTTTTCGACTGAACGAAGAGAAGCGCTGCCGTTACCAAGAGGACAAGCGAGAGGGTCACCAGCCAAATTGGGTAATGTTGGAGCATGTAGGAGTCCTGTACCCTAAGGAGATATCGCACATCCGCAGGAGCGTCAATCACGCAGGCACCCACACCTTCAAACGGCAGGCCGTAGACCGCCAAGGTTATGTGTCCAGCGTAAGCTCCAAGCGACGGGAGGGGCAGATCCAACTTCTTATTGCCACGGTCGGGCCAGTAAACCCGTGAGGGGCATGGCGTCCCCGGCTGCAGCGTGAGCGTGGCCAATTCAGCTTTGTAATCCTCCAGAAACTTCCCTTGGAGTGGGGAATCAACCACCTCAACGCCAATGAACTTTTTCAGCCCCCCGAGCTCTAGCATAGGCTTAACCTCGCTGGCGGTGCGGTTGATAACGTCCAGGGTCACAGATCCAAAGTTCGGATCTTGGTATTCGTCGAGGACGTCAGTATCGAGTGCAGTTAGCTGACTCAGGAGAACAGGCGAGATTTTGTCTTTGTCCGGCGTACTCGGAATCCTCAATATCGCGGTCAAAGGACGCAGGAGAAGAGGGGGGATCCTGTTTCTGTCCTTATCCATCCTCAATTGTACCTGGGGGTGGTTAACTGCGCTGAAGAAGCCCACAAGGGTACCACCAATTGCTGTCAGACCCGCAAGAATTGCAATAATCTTTCCGATACGATCAAGGGAGGTTTCCACGGGGAGCGTCATCCTTCCGAGAGGGCGAAAGCGGATTTTCCTTATTGACCCCCAGATGGCGATTATTGTATCTCAGTTTGTCTTGCACAAGCTGAAAATGGGGGGCTCACGTGGCGCGGGCCAGACAGGGTAGTTCCTGGCAACCATCTTCACTTCCCGCCGCGCAATATTCCGTCGATCATTTGAAAGTAAGCCTCTTCGGAGGGCAGCCCGATTATCATTCTCCCATTGACGAACAAAGTGGGGGTTCGATCCACCTCGATGGCTTTGGCTTCTTTCATATCGCGTTGAATCCGGGGTAACGTGGATTTGGCGTCAAGGCAGCCGGCCAGCTTCACGCGGTCCAATCCCGCCTGCTCTCCATAGCTCAGCAATGATTCCCGGAGGTTGGTAAGGTTGATGAGTTGCTGGTTGCGAAAGATGGCGGTTCGCAAAGGCACATAGGACGCAGGATTAATCTCATAAGCGCACTGGTTAGCGATCGCCGCGGTGAACGACCAGTCATGCACCGGCAGGGGGAATTCCTTGTATACGACCCGCAGCTTGTTGCCGTAGCGTGGCAGCAGCGTGGTCTCGATGAAGTCCTGCATGCGCGCGCAGGTCGGGCATTGGAGGTCTGCGAACTCCACAATGGTCACAGGGGCGTCGGCCGGTCCCTGGCTGGGTTCATCCTGGAGCGAAATGGTGTGCAGCGCTTGCGCCCGGGGATCGACGGTCATATTGAACATCTCGCTCAAAATCAGGTGTTTACCATCCCGGGTGAGCAGCACGGGGCGGTTCTGCTTGGTCTTGCCGTCATCGATAGAAAGGTTCCCCACGTCAAAGTCCGGGGCGGGCGAGTGCTTGAACCCACCCACCGAAAGCTTAATATTGGCAGGGGTCTTGAAGGCTTCCCGAATGCTCTGCTCCATCTCCGCCGCAGAATTCTGGTGGAGATCAATAATGCTGCCCGGAACAATGATCAGGTAGCGCAAGTCTTTGGAAGCCAACATCACTTGCGTGTGCTGGTTCTTGCCGTCGCCCACCGTTACCATGACCTCATTGAAACCCGGCGCCGCGGTCGATGTGTGCGGTTCGCCCAAGGCGAGCTTGTCCGTGTCGGGCACGCCAAAGCGTTCCCGGATGTACGTCAGGATTTTATTGCGGGCGGCGTCAGTAAGCGTTGCGTCTTGCGCGGCCGGCTCCGCCCGAATCACCAGCCATGGAACTGCTCCGCACAACACCACGATCAGCATTGCCGCTAGCAACCAAACCTTATTGTGTTTTCCGTTCAAGTGGCCTCTACCCCTCCCTGAGAAATGGCTTCGCACTGACCCATTAAACAATTCTAGTGAATTCACCACAGACAAAGCAAACCCGAATTTTACGGGAGTGAGAACGGGGTTGGCAGAACGATGAAGTATGAAGGATGAAGCACTAGGCAGGAGGGAGGAAGGGGGGGACCCGAAAGCCCGCATAGCGGGCGGCATCATTTGGCCCACGGCGAGCCAGCCGTGGGGGAAAAACGACGTAGAAACATTTCTCAAGCCCCGTAGGGGCGGCATCCTGTAGCCCACGGCGCCAGCCGTGGGTTCACCCAGCGCAGAGGAGATCGTGAGCCCCGTAGGGGCGGCATCCGAGCGATGGGCCGAGCGGGATCCTGATGTCGCCACAATGTGGCTCACGGGGTACTTTTCGCCGCGTATTCCCACGGCTGGCGCCGTGGGCCACAGGATGTCGCCCGCTACGCGGGCTTCCGGGCGCCCCCGCTTCCTACCTTCCGAATGCCTTCAGCTTTCATACTGCATACTTCTGCCTATGCCTGCGGCTTGGCCTCGATCTGGCGGATCTTAAAGTACAGTCCGGCGATGGCCACGAGGATGGTAATCAGGGCAACGCCCAAGCCTTTGCGGCGGAAGTTCAACTCCTGGAGGGCGGCGACGCCTGCCTGGTTGGCTTTCCTGGCGATTCCCATCCCGGGATCGGTCACCTTCTGCACTTCCGCATCGCGGAAGGTATGCACGTTGACGCGCCCTTTGATCAGCGCTTCGTGCGCGCTCGCGAGGTCGAGTTTGGCGGTGGACACTTCCATGCCCGCGCGCTCAGCCGTATCCAAGACCGATTCCGCCTGCGCGATGGCGAGGTCGAGCCGCCCCAAATCCTGGGCGATGCCCTGCGCACTCTTGAAGCCGGCATCACCGGAAGCGTGGCAGGTGGAGCAGACCGAATTTGGTCCAGAACCGACCCAACTATCCGAGGGTTTCACGATCTCATGGTTCGAATGGCACTGGACGCAGCCCGGCAGCCCCATTTTGGCGAAGGCATCCTGGTGCGGGCTCTTCTCAAAAAGTTGGGCAAAGAAAACGTGGCACGTTCCACAGACACTCGCGACGGAGTTCACCCCCGGGGGGGTGGCGCCGTGGTTGCCGTGGCAGGTGGTGCAGGTGGGTGCGGAGGTGTCACCCTGCGCCAGCATCTCGGCGTGCACGCTCTTCTGATAATGCGCTACCTGGTCGGTGGGAATTTTGTACTCCTTCATATAGGCCGCGTCCGCGTGGCATCGCCCGCAAGTGGTGGCCACGTTCGAGGGGTAAACCGGCGCGCGCGAGTCCGAGACGGCGAGAATATTGTGGACCCCGTGACAATCAATGCAAACGGCAACCTTGGAATCGCCTTGCTTCAGTCGCTTGCCATGCACGCTGGTGAGGTATTCGCTCAACTGGTCAACGCGCAGCTTGGTGTTGAAGGGATGCATGTAGGTGGCGTTCGAGTGACAATGGGCGCAGAAATCCGGAATGGCGGCCTTTTTCGGGACCCCGCGAAAACCCTTGGCGGGACTCATGGCGTCCAGGGATTCATCATTCGGATTCCCGCCGTGGCAGTCCGCGCAGGTCAATCCGGCCTGATGATGAACGTCGCCTTCGTACAGCTCGGCCGGCTTCGATAGCCGCTCGTCCTCCAACAAGGAATGACAGTTCACGCAGGAGTTCTTGGCGGAATCCGCCCCGGCCGAGTTCAGAACGTACATCAATATAAAAAGTGTCGCAACGGCAGTTTTCATGGCAGATTCCTGTCCTGAGCCCCGGTAGGGGCGGCATCTTGTAGCCCACGGCGAGCCAGCCGTGGGATCGCAGGCGCCATACGAATTTCGTTAGCCCCGTAGGGGCGGCATCTTGTAGCCCGTCGGCTGACGGGCTTACGGCCTCTTACTTTTGCCTTTTGCAGTTTGCCTTTTAACTTGTTCTTCCTGCCCCACCGCGCCTCGCGCGGTACTCCGGGCTCCGTCGTCTTGGGGAGAATCATCTGAGATTTCAAATTTGAGATTTGAAATCGCTACATCGAGTCATCTGAGATTTCAAATTTCAGATTTGAAATCCTCGCACCGAGTCATCTGAGATTTCAAATTTCAGATTTGAGATCCCCGCGTCACCTCAGTGCCAACCAGGAGAACAGCATCATGTACCCAATGACGAAGACCCCCGCGCCCGTAAAGAAACGCGTCGTTCGTCCGAACCCGATGCGCCGGTCGAGAAAGGGGACGGCGACCCAAACCAGCGCCGCCGCCGAAAATCCGAATATTCCCAACAATTCGCCATCGATAAAGAGCACTTTTGACGGAAGGTATTTCAAGGTTTGGAACATAAACAGGAAATACCATTCCGGACGGATTCCTGCCGGGGCGGCGGCGAAAGCGTCAGCCTTGGTTCCCAATTCCCAGGGAAAAATCGCGGCCAGCGCTCCCAGCACGCCGAGCGCGGCGTACCAGCCGATCATGTCGCGCAAAAGGAAATTGGGAAAGAAGGGCATGATGCGTCGGGGCTCGCGCCCCGCTTCGATGGCCCGCTCGACCCCTGGAGGCGTGCTCATTCCCAGTTGCTGGACCAACAGCAAGTGCATGGCCAGCAGGCACGTGGCCAACCCGGGCAGAACGGCCACGTGGAACCCAAAGAATCGGGTCAGGGTGGCGCCCGTTACTTCCTCACCCCCACGTAGAAAAATCAGGAACCACTTCCCGATGATGGGCACCGAGCCGGCCATTTCCGTTCCCACTTTGGTGGCAAAAAAAGCCAGGGTGTTCCAGGGAAGCAAATAACCGCTGAAGCCAAACCCCATGACGATGAAGAGCAGCAGCATTCCAGTCACCCAGGTGAGTTCGCGGGGTTTGCGATAGGCCTTCAGGAAATAGACGCTGAACATGTGAACGAAGGCCGTGAAGATCATCAGGTTCGCCGACCAACTGTGCACGGAGCGGATGAGCCAGCCAAAGCGCACCTGCGTCATCATGTACTGCACGCTCTCGAAAGCGTCGTTGGGTGTGGGACGGTAATAAAGCAGCAGGAGAATACCCGTGAGGACCTGGACGATGAACAGGAACAGGGTCATGCCCCCAAAGTAGTACCAGACGGAATGGCGATGGATGGGAATGATCTTGTGGCGGAGGAAGTCCTCCACAATTCCGGCGCCGAACCGTTCGTCCAGCCAAGTAAGAGCCTTCCGGTATAGACCGCTCATGGCTATGCCTTCCGCGTCACCACTACGTCCTCACCCTGAACATGGACCTCAAACACTTCCAGGGGCCGAGGAGGCGGGCCGCTCACATTGCGTCCCTCCAGATCGTAGATTCCGTTGTGGCAAGCGCACCAGATTTGATGGAGGTCGTCGCGATATTGCACCGTGCAGTTCAAGTGCGTGCAGACCGCGGTGAAGGCGTGGTATTCGCCGTCCGCGCTCCGCACCAGAAGGGCGGGCTTGGAACCAAACTTGAAGATTTTACCCGTGTTGCGCTTCAGTTCGTCGGCTTTCGCCGCCACCACCGACCGGCTGGTGGATTCCGCAATCGCCGGGGGGATGATGTAGCGGAGCGCCGGGTAAATAAATGAAACCACGGAGGCGGCCAGGCCGCCGCCGAGCAGGACGTTGACCCATCGACGACCGGGTTGCACATCCTTTTCGGGAATCTCAGGCACGGACATGGGAACAATCCTCCTTCCAGACTGAGAACGGTAGCGCGCCGCGACGCGTGTGCGTCGGTCAGATCATCGCCCAGGGTTGGCGTCGGCGGACTTCGCCCGCGTTCCCGGCCTCACGACCTCTGAGCGAGGGCGTCAAGACCGGAATACGCGTCTTGACGACGAAGCCCGTTTGATGACCCCATAGAGAGTGGCACGGGCATCTTGCCCGTGTGAAGTCATGGCCAGGATGGCCATCCCGCGTTCTCTAGTTGTTTGCCGGAGCCTTGCACTTGTCCAGCGAATGATCGTTGGCTTTATAGCACTTGCCCGTATCATTCAGATCCGGCTTGCCGGCTGTGACATGGCAATACACGCATTTCTTGCCTTCCTTGGTCGCATACGCAGGCTTGGCGGTGGAGATCGAAATTATCGAGCCGCTGAGAATGGCGAGCGCAACCAGGACTTGAAATAACTTCATGCGATCCTCCTTGGAGAACGGATTATTTCTCGAACACTTTCGAAAAACGCAATGTCGAAAAGTTGAAGAAGATAAAAGAGTCGATAAAGGAAACTCTTCGACTGCTTCGACTTCTTGGACTCCTTCAACTGCTGTTTTCCCCCCTAATTCCCTCCTGCCAGCTCATGCAGAATTTTGGGGTCGGGCTCGTCCATGGCGAGGAGCGAGTGGCAGGCGTTGCAATCCTGCGTAATCTCGCCGCCGCCCTTCGCCTTGTGATTGCCATCATGACAGCGGAAGCAACCGGGAAAATCGTTGTGCCCTAAGTTGTTGGGATAAGATCCCCAGGTGATGTTCATCTCGGGGAAAACATTTCCCAGATAAACGTACAAGATCCCCTTCGCCGCTTCTTCAATCTGCGCGCGCTGAGAATTGTAGACGGCGAAGTAGTTTTTGCGATAGTACTCGCGCACGGCCTGGGGCAACTCCGTCTGCGCCTCCAGGCGGGTGCGATAGTTCTTCTTCAGAAGATCGATGGCCACTTTATGAATAAAGGGGAGGGCGGCACTGATGCGGCCGGCTGCCATTTCCCGATTCACGGCGTTTTCCGGCATGTCGAAGGTATGGGTGGGACGGTTGTGGCAATCCATGCAATCCATCGTGCGCCGCTCACCGTGCGCCACCAGGTCCGCCTTCGGGGGAGTCTCCGTGGAGGCGTACTCCGTCGTCGTTCCATCCGCGTTGCGATAGCTTACCCAGGGAATCTCCTGCCGCTTGCCGTCTGCCGGGAGGTAGGACACCAGCCCCAGATGACGGCCATGAATCCCCACGAGCTTGCTGTCGGGGTTGCGCCCGCCAATGTGGACCAACAGGACGGTTTTGGTGGAGGAATTTTTTTCGTCGTCGCCGTACTTGGTCTTGATCACCAGTTTGTCGCCGGAGAAGCGCTCGGGCCAGTGGCACTGCTCGCAGGTTTCACGCGCCGGGCGCAAGTTGTGAATGGGCGTGGGGATCGGACGGGGATAGAGCTTGAAGGTTACCGCCACCACCTGGTAGCTGCCGGAAATCTTGGAGCGCACAAACCACGGCGCCCCGGGGCCAATGTGGCACTCGACGCAGGCTACTCGCGCATGCGGAGACCGCTGGTAAGCCGTGTATTCCGGGTCCATCACCGAGTGGCAGGTTTGACCGCAGAATTGGGTCGATTCCATGAATTCCGTCCCGCTGTATGTGGCAATCGCGAAGAGGGGGATGTTGATGCCCGTCATGATGACAATAAAGAGTACCGTCCTCCGCACCCCTTTATGCGTAAAGTCCACGGAGGGGTAATCCAGCGGCAGAGTGCCCAACCGCCGGTACTTGCGCCAATCACGGTAGATTCCACTGGGAATCAAGACCAACCCCAGGGCAAGAAGGGCGGGCAAAATCATGAAAACCACAATCCCCGCGTAAGGGTTGGGTTGGAAACCGAAAATGAGCAAGGCAAACGCAAAGACCAGCGTGACCCCGCTCGTCGTGGTCAAAACTACACCCGTGCGACTGATCAGATTCTGGCTCAAATAGACCGCAGGCCGAACCAAACTGCGCAATTTGTGCAGAACGCCCTGAATATTACTTCCGCTGGGTTCCGGCAAAACCAAGGTCCTTTCTTACCCCGAGAAATCACTTGCCCCCAAAAGTGGGGCATATTCTACCACCGCGGACCACTCGGTGGCGTGCAGTTTTGAACACCCTCGACGATCCCTTTCACCCCCTCGCCGGACTTCGGTCCGCGAGGGCAGGATTGAAGGCCGTTCTCCCCAACCCTCGCGACCGATCGTTCCAAGCTACTTGGGCGCTGGCGCCGTGTACCCTTCCAAGGAATGGTTGTGATCCTTGTAGTATTGCCCTGCGTCGGTGAGTTCCTTGAACTTCCCCGTCGGATGGCAAAAGGTGCAGGCCTTGCCCTCTTTCTTGGCATACTCGGCTTTGCCCAAACCAAATGGGATAGCCATGACAACGGCGAAAATTACCAAAAATGCAGTCTTAATTAGCTTCATGGGGTTGCTACCTCCTCAAGTGAGGTGTGGAGGGCATTAACGGACACAATGTCTTTAACCCGACACACCTTATTCCCATGGCTGCATTCTGAATACCACCGGGAAGTCGCTGTAAAAATTTTGTACAGTTAGGATATTGCAAAACTTAGCAGACGATGCGTTGGCGTACATGATTGCAAGGAAACCATTTGCGTGAAATCTCTGACACTTTTGCGGGAAATAACCCAGCCGAGCACGACTTGGATGAGGCACGACTTACTGTCACCAAACCACCCCAGGGGTTCATCTGCATGAACATAAAGGGGGAATCCTATACATACATTGTGGAATTTCTCCTCAATTTGATTCTAATCCAGGATGGCATCCCGTTTGCCCTTTGGAGTCCACGGATCGAGGAACGCCGGGCATCTTCGCTCATTTGTGGTTTATCCACAATTGCCAAGGATCGCGACTCATGAATTTGTTTGTTATCGGAATCAGCCACAAAAAGGCGCCCCTGGAGTTGCGCGAACGTTTTGCGCTGAACGAGCGGATTATCCCGGAAGTCCTGCGCAAGCTTCAGACTGAGCCGGAGATTGAAGAAGCAATGATCATCTCCACCTGCAATCGGGTGGAATTCGTCCTCGTGGCTTTCGAGAAGCAGGACGGCATGGCGGGTTTCCGCCGTTTTGCCGAGTCGTTCTACGGCATCCGTTTTGATGAGTTCGCGGATTGCTTTTATGTGCACCGGGAAGAGGAAGCGATGCGCCACCTGTTCCGCGTGGCCTCCGGCTTGGATTCAATGATTGTCGGGGAGCCCCAGGTTCTGGGTCAGGTCAAGCAGGCGTATTTCTTGGCGAAGGAAGCGGAGACCTGCGGCAATCAGCTCGAGTCCGTTTTCCATCGCGTGTTCAACACCGCCAAGCGCGTGCGGACGGAAACCCACGTGGCGGAAGCGCCGGTCTCGGTAAGCTCCGCCGCCGTCGAGTTGGCGGAGAACGCTTTTGGCGGCTTGCAGGACAAGACGGCGATGATTGTCGGCGCCGGACAGATGGGCGAACTGGCCGCGCGTCACCTGGTTGCAAAAGGCGTCTCGACCGTGCTGGTGAGCAACCGCACCCACGCGCATGCGGTCGCCCTGGCGCAGGAGTTGCGCGGCCTGGCGGTTCACTTCAGCGAGATTTGGCGGGCCATGCTCGATGCCGACATTGTAATCAGCTCCACCGGCTGCCCGCACTTCATCATTACTCGCGACGACATGGAGCGCCTGATGCCGCAACGCAGCGGCCGCCCGATTTTCCTGATTGATATCGCCGTGCCCCGCGATGTCGACCCCGCGGTGCGCGAAGTGCCGGGCTGCACGCTCGTCAACATCGACGGCCTCGAAGCCGTCACCCACCACAACCTGTGCGAACGCCAAAAGGCCATGGAAGCGGCCGACAACATTCTCGCCGAGGAAATCGAACTCTTCCGTGCGCGCCAGGAACAGCTCAACGTCGTGCCCACCATCGTTTCCCTAAAGCGCCGCGTCGAAGAAATTCGCCAGGCGGAAATGAAGCGCATGCGGCGCATGTTCGGCGAGCTATCTCCGGAGCAGGAGCGGGCGCTCGAAGCCTTGACGCAAGGGCTCGTGAACAAAATTCTCCACACCCCATTCACCGAACTGAAGCAAGCCGCCCTGCGGCCCGACCGCTCTGAATTCATCGATGTCGTCCGAACGATCTTCCATCTGCAAGAGGATTCGTCCAAGCCGGCTGCCACTGCTGTGAACTGAGCTTCTCTTCCCACATTAACGGTCGGGTGCCGCGATAACAATTTTGGTGGTGGATGCGGAAAGTTGAGTCGCTTTCACTACAACAGCGTGCCCCTGCTCGTCAAATCGCCAGCCCTCCGAACCTGCCCGCAGCGCTTCAGAGGTATGCAGGTTTACCAGCGCCAAGCCATCCTTCGTCACGGACGCGGGAGCTTTATCCACCAGATTCACGGTGATCTCAAGCGAACGGTTCGCGGCCTTACCGGTGTAGTCACCGTGGGATTCACCCATGGTGAGCGCGACATTCCCGTTATGCTCCCGGCGCACCTCGAATACCGTTCTCCCGAATCGCCCGGCCTGGTATTCCGTGGTTTCACCGTCATCCTCATAGAGAGTGAAGGAAGCCGCTTGGTTTGACGGATAGATATCCAGAAAGAGCGGGTTGTCTGCAACTTTCGGATCAATCCAATTTGCCTCCGCCCTCATGGGAATGATGCTGCCGCCGCGAACAAATAGCGGAAGCTTTTCCGCATCGGAGGTGTCGTAGTCGATGACCTGGCCTCCCGCATAGACCTGATGATTCCAATAGTCGATCCACTCAGTTCCTTTGGGCAGATAAATTTCCATCGAATGAACGTCCGCATACACCGGGGCGGCAAGAAAGGAATCGCCAAACATGTACTGGTAGGGCCACCGGTCCTGTTGGCAGTCAGTGTCGGCAGGGAATGCCAAGTCCATGGGCCTGGCGATGGGCATCCCCGTGAGATAGTGGGGATAAGCAGCGGAATAGATGTAAGGAAGCAAGCGATAGCGGAGTTTCAAGTGTTTGCGGATGCTGTTCTCAGCGGTTTTTGCCCCGGGCGCATTCTGATCCACCCAAGCCTCCACCGTCTGCTGGTCCGGGTCGCTCGACAACTGCTGCGCGTCGGCAATTTGTTCGGGATTAAACCGCATGATTTTTCCGAGAGTTTCGACGTCCAGGTGGGCGTCCCACGGTTTCATCGTGTGGGAGCGTGCCACCGGCGAAAACGCCAGGAATTGATTCCAGCGCGCCTGGTGCTGCCAATTCTTTCCGAACGCGTCAGCCGTAAAATAGCTCACGCCCTTCATGGAACCCTGGGAGTTGGTGATCGCGTCGATTTGAAAGCGCAGCTCATTCCACGTCGTGCTGATGTCGCCTGTCCAGCGAAACGGATATCGGCGCGAGGCCAGCAAGGACTCCATTCCCACAGTGTGGTCGACATTCCGCGACCATGGATTCAGATTCGTGACATCGCGATTGCCCATAAACAGCACTCGGCGGGTGGGGCCATAGTAATCCTGCACGCCCTTCCAAATCACACTGTCGGTGACGTCATTCTGGCGGGTATCCTGCCAAAGGCCGTCCACGCCGATCGAAAGCTCCTCGCGAATCTTGCCCCGCCAAAAGCCCTCCTCATAAGTCTGCTGCGTCCAGTTGCCAGGGCGATTCGGGGTATCTTCAATACGATGGGGAAAGTTGGGGGCATTGTGATGAATGATCATCACGTCGAAATGCATGGCGTGAAGCTGGGCGAGCATGTCGCGCGGAGAAAGTGGCGTCGAATATGCGGGGGCCCAATCCAGTCCACCCCAATATTTTTGCACTTCACCGGGACAGCCATCGCCCCACTGCAAATCCAGGATCAGGGTATCAACCGGAATATCGTGGTCGCGGATTTTCCTGGCAATATTCATGAGTTTCGTTTGCGTGCCCTTGCAGTCTGATTCTTCTGTTTGGAAAAATCCGTAGGCCTTCTTGGGCAGCAAGAGTTCCGGCCCAACTAGGTCGTTGAGCTGCTGGAAGAGTCGATCGTAGCCCGGGCCGTAAATGAAAAACTGGTCCAGAATGAGATCACCCACAAGATAAGTGTCGACGTAGCGGCCCGTTTTGGCGTCATAGAACCAATGGGAATATCGACTGTTAAGATTGCGCTCTCCCAAGGCGCTGGCTGAATCGAAAAGCGTGTAACCGTCCCGAAACATTCCGCGAATCGGGCCATCCGAGGGGAAGATTCTCTTTGAACCATCCGCCGTCCAAACACTAAAGGTTTTTCGATCGCTGGGGACAAGGATGCGAATTCCCGAGGTTTCGATCGTGTCTAGGTTCTTCTCGGTCAAGTGTTGATACGCCACTTCGGGCCACGGCGTCACCTTCCCGACGACAAATGGTATCTCGTATTCAGCGGGAAATGGATTGGGCTTCAGGCTGGAGATACGAAATCGAAACATGGTGGGAGAATAGAGAGAAACCTCCACATTCTGGCCGATATAGACTTTCGTCGCATAAGGCTGATCTGCGGCCCGGGAAAGAGCTGGAAATAGAATGAAAAAGGTAACTGTCCACGGGATAGTGAGCCGGTAAACTTGCAACTTCCTTCGGTCAGTCATGTTTATTGAACCGCCTCTTGTTGGGTAAGCGTTGCGAGTACGCATTTAACCCCGGTCTATGAAGGATGCTAACAGGGCCGCCATCGCCGAATGAGGGATAAATCACCACCCGGTCTGGATGCCGATCGTTAAGCCGCGGGGCTGTTCAAACCTGCTATTACTTTCTGCACTTCCGCTTGCACCTCGTCAAAGGTCTTGTTCGGAATGAGCTCTCCGTCTTTCGGAAGGTCGGCGTAAACCCAATCATCAAAGTGCTCGGGTAACTCTAAAGTGACGGGTTTGATCACTTGACCTGCGCAGATGACCTCAGCAGTGAAGCCTTCAATTTTGTGACGTAGAATTGTGAACTCCGTGCAGGGGAATCTTCTACCCTCAGATTTCGCAGGATCGAACCCCAGTGGTCCGCTGGGCAGGTTGTCCCACAAGCAAAGGACCTTGCCGGTATCAAGCTCAATGAGATACCAACCATCATTGGTGCCAGGGTCCCGCAGCTCAAGAGCCCTGTGGGCGTGGTAGATACTCGAAAGAAGTTCGTCCCGGCGCCGGTAAGTCATGACGCCGTTCCTTTTTACCCAAGGGCCGCGCGAATTGAAAAGAAAATAGGCAGCGACGACCAAGAACACAATCCAAGGCCCGAACAATTTTCCTTGGAATGGGTTGATGTCAGGGTATATCCAGTCGACGAAAAATACTTCGCCTAGGACTCCAATCAATATGAACAGTCCCGCTAAGAAAACTCTCACCAGCACGTCTCCCTTCCCCTGCCGATACAGATGGATCACACCGCATCCAGCGGCCACAGCCCGAGAAGGATACCACCACAGAGGGCGCAGAGGTCAGAAGAACAGACGCGGCATCTGAGGGGTTCCGGATAAGGCGACGTATTCCCCGCTAACAAAAGTTGGAGCACTTTTCTCCGTGAATTCTGCGGACTGTGTGGCGAGGGGTCTCTTCGAGGCGAGAGATGAATTCTGAGTGGAGGGAAGGGTTATCCCTCGCGGAACGAAACCCGAGGAGCAAACTGTTCTACTTTTGCCCTTTGACTTTTGCGTTTTGACTCTTGACTTTCATCCGCCCTCGGGTCGTCGTACTTTCCAATCCAAAATCGCAAATCCAAATTCCAAAATAACTATTCCGCCTTTTCCATCGTCTCATCAAAAACCCGATAGCCGGGGTTGGGCGGGAAAAGCTCGGCCATCAGGTCCATGCGGCGGCGCAATTGCGCGACGGGAAGGTGCTCCGGGCCGACGCGGATCTGCACGTCGTGCCACAATCCGTGCATATACTCGGCGGCGGTGCTGACGAACGAAACCTCGCAGTAACGTTCGAATTGCGCGCGGAAGCGGCGGCCCGTGCGGCTGGGCAGGTGAGTCTGTTTCGCATTCAGGGCGTCCTCGTCAATTTCTCCGCGCACGCCGTGACGCATTTCCTCTTCCAAAATTTGGCTATAAGCCGCCACCTCGGAGTGGGTCAGGCGCGGCCGTAGCAATTCCGCCACGCTTCCGAGGAATTCAAACCCCGTGTCGTGGGCGTCCAGCTCGCGGCAGGCGAGCAGCAGGTTGATTCGCTCGGGGGTCTCCACCCAAGCGGCAGTGTGCGCTTCCCCGGAAGGCTTCAGCCGGCTGACAACGTCGCCGGTTTCCAGGCAGGCAATATAGGCCACCCCCAGCACGCGCAGTTTTCCCAGCCGCTGGGCAATTGCCGCCGGAACGGCCTGCGCCGGCTCGCGCACCATGGTGCGTTCTTCCGCCGGACTTAGGGCGAGCGCGGAATGAAATTCCCACTCATGCATGAGACGGGAGATGGGAACAAAACTCCCTTGCACGTAATCAGGGACGGGAATCAGGTCTTTCGGGGCGGTCGGGGTAAATCCCAAAGTGCACCATCCAACTCGAGGGCCCACGGCAACAAAAGTTTCAGAGGCCTCGTTGATATTCTGCGAAATAATTCCGCGCCTGTCCAGCGCCGTATTGTCCGGGGGGAATCGGCGCGCCAGGCGAGAGGACAGCCATACGAAATCCTTGTCGAACTAAACCAAACCATTTAGTCTTAATCGGGAGGCCCCACCGCGATGATCCGAGTGAGCAACCTGATCAAAAATTTTGGTGACTTCGTCGCCGTCAATGACATCTCCTTCGAGGTTCGCCAAGGCGAAATCTTTGCCTTTCTTGGCCCGAATGGCGCCGGCAAGACGACCACGATCAAAATGTTGACCACGCTGCTGAAGCCCACCCGTGGGACCATCGAAATCGATGGGCTCGACCCGCAACGCCAGCAGCACGAAGTGCGGCGCCGCTTTGGGATCGTCTTTCAGGATCCGAGCTTGGAATGGGAGCTGACCGCGGATGAGAACATGGAGCTCCATGGCGTTTTATACCACGTGCCGCACAAGCTGCGGATCGAGCGCACCGAACAACTTCTGAAAGCCTTTGAGCTCTGGGAGCGCCGCAAGGAACCGGTCAAGCGTTTTTCCGGGGGGATGAAGCGGCGCCTGGAGATTGCCCGGGGCTTGCTGCACACGCCCAAGATTCTCTTCCTGGACGAACCCACTCTGGGGCTCGATCCGCAGAGCCGCAATCAAATGTGGACGCATGTAAAACGCCTGAATGAAACCGAAGGCGTGACGGTGTTTCTGACGACGCACTACATGGATGAGGCCGATCGTGTGGCGCAACGCATTGCCATCATTGACCACGGCCGGATCGTAGCGCAAGGCACACCGGCAGAACTGAAAGAGCAAACCAAGAGCGATTCCCTGGAACATGCTTTCCTGGCGCTGACCGGCACTTCGATTCGCGACGAGTCCGCCGGCTCACTCGACCAGATGCGGAATTTCGTCAAAATGTGGAGGCGGTAAGCGATGGGGGCAATCTACATTCTGTGGCTTCGCGAGCTGAAGCGCTACACGCGGTCCTGCGCGCAGATCTTCGGCTCCCTCGGGCAGCCGCTCCTTTATCTTCTGGCGCTGGGGTTTGGCCTCGGACCCGTTTTCCAAAAGTCAGGGAACGGTAGCTACCTCCAATTCCTTGCTCCTGGCGTGATCGGAATGACCGTTCTATTTACCTCGATTTTCTCCGGAATTGGCTTGCTTTGGGACCGCCAATTTGGTTTCCTCAAGGAGACGCTGGTGGCGCCGGTGCCACGCCTCAGCATCGTGATCGGTAAGACCCTGGGCGGCGTCACCGTGGCGCTTATCCAAGGGATTCTGGTAGTGATCGTTTGCCTGGTAGCGGGTTTCCGGCCGATCGCCTGGACGGCGGTCCCTTTCGCTTTTGGCTACATGGCGCTGATCGCCATGGTTTTTGGCGGTCTGGGCACGGCCATCGGCTCAAAATTGCAGGATATGCAGGGCTTTCAGCTCATCATGAATTTCCTGGTGATGCCCACCTTCTTTTTGTCGGGAGCCTTGTTCCCTCTCGATCACTTGCCCAAAGTTTTGGGCTTTATAACGGACATGGACCCTCTCTCGTACGGAATCGATGGACTCCGCGGCGCGCTGATCGGCCGAACGCATTTCGGGCTGCTGACCGACCTCGCGGTCCTGTCGGCCGTGGCGGTCGTGCTCGTCAGCATCGGGAGCTATCTCTTTTCGCAAATTGAAATCTGATTATTCCCTTTCGTGCAGTTCAATGACCGCGGCTCTCCACTCGGAATCAAGGCGGACCGGCAATCCGGCAAGGGAAAGATTCGCTCCACTCACATCCGACGCAGCCTCTCCGTCAACCGAGACGGCATAGGTGCGCAGGGGGTCAAGCCCGCGGAGTTTGAACACCCGCGTGGCCGCGCCATTCTCCAAGCGGTACGCGAAGAGGATGCTGTTCTTCCGGTCGGGCGCAACATATTGCACCGCCGACCAATCTCTCGCGTCATCGTGGCTGGGCTGTACGGTTAAGTGATAAACGTCCGCACCCATAATCACCTGCCGGAGGCGTTTGTAGAGCGCCACGTTTGCCGTTGCGGTTCTGATCAAATCGTCATTCCACGTGGAAACCCGGCTGGATATTCCGAATTGGCCGTTCATCGGCACGCGAAACATAAAGTCCCACCAGCCGGGGGGATTGGTGAGTGCAACCTCCCCATTGTCCTGGTCGCCGACCATCCAGTGATTGCAAATTTCCGGAATGAATTCCACCGTGCAGCCATACCCGAGCTGCACCGAGGGCAGAGGGTTGACGACATCCGAGAGCCAGGTGGTGTGGGTGTGGGCGATGATCCCCAAGTCGAACCGCGTGCCGCCGCTCGAGCAATTCTCGATGACGAGTTGGGGATACGCGGCGCGCACCTCATCCAGCCAATGGTAATAGCTCATCAGGTGGTCGTGGAGCACGTGACCGCGGCGCTCGGCAAGTTGGGGCGGGTCAAAACGCTCGCCAATGTCGATGTTGTAATCGATCTTCAACCACTCGATTCCATAGTCCTTCACCAAGCGGTCGACGACGGACCGCGCCCATTGCCTCGCCGCGGGTATCGCGAAATTGAGATGGTAGCGATTCCCTTCAAGTACAGGGCTTCCGTTGTAAGCGAGGCACCAATCGGGGTGCGCTCGAAACATCGCCGAATCGACGCCCAGGTTTTCGATTTCCACCCAAATGCCGAACTTCAGGCCTTTGCTCCGAACGTATTGGGCAAGCTCCTGGATGCCATGGGGAAATTCCTGCGGGTTCTCTGTCCAATCGCCCAGTTCGTGCTCCCAGTTCTTGCCGCTGAACCACCCCGCATCCATCACAAACACTTCCGCACCGAGGCGGGCCGCCACATCCGCACACCGTTTCAAGTCCTCCACCTGCAACTTGTCGCCAAACGGATACCAGGAATTGAACTGGACAAGGAGAGGGTCATTCGTCTTGGTGCGGGGCACTACATAGCGGCGCTGGTAGCGATGCATTTGGTTGGCGCCATCGTCGAGATCGCCGACTGTGGCGGTAAAAGCCACGGACGGAAGAGCGAAGGATTCGCCCGGCGACAATCCCAGCGGCCCTCCGAAATCAGGGCGCATTCCCAACGACACTTGTAGATTTTCCTCTTGCAAAGGGCGCCCCTGCGGCCGTCGGGCGAAATTCATATCCCAATTTCCAGAGTAGGCAAGTTGCGCCATGAATCGTGTTTCCAGATTCTTGCTGTGCAGGCAAAACCAAGGTGAATACCCATAGGTTGAACGTCCCCTCGTGGCGACAAAGGATCTTTCCCCGGCCGAGAGGTCTTCCGTCGCGAGTTGCCGTTCGCGCCCCCAACCGCCCCAGAGATAGGTGAGATCGTATTGGCCCGCGGGCAACTCGAATGCAAGGGAGGGCAATGATTCGACTGCCAGAGGCTTCGCACCCTTATTTAAAATCGTAATCTGCCGCGTGAAGACACCCGTATCGCCCCAGGTGAAATACTGAACGGCAATCTCCAGTGGCAGCCGCTGGTGCCGGTAGGTAAGTTGCAGTCCATCCACATCACCTGACAGGTGCAGTTCCTGATGAGAAACAACCTCCAAGTCTTCGGGCGCTAGACTCTCTCCTTCCGCCATTCCGGCAATGTCGTATTGCTGGCCTGGTGGCGCGGTGGAATCGCCTTTCCCAACCGAAGCATTCCAGTCCGGCCGGCCCGAAGGCCCGAAGTATGCCAAGTAAATTTTCCCATCAACCTGCGCGAGGCGAAATTCCAGGCCGCCGGTTTCGAGTATCCACCCGTTATGAGCGTCAGACCGAATCGTGGCTCTGACATCCGTGGCACGTCCGACGCACGCGGCGCCCACGAGCACCAAAAGAAGAATCCATTTCCTAGTCATCATTTCCAACTCCCGTCAAATCGGCGCCAACAAGTACCATCGTCGCGGCCGCTCACGCTCACTGCGTGGGGATGACGAACAGAGTGATGGAGGCTGCCGGGAAAGTCGCGGAAATCGTGCTCGTCGTGGTTCCCGCTGCCGGAGCCGTCACCGTCTGGTCGGGCAGCGCGACGATCGACGCCAGGTTCGCATTGCTGTACTGATAAACCTTCGCATTGCCCGTGGCCGTCAGGTTCGCGAGCGACAGCGTGCTGGTCAAGGCGCCATAGGTTTTGTTTATCACCACCACCGTCACCGCATGATCGGACGACCGCAGCGCTCCGTACACCGCAAGTTGCCCCTGTGCCGCGCTCGTCGAGGCCAGCGCAGTCCCGCCGAATTTCGAGTTTGCTCCGTCATAGTTGCGGTAGATCTCGAAGGCAATCAGGCCGGGGAGCTGCGTTTCGTCCGGAGGACCCCAGAGCGTCGCCAAGTCGAGCCCGTACTGCCCGAAGATGCCGAGGAGGTCGGCCTGTGCCAGTGCCCCATTGATGTGCTCTTGCCCTCCCCAGTTGTACTCCGAGGTCGACGTCTTGGTGCCGGGATAGTTGTTGGCGACCCACGTCTGCATCATGGGAATCAGTTGCGGAGCCTGCAACGGTGTCGAGCAGCTTGCCGTGTAGTTCGAGTCAGTGGTGTAGTTCGGTTGAGGGTAATTGGGATCGGTATAGGTCGGATCCCAGAACACGCGCGTCGAGTCGAGCCGCGCCATCTGCTCTCCGGTGTCTCCCGCGGTCGCGAGGCCCACGCCCGAGCCGTTATACTCGGCCGCAAAATAGGTGTGCAGATCCAGATAATCCAGCAGGCGGGGGGTGTTGTTCGCGGCAGCGTACGCCTTGAACTGCTGGAGATAGTATTCGACGAGGGCAGTGCCTCCGTGCGCCTTACGATCGACGGGATCGGACCAGGGCTCATAACAGGGGCCGGTGTCCCACCCGTCCTCGACATCTTCCTTCGAATAGAAGTAATCCCACCAATAGTCGATCACCGGACCGGCTACCTCGGCGGTGGGATCGGCCGTCTTGACAGCCAAGGCCGTGGCAATGTCGTTGTTGGTCAGCTCATCGTAAGTGAAAGGCGACGGATGCACGTCGCGGTGCGTCGCGTCCCACCAGTCGGGTTCATTGTCCAGGTCGTAGATGGCTACGCCGCCATTCGCCGCCGTGCCAAACGTCTGGACCAAGGAAGTCACCCAGGCGCCAGACCACGCGGGGCCTTTGGCAATGCTGGTGACGGTGGGATCATTGCCCGTTACGTTGCACCCATTGGAGTTCGTACAGCCACTGACGCCCTCGGGGTATACGCCATTGCCGCAGCCCAAGGAGGTGTCCACGGACTGCTGATTGGGATATGTCGCCACCGGGAAGCTGCACGACGTGCCGTCCTTGGCCACCCAGCCTTGCACGGGCACCGTGCCCATGGTGACAGCCCCGATGGAGTTATTGCTCGTGACGAGGTCATTGAACTGGCCTGTGGGCCCCATGGCGCCTGTCTCGTTCTCAAAGTACCAGTCGGCGGCGGAATTGGTCACGCCCAGTTGGTAATTGTAGCGGGAGGTGTTGTCTCCACCCCAGCGAAGGACGGTTGGGTTGGCAGGCGCATCCACGGAATTGACAAATGAGTATGCGTTCATGCCATAGATGTAGGGATTAATGGCATGGGTCTGGTTGCCCGCGTCCACCATCAGCGCCGGTCCTGCCCCCGCCGCCGGAGCCTCGAGCGTCACCGTCGCGGTGCCGTATTGGGTGGTATCGCCAGCGGCCGTCGCCGTCACGGTCATCGTGGCCGGAGCGGGGTAAGGAGTCTCGTAAAGCCCCGAGGTACTGATGGAGCCCACGCTGCCCGTCCAGCCCGAAGGCCCCGCGACCGACCAGTTGACCGCGGTGTTATAGCTGCCCGTCCCGCTTACCGAGGCGCTGAACTGCACAGTCGTGCCAATCGTCGCCGTCGTTGGGTTCGGGGTTACCGTTACTCCCGTGATCGTCGGGCCGGTAGGCCCCGTCGGCCCCTGACCCGTGCTGCCGCCTCCCCCGCCGCACCCCAGCGCCACCACGCACAGAACGGCGCTGGCAACACCTGCCACCACACTCCATCGCCGTTCACCCATGGTCAACTCTCCCTTTGTCCTGAAAGGTGCCGCAGTTCCCCACCGGCATCGACCCCAGTCGACCTGCGTCCACCAAAGCGCTCGCCGGCAGCAGCATCAACCTGGATCGCGAGATGACTCTTCACTACTGACTGTTTGACTGAAATCACCAATTCGGCACCAATTCGCGCGAATTCTACCACTCGCAAGGCGTATTGCAAGACCAACCCAACACTCAGCCCTCTGCTGTTCCGATGTAGTTCTGGTCGGTCCCTATCCTCAGGAATAATCTCCCTCTCGTAGATTATTTCCGGACGCCATTTTGGAATTGTGCGTATTACGTGTGCAATAGTGCGACGATCCAGGACCTGAGCGCCCTCGCTCTACCCTACGGCAGGATCGGATCGGCGAAAGGCGCGCCAACTTCTGGCTTGCCAGTGTATAGTCACAAGTAGGTCGCTCGCGGGAGGCTTCGGTTTGTCTCGTCTTCTTCTAAGAAGCGCGAGCGTAACCCCCAGTCTTCTGATTAGTGGGAGAATCTCATGGAAGGAACCCATTCCGCTACACGGCAATCCCTCGGTCAACTCATTCTCGTGCCCGCCCTCATAACCTTGGCTGTGACCTTTCTTCGGCTTGCTGGCGAGCTGGCTCACTGGTCGCAGAAGTACTTCAACACCGATGTGGGCGGTGGTGGCGCCATTGTGGGCATCACCTGGCTGGCTCCGATCTTTGGGGCTTATTTTGCGATGAAACTGGTGCGTTCAGGCGCAGGCCCTCGATCTGCGTGGCAGGCCATGGGCTTTGCGGCCCTCGGGGTGGCGGTGGTCTTTGGCGGGACCTTCCTGGGGCAAGCGCTGCCTTCCGTCTCGGGCTTTTACGGCAGGCTCCTATACATCTGGGCTGTCTTCGCGTTGGGCGGGATCGCCACTTTTCCGGGGTGGCCGGCGCTATTCAAGGTCCAATTGGCCTACGCCTACGCGGCGCGAATTCCCGTGGTGATCATCATGTTCGTGGCCTTTCAGCAGGGTTGGGTCACGCATTACAGCGCCGCCCCGTCGGACACTCCGCCCGGGTTCGCCCTGTGGCCGAAGTTCCTATGGCTCGGTTTCTTCCCACAATTGATTCTCTGGGTCGGCTTTACGCTGGTCTCGGGGATGCTTTTGGGGAGCATCGTCGCAGTCCTGGCGCGTCTCTTTCAACGGTCCGCGCGGTGAGGTGAGTACACGGATCAGTAAGCTGCCAGCCACGGTCACTGCTTTGCGAAGCTGAAATCTCGAGAGGCAAGGACATGTCCGAGTAAGCGGGAGAAAAAGCCATGGCCAAACGGATGGACCGACGCGACTTCTTTCGCGGCAGTGCGAGCGTACTTACTGCGGGGATGGCGCTTTACCCGCGCGATAGCAACCTAGCCGCGCGAGAAGAACCGCAAACCCACCAGCCGGATTCCCGCCCTTACCAAGTGAAATGGTACGAGTTCACCGAATGCCCGGATTCCGACACCTGCTGGGCCCTCTCGGTCGGACCCGACGGGCGCATCTATGCCGCCGCGTGTGCGGAGGGCGTGCCCGGCGGCATCGTGACCGTGGTTCGTTATAACGAAGAAAAGGACGGCCTCGATTACCTCTTTTCGGCCGATAAGGTGACGGATGACCCGGCTGATTCCGGTCGAGCGACGCAGTGCAAAATCCATTACAGCTTTGCCCCTTCGATGCATGACGGCATTCTTTACATGGCCACCCATCTTTCCGGCCCACCCTTTGATGAGCCTTCGTATTCTCCCTGGCGCTCCTGGCACGATGAGAAACGTTGCTTCCGCGGCAGCGCGCTCATTGCTTTTGATACCCGGACGGACGAAGTGAAGTGGTGGGAGACGATGATTCCCAAGGAGGGTTGCCGGTGCCTGCTCCACGACGAAGACCGCGGCCTGCTTTATGCCCTCAGCTATCCTCGCGATCATTTCATCATTTTCGATATCAAGAGGCGCACGCAGCGGGACTTGGGCCGCATCGGTTCCATAAACTCGCAGGCGCTTTTCCTCGACAAGCACCACCGCGTGTGGACCACCAACGATTACGGCCATCTGGTGCGCTACGATCCCGAAAGGAACCGGCTGGAAATGTCTCCCCTGGCGCTGCCCCACAATCCCGTGACCCAAACCGGCTGGCACAGCGTCTTTTATGATGTCGCCGCCTCTCCCGACCGTGAGTGTGTTTATGCGGTCACTTGGAATTCCAATCCCTGGATGATGCGGATCTGGCCGAACGACGGTGATTGGCCCAAGGTTGAGGATCTCGGGCCTGCGACGCAGGACCGCGACCTCAGCGTTTCCCTCCACCTTTTCCAAGACCATTGCGGCGGCATGACGTTTGCCGGTGATGGCCAGTTGTACTATGTGGCGTCGCGTTGGCGCGACCCTGTTTACAATCCCATGCCCGCCGGACACAAGGATCAAGAAGGGGTGGTATGGCGATTGAACCCGTCGACGCTCCAGCGTGAAGAAGTGACCCGGCTGGAACATCCCAAAACCTCTGCCCACTACGTGACCCGCGGCGCCGTAGATCACCATGGCGATCTGTTCTTCGGGCACGTCGGTGCGCAACCCTCCGGCATTTTCAAAGTCGAAATGCCACCAGAGCCCAAGAAGGAAAATGCCCACCTACCCATTCGTATTTGGGGATGAGGATCCATCATGAGCGTGCAAAAGAGAAAGTTCGACTATAGCTCTCCGCAAGTGCAAAAGCAGGTGGAAGAAATCCAGCACGGGTCCTTCATGCGCCAGGGAACGATGCTGGCGTTTCCTCTGTGTTTTCCCGGCGCGACGATTCCCATTGTGCCCGATGAGAGCCACATCACCGCACTCGACGCTACGCCGGAAGGAATCATCTACGGCGGCACCAGCGGCAAACGATCCCACATCCTTGTCGCCATGTTTCACGGCAGTACAGGCGCGGTGTTCGATATGAAGATGGTGGATAACGCCGACCATTGCCCGGCGGTGTGCTGTGGGAAGAATAAACTCGCAGCTTGTGTGAACGGCCCCAACAGCGGGGGCCGGATTTTGACCACCGCTCTCCACCCGATGGCTTCCGACCTGATCCAGGAGTGGGGCTTTTTACGGCCGGATTTCGCCGACTGGGGCGAACCCGTGCCTGGCGAACCTATCGTGCACGCTGTGGCCGACGCTTCGCGCGAGAGCGTTGTCGGTATCACCTCACGCCACCTGTTCAGCTTTGATTTTGAGACCGCGAAGAGTAAAGTGCTGGCGGAGATTTCCTGCATTGGGCGTTTGGGTCTGGCTTCTAACCGTAACATCCTCGGCCTGGATGGAACCGGGCATCTGTGGTCTTATGATGCGCGGACTCAGGCGCTCCATCGCCAAGCCATCAAGTTACCTGGCGGTGCATGGGGCCAGATGCCTTTAAGATGGGCTCGCGACTCACACCAGGGTCTCCTCTACACCACCGATGATAGCGGCACCCTTTTCTCCTTCCATGCCGACCGCGGATTCAGCTCTCCTCTTGGCAAGACGATGTTCACACCTGTTGGCCCCATGGCCGTCACTTTTGATGGCCGGGTCTTTGGATTCTGCGGGGATGGGATTGCCAAGATGTTTTGCTACGAGCCCGGCCGCAAACAGATTACCGACCTGGGTGTGGCCATCTCGGTATTTGAGCGCCGTCGTTATGGATACGTATTTGGGGATGCGGTCGCGGGGCGCGATGGCGAGATTGTTTTTGGCGAGGACGACAACTTAGGGCACTTGTGGCTGTATTACCCGCGAATTCAAGGAGTCACCTGATCCTCCTGGCATTGCCGCAGCGGGCGCGGTCGAACAACGGCGCACGAGGACGCAATTCACTTGGTGGCATATCGGCCTAACCGTGCGTTTGGCTGGCCGTTGACAAGTCACCGAATTGGGACGAGCCGCGGACCTACAAAACAGGTCCGCGCTACGATTGCTCCATCAGAGGACAAGCAATTCTTTTTCAGATTGATCCTCGAATAACGCAAGCTATACATCCGCGCATAAATAAAGGGACATGATGGCTAGCAAAAAGGTAGCAGCCGGGGTCGGATCAGCTCCGGGTAGGATTGCATATCCTCGAAGACCCGGGTCAAAGTGGCGACCAATT
>Ga0187852_1000326_pt1 | contig 52168 bp, 39 predicted proteins | sample June2016WEW_6_40_FD_134511 | JGI IMG/M metagenome (GOLD analysis project Ga0187852, IMG submission 134511) | Peatland microbial communities from SPRUCE experiment site at the Marcell Experimental Forest, Minnesota, USA - June2016WEW_6_40 | ecosystem: Environmental > Terrestrial > Soil > Wetlands... | reverse complement strand
TCTCGCCTTTCGCGCCGTACTTCTCCTTCAGCGCGGGGTTCTTGACCATCTCGCCGGCCATCAGGACGATCGGGCGGAACACCATCGCGTCGCTGAGGAAGCTGTCGGCGTTGAAGTCGTCCAGGTTGTCCACCGCGGTGCCGGCCGCGGCTTTCGAGGGCCAGCCGACGTAGCCGTCGGGCTCCTTCACGGCCCTCTTGATCAGCGAGTCCGTCCAGTCCACCAGCATGTCCACGTACTTGGTATTCTTCGTGGCCATGTAGCCGTAGTAGAAACCGTTCATGGTAGGCGCCACGACCCAGGCGATGTCCTCGCCCACGGCACGATCGCAGGTGCGCCAGTTCCTGACTTCGTTGGAGATCTCCTTGTCCCAGAGCGAGAGCCATTCTTTCTGCTTCGCCGCGTCCATCTTCGTGAGCGTCATGGCCGGAGGCGTGGTCTGCGCCTGGCAAAGAGACGCCGCGAGCACAAGCCCGGCGACGCACGGCCCGATCATCCTCTTCATGCTTTCTCCTCCCGTTGTAAAATGGCCGCTCGCGCGGCGCGTATGGCGTTCATTGTGTGTAGCCGAGGCTCTTCAGTTGCCTGAGCACGTCCGCATCCGGCCCGTTCGCTTTCCCCGCATTGGCCGCAGCGATTGAGGGCGGGCCCTCCGTCATGGCTCGGAGTGCAGCCTCCGGACAGTCTTTCTTCAGGTCCGCGCCGGCGATGACCTTCTCGCGGCCGCCGGCCACCTCTTCGAGCTGGGCCCCGGCAAGAGTTCCCATCGTGCCCAGAAGCTTGCGATTCCCCCAGCGAACCGCTCGCAAGTTAAGCCCGTTGAGCAGCAGCTCGCTGTAGATCGGGCGCTCGGGAACCGGCTGATCGCTCAGAATCGCGGGCGACAGGTCAATCCCTTGAATCTTCGAGGGGCCCGGCACTTGGAGAAGCCCCAGCACGGTCGGCATCAAGTCAACGTGGCTCACGTTTTCGACGACGCGCTTGCCGGCCGGGATCACGCCCGGCAGCCGTATGATGAGCGGCACACGAAGCAGTTCCTCGTACAGGCTGTTGCCGTGGCCGATTTTGCCATGCTCTAGAAATCCCTCGCCATGATCGGACAATACGATCACCAGCGTGTTCTCGGAAAGCCGCAGGTCCTGAAGAAGTTGAAGGATCTTGCCGACGTGCTCGTCGGTGTAGGCGATTCCCCCATCGTAGAGAGACACCAAATGCGCCAGGTCCATGACCGAGAGATGCGCTATGGCGTCCTGGCGATAGAAGATGCCGCGGCCGTTCTCTTTGCCCTTGTAGTCGGGGTCGAATTTCTTGTCGTAGGGCGCGGGCGGAATATAGTCGCCATGGCAGTCGAAATAATGCAGGAAGAGGAAGAAATGCTCCCGGGAATGCTTCTTGAGCCATTGCGTGGCCAGGTTGGTGATCACGGGACTCGTGAGGACATTGCGGACCCCACCCGGCGGCGGCGGGCCGACCGTGAAGTCGTCATAGAGCTGGAAGCCGCGGCCGAATCCCCACCCGTGATTCATCGTGGGCGCCGAGACAAAACCCGCTGTCGCATATCCGCTCCTGGCCAGGCACTCCGTCAGCGTCGGAACGCCTTCGCCCAATCCACCGCCCTGCACGACGCCGGTCTGCACGCCGTGGACGCTCGGATAAAGGGAGGTGAACATGCTCATGTGCGACGGCAACGTCCAGGACGCCGCCGCGGTCACATTTTCAAAAAGGACGCCTTCCCTGGCCAGTTGGTCCAGATGGGGCGAGGTGTCCTGGTTATAGCCGTAGCATTTCAGGTGATCGGCGCGGCAGGTGTCTATCGAGATGACCAGAAGATTGTATTTGGGCGTCGGCGGCGGCGCAGCGGGGCGCCGGCAATCCAGGCAGAGAAAGGAAATCAGCACCAGGCCGCCCAGGAAGCAGCGGGCGCAACGCGAGCCAGGCCTGGAAGACGACGATTTTGCGCGCAGCATCGAGAAGCTCTCAGATACTCGGGATTGGCGGAGGCTGCCCGCGCCGGACGCTCGGAGGCCAGGCCGGCGCCGCCAGCGAGAGGACTCTACCACAAGGGGCAGACCGCCGCAATGGGGCGGTCTCTAGCGCAGGCGCATCAGCACGAACCGATCATTCGACAGCGTGATTTCAGCGCCGTCCTGGAACGACTGCGCGATCGCCGACCATCCCGGCACATTCTCCTTGTCCAGCAGAAGCCATTTCACATTGTACTTCCGGATGATCGTCTCCCGTTCCGCCTGGAGACATGACCCACTGAAGAAGCGCTGCACGTCGTCCGCTCTGGCGGCGCTGTCAGGCACAAAGGGCAATGGCCGTGGAACCGCGACGACCTTCCCCGCGAAGGCGGGCACATACCAACTGGTCTCCAGGTCAGAGAGCACCACGTCGTATTGCGGAGTAGCGCCCGAAAGGAATTTATATCGGTCGTACTCGCTGACGTCGCGCAGCCGTAAGCATCGAACCAGGAGCGAGCGCATGGTCGTTCGGCACGCGAAGGCCAACAGCACAGCGGCGGCCAGGCTCGCGAATACAAGTTTAAGCGACGACGGCGACCGCAGACGCGCTCTCAGCGAAATCTCGACCTGAGCAACAGCGTCGGCAATGGACATGTGAAGCATCAGGACGATGGACGATATGACACGTCCGTAGGTCCAGTGGTGCGAAAGCGCCCCATAAGCATAGATCAGGCTCAGGATGGCCGCGATCAGGAACACCGGGTCCGTTTTCTTCGACTTGAACCGCCAGATGATCAGTGGAATCCCGGGAAATGCCGGCCAAATGCATTGCACAACTTCGGAGTACATGATCCTGTTGTTCGCGTGGTACAAGGAAGAGTCCTGCGCGAGCAACTGGAAGAACGGGTAATAGGGCCAGAACATCGCGACGATCAACGGCAGAATCAATGTGCAGGCCAGGAGCCGGGCGTACTCGCGGAAGGGCAAACGGCCGGAGGGAATGCCCAGCGTCAGCGAAAAAATGCATGCGCTGAAGAAAATGAACGTCGGAGGATGGGTAATTGCAACCACGAGGCTCGCCAGGGCGACCGGGATGAGCGCCAGGCGATTTCCAGTTCTGAGCGCCTTGCAGTAGATGGCTGAAGCCAGCAACGCGATGGCTGCAGCGAACGTTGAAGGGTACGGAAGGACATCTCCCAGCACGTGCAAATGAAAGAACCCGCTGTACATCCACGCCGTCGGACCCCATAGGAGGAGCGTGAACAACAGAACGTAGAAGGCGGCTTCCCGCCGCTTCAACAGCGCGACGCTGAACATCCAGATCGAGATCAGCAAAAGGATGAGATTGCCAACGCCCAGCACCACCAGCGTTCTGAAACAATTCATGCCGGTCACCCGCGAGATGCACCCGGCAACCAGCGTATACGGTGAATAGAAAGCATGGGGCGCATCGGAGAGAATCTGCGGGTGGTGCGGCGAAACGGGGTTTGTCGCCAGCTCTCTGACGACGGCGGCATGCTCCCAGAAATCAGCCGTCCACAACCGCTTCGAAGTGTGAACGAGCATCAGCAGCATTACAGCGGCTGACAGAAACACGTAGCGGTGTCTGGACAGTATGGAAAGCAGGACTGCCAATCTCAGAGCGCCTTGTAACCGGGGTTTGGTCCTGACAGCGGTCAGGCATTGAATGGCATATTGTGATGACTGAGGTTGGCCCCGTCAAGCAATTTCTCGGCGGGCCGGCGGCCTGGAACAGTGTTCCAGGGCGGCTGGCGCGGCGGACTGGACGGAGAACGGATCAGCCGCCGACGGTGTACTGGGCCACGGCGGTCGTGGCGCCGGTCAACGTGAAGGTGATCGCCTTCTGACCGGAAGTCTGCGCCGTGCCGTTGACCGTCCAGTACGAGAAGGTATACCCGGCCGGGTCCGTCGCCGGAGCCCCAAGGGACACCTTCGTCCCGTACCCGACGCCGGTCTTCGTATAGTTCGTCGTGCCGCCATGGCCCGTGCTCGAACCGATGCTCAACCCGGTCGGCGGCGTGGACTGCACGCTCAGCGTGTAGGTGTTCAGCGTGTACCGCGCCACCGCTGTCGTGGCCGCGGTCACCGTGAACGCGATCGCCTTCTGACCCGAGGTCTGCGCCGTGCCGTTGACCGTCCAGTACAAGAAGGTGTAGCCGGCCGGGTCCGTCGCCGGCGCCTGCAGGTTCACGCTCGTCCCAGACGCCACGGGTTGGGCATAGTTCGTCAGCCCGTTGTTGCCCGTGCTCGAACCGATGCTCACCGCGGTCGCCGGCGTGGACTGCACACTCAGCGTGTAGGTCGGTGTGTACGTCGCCACGGCCGTCGTGCCGGCGCTCACCGCGAACGTGAGCGACTTCTGACCGGAAGTCTGCGCCGCGCCGTTGAGCGTCCAGTGCGCGAAAACGTACCCAACCGGGTTCGTCGCCGGGGCCTGAAGGTTCACGGTCGTTCCGCCTGCGACGCCGGTCTTCGTGTAATTCGTCGTGCCGCCATGACCCGTAGTCGAAACGATGCTCAGCCCGGTCGGCGGCGTGGACTGCACGCTCAGAGTATAGATCGGCGTGTACGTCGCCAGGGCCGTCGTGCCGGCGGTCAGCGTGAACGTGAGCGACTTCTGGCCGGAAGTCTGGGCCGTGCCGTTGAGCGTCCAGCGCGAGAAAACATACCCGGCCGGGTCCGTCGCCGGGGCCTGAAGGACCACGCTCGTACGGTACCCGACGCCGGTCTTCGTGTAGTTCGTCGTGCCGCCATGGCCCGTGCTCGAACCGATGCTCAACCCGGTCGGCGGCGTGGACTGCCCGCTGAGCGTGTAGGTGTTCAGTGTGTACCGCGCCACTGCTGTCGTGGCCGCGGTCACCGTGAACGTGATCGCCTTCTGACCCGAGGTCTGCGCCGTGCCATTGACCGTCCAGTACCAGAAGGTATACCCCGGCGGGTCCGTCGCCGGCGCTTGCAGGTTCACGCTGGTCCCGGACGCCACGGAATCGGTGTAGTTTGTCGTCCCGTTGTTGCCCGTGCTCGAACCGATGCTGACCGCGCTTGCCGGCGTGGACTGGACGGTCAATGCGTAGTCGCTCAGCGCGTACCGCGCCACGGCCGTTATGGCGGCGGACATCGTGAATGTGATGGACTTCTGCCCGGAAGTCTGTGCCGTGCCGTTCAGCGTCCACTGCGTGAAAGTGTACCCGGCCGGGTTGGTCGCCGGGGCCTGCAAGTTCACGGTCGCGCCGTGCGCGGCGACATCGGTGTAGCTCGTCTTCCCGCTGTTGCCCGTGCTCGAAGCGATGCTCACCCCGGACGGCGGCGTGGACTGGACGGTCAGTACGTAACCGTTCACCGTATACTGCGCCACGGCCGTCATGGCGGCGGACAGCGTGAACGTGACGGACTTCTGCCCCGAAGTCTGCGCCGCGCCATTGAGTGTCCAATGCGAGAAGGTGTATCCGGCCGGGTTCGTCGCCGGCGCCTGAAGGTTCACGCTGGCGCCGTACGCGACGGCGGGAATCGTGTAGTTCGTCGTGCCGCCGTCAGCGGTGCTCGAAGTGACAAGGAATCCGGTGGCCGGCGACGACTGCACGCTCAGCGTGTAGGTGTTCAGCGTGTACTGCGCGACGGCCGTCATGGCGGCGGTCATCGTGAACGTGACCGCCTTCTGACCTGAGGTCTGCGCCGCGCCGTTGAGCGTCCAATGCGAGAAGGTGTATCCGGCCGGGTCCGTTGCCGGAGCCTGCAGGTTCACGCTCGTCCCGTACGCGACGGTATCGGTGTAGCTCGTCGTTCCGCCGTTGCCCGTGCTGGAACCGACGCTCAGGCCGGTCGGCGGCGAGGACTGCACGCTCAGCGTATAGGTGTTCAGCGTGTACTGCGCTACTGCTGTCGTGGCCGCGGTCACCGTGAACGTGACTGCCTTCTGCCCGGAAGTCTGCGCCGCGCCGTTGAGCGTCCAATACGAGAAAGTGTACCCGGCCGGGTCCGTTGCCGGGGCTTGCAGGCTCACATTTGTCCCGTACGCGACCGTATCGGTGTAGCTCGTCGTGCCGCCGTTGCCCGTGCTGGACCCGACGCTCAAGCCGGTCGGTGGCGTGGACTGCACGCTCAGCGTATAGGTGTTCAGCGTGTACTGCGCGACGGCGGTCACGGCCGCGGTCACCGTGAACGTGGCCGCTTTCTGGCCTGAAGTCTGCGCCGCGCCGTTGAGCGTCCAGGATGAGAAGGTGTATCCGGCCGGGTCCGTTGCGGGGGCTTGCAGATTCACGCTCGTGCCGTACGCGACGACGGGAACCGTGTAGTCCGTCGTGCCGCCGTCGCCTGTGCTCGACCCGATGCCCAGTCCGGCCGGCGGCGTGGACTGGACGGTCAGCGCGTAATCGTTCAGCGTGTACTGCGCGACGGCTGTCGTGGCCGCGGACATCGTGAACGTGATGGACTTCTGCCCGGAAGCCTGTGCGACGCCGTTTACAGCCCACTGCGAGAAGGTGTATCCGGCCGGGTCGCCCGCCGGCGCCGCGAGGCTCACCGCCGTGCCGTCGGTCACACCCGAGGCCGAATAGTTCGTCGTTCCCGGATACGTCCCGGTGATGCCAACTCCCTGGACCGGTGCGGAGTTCACCGTCAGCGTCCACACCTGCGCCGCGTAATCGGCCGCCAGCGCCGTGTTGGAGTGGATGTTGCCGGATACCGTGGCGCCTGAGGCGGTCCAGCCCGTCGGCGCGGTCCACTGGACGAAATTGTAGGTCGTTCCGCCCGCGACGAAGCTCGCCGGTGCGGTCAGGCTTACGGCGGTTCCATCCACGATGCTCAGAACGTAGTAATCCGTCGTGCCGGGATTCGTGCCGCTGATCCCGGCTCCCTGGACCGGCGTGGAGTTCACCATCAGCGTCCACACCTGCGCCGCGTAATCGGCCGCCAGCGTGGCGTTGGAGTGGATGTGGCCGGATACCGTGGCGCCCGAAGCGGTCCAGCCTGTCGGCGCGGCCCACTGGACGAAATTGTAAGTCGTTCCGCCCGCGACGAAGCTCGCCGGTGCGGTCAGGCTGACGGCGGTTCCATCCACGATGCCCGCCACGGAGTAATCCGCTGTGCCTGGATTCGTGCCGCTGATCCCAACTCCCTGGACCGGCGCGGAGTTTACCGTCAGCGTCCATACCTGCGCTGCGTAATCGGCTGTCAGCGTGGCGTCGGAAGTCATGTTGCCGGAAACCGTCGCGCCCGAAGCGGTCCAGCCTGTCGGCGCGGCCCACTGGACGAAATTGTAGGTCGTTCCGCCCGCGACGAAGCTCGCCGGTGCGGTCAGGCTGACGGCGTTTCCATTCGTGATGCTTGAAATGGAGTAATCCGTCGTGCCGGGATTCGTGCCGGTGACCGCAGCTCCCTGGGCCGGCGACGAGTTGACGGTCAGCGTCCATGTGCCGGCGACTGCGGTCGGCGTGAAATTCGCCCCCCAAACGTCGCCGGAAGCAGTGGCATAGTCCGAGGATGTGCCGGTGGAGACGCTTTGCGGCGAGAAGGTGTACCCGGTCTGGGCCGCGGTCAGGGTGTAGGAGGACGAGGAGGGCACATTGGCGAAGGCATAAATGCCGTTGGCATTCGTGGTGGCCGTATAGACTCCGACCCCCGCGCATGTGGCGGTGACGGTCACTCCGCCGATGGCCGCTCCAGTGCTGTCGGTGACCCGCCCGCTGATGATCTCGCCGCTGCTGGTGGGATAGACGTTGTAGATGCAGAAGGCGACGGTCTGCCAGTCGTAACCGCCGGCGTCGAAGTCGGGGAGGTTGTACCAGGCAGTGTCGTAGCCGCCCCAGCCCAGGTTCAGGTGGTGATAAAGGGTGGAGGAATCATATCCGTATCCATCGGCGATGATCTCGTGGCCGGTGCCGTCGGAGGCGTAAATGGACAGCAGGCACGGTAATCCCGCGTCGAGGTTCGGGTTGAGCATTCCGACCAACCCGCTTCCGATATTATCCCCATCGCCTCCGCAGATCGCGTTGTTGTAGAGAAACACGCTGTTCAGGGCGGGCACGATCTCGGTCGGGTCTGCGCCGGAGCTATCCGAGGTGTATGCCATATTGACGGATACGCCCGCGTCGTAACAGAGCGCGCCGATGGCCTGGCGTTGCGTAGTGGTCACGCCGTTCGAAGGCACCAGCGGCATATCGGCCCAATCGTAGGGTCCGCCGCTTCCATTGCCGCCGAGCAGGTTGGCCATCTGCGGATTTCCGTTGACCCAGATCGTAAAGCCCGCCGTCCCTACGCCTGCGGTGGGGTATTGATAAAAGAACATCAACTGCGCCATGGCCGTCGCGACGCAGCCATCCACGTCATTGTCCGGCGTGTAATAGTTGTAACAGGTGACGCCTGCGGCGTCGCCCTGGTCCCACTGGCTTTGAGTGAGCGGAGCCACTCGAAGGTCCGACACGCTCGTGAGCCCCGGCAGCGCAGCGCCCACTGTCCCTGCGGCCCGGAACTGCGCCCATTTGCGCTGCGCCGCTTGTTGACGCCCGGCGACCGGCTTTGCCCGCGCCAGCGCGAGCCGGACGGGGACGTCACGCATCACCAGCGCGCCGAGCGGGTTCTTTTCGGAAGCGACGTACTTGCCGGCCGGGCTGAAGCAAAGGACCGGTTCGACGAGGTCGTCCGCCGGGACAATCACAAAGCCTGAAGGGTTGAGGTTGACCACGAAATAGATCGGGGCGCCGGCGGCGTCGGTATAAACCTGGGTGTTCCTGACCGCATTGCCGAGGGGCGTTTTCAGTCCGTGTCCGGGCTGCTTGAGCCAGCCCTGGGCTGCCGTCGCCGCGTCGTTCTGGACGATCGGCTTCGCGAACGCCGCGAGAGGCGACAGCGCCAATGCGATGATGATGGCGGCTGCGAACCCTGCGCTCCGTGTGCGGTCAGATCGAGTCATCATGTTCTATTCCACCGGGCGAGGGCGCGGCGGCGGCGCGGCCTGTCATGACAAGAAATGGTTGTTCTCGATTTCGCCGGTTGCGTGGCTTGAATACGGAAAGAACCGCAGGCGCGCGGTTGCCCTGGACCGCGATCGCGCAGACTACGCTGTACGGTACGTCGCCGCAAGTTCATCAACGTACATCTCTTTACGGCAAATACCGCCTTGAGACTCAGTCGCATGGCGCAAGAGACGCCGCTGCCACTGATACACGACGCAAGTCAACTCTAAAGATGCCCCTGGGTCGGATCCCGGTGGTGATCGTCATTGCTGAATCGCCACGATTTTATCCGATTTCGACCCATTTGTCCAGAGAATCCTGGATCACCAAATAATAGTTGCGCTGTGCGTGTCTGATTCGATACAATTAATTCTATCGGCATCTTTTTGGAAGCGTTAAGCGAACATGAAAACCGCGAAGTCCGCACGCAGACTCATTCCGGCCCGCCGCAGGGCGCTGATTCTCGCCGTCTGCCTGCTCGGAGCGACGGCCTCGTACCTGGCCGCTCAAACGCCGGCCCCGTCCACGCCGGCGCCTCGTCCCGACGCGCAGCAGCCTTCGGGCGTTGAACCGGGACAGTACTGGTATGACCAGGCCCAGCTTCACCAGCGCTACGGGATGACCGACGAGGCGGAGAAGTGCTATGCCAAGGCCATCGAGACGGCCAAGGGGCCGCAGATCAAAGTGCAGGTTTTCACCAGTTGGGGCGGTTTGCTGGAAAGCCAGAAAAAGCTCACCGATGCCGCCGATAAGTACAGCCAGGGACTGGCGTTGGCCCAGGACGCCCCGACCCAGTGGCGCCTCGGGCAATCGCTCGCCCAGGCCCTGGAAAACACCGGCAAGACCGACGAGGCGTCCGCGCAGTATCAGGCCCTGATGAAGACCGCGCAGCAACCCGGTCAGCGCGAATGGGCTCGGGACCGGTTGATTGACCTCTATCGGCGGCTCCAGAAAACCGACGAGCTTATCCGGATTTTCGAGGACCTCGCGGCGAGCGACCCGCAGGACAGCCTGTCCCTGCAGGCGCTGGTATGGATTTATCGAGACTGGAAGCAGGACCTGCCGGCCGCGCGCGCGGTGGCCGTGAAGTTGCTGGCCATCAAGGGCGACGATGCCCAAGTGATACTGCAACTGGCGGATATCGAGGTGAGACTGAAGAACACGGAGCAGGCTATCGCGCTGTATGAGAAACTGGGCGGGTCCCAGCCGGCGCAGCGGGCAACCTGCTACGAGCGGATTTCCAACGCGTATTTCTCCTCCGATCAAAAGGATAAGGGCTTCGAGTGGGCCGAGAAGGCCGCCAAGGTCGAGCCCCAGAACGCGATGTCCTGGATGCGCTTCGGCGACACCTGCTGCAACTACGGACAAGCGCCGAAATCCCTGCCCGCCTACGCGAAAGCCGACAGCCTGGCGCAGTCCGAAGGCGAACACGACACGATCAAGCTGCACTTGGCCAACGCCTATCGCAGCCTTAAGCGCGACGACGAGGCGATTGCGTTCTACAAGGAGCTGGCCGCGAAGCCCAAGTCGCCGATGCACGAGCAGGCCAAGCGCGAGTTGTTCGAGCTCTACTCACAGCGGGGAATGCTGGACAAGGTCAAGATAGACTTGGTCGAAACGCCGCCCGCGCCGCCGCCGGCCAAATGACCGGCCGCACCTTCGCTTGAAACGCCTTCATGCCCTCACGGCGAACTTGGCCGGCGTGCGCGCAGCCCTCGAGCGCCTCCACGCTGTGAGGACTGCGCGTCCAAAGGCCTCTTGACCATTCTGTAGTCGTCCATCACAAAGCCGCGGCCGATCTTCCGGACAAGTCTCTCCGCCTTGCTGAAGCCCATGCGCTCGTAGAAGGCGATGGAACCTGCGTTGTGCCGGTTGACCGTCAGCCACAGACTGCGGATGCCCCTCTCGGCGCAGTAGGCGTCGGCAAACGCGATGATCGCCTTGCCCAGGCCGCGCCCGCGCCGCGCGTGGCGCACGTAAATTTTGCTGAGCTGCGCGGTGCGTTTCTTCCGGGCGGGCACCAGGGCGAAATACCCCGCGTACCGCCCGCGGTCGCGCACAAGATAGTATTCGTAGCCGGCGGCGATCTGTTCATGGATCGCCGGCGCGCTCTGGAACCGTTCGAGCATGTAATCCACCTGGTCCTGTCCGATGATCGGAACGAAGTGCTCGTTCCAGATCTCACGGGCCAGGTCGGCTACCGCTCTAATCTGCGCCGCCTTGCTGACTTTCACCATCTCGACCATGATGCAACGTCCCCGCAGCCAATGGTTTTCGGTCAGTATGCCACGCGTCTTCACCGAAGGCAATACGGGGCGGCTTGACGAAGACGACCTCCATCGTCACAATGTGAACTCCAAACGGACGTCGCCGACGGGAGAAGGTTTCAGGAGCGGGAATGCTTTTTCACACCTGGGTCTTCGCCGCATTCTTTCTGGTGTTCTACCCGGTCTACCTGGCGGTCAAGGGCACCCGTCTGAGGGACTACTGGCTGCTGCTGTCGTCGTACGTGTTCTACGGCTGGTGGAACCCGCTGTACCTGCTGCTCATCAGCTACTCGACCGTGGTGGACTACTTCGTCGTGCTGCGGATGGTGAAGAGCCCGCACCGGAAACGGTGGCTGGCGCTGGCGGTGACCAACAACCTGTGCCTGCTGGCCACGTTCAAGTACGCCGGGTTCCTGACGGAGAACCTGAACGCGCTGCTGGCGGCGATGGGCGGCCAGCACGTCATCCCCGTGCCGAACTGGCTGCTGCCGGTCGGCATATCGTTCTACACCTTTCAGTCCATGAGTTACACCATAGACTGCTACCGCGGCCGCATCCAGCCGGAGCCGCGGTTCGTGCGGTTCGCCACGTTCGTGTCCCTGTTCCCGCAACTGGTGGCCGGGCCGATCCAGCGGGCGTCGAACCTCCTGCCGCAGTTGCAGCAGGAACAGAAGATCACGCAGGCGGACGTGACGGACGGGCTGTCGCTCTTCCTGGTGGGCTTGTTCAAGAAGGTGGCGCTGGCGGACTACCTGGCGCTTTACGTGGACAAGGTCTATGGCGCGCCGGGGCAGTACCAGGGCCCGGCGCTGCTGCTGGCGACGGCGGCGTTCGGGTGGCAGATCTACTTCGACTTCAGCGGATATACGGACATGGCCCGCGGGATCGCGCGGGTGATGGGCTATAAGCTGATGCTCAACTTCAACCATCCGTACCTGGCGCAGGGCCTGGGGGATTTCTGGTCGCGGTGGCACATCAGCCTGTCGAGCTGGTTCAAGGACTACGTGTACATCCCCATGGGCGGAAACCGTGAAGGAACGCTGAAGACCTACAGGAACATGTGCCTGACCATGCTCATCTCGGGAGTGTGGCACGGGGCGACGTGGATGTTCGTCATCTGGGGCGCGCTGCACGCGCTGGGGCGGGTGTTCACGCGAGAGCTGGAAGGGACGGCCTTCTGGATGGAGCGCGTGCCGAAGTTCGTCAAGCAGATGCTGGTGTACGGCTTCGTCACGTTCGCGTGGATTTTCTTCCGGGCGCGCTCGATGGGCGACGCGAAGGTGATTATCTCGAGGATCTTCAACCCGCAGTGGGTGGACCCGGCGTTCCCGTTGCTGGCGGCGATGCTGGTCCTGATGGTGTGGCTGTACCAGCATTTGTATGAGTCGCGGGCGCGCTGGGCGCTGCAGCTTGCGCCGGTGCAGGCGGGGATGGCGGCGTGCATGGTCCTCTACCTGGCGACGATGGTGGGATCGAGCGACCGGCCGTTCATCTATTTCCAGTTCTGAGCACATTAGCCGCGCTAACGGCTGCGCGGCTGGTGCATGAATAGAAAATGCGCGCCGGGCGCGCATTTTCTTAGGAGAGGGCGCGACGGCATGACCTCCAGCGTTCAGGCCCCGGAGAAGACGGCCGAACTCAGGCGCGAGGAGGCGCTGTACGGCTCGGTGGAGATGCCGCTGTCGCTGCGGCAATGGATGTGGGTCGCAGCGGTCGTGCTGGCGGTGCTGGCGGCCCTGCCGGTCATCGGGCGACGGCTGGAGACTTTCCGGCCGGGTCCGGACTACCGAGTCCCGTATGAGATGAGCAACGACTACTGGCTGTTCGAGCGATACAGTCGGCTGGCGGCGTCGGAATCGAAGACGCTGGTCGTCGGCGATTCGGTGGTCTGGGGCGAATACGTCGCCGCCGATGAGACGCTGTCGCACTACCTCGGTGCGCCGGCCGGCGAGAAGAGGTTTGCGAACTTGGGCGTGGACGGGATGTACCCGGTGGCGCAGCGCGGCCTCCTGGAGTGGTACGGCGGAGGAATATCCAACTCGCGGGTCATCCTGCACTTCAATCCGCTCTGGATGGCGTCGCGGGAGCACGACCTGCGAGCGGGAAAGGAGTTTCGTTTCAACCACCCGGAACTTCTGCCGCAATTCTCGCTGGAGATCCCGGCGTACAAGGCATCCTATGCCGACAGGCTGGCGATTGAGGCGGAACGCCTGCTGCCGTTCCGGCCCTGGGTGCGGCACTGGCGCTGGGAATGCCTCGGCGGCGCGGACCTGGCCCGGTGGACGCTGAAGAATCCGTACGCCAATCCCCTCGTAGTGTCCGTGAGGCGCGGCGAGGAGGACGACCCGGCGAGACACGTGAACCTGTCGTGGAAAGAGCGCGGGGCGACGGTGCAGGACTTCCCGTGGGTTGCGCTGGAGGAGTCGCTGCAATGGCGCGCGTTCCAGGATTCGGTGGAGATGCTCCGCCGCCGGGGCGACACGCTGCTGGTGGCGGTGGGCCCGCTCAACGAATACATGCTCACGCCGCGGAGCCGCGATGGCTATCATCGCGTGGTGAGCGAGGTGGGGCAGTGGCTGCGCGAGAACGGCGTGCTGTATTTCACGCCTCCCGTGCTGCCCAGCGAGTATTATGCGGATGCCAGCCATCCGCTGCGCGAGGGATATGCGATGCTGGGACGCGAGTTGCTGGCGAGCGAGCCGTTCTCGCGGCTCCTCCAGCCGACAGCCGAGAAGTCAGTGCAAGGAACAGACAGATGAGAACCGTGACAATACGCGTCATGATCGGACTGGCGCTGGCCGCCGCGCTGATCTGGGGATGCACGCGCCGCGACGCGGCTCCGCAGGGAAGCCCGAAAGAACCGTCCTCGGCGGCCGCAACGCCGGCGTCGCCCGACCGGAGCCCGTTGATCGTGTTCTCCAGCGACCGGTCAGGGCAGTGGAGGCTCTGGACGATTCAGCCGGACGGAACGGGGATGAGGCAGTTGACCCAGGGCGGGCCGGATGACGCGGACGTGGACCCGGCGTTCAGCCCGGACGGCGCGAGCATTTTGTTCACGTCAACGCGCGGCGGGAACTCGGGCGTCTGGCGGATGACGATTGCGACGGAGAAGACCGAGCGGCTCTGCGACGGCGACCAGGCCGGATGGGCGCCCGACGGGAAGAGCATCGTCTTCCGGAGGAGCGAGAGGATATTCAGGCGCGACCTCGCCGGCGGCGCGGAGAAGGCGCTCTCGCCCGAGAACTGGCCGCACTGCTCAGGGCCGGCGTGGAGTCCCAAGGGCGGTGAGATCGCGTTTGCGTGCCGATGGGAAGCGGGGAACGGCGTGTACGTTATGTCGGCGGAGGGCGGCGAGCCGAGGAAGGTCTTCGGCGAACAGGGGGCATGCCAGCCGCACTGGTCGCCGGACGGCGCGAAGATCGTCTATGAGACCGAGACCAACCTGTGCACGATCAATCCGGATGGGACGCACAACCGCACCGTGACCTATTACGGCGGAGTGCAGCGCCTTGCGCGGTGGAGCCCGGACGGCAGCCGGCTGGTATTCTGCCAGGCGGCGTCGCCGAGCGGTCCGTGGGAGTTGTACACGGTGTCTGCGCAGGGCGGTGAGCCGACGCGGCTGACCGAAGGCGGATCGGACATGTATCCGGACTGGAAGTAGAGGAGTTTCCCAGTGGCAGACGGCGGTTGCAAAAGGATCATTCTGCTGTTGGCCCTGGCGGCGGCTGCAGCAGCCATTCCGGCGGGATGCCATCGTCAGCCGGTGCCGGCGGCTGCGCCCAAAGCTGCCGAGATCACGGGGCCTTTCACGCGACTTTTCGACACCGGGGTTGCGCTCTCAGGGCCTCTCACCGCCGCCGGTCTCTCGGCAAGCGAGGGCTGGGCCGCGGTGGCGGAGGATGTCACGACGCACTCGTTCGCCGGGGATGCGGTGGTCGTCAACGACAAGCTGGCGCTGGTTGTATCCCCGAACGGGGCCGGCGCGAGCCTCTACTCAAGAAGTGGGCAAGGTCTGAGACTGCGGGCCGTGCTGGCGCCTGTCGGCGATGGCGTGGAAATGACGCTCGCGGGTCTCAGGATTTCCGAGAACAGCTTTGCCGCGGTCGCCCTGGAGTGCGCCTTCAAGTCCAAGGCGGGGAGTACGGCTGCGGTCGCGTACCGCCTGACAACGGGCGCGAACCTGGTGGAGGTGCGTCCGGGAAAAGGGGCGGAGAGGCTGCGCATCGAACAGGAGATCAAGCACGTCGTGGTCCCGGATTACTTCGCGGATGACGTCGTGGTCAGCGCAGGGAGCTCGGGCCGGTCGCGGGTCGGGCTGCCTGCGGAGAACTGCCTGGTCAACCTCACGGGCGAGGGCGATGCGATCACAGCGTGCGTCTGGAAATACGGGCAAGCCGACGTGGACGCGATCATGGAAGGAACCGGCGAGAAGGCATCATTCCAAGGCGTCGAGATCGAGTGCGCGCCGGGGAAGAGCCTCTGGGTCGCTCTTCTGGAGGGGCCGGGCATCTGGCACAGCCGGAAGATTGCGGTGGGGGAGACCGGCGAGGTGGAGCTGGCGTGGAGACGGCCTTTCGCGGCGCAGTGGCGATGCGACGCGGCCGGCTCGGACGGGCTTGCACATTCGAGCAGTTTCGCGGATGCCCCCGGCGCAAGCGCGGATGCGGCGCGATGCTGGTTCGATCGGGAGCGGGCGTTCGTGCGATTTGTCCGACCGTCGCCGGCGGAGACGAGCGCGACAGCCTCCGCGGGTGAGACGACGCTGGTGGTCTATCCCATTGACCGCAGCCCGGCAACGCCGCTGACGGCGTTCTGCATCAACGACGTCATGCGCAGCGCACTGGGCACCGGTCCGTGTCAGTATGTTCTCGAGGCCGAAGGGATGGGGACGGAATATCCGGCGACGCCTGACTTGGTCAGCCGGTGGATGGAGGAGCAGTTCCGAAAAGGGAAGCTGAAGAAGGAATCGGCGGCGCTGCGGGAGCGGCTCGGCCGGATGACGCGTCACATCGAGGAGGTCCAGGGCCGGATCAGGGATTACGGAAAACTGGCGGATAGTATACAATCAGCTTGCGCCGACCCGGGACCGAATGGTCCGCTGGCGCAGGAGGTGCTGAAGCTGCTGGGGGAAATGCGGCGCGCGGTCGGAGAGGATGAAAACATTCACCGGTCGGCGGAGCAGGTGACCCAGGAGGTCCTCGCGCTGGCTGAGAAGGAGTGCGGCGCGGACGAATGGCAGCAGGAGATGGTAAAAGTGCGCGCGCTGGGCGCGACTCAGGACAGTTCCCTGGCGCGGTGCCGAATGATTTTGCGGCAGGTCATACAGTTGTGCAGAGGCGCGCAGGGGACGGCTGCGAACTTTGCGGACACGGTTAAAAAGCTGGCTCAGTCCGGGCTTCGCAAGGAAGCCCCCATACATAAGGAGCGAAACGATGGCTCGGAATAGCTGGAGCGGCCGGATGGTCTTGGCGGCTTTTGTCGTGCTGGCCGGGGCGGCGGGGCTGGCCTTGGCGGCGGATGCGCAAAGGCCCAAGAACCTTCTGGCGAACCCGAGCTTCGAGATGGGGGCGGATCCGTGGGAGATGGATTCGGCAGACGGCTGCGAGGCGCGTTTCACGGTGGATAAGGACGACGCGCGCGACTGCGAGTTCAGCGCGTTGGTGACGGTGGACAAGGTGGCCGGCTACGGAGTGCAACTGGGGCAGAAAGTTCCGGCCGGGCGGGTGGGCGGAACGTACACGTTTGCGGTTCTGGCCAAGGCCGTGGAAGGGCCGGCGGCGGTCGGCCTGAGAGTGGAGCGCAACGCGGAACCGTGGGATGCGCCCGGTCAGAGCGGGCCGGTCGCTCTGCAGAAGAACCAGTGGACAGAACTGCACATTACGTTCAAGGTGGACAAGGCATACCCCGAAGGCTGGTTCGCCTTCGTGTCCTGCGGCCAGGCGAAGAGCCGGTTCCGGCTGGACGGCGCGCGGCTGTACGAGGGAGAGTATGTCGCGTATCAGAAGGAAGCGCAGACGGTGGCGGCGGACGCTGGAGTGCGGCTGTTCGACACCGGCGCGGCTTCCGCCGATCCCCTTTCCGCGGCGGCGCTGTCGCAGAAGAGCGGCTGGACGCAATTGCCCGAGGACCAGGTCAAGCACGAGTTCGCCGGCGACGCGGTCTTCCAGAACAATCGAGTTGCGGTGGTGCTGAGACGGGCCGGCCACGGGGCGGAGTTGTATTCGGCGGGACCCGAGGGCTGGAAGGAACGAGCGGCGCTGGTCCCGGTCGGCCAGGGGCCGACGGATCCCGCCAAGATACAACTCTCGTCGGTCAAAGTCGTGGAAAATAACCCGGGAGACGTGAAGGTCGAGGCGGCGTTCCAGGCGGAGGGGAAACCGCTGGGCGTGGGGTACGAACTCAAGATCGGCCAGCTTTACGTCAAGACGGAGCCGAAGGAAGGCGTCCGCGCCCTGCGGGTGGAGGCTGTGTGCCGCTTCGCGGTGATGCCGGACTTCTTTGCAGACGACATTATGCTGGACGCGACGGAGCTGCCGGTCGCGCGGGCGGAGTTGCCGAGCGAGAACTTCCTGCTGGAGATGCTGGAGGGGAACGATGCGCTGCTGATGAGCGTATGGACCGAGCAGGACGAGGACGTGGCCGTCACGCTGAGTGGGCAGGACGCGGCCAAGAGGATTGACGGCGCGGAGATCCAGTATGGCGCCAAGGGGAACGTGTGGGTCGCGGTGATGACGGCGCCGCAGATATGGCACGTGCGGGACATCAGCCAGGCGGACATGAAGAAGGTGATTCCGCTGGACTGGAAACAGCCTTATCCGGCGGTCTGGCGGGTGGACTGGCACAGGACCGACCGGCTGGCGGACAGTTGGGAGATGATCATGGAGCGCCCGGACGGGGCTTTCGCCAAGTACGGCTGGTTCCGCGGCATGGACGAAGTCCCGGCCGACCGCACGAGATGGGCGACGGTGCTCGGCGATTTCCTCTATCCGTGCTGGATAGATAAGGACGGCCGCGGGAACCTGCAGCCGCAGCCCTTCAGGCAGCGCGCACGGTTTCAGGGACCGACGTTGATCTATCCGATCATGAGGCTGGGCGGCACGCCGCTGGACGCTTACACGGTGGTGGACGTGGTGCGCGCGACGCTGGGCGTGGGACCGTGCGAGTACGTGCTGGACGTGGAAGGGCAGCGCGCGCACTCCATGGGAATTGCGACGTGCGCGTGCCGGGACACCCTCACGCCGATTTACGAGCAGCATCAGCAGGGGCCGCGCAAGGCGGAGATCGAGCAGGCGCTCACCGATGTCATGCTCTTCGTGCGATTCATCCGCAGCCGGGTCGAGACGTACGTGACCTTCGGACATGATATGTCAAAGTACCTGGACGAGTACGGGAAAGCGCATCCCGAGCTGGCCCCGCAGGTCGCGGAACTGGAGCGGCTGACCCGAGTCATTGACGAGAGGTACAACCGGCTGAGGGAGAACATCAAGACGCCCGACCAGACGCAGGAACTCGTGGACGCCTTCCGGAAGGCGCACCTGACCGACGAAAGTCCGCAGGCGCTGGACGCGTGCAAGGAGTTCACGAGCGCGCTGGTGGTGATCGGCGGCAGCCAGGACGAACTGGCGGGCGAGTGCCGGCAGGCGGTGAAGGTGCTGCGCCAGCAGGCGGGGCTCGCGCTCGCGACGGATATCCGGATGGTGGAGCTGGCCAAGGAGGTCCGCAAACGAAGCCAGGAAGTGCTGCGCAGGCCGTCCTTCCACGAATGGCCGAGGTACTGAGGCCATGAAGCTCGTCGAGATGCGACGCTGCGCCGCGGTCATGCCGGCGGGAGCGGCGTTGCTGCTGGCCTGCCTGGTCAATTGCGGCTGTCAGAAGAAGGACAACTCGCCGGCGACGCCCGTCCAATCCATCCGGACCGCGAGCGGGATCGAGATGGTCCTCGTTCCGGCGGGCGATTTTCTCATGGGGAACGATCGCGGCGAAGAGGACGAGAAGCCGGCGCACCGGGTGCACGTGGGCGGCTTCTGCATGGACAGATTCGAGGTGACGCAGAAGTCCTTCGAAGGACTGATGGGGACGAACCCGTCCAAGTTCAAAGGCCCGGATAAACCGGTGGAGAGGGTCAGCTGGCTGGCGGCGGTCAAGTACTGCAACATGAGGTCGCTGAAGGAAGGGCTCAAGCCCTGCTACGACCTGGAGACGATGGCGTGCAACTTCGATGCGGACGGCTATCGACTTCCGACCGAGGCGGAATGGGAGTACGCGTGCCGCGCCGGGAGCACGACGGATTACTCCTTCGGAAACGATTCGGTGCTGCTGCGCGACTACGGCTGGTTCAAGGAGAACTCCGGCGAGACGACCAATCCCGTGGGCCAGAAGCGGCCGAACGCGTGGGGCCTGCACGACATGCATGGGAACGTCTCGGAGTGGTGCAACGACTTCTACGCGGAAGATGCCTATCGGCGGTCCGGCGGGGACGATCCGCGAGGGCCGGCGACCGGCGAGAAGCGGGTGCTTCGCGGCGGGAACTGGCGGAGCGCTGCCGGCCAGTGCCGGTCAAGCGCGCGATCGGCGGAGTCGCCCGGTTTTGCGGACGTGTGCTTCGGCTACGAGACCTATGGCTTCAGGTGCGTGAGGAAGGCGACGCCGGGCGCCGGCAAGCAGGGGCCGTAGCCGCCGGCGCCGCGGCCCGGCAGGCGGCGGATTTGCCCGCGACGCCGGTCCCGAAAGCCTCACCTGCCGACCTGTTTCGCCCATTCTTTGAGAGTCGCGGCGAGATTCTGCTGGGCGGCGGGTCGCCTGAGGGCGAGCCGCGCGGCGAGGCCGCCGGGGACCATCGCGGCGATGGCGTCAAGCACCCAGTCGCCGCCCATCCCGTAGAAAGTGCAGACGGCGCAGACTTTCTTTCCGGCGAGGTTGACCTTCCTGAGATAGCTCCGCACGGCGGGCGGCGGTCTGAATCCCCAGATGGGCGTCGCGATGACGATGGTCTTGCGCCCCTCGCCGCTGTGCTTGCTGGCGAGGTCCGCTTCGCGTTTGAGCGTGGAGTCCCACGCGGCGCTCAGCAATCCGAGCACGCCGGAGCGGTCTTTCGCCTCGCGGATTACCTCGAGGTCGGCATCGAGGATCGCGGCGAGTTGCTCGGCGACTTTGCGCGTGCCGCCGGTGCGCGAGTAGTACGCGATCAGGGTCTGTTTCACATCGCTCTCCTCGGCTCAACACCAGGCTTCGCCGGCAGGAACGCGCAGAGAATGTGAAGAATGGGAAGAATGGGAGTAATGGGAAGAATAACCATGTGAACCAGCGCTTTAAAATCCGGCCTTCGTGTCCTTCGTGGTGAAATCCCGTGCCGCCTATGCGCCGTTCTCGTGCTCGGGCGCAGCGGCGACGCGGCTTCGGGCGAGGTCCATCAGCACCTGGTGCGTGCCGAGCAGCTCCGCCTTCGCCGTGATTCCGCCGGCCGGGTCGGCGGAGGCGGGCGGTTGGCGCTGGACGTAGGAGCCGTCGGGCTGCATGTCCCAGGCCTGGCGCCGGTCGTGGAGCATGACCTGGAGGATCGTCCAGACCATCTCGCGCAACGGGCGATCCTCGATGGGCGCGCTGATCTCGACCCGCGCCAGCAGGTTGCGGTACATCCAATCGGCCGAACCGAAGTAGAAATCGCCCAGGAGCGGATCGGCGTTGCCGTTGCGGAAGTAGATGACGCGCGAGTGTTCGAGGAACCGGCCGATGACGGAGATCACCCGGATGTTCTCGCTCACGCCGGCGACGCACGGCCGCAGACAGCAGAAGCCGCGGATGATGAGATCAATTTTCACGCCCGCCTGCGAGGCGCGGTAAAGCGCCCGGCAGACGGTGCGCTCCTCGAGCGCGTTGCACTTGACGATGATCTGCGCCGGCCGGCCGGCCCTGGCGTGCTCGGCCTCGCGCTCGATCATCGCGAGGAACCGGTCGCGCATGCCCAGCGGCGCGACAAGCAGCTTGCGGTACTGCCGCTGCAGCGACCGGCCCGTGAGGTAATTGAAAAGCTCCACCACATCCTCGGTGAAGTCGGTCTTGCAGGTCATCAGGCTCAGGTCGGTGTAAGTGCGCGCGGTCTGCGCGTGGTAATTCCCAGTGCCGACGTGCACGTAGCAGCGCACGCCCTCGGGCTCCTGCCGGACGACCAGGGCGGCCTTCGCGTGCGTCTTGAGCCCGACGATGCCGTACACGACGTGGACGCCGGCCTTTTCGAGCGCCTGCGCCCAATAGATGTTGCGCTCCTCCTCGAACCGCGCCTTGAGCTCGACGAGGCAGACGATCTGCTTGCCGGACTCGGCGGCCCGGATGAGTTGCTGAATCAGCGGGCTCTCGGCGCCGGCGCGGTACACGGTCATCTTGATCGCGAGGACCTTCGGGTCCTCGGCGGCGGAGCGGATGAAGCGTTCGACGCTGGTCTCGAAGTCGTCGTAGGGATGATGGACGAGCAGGTCTCCGGCGCGGATGAGGGTGAAGATGTCGGCCTCGGCGTTGTCGAGCGCGGGCGGGACGAGCGGCGTCCACGGCTCGTAACGCAGCTTCGGCAGATTGATCTCGGCGATCGGCCGGACCCAGGCGAAATCAATCACGTCGGTCAGGTCGTACACGTCCTGCTCGGTCAACTGGAGCTCGTCGAGGAGGAACCGGAGCATGCGCGGGCTGGGATTCGGCGCGCACTCGAGCCGGACCGCGCGCTCGAACCGGCGGCGGCGGATTTCGTCCTCGACCATCTCGAGCAGGTCGTCGGCGTCCTCCTCGTCGCGCTCGACGTCGGCGTTGCGCGTGATCCGGAACGTCATCACGTCCGTGATCGCCATGTCCGGGAAGAGGTCCTTGAGATTGTGGCGAATGAGTTCGATGAGCGAGATGACCCGGTGCGCGCCGGGCTCGCCCGCGTCCACGCGCACCCACGGCGGCAGCACCTGGGGCACTTTGACGCGCGCGAAGAGTTCGCCCTCGCGGTCCGGGTGGTGCAGCGTCACGCCGAGCGAGACGGAGAGATTCGAGATGAACGGGAACGGATGGCCCGGGTCCACCGCCAGCGGCGTGAGGACGGGGAAGACGCTGGTCTTGAAGAACGCCTCGGCGGCGGCGCGCTCCGGCGCGCTGAGCTCCTCCCATTTCAGCAGGTGGATGCCCGCCTCGGCGAGCTTCGGGCGCAGGACGTTCGTGAAGCATTCGGCCTGCTGCGCGACCATCGGCAGCAGTCGCTGGCGGAACGCCGCGAGGAGTTCGTGCGCCGGCAGGCCCTCGGCGGTGCGCGGCAGGGCGCCCTCCTCGAGGCGGCGCTTCACCCAGCCGACGCGCTTCATGAAGAACTCGTCGAGGTTCGAGGCGCAGATGCCGAGGAACTTCAGCCGCTCGAGCAGCGGCGTGCGCTCGTCGAGCGCCTCGTGCAGCACGCGCCGGTGGAACTCCAGCCAGCTCAAGTCGCGGTTGAGGAACTCCGCCGGCGGAGCGACGGCCACGAGCGCGCCGGCCGTCTCCGGCGCGGTCACCGCAACGGAGAGCTGCGCCGCCGGCGGCGCCGGGTTGCCCGCCTGCGGCTGATCCGGTCCCAGGAGCGGGTTCATGCGATGCTTTCGCCTTCTTCGCTTGTCAGAAACAGGTCCCATCGTCCGCCATTCTGCAAGGTGAAGGTTAGAAAAGGATGGTTGTCCCGTGAAAATTCAGTATAGATTCCCGGGCGGGCGGACGCAAGGCGAAAGTGGATGATCTTCAAGAACACGCGCGGCGTGGACTTCAGGCGGGCGCTTTGGTAAGGTTGCGGGGGAACGGAGGACGATGGACGATAGACGATAGACGATCGTCCATCGTCCATGGTCCATCGTCGCCATAAACCGGAGGCCGCGCATGAACTACCACAAGCAATTCCGTGTCAAGCCGGGCGCGCGCGTGAGGCTGAAGGAGTATGATCCGGACGATGCCGGCGGCCTGCGCGACAAGTCCGAGGCCGAAAAGCCGATGCAGAAGAACCTCGAACGGCTGTCGGACCTGCAGTACCTGCTCTACGCGGAGGGTCGGCGGGCGCTGCTGGTCGTGCTCCAGGCGATGGACGCGGGCGGCAAGGACGGCACGGTCCGGCATGTCATGTCGGGCCTGAACCCGCAAAGCTGCCGCGTGACGTCGTTCAAGGTCCCGTCGGCGATGGAACTGGCGCACGACTTCCTCTGGCGCATCCACGCCGCGATGCCGGCGAAAGGCGAGATCGGCATCTTCAATCGTTCGCACTACGAGGACGTCCTCGTCGCGCGCGTGCATGGCCTCGTCAGCGAGAAAGTCTGGCGCGCCCGGTACGGCCAGATCAACCGGTTTGAGGAGATCCTTTCGGAGAACAACATCCGCATCCTGAAATTCTTCCTCCACATCAGCAAGGCGGAGCAGCGCAAACGGCTCGAGGAGCGGCTGAAGGACCCGGCGAAGAACTGGAAGATTTCGCCGGCCGACCTGGCGGAGCGCACGCGGTGGGGCGCGTACGTCGAGGCTTATGAGGAGGCGCTCAGCCGCTGCAGCACCGACGAGGCGCCGTGGTTCATCATCCCGGCCAACCACAAATGGTTCCGCAACCTCGCCGTCTCGCAGATCATCGTCGAGGCGCTCGACGAGATGGGCATGAAGCTCCCGCCGCCGTCGTTCGACGTGTCGAAAGTGCGGCTGCGGTGAACCGCCGGCGGCGTCAGTCGCCGCGTCCCCGCAGCGGTCACGGCGGAGCGATGGGATAGGGGCTGCTCTGGGCGATCTTCGACAGGGCGCGGTCCCGGACGGTCGAGTCGCCGATCGTCTGCGCCACGGCGACGGCCTGCGGCACCCAGCCGTCCTCCGCGAGCCGCCCGGAGCATTGGTAGGCGGCCTGGTCGCGCACGGGCGAGTCGCGCATTGCGCCGAGGCAGTTGAGCACCATGCGGCTGTCGTCGGCCTGCGCGCCGAGCCAGGCGACCTCGGCAAGCGCCTGGTCGCGCGTGGCAAAGTCGCTGATCGCAGAGGCGGCATCAAAGCGGCTGACGAGTTCGGGCGCGCTCTCCGCCGTGGCGCCGCGCTGATCGCGATGCGAGGCACAGCCCGTGAACAACGTCGCGATACCGGCAAACACCAGACCCAAGGCTGCGGTACGCATGGATGGACTCCTTCTTTATTCCGGGCACATTAGCCGCGCCAACGGCTGCGCGGCTGGCGCATCAATAGAAAATGCGCGCCCGGCGCGCGTTTTCTCAGGGGTTCTTGCTTCCCGTACGGGTCGGTCCTTCGACGACGAGTTTTCTCTTGAACACCTTCGAGAACCCCTTCTCGTGGTTCGCCAGGCCCCAGAGCTCGAGCTGGCAGTCCTGCTGGGAGTTGATTTCGAGCACGGCGCGCTTGCGCCCGACGGCGGTGAAGCGGGCATGCTCGACGACGCCCATGTGGCTGCGGTCGAGGCTCTCGGCCAGGCGCAGGAAGATGCACAGCACCCGGACGATTTCGCGCGAGCGCTTGTCGAGCGCGGCGAACTCCGGGTTCCTCTTGCGCGGCAGCGCCTTGCCATGGAAGAGCGCGGTGGCCGCCATGATCGCCTGCTCGGTCTGGTCGAAGCCGAGCAGTTCGGCGTTGCGGATGACGTATGCCGAGTGGGCATTGTGGTTGTCGTACGAGAGGAACATGCCCAGGTCGTGCATCAGCGCCGAGTAGCCGAGCAACTCGCGCTGCCAGTCGCCGAGCCGGTGCAGCCGCAGCTCCCGCGCGGTGTCGAAGAGCTCCAGCCCCAGGCGCTCAACCGCCCGCGCGTGCGCCTCGTTGAACCCGCAGGACCGCCCGAGCTGCAGCACGCTGCGCTCGCGGAACCCGACCGGCTCCAGCCCGCCGTGCTCGGTGCGCGAAAGGTACTCGATCAGCAGCCCGTCGCGCAGCCCGCGCTCGCTCACGCGAAGGTCGGGAAGCTTCAACTCCTCCATCAGCACGTCGAGCACCGCCGCGCCGCCGATGATGATGTCCGCGCGCTCCGGGTTCATGCCCGGCACGCTGCGCCGTTCCTCCGTCGAGAGCGAGCAGAGCAGGCGGATGACTTCGCGCAGTTGCTCGCGGGTGAGCGTGTCGTCCTTGCGCCAGGGCCGCTTGCGGAAGAGCCGCGCGGCGACTTCCGCCAGGGTGACGATGGTGCCCGACGAGCCGACGGCGATGTCGAATTTGTGCTGCCGCAGTTTCTGGACGGCGCGGACGCTGATGTTGCGGACGTAGGCCTTGACGAGGTTGTAGCGCGCCGGCGGGATCGGGTCGGTCTCGCCGGGCAGGAAGAAGAGCGTGGTCAGGCGGATGGCGCCGAGCTTGATCGAGTCGAGGTGCTGGTACTGGTGCTGATCGCCGACGGCGACCTCGGTGCTGCCGCCGCCGATGTCGAGGAAGAGCGCGCGCCGGCCGCCGAGGTTGACGCCGCTGGAGACGCCCAGGTAGATCAGGCGCGCTTCCTCCTTGCCGGAGACGACGCGCACGTCGAGGCGCGCCTTCTGCTCGAGGAGCTTGAGGAAGCGCCGCTGGTTTTCGGCCTCGCGGCTGGCGGAGGTGGCGACGGCCACGATCTCCGCGGCGCCGTACGAGCGCGCCATGTCGGCGAACCGCGCGCAGACGAGCACGGCGCGGTGCATGGCCTGCTGCTGCAGGCGCTGCTCCGGGAACTCGCCCTCGCCGAGGCGCACCGCCTCGCGCTGGCGCGTCAGGATGGTGTACGACCGGTTCGGGTTGAACCGCACCAGCAACAGCCGCACCGCGTTCGTGCCGATGTCCATGAAGCCGACGATGCGGCCGTCGGAGGATGTCGTCTCAGGCGGCATGGGCGCGATTCCCTTGATAAAACCTATTCGACTAATCTCATCTTCCGGATTGGCGGATCTTGTTTCAGAACCGTCACGTCAGTCGCCATTCGATCACGAGCTTTCGGCCGAAGGTTTTCTCGAACAGGTCGGCCTTCTTCAGCGCCTCGCGCTGCTCATCCTCGGCGGGCTGCAGGACGAGGCAGTATACACTGACCTGGTTCTTTCCGATCGCGCAGGTCGCGTCCTTCACGGCTCCCTGGCGCGTGCGGTCGAGGCCGTCGGCAACGCGCAGGATCGCGGCGAGCCGCCGCACGACGCGCTGGTCCGGGGCGCTCAGCGCTGCGAACGCCTCGTGCTTGAGCGTCGGCAGCCCGCGCCGGTGATAGCGCGCCACGCAGCCGATGATCTCGCGCTCGCGCCGCTCGAACGGCAGGTCCGGCGTCGTCAGGATCATGCGCAGCGCCGTCTTATGGTGTCCTTTGCGGCCCTTGATCCAGCCGATGTCGTGCAGCAGCCCGGCGCAGTGCAGCCAGAAGCGCTCCGTGGCGCCGAGCCCGTGCAGCGGTTGGAGTTCGTCGAAGAGCCGCAGCGCCAGCAGCGTCACGTGCCGCGCGTGCGCCGGCTCGTGATCGCACTTCTCCGCGAGCTGGAGCACCGCCTGGAGCGGCGCGTCCGCCTCGCCTTCGGCCGGCGCGGAGGCCCGCGTCACCGCGCGCGCCTCGGCCCAGCGCTGCACGCCGTCGAGCGAGCGCCCTTCGAGCACCATCCGCGCAAACGACTCCGGCAGGCCGAGCTGCCGGCTGTGCTCCGCCGTCCGCGCCGCGTCGTACGGCACGCGGTAATGCCGCACCACGAGCGGGGCGGGCCGGGAGCCGTCGGCGACGCGCCGCAGGTCCGCCACCGCGTACGACGCCTGCGGATTGCCGTCGTCGGGCCGGCCGACGCTGCCGGGATTGACGAACCAGTGCGCGCCGATCCTGCGCGCGAACGGGACGTGCGAGTGGCCGCAGACGATCAGGTCCGCCTTCGCCTTCCGCGCGAGCCGGCGCAGGCGCGACTTCGGCGTCTCGGGCGTCAGGTGCTCCTTGTTCGATTCGGGGCTGCCGTGCGTGAGGAGCACGCGCCAGCCCGCGACGTTCAGCCGCAGTTCCCTCGGCAGCGAGGCCAGGTGCTCGCGGCTCTCCGGCGAGAGGTTGTCGAGCGCCCACTTGAACGCGTATCGTTTTTCGGGGTCTTTGTCCTTCGCGCGCGGCGGGCGGTCAGCGCGGAGGACTTTGAGATCGTAATTCCCCGCGATGCTGAGCGCCTTCTCCGCGCGCACGCGCCGGACGACCTCGTCCGGGAAAGGCCCGTAGCCGACGAAATCGCCCGCGTTCCAGATGGCCTTCACTTTCCGCTTGCGCGCGTGCGCGAGGACCGCTTGCAGCGCGGGCAGGTTCGCGTGGATGTCGGCGATCAGGGCGACCTTCATCCGTTCACCATCGCCTTCGAAAAACCTGATTCAGTCCCCTTCGGTCATCCGTTCGGCGGCGAGCCGCTCGAACAATTTCTTCCGGCGCAGTTCCTTCCAGCGCCGCAGGAACGCCCGATAAATTGCACTCCGCCGGCGGCGGCGGTCGCGGAGCAGCGCCGCGATGCCCGGCGAGATCTCCGCAAACGCGGGCCGCGCGCGCTCGCGGGCGAGAAACTTCGGCAGCGCCTCGTGAATCCACACGTCGCAATCGTGAATCTCGCCGAGCCCGGTCTGGATCTGCCGCATCGCGCGGATCCAGGGAGCGAGCCGGCCGCCGTAACGCGGCGCGAACGCCTCCATCGTGTACCGGCAGTGTTTCGCCGCAATGCGCATGCGGTGAAGTTCCTTGCGCCGCTCGGGCCGCGCGATGAACGGCTCGTACGCGAGCATCTGGTCGAGCCGTTTGAGGATCGGCCCGGCGGCATCAGCCGGCTTCTCCGCGACCGCGAACCCGGAGAGACTCCGGCCTGCGCGCCGGCGGTCCTTCTTGAGCCGCTGGAACTCGCGCCGGATTTTGCGCAGCGTGCCGCGCGCGACGAAGCGGTCGAGCTCCTTGAGGACTTTGACCTGCTGCTTCCCGCGGCGGTCACGAAGCCGGAGGAGCAGCCCCCGGATGCCCGGCCTGAGCCGCGCGTCGCGATGGGCCTTGAGGAACTCGCGGAGGAAATCCGCCTGGACGTCCGTGTCGCGCGCGCGGCTGAGCGCGGAGGCCAGGCGCTTCAATTCGCGGTCCCATCGGCGGTAACGCTTCGAGGGCGCGGCATCGTCGAGCAGCCGCAGCGCCGTCCGCACGCGCCGCGACGCCACGCGCAGGTCATGCACCGGCTCCGACCCGCGCCGCGCGCGCACGCCCGGAATCTGCGCGGCCAGCGCCTTCAGGTTCTTCAGGACCGCCTCCGCCGCTAGCCGCCGAAAATCCTCATGATCGCCGCCCTTCATTCACTTCCCCTCAGTGTCCGTGCAGCGCAACTTCCAGTTTAGTCGGCGGCGAAAGAGAATGCAACGACGCGTCGGAGGGGATACGAAAAGAGGTACGGCAAAGGCGAAAGACGCGCAGGACGGATCTACGGCGCGCCGGATTCTTTTACGGTCACGACAAGTTCGACGATGACGGCGGCGAGTTCGAGCGCGAGGATGACGACGATCCACGCCTCGATGATGAATTCCTTGCGGAAATAGGCGTATTCGCTGAGGCGGTCGTTGGCGGATTCGTAAAGGTCCTCGTAAATCTCGATCTGGTCGTCCAGGGCGATGTAGCGGTCGGGCAGCTCGGCGCACCAGAGCAGCAGTTCGGCGTAGACTTTGCGGACGTTGCCGGTGAGCTGCGCGGGGACTTTGGAAAGGTAAAGGTCGAGCCGCGTGAGGCGAACCCGGCGCAGGGCGGTGAGCCGCACCATCCGGTTCGCGTCGGGCCAGCGCGCGAGGTCGGCGGCGCCGACCTGGTGGGTGAGCGGCAGGTCCTTCTCGACGAGCGGCCAGTCCTCGCGGATTTCCTGTTCGAGGCGGCGCATCTCGCCTTCGTAGAAGGCGAAGTGGACGATCGCGGTCAGGATTTCGTCCATGCGGTCGGGCGCGCCGAGCACAAGTGCGCGGCCCGGGCGCCAGAGGAGGCGGTCGTTGCGGAGCGTCAGGTCAATCGGCGGGACGGCGAACGGATCGCCGGGCGGCGCCTGCATCCAGTCCTCGCCACGCTTCTGCTGCTCGTACGGCGTGTTCGTCGAGCCGCTCGGCAGGAAGAGAAAATGGAGATCGTCGAACGGCTCGGCCGCGTCGGCCGCGGGCGGAAGCTGGCCGAGCGGGATCGTCTCCGCAACGGCGACACGGTCATACGGATCGCGGAACCGGGCGAGGACTTTCGCTCCCGGCGGCGCGGCCGGGAGAAAGCGGATCCGCAATGCCACGGACGATTGTGGAATGCAGGTTGCGGATTGAGGATTGATTTCGGAAGGTGGATTGACAGGAGATGAATTATTTTCGTTCATTCCGCGTTCCGCAATAGCCGTTCTCATTCCTCCGGCTTCTTCGCCGGGAACTGCGCGAAGGGCGGCTCGACGTCCTGAATCTCCGGCGGCAGGACGAACGGCGTGCCGTCTTCGAGGATCGGGCCGGACAGCGACAGGAGGAACTGGGTCTCCTTGTCCATGATGAAGCACGACTTGAGGTAATCGCCGGTAAGGTGCTCCATCCATATACTGCCGAGGCGGTTCTCGATGGCGCGGTCGAGGTCCTCGCTGCGCATCTCGGCGGGGCGGAGCCAGTCGCTGGCGATGAGGAATCCCCATGAGCCGAGGAACGAGGGGATGAGCGCGCGGTAGCTGTGGACTTCGGGGAAGACGGTGCGCAGCGTGCGCGCGAGCGCGGCGTGCGGGCGGTCGTCGGCGAAGGAGAACTCCAGCGCCTGCACCGCGATGATGCCGTCGGGCTTGAGGCGCTTGCGGAGGAGTTCGTAGAACTGCCGCGTGTAGAGCTTCTCGGCCGGGCCGTTTTCGAGCATGTCCACCACGTCCACGATCACCACGTCGTAGCGCTGGTTTTCGCCCTCGACGAAAGCGCGGCCGTCGGCGTGGACGAGCCGCGTGCGCGGGTCCTGGAACGCGCCTTGGTGCCAGGTGGGCAGGTGCTCGCGGCAAAGCGCGACGACTTCCGGATCAATATCCACCATCGTTGCGGAGCGCACGGCGCCGTGGGCGAGGACTTCGCGCAGCGAGGCGCCCTCGCCGCCGCCGATGATGAGCACGTCGCGCGGCTCGGGCGAGCGCAGCATCGCCGGCTGCACGAGCAGTTCGTGGTAGAGCGCTTCGTCGTCGGCGGAACTCTGGATGGCGCCGTCGAGCATCAGCACGCGGCCGTAGTTGTAGGTGTCGCCGATCTGCACCGTCTGGAAGGCGGTCTTGCCCGCGTACTGGATCGCCTTGCAGCGATAGGTGTAGCGGTCGAAGGGGTCGGAATCCTCGACGAGGACGAGCTGGCCGAACCCGACCTCCTGCGGCGTGTAGGGCTCGACGTAGAACCGGTCCGGCGGCAGCGCCGGGAGCGGATACGGACGCGGAAGAGGCGGTCGCGAGGCGTTGGGCTGCGTGGGCATGCGTCAACCTTCCCTTGGCGCGGAGTTTTCACTTTTCAGACGCAAGACTCCAGGAACGGCGGAAAGAGGCTTGTGTCCTCGGTGGGCTGACTCCGTATAGTGTTGTTCTCGGCGCTTGGGCGCCCGGGTGATTCACGGTCACGCCGGGTCAGCCGCGCGCGGCCCGCCCCTCGTCCTGGGCCTCTTCGCGCCGGATCAAGCTGCGGACGTGGCTGTGCGCCGGGCGCAGGTAGTCGCGCAGGACGGCGTCGAAGGGCTCCGGCCGGCAGCGCAGGCCGCAGGTGAAGAGGTCCACGAAACACGCGTTGTGCTCCGGATAAGTGTGGATGCTGGCGTGGCTTTCGGAAAGCAGGCAGAGGAGCGTGTAGCCGTGCGGCGGATAAACGTGGTCGGAGCTGCCCATGAGCGTGGCGCCGCTGGCGGCGACGGCGCGCTCGAAAGCCGCCTTGAGCCCGGCCAAGTCGCGCAGGCGGTCCGGATCGCAGCCGAGATACGAGGCCAGGAAGTGCCGGCCGACGAAATCGAACACCTCGGCGGAGGCCGCCGGTTCCGCCCGAGGTGGCGCTGAGACATGAGCGTGCGTCGCTTTCAATTTATCCATCCTCCGTCTTCCTGAAACGGGCGCATTATACTCCGCCGCGCGACGCGCGGGCAAATTTAGCATCCCTGAAGCGTTCACTTCACTAGTGCTGGCGCGGCCGTGAGAGGTTACACCGGTCGAGGCGCAAGGAGAATAAACTCGGCTGGGACAGGCAGGCCCTCGCAGGCACATAATAATTCGGGCGCCTTCCCGAGTGGAAAGGCGCCCGATGAACGGCGAGTGAGAACCGAGGCTATCTTGCGCGGAGCTTGCTCTTGACCTTCAGCTTCAGGGCCTTGGTCACGGTCTTGCGGCGCTCCCGGACCTGCTGGAGCTTGCGGCGTCGTTTTTGCTCGCTGGGCTTCTCGTAATAAGAAGCGCGCTTAATCTCTCGCCGAAGGCCCTCCTTCTCGCAGATGCGCTTGAACTGCTTGAGCGCGCGCTCGATGGAGTCACCTTCGCGGACGACGATCTTAGCCAAAAAGTTCTCACCTCGATTCTGATCTTGTGTGATGACGACGGACGCTGCCGATGGACGAGAGACGATGGACTCGTGCGCCTGCCCGGTCATGCACGGTCCATCGTCGCCGCGGTCCGTTTAGTACGGCACTTCCCAGAGCTCGTTCAGCACTTCGGTCGGAGCGAACGTTCTGGGATACGGGATCAATGTCAGGTTGTATTTCTGCTTAATCTGCGAGGTGGTGTTTTCATCGCAGAAATCCAGTTCGGGGAAACGCACGCCGATCCAATTGAGCGGATAGCGCAGGAAGAGGTTCATCGGCAGCATCAGGGTGTTGACGCAGAAGCCGATCGCATGTTTCGGGCTGACGTGGGCGCTGACGTCAAGGAAGACGAGGCCGACCTCGCCGCCGACGTCCGCCCAGTGGCCTTCCTGGATATTATCGCGGATGGGGAATCCGGCGAAGAGCGGCGCGCGGCGGTACGGGTCGAAGAGCGTGGCGGTGCCGAGGATCGGCTCGAACCGGCGGCTGCGGTAGTACGCCCAGCCAAGGCCGCCTTCGCTCTGGATTTCATGGTAGAACCCGAAGCCGCGGTTGCGCCAACCGAGCTTCATCACGTCGTTGAACAGGAAACCGGTCTGCAGGATCTTCGTCGGCTGGATGACGATGCCGATGGACTCCTGCGCGCCGATTTCCAGGCTGACGATATCCAGCAGCGACAGCCCCCAGTCCTCCCACGTAACCCCGAAGCGCTTGGGGTAGGACCAGCTATCCACTTCGTCGCTGTAGCCCTTGTAGGGGCGGCTCATCTCGCATCCGGAAAAGACCATGACGCATACTGCCATCACGCCGGCCAGCCGGAGAGCTCTCATCGTGCTTTCCCCTTCGACAGAACGAAATAGGACGCCGATCCATCCGATGCCATTGCCCGCCACGCGGCGAGCCATGCACCGCGTCAGATTCTAGCATCGCCAAACGGCGCCCGTCAAGAGAAAAACCGTGCAAACTGAAAAAGGGCAAATGGACCGCCGTCCGGCTGCGCGGCGGCTCGCCCCGGTTCACATTCTGCATTTTGCGCTTTGCATTCGGCGCTGCGCCGGGTTAGACTTCCTCATAGCAAGGTTTTGTGGCCGCTCAAGGATTCCATGCCGGGCTGAGAACGGAGGAAATGCGATGGAACGGACGAAACAACTGACGGTTTCGCTGCCGAACAAGCCGGGTGCGCTGGCGAAGGTCTGCCGCGCGCTCGCCGACGGCGACGTGAATATTATGGCGATCTCGGTGGTGGACGCCACGGAAACGTGCCTGGTGCGCATGATCGTGGACGACGCCCGGTCGGGCGTGAAGGTGCTCGAGGACCTGAAGCTCGAGGTGGTCGAGACGCCGGTGCGGCTGATCGAGCTGCCGAACAAGGTGGGCGCGCTGGCCGAGATGATGGAGCGCCTGGCGCAGCGGAAGGTCAACGTGGATTTCGTTTACGGCAGCGTGGCGCCGGGCGCGAATGATTCGGTCCTCGTGATGGAAGCTCGGTCGGCGAAATGACGATGGGGTGAAAAGTGGAAGGGTAATCAGCTACCACCCGGAATTTCCGGCCTTGCGTTTTTCGCTTTCCGCGTTCCGCTTCATTTCCATTTCGACTCGTCGAGCGCGCCGCCGAACGCCGCCAGCAGACGATCGTTGTCGGCGGCCGTACGGACGGAGACCCGCGCAAAGCGTCCGTCGAGGCCGCGGTAACCTGCGACGTTGCGGATGAGTACGTTCTGTTCGAGCAGGCGCTCGCAGAGCTGCATGGCGTTCAGGCCCGGCCGCGTGGTCTTCAGCAGCAGGAAGTTCGCCTGCGAGCGGAAGACGCGGATGCCCGCCATGCGCGAGAGTTCCTCGCGGACGCGCTCGCGCTCGGCGATCACCGGCTGTCGCAGCGCGGGCGCCTCCGGCGGGCCGGCCAGCAGGGCTTCACCGGCGCGGAGCGTCGTAGCGCCGACCGCGTTCGGCTCGCGCGCGGCCTGAATCTGCTCGATCAGCGTCCGCCCCGCGAACAGGAAGGCCAGCGGCAGGCCGGCCAACCCGTAGATCGCCGTGGGCGAGCGGAGCACGATCACGTTCGCCGGCAGGGGCGCGCCCAGCAGCGACGCGCCGAGCGCTTCCGGGACGAACTCCACGAACGATTCATCCACCACGAAGGCGACGCCGGAGAATTTCTTCGCCAGCGCGCGGATCGCGTCCGCCGGCGCCGCGACGCCGGTCGGATCGCTCGGGTTGCCGAGGAACACCATGTCCGTGCCGCTGAGGCGCATCTCGACCTGCGCCGGGTCGAGCGCGAACTCCTTCGCCTCCGAGGAGAGCACGCCTTCGGATTCCGCGCCGGCGTAATCGCTCGCGCGCCAGTAATCGGTGGAGCAGGGCGCGGGCATCACCACGCGCCGGGGCCGCAGCCCGCGCGGGATCGCGTAGAGGAATTCGCTGACGCCGTTTCCGACGCGCACTTCGTCGGGCGAGACTCCGTAGACCTCCGCCGCGCGCTGACGCAGCTTCCGCGCCTCCGGGTCCGGCGGGTGCGAAAGGCACTGTATCGAGTCCTGGAGCGCCTGCCGCAGCGCCTCGGGCAGCGGCGCGGGGGTGACGTTCGCGCTGAAATCCAGGATGTTCTCCGGGCTCAGCCCTTCCGCCGCCGCGCCGACCGTCTCGCCGTCAGTCATTCCCGCCACGCGCGCCTCCTAGCAACAGTCCTTCATACCATCCAAGCGCCAGGCCATCGAGGACGAGTTCGACCGCTAGAGGATAGCAGGATCAGTATCAAGGAACAAAAGGCTCAATTGTTTTTCTCGAACACGAACTCGCCTTTTTTCCAGTCCACGCGGATCTTGTCGCCGTTGCGGATATCGCCGCGGAGCAGGCGCATCGCCAGTTCGTTCTGGATGCTCTGCTGGATCACGCGCTTGAGCGGGCGCGCGCCGAAGACCGGGTCGAAGCCTTCCTTGGCGATGCGTTTCTTCGCCTCGGCGGTCAGCTCGATCTCGAGGTTGCGGTCGGCGAGCAGCCGCCGCAGCGACTTGAGTTGAATGTCCACGATCCGCTCAATCTGCTCGAGCGTGAGCGCGTGGAAGATGATGATGTCGTCCACGCGGTTGAGGAACTCCGGGCGGAACTGCGCGCGGACCATCTGGCGGACCGATTCCTCGAGGGCCTCGGTCACGCGCCCGCCCGCCTCCTGGATCTGGTGGCTGCCGATGTTGCTGGTCATGATGATCAGTGTGTTCTTGAAATCCACCGTGCGCCCGTGGCCGTCGGTCAGGCGGCCCTCGTCGAGCACTTGAAGGAGCACGTTGAAGACGTCGTTGTGCGCCTTCTCGATCTCGTCGAAGAGGATCACCGAATACGGGCGCCGGCGGACCGCCTCGGTGAGCTGGCCGCCCTCGTCGTAGCCGACGTAGCCCGGCGGCGCGCCGATCAGCCGCGAGACGGTGTGCTTCTCCATGTACTCGGACATGTCAATGCGGACCATCGCCTGCTCGGTGTCGAAGAGGAACTCGGCCAGCGCGCGGGCCAGCTCGGTCTTGCCGACGCCGGTGGGGCCGAGGAACATGAACGAGCCGATCGGCCGGCCCGGGTCCTGCAGGCCGGCGCGCGCGCGGCGGATGGCGTTGCTCACCGCGGCGATCGCCTCTTCCTGGCCGACCACGCGCTCGGAGAGGCGCGCCTCCATTTTCAGCAGCCGGTCCTTTTCGCTCTCGAGCATCCGGCTGACGGGGATGTGCGTCCAGCTGCTCACCACCTGCGCGATGTCCTCCTCGTCCACTTCCTCCTTGAGCATCTTGCGGTCTTTCTGGAGTTCGAGCAGGCGGCGGTTCTCCTCCTCGATGGACTTTTCGAGCGCGGGGATCACGCTGTAGCGCAGCTCGCTGACGCGCTGGAGGTTGCCGTGGCGCTGTTCGCGCTCGGCCTCGGTGCGCGTGGATTCGAGCTTCTCCTTGGCCTGGCGGATCTTTTTGATCGCGGCCTTTTCATTCTCCCAATGCGCGCGGAGCAGGGTGGATTTCTCCTTCAGCTCGGCGAGTTCCTGCTCGACCTTCGCGCGGCGCTCGCGCGAGGCGGGGTCCTTCTCGCGCGTGAGCGCCTGGCGCTCGATCTCCAGTTGCATGCGCCGGCGCTCGGTCTGGTCAAGCTCCACCGGCAGGCTGTCCATCTCCATCCGCAGGCGCGAGGCCGCCTCGTCCACCAGGTCAATCGCCTTGTCGGGCAGGAACCGGTCGGTGATGTAGCGCTCGGAAAGCGTGGCCGCCGCGACGAGAGCGGAATCCTGGATGCGGACTCCGTGGTGGACCTCGTAGCGCTCCTTGAGGCCGCGCAGGATGGCGATCGTGTCGGGGATGGAAGGCTCGCCGACGAGGACCGGCTGGAAGCGCCGTTCGAGCGCGGCGTCCTTTTCGATGTGCTTGCGGTATTCGTCGAGCGTCGTCGCGCCGACGCAGCGCAGCTCGCCGCGCGCCAGGGCCGGCTTGAGCAGGTTCGCCGCGTCGGCGGCGCCTTCGGCTGCGCCCGCGCCGACGACCATGTGCAGCTCGTCAATGAACAGGATCACCGAGCCTTCCGCCTCGGTGATCGCCTTGAGGACGGCTTTCAGGCGGTCCTCGAACTCGCCGCGGAACTTGGTGCCTGCGATCAGCGCGCCCAGGTCGAGCGCGAGCACTCGCCGGTTCTTCAGTCCTTCGGGCACGTCGCCCTCGACGATGCGCCGCGCGAGCCCTTCGACGATCGCGGTCTTGCCGACGCCGGGATCGCCGATCAGCACGGGGTTGTTCTTCGTGCGGCGGCTGAGCACCTGCATCACGCGGCGGATTTCCTCGTCGCGGCCGATCACCGGATCGAGCTTGCCGGCGCGCGCGGCGGCGGTCAAATCGCGGCAGTAACGCTCAAGCGCCTGGTACTTGCCTTCCGGCTCCTGGTCGGTCACGCGCTGCGTCCCGCGGACGGTCTTGAGGATCGTCAGGATATTCGCGCGGGTGAGGCCGGCCTCTTTCAGGATCGTCTTTGCCGCGCCATCGCCCTCGGCCACCGCGAGCAGCAGGTGCTCGGCGCTGACGTACTCGTCCTTGAGCGCCTGCGCCTCCTTCCAGGCCGCCTCGAGCAGCTTGCTCAACCGCGGCGAGGCGTAGATGTCGCCGCCGGAGACCTTCGGGATCGCATCGAGCGCGTCATCGAGCCGGCGTTCGAGCTGGTCCGCAGAAGCGCCGGCGCGCTGGAGAATGGGCGGCACCACGCCGTCTTTCTGACGCACCAGCGCCAGCAGCAGATGTTCCGGCGTCAGCTCCTGCTGCCCGCGCTCGCGCGCGATATCCTGCGCCGCCTGCAGCGCCTCCTGGGATTTGGTCGTCAAACGGTCGGGTCGAAAAGCCATAAATGCCTCCATCCACCGCACTGCGCCGCTTTGCAAGGGCAACCGCCATGTTACAAGAAACAATCCGGGCGTTCAAGGCATGGCGCGGGCAGGCAGGAATGCGAGCTTAAACCGGCAGCACCAAGTATTCAGGGCGGCGACGAGCTAACCCCACGAGCCGGACAGCGTGAGCCAGAGCGCGAAGACGGGGCCGGGCCAGGCCAAAAGCAACGCCCAAAGCGCGGCCCAGAAAAGGGCGTTGCAGAGCGCCAGGACCAGGATGGGACTGGTGACCTCTCCCGGCGAAAAAACGTAGTCTGGTTCCACTCCCCGCCGATCAATCGCGGTTGCGATCGTCATTCCCGGAAAAGCGCTGACGTCCAGCCCCCGGATGATGTAGTTCAGCCCAGGGAGCGTTGGCGGACTATCGCTCTGGTGGGACAACCAGCTCCCCAGCGCAGTCAGGATCCCGAACGCGGCGCCGATGATGAGGCCGATGAGTGCCGCGCGCAGGGTTTGACGCAGCAGAGTTTTCGCAGAAGGCGCACGAAATCGTGGATTCACATTTATTTCCTGAGCCGGTGACAACTCTTTTTTCTGCAGAGGCGACAGCGCTCTACAGCGCACCACTGGCAGAAAAAGCAGTCCTTGCAGTTGTGCTTCTTCAGCGTCCCAGCATCAGGCTCTGGGACGTAAATCCGCCCGAGCCCGCCGGGAACCGGTTTGTAAGGCATCGCGCGCCCTTTCACTTCATCTTCGATTATAGCTTGTCTCATGCGCGTTGCCAACGCTCAGCGGAAGGCGGCCGGCTCCTTGACGGCGGCCCTTCGCGAAGATAGCATGCAAGCGTTCGGTGAGGAGAGGTCATGCAGATTCGCGGACGGGCGAAGGACAGGCATGGTCGCATCTGGCAAGGGGTTGTGCTCCGCTGGGACGAAGCCGAAGATCAGGACTTCCGCTTTTGGTATGAGAACCTGACTCCCGCGCAGCGCGTGAACACGGTGGACGAGTGCACGCGAAGCGTCCTGAAGACCCGAGGCATCAATGGCCCACAGAGACTACGAAGAGTTTGTCGCGTCTTTGAACGCAAGGGGCGCACGGTATCTCATCGCGGGCGCGCACGCGCTGGGATACCACGCGCGGCCAAGGGCCACGAAGGACTTTGACATCTTCTATGATCCTTCTCCGGCGAACGCCCGAAAGGTCCTGGCGGCCATCCGCGATTTCTTCAGCGGCGCCGACCTGGGGTTTACGGTGGAAGATCTCGTCAACCCGAACATCGTGGTCCAGTTAGGCGTCGCTCCCGTCCGAATAGACCTGATCGCCGGGCCGGCCGGCATCGCGGAGTTCGGCGCGGCGTGGCGGAGACGAGTGGACGACGTATTCGGCGGGGTAGACGCGCACTATTTGTCCCTTGCTGACCTGATCGCTTCCAAACAGGCCGCAGGCCGACCCCAGGACAAAGCCGATTTGCGCACCCTCCGGCGGGCCTCACAGCGCAAACGAAAAAGCTAAGAGCAAAAACGCCGAATCCGACGTGCTCATTCGCACAGCGGGTTCGGCCAGCGGACGTCAATGGTCTTGAGCCGTCCGATCTGCGTGCCTTCCTTCCGGGTGATCGCCAGCAGGGCGGTGGTCTTCTGGGCGGTGGAGATTTCGGCCAGCGAGCGCGGGCCGGCCGGCGTCTGGCCCCACTGCACGCGCGGGCCGGTGTCGAGGACGAGCGTGGCCATCACGGCGGCGTTGTCGGTGCGCTGGACCTGGATTTCGTGAACAGAGACGTTTCGGGCGAGGTCCTTGCGGTAGAGGCGGACCATCGCGAGTCCTTCCTGGACTTCCGGCTGCTTCCACGGCTGGCCGGCGTTCGGCACCGGGCAGTCGCCGTTGAGGGTGATGACCGGGATGAGCGAGGCGAGGCGTTGCGGGGACATGTCGTAGAATTGCGGACTGAGCGGCGCGCCCTCTTCGTCCACGCAGATGCACTTGCTGCCGGTCTGCACGAGCGCGTAGGGCTCGCGCAGTTCGAGCTGGACATCGAGCCGGTTCGGGAATTCCTTCGCCACGAGCAGCACGCGCCGCACCCACGGACTGGCGGCATACGCCTGGGCGACGTCCTCGCACAGCCTGGCGGTGAAGATGCTGACGCCGGGGCGCCGCAGAATGCCGGTGCGGTCGGTGGCGAGGAAATCGCGCTTCATCTCCGGGATGCGCGCCCATTTGCTCGTGAGCGCAAGATCGCCGGGCCGTACGATGAATTCCGGCCGGTCGGAGACCGCGCGCCAGAGCTGCTGCACACCCACCACACAGCCGGCGGCCAGCGCGCCGGCGATGAGGATGTAGATTCCCGTGTTCACCAGCGCCTGCTGGCTGGAGCCGTCATTCGCGCGAGTTTTAGCGGCCATGGCACATTCTCATTCTTTCTAGATCCCGCCGACTTCCACCGGTGCCGGCGTCAGCGCCAGGTCCACGATGCGGTCGCAGAGGTCCGCGAACGGGATTCCAGCCTCACGCGCGGCGAGCGGGAACAGGCTCTTTTCGGTGAAGCCCGGAATGGTGTTCACTTCGAGGACGTACGGGCAGCCGTCGTTTTCGAGCATCAGGTCCACGCGGCTGAAGTGGCGGCAACCCAGGGCGCGATGCGCGGCGAGGGCGAGTTCCTGCAACTTCTCCGTGGTCTCGCGCGGGAGTTCCGGATGCACCACGCGCTCCGTGCCGCGGTCGGTGTACTTGGCGTCGAAGTCGAAGATGTCGTGCGAGTGCCGCAGTTCGATGACCGGCAGCGCAGCCTGGTCGAGGATGCCGACGGTGAACTCGCGGCCCGGGATGAACCGCTCGAGGAGCGCGTGCTGGCCGTACTTGAGCGCCTCGGCGAGACCGGTGGCCACCTGCTCGTGCGTCTTCGCCAGGGAGACGCCGTAGCTCGAACCCTGCCGCAGCGGCTTGACGATCAGCGGCAGGCCGACCTCCTCGATGGCGGCCTCGACCTTTTCCCACGACTGCGTAGTCGTCAAGAGCCGGAACGGCGGCGTCGGGACATCGTGCGTGATGAAGAAGCACTTGGAAGCCATTTTGTCCATCCCCGCGCGGCTGGCCTGCGGGTCGGAGCCGGTGTACGCGATTCCGGCCTCATCGAGCAGTCCTTGGATCCCGCCGTCCTCGCCGAACCGGCCATGCAGGGCGATGAAGGCCAGTTCCGGCCGGACGCCAAGCACCGGCGCGATGCTCTCCTCGGCGATGTCCACCTCGTGGACTTCGTGCCCCTTCTGGCGGAGCGCTTCGGCAATGCCTTTGCCCGACTTGAGCGACACCTCACGCTCCGCTGAGACTCCGCCCATCAACACCGCGATTCTTCGACGCATGTTCTGCCCTTTCAGAAAGTGATGACGTTTCTTATCCACCAGGATCCTGGAATCACACCCGCGCCGGCGACACGAAAAGGCGGTTCACCGGCGGGCGCTCGCGCGGCAAACCCCACGTGGAAACTTCGTTCTCGAGCGAGACGTCGAACTCGGCATAGACGCGGTCGCGGACGGTGTCCGAGAGCGCCAGGACGTCGTTCGCGGTCGCGCCACCGAGGTTCACGATAAAGTTCGCATGTTTCGGCGAGACGCACGCCTCGCCGACGCGATAGCCCTTCAGCCCGGCCATCTCGATCAGTTCGCCGGCTTTCTCCTCGCCCGGGTTCTTGAAGAAACAGCCCGCGCTGTGCTGCTGCACCGGCTGCGAGGAGCGCTTCTCGGAGAGGATTTTCGAGCGCTGGAGCCTGACGGCCTCGGGCGGCTTGCGCTGCAGGTCGAAGCCGACGCGGACGATCGGGTCGCCCAGGTCGGTCGCCCGATAGCCCCACTGGATGTCGGAGGCGTTGCGCATGTAGATGCGGCCCTGGCGGTCCACGCACCAGACCGCGTGGATCGCGTCGCAGATCATGCCGTAGCGCCCGCCGGCGTTCATGCGGACGGCGCCGCCGACGGTGCCGGGAATCCCGGCGAGGCACTCCAGCCCCGAGAGCCCGGCGCGCGCAGTCCAGAGGACGGCCTTCTCCAGGCTCGTCCCGGCGCGCAACTGGACGAGCGAACCGGCCGCGTGCGCGCTGAAGCTGGAATGGCTCTGCGCGGGCATGGACTTGTCCGCCATCTTCGTCGTGCAGATCACGACGCCCGGCACGCCCTTGTCGGAGACGAGCAGGTTGCTTCCGCCGCCGAGGATGAACACCGGCAGCCGCGAGCGCATAGCGGCCGCGTAGCCGGCGGCAAACTCCGCCTCCGTCGTCGGCTCGACGAAGTACGCCGCCCGACCGCCGATGGCGAACGTCGTGCGCTCGGCCAGCGGCTCGTCCACTCGCACGAACGACTCAAGCCCTGAGTACCAGTTCATCGCTTTGCTCCCTTTTCTTGAGTTCCTGCAGCAGGCGTATCCCCACGTCGTTCACCGGACCTGCCCCCATCGTCATCACCAGGTCTCCGCTGCGGACGGAGTGGAGCAGGCGATCCACGGTCTCAGGGAACTGCGAGCCGTATTCCGCCTGCACACCATTGCGGCGCAGCGTGGCGACGAGGTCCTGCGAGTGCACGCTCGCCCGGTCCGCCTCGTTGTCGCGCACCGAGTAGATATCCGGGACGATGACGCAGTCGGCCGATCCGAACGCGCCGGCGAAATCGTTCATGAGCAGCCGCGTGCGGCTGCACTGATGCGGCTGGAAAACGCAGAGCAGGCGGCGCTTCGGGAATTCCTGCCGCGCGGCGTCGAGCGTGACGCGCACCTCGGTCGGGTGGTGGCCGTAATCGTCGAAGACCATCACGCCGGCGGCCTCGCCGAGGCGGTCGAAGCGCCGGCGCGCGCCGCGGAATTCGGCGAGCGACTCGCGCACGTCCTGGCGGTTCACGTCGAAGAAGCTGCTGATGGCGATGCACGCCAGCGCATTGCGCACGTTGTAGTAGCCCGGCACGAGCAGTTCGAAAACGCCGACGTTCTTGCCGCGGTGGAAGGCGCGGAACCGCGTGCGTCCTTCGGCGCGGGACCATTCGCTGACGCGCCAGTCGCAGTCTTTCCCGTCGCCGAAGGTCTCGACGCGCGCGCGGCTCTGCTTCACGGCGCGAAGGACGTTCGGGTCGTCGCCGTTCGCCACGCAGAGCCCGTCGGCCGGCGCCTGCGCGACGAAGGCGCCGAACGCCTCGACCAGCTCCTCGAGGCCCGAATAGTAATCGAGGTGCTCGCGGTCAATATTGGTGACGACGACGGCCTTCGGACTGAGGTTGAGGAACGAGCGATCGTATTCGCACGCCTCGACGACGAACGGTCCGCCGCGGCCGGTGAGCGAGTTGCCGCCGAGTTGCGGCACGACGCCGCCGACGACCATCGCGGGATGCTTGCCGCCGTAGCTCAGCGCGTAGGCGATCATCGAAGTGGTGGTGGTCTTGCCGTGCGCGCCGCTGACGGCGATGCCGTCGCGGTCCTTCATCAGCCAGCCGAGCGCCTGCGCGTACTTGATGACGGGTATGCCGCGCCGCGCCGCCTCGCGCACTTCCGGGTTCGTGTCGCGGATCGCGGCGGAGACGATGACCAGGCCGAGTTTGTCGGTGATGTGCTCGGGGCTGTGGCCGATGGAAACACGGATGCCGCGTCGCGTGAGCGATTCGATGATTTCGCTGCCGCCGGCGTCGCAGCCGGTGACGGTGCAGCCGTAGTGCGGCAGCAGGGCGGCGATCCCGCTCATGCCGACGCCGCCGATGCCGATCAGGTGCACCGCGGTGCCGCGCCAGGGAATCGGCGCGCCGCTTTCCCTCGATGGCTGCGCCGGCGCGGGCTTCGGCCAGAGCTGAAGCTGCTTCCGGGTTGTTTTACGCCGCCTGCGCACGAAATGAATCTCCTACAGGAGATGACGCCTAACGCCTGACTATCATCTTCTCGACTCCGCGCTCCGCCCTCGGCGCGGCGCGCTCGCCCTTGCGCCCGTTCATCAACCGAAAAAGCCGCTCTGCGACGTTCTTCGTCGCGTTCGGGCGGCCCAGCCGCAGGCTGGCCGCGCGCATGCGGGCGAGGCACTCGTCGTTGCGCAGCAGCCCGACGAGCGTTGCCGCCAGGCGGCCCATCGCGAAGTCGGCCTGCTCCATCAACAGCGCTGCGCCGGCTCCCGCGACGAGCGAGGCGTTGCGGCGCTGGTGGTCATTCGCGGCGATCGGCAGCGGCACGAGCACCGCCGGCACGCCGAGCGTGGTCAACTCGGCCAGCGTCGTCCCGCCCGCGCGGCAGAGCGCCAGCTCGCACAGCGCGTAGGCCGAGGCCATGTCCTCGACGTAGGGCAGCACCGCCGACTGGATTTTCCGGCCGGCGTACGCCGCGGCGGTTTCCTCGTATCCGGACTGGCCGGTGCTGTGGAGGATCTGGAGCCACTCGGACTCCGTCTCGAGTTCCGGCAGCGCGGCGACGACGGCGCGGTTGATCGTCTGTGCGCCCTGGCTGCCGCCCATCACCAGGAGCGTGCACTTGTGCGGGTTAAGGCCGAACTGCCCGGCCAGGTGGGGCGAGCGGCGGCGCGGCAGATCCTCGCGCACCGGGTTGCCGGTGACGTGCACGCGCTCGGGATACGCGAAGAACGACTCGATTCCCGGCCATGGCGCGTACACCTCGCGCGCCCACCAGCTGAGCAGCCGGTTGGTCTTCCCGGGCACCGCGTTCTGCTCCATCACCGCCATCGGCACGCGGCAGAGCGCCGCGGCCAGCGACGGGGCGACGGCGGCGTATCCGCCCAGGCTCACGACGGCGTCCGGCCGCAGCCGGCGGATCAGCCGAGTCGCCTCGACCAGCCCGCCGGTCAGCCGCATGATCCAGCGCGGCAGAGCCGCGGGCGAGGCGGCCAGCTTCAGGCTCGGCAGGGAGAGGAAGTCGAACCCGTGCGACTCGACCAGCCGGCGCTCGAGCGAATTGGAAGTGCCGACGAAGTAGAGCCGGCTGGTGTCCGGATAGGCGCGCCGCAACTCCGCCGCCACGCTCAATCCGGGCATCAGGTGCCCGCCTGTGCCGCCGCCGGCGAAGATGCCGGTGAAACGCTTGGCTTCGATTCCTTTGCCCATATGCCAGGACTCCGACAGTGAGAACTCTGTTTCTAAACGCCCGCTTCCATCGGCCGCTTGGCGTCCTCCGCCGGCGGCGCTTCGACGTTCGCGTTCGGCTCTTCGACCGCCTGCGACGCGATATTGAGAAGAACCCCGATCGCCGCCAGCGTGACCACAATCGAGGACCCGCCCGAGGAGACGAGCGGCAGCACGATGCCCTTGGTGGGCATCGAGGCGGTGACGACGGCGATATGGATCAGCGCCTGGAACACGATCAGGGCCGTGATCCCGAAGGCCAGCAGCCGGCCGAACGAATCGCGCGCTCGCGAAGCGATCTTCATGCCCTGCCACAGGATCAGCACGAAGACGAAAATCACCGCCAGCGCGCCGATCAGGCCGAGTTCCTCGCCGATCACGGCGAAGATGAAATCGGTCTCCGGCTCGGGCAGGAAGAAGAGCTTCTGGCGGCTGGCGCCGAGCCCTCGGCCGAGCAGCCCGCCGCTGCCGAGCGCGATCAGCGAGTGCATCAACTGGTATCCGGCGCCGTCCAGATGCTGCGACGGGTCGAGGAACGCGAGCACGCGCGCCTGGCGCACGGGCGATCGCCAGACGAGCGCGGCGGCGCCGGCGAGCCCCGCTGAGCCCGCCGCGGCCATCGGCCAGACCGGCGCCTCGGCGACGAGCACCACCAGCGAGCCGATGATGCCGATCAGCGCCGCGGTTCCGTAATCCGGCTCGACCAGGATCAGCCCGGCCGTCAGGCCGACCACCGCCATGCACGGCAGAAGTCCGGAGCGCAGCGAGCGCATCTGCTCTCCGCGCCGCGCGGCCATGCCGCACAGCACCACCAGCAGCGCCAGCTTGGCGATCTCCGACGGCTGGAAGCCGACCGGGCCGTAGAACCGGATCCACCGCCGCGCGCCGTGCGTCATCGTGCCCAAGTGCGGAACCAGAACGAGCACCAGCGACACGAGCGCCGCGACGGCGATGATCCGCTGGTGCTTCTCCAGCCAGTGATAATCCAGCCGGCTCATCAGCAGCATGATCACCACGCCGCCGGCGACCCAGAGCGCATGCTTGAAGAGGTATTCCAGCCCGACGTCCAGCGTGCTCGCCCGCGCGGAGAGGCACGAGAACACCATCACCGCCCCCAGCGCCAGCAGCGTCGCCACGCAGCACAACAGAATTCCGCTGGTTCGTTTCATGTCAGTCCCGCGCCGCAAAGATCAAGAGCGCTAGAAATGCCGCGAAAGCGCCCAGGAACCACGCGCGCGTCACAATTTTCTGCTCGGGCCATTTCAGATGGACCTGAAAATAATGGTGGATCGGTGTGATCGGGAAGACCCGCTTCTTCGTCAGCTTGAAACTGGCGATCTGCATCGCCACGGTCAGTTCTTCGATGAAGAACACGCCGCCGACCACCAGAAGCAGGAATTCAGCCTTCATGCACAGCCCGGCGTACGCCAGCAGCCCGCCCAGCGCGAGCGAGCCGGTGTCGCCCATGAAAATCTGTGCGGGGTTGCAGTTGTACCAGAGGAATCCGAGGACGGCCCCGGCGCTACAGGCACAGAGAACGGAATGGTTCTCCAAGAATAAGGTGAACTCTGCCCCTGTCGAATGAGATACGAGTTCCCACAGTCCCAAAAAGGTCATGAACATCATCGCGATCAGCATCAGCCCGCCGGCAAGGCCGTCGAGGCCGTCGGTAATGTTCACGGCATTGGACGTGGCGGCCATGACGAATCCGGACCAGAGGATGTACCACCAGCCAAAGTCGAGCCAAATCCCGGTCAATGGGATGCGAACCCAGGACATCGCCATCGCAACAGGTAGATAGCCGTTCCAATATCTCATGAGCAGATAACCCACGACGCCGCCGAGGATGAACTGAACGACGAGCTTCTGTATCTTCGTCAGCCCGCGCGATGGCTTGTGCCTGAGCTTGATGTAATCGTCCACAAGACCTGCGCCGCCCAGAACGACCAGGACCAGAAGCCCGATCCAGACCGTGGGCGCCTTCAAATCAGCCCAGAGCAGCGTGGCGACGACGATGCCGGCCAGGATCATCAATCCACCCATCGTCGGCACGTCTTTCTTCAGCGACTGGATCGCGTTCAGGCCAGCGTGGTCCGGCTGCGTGGTGTCCTCGATCACGTTCTTCCGGTGGAAGAATCGGATGAGCCACGAGCCGGCCACTAGGCTGACGACCAGCGCTGTCAGGAAGGACAGGCCCGCGCGCAGAAGAATGTTATCCAGTAACAATAAGCCGTACAGCACGTTTTTAACCCTTCAATGCGGGCGCAGCCCGCAATTCCTCGACCAACCGTTCCATTTTCATCCCGCGCGAGCCCTTGACGAGAACGGCGTCGCCGGGTTGCAGGTATTCGCAGACGTGGCGGACGACCGGCCCGACGTCGTCCGCCTGCGACACGTGGCCATCGAGCCCGTTTTTCTCGGCGGAGCGCGCGACGAGCGGCGCGAACTTGCCGACCGCCCAGAGCGCGTTGACGCCGGAACGCGCGACTTCCGCGCCCAGCGCCTCATGGAGCTGCTCGCTGCGCAGGCCGAGTTCCATCATGTCGCCGAGCACGGCCACGCGCCGGCCGGGCACCTCGGTCTTGCTGAACGCCGCAATCGCCGCGCTCATCGAGCCGGGGTTCGCGTTGTATCCGTCGAACACCACCGTGATCCCGCGGATCTGCTCGACCTGGTAGCGCATCTCCGGCAGGCGGAACGTCGCCATCCGCGCCGCCGCGTCCGACAGGCACAGGCCGAGGTAGTCCGCCACCGCCAGCGCCGCGAGCGCGTTCAGGACGTTGTGCCGGCCGGGCACAGGGATCTCGACCCGGAGGCCGCCGCGGATGATGAACGAATGGCCGCCCTCGAAACTCTGCAGGTCATGTCCGCGGAACGCGGCCTCGCGCCGCGTGCCGTAGCTGATCACTTTTCCCTGGACGCGCTTGGCCAGGAACTCGAACCAGGGATCGTCGGCGTTGAGGAACGCGGCGCTGTCGCGGCCGAGCGCGTCGAGCAGCTCCGCCTTCGCCTTCGCCACGCCCTCGATCGAGCCGAGCCCTTCGAGGTGCGTCTCGCCGATGTTCGTGATGACGCCCAGGTCCGGCTCGGCGATCTGCGTCAGTTCCGCGATCTCGCCCGGCGCGTTCGTGCCCATCTCCAGGACGATCACGCGGTCGGTCGGGTCGGCCTGGAAGAGCGTGAGCGACACGCCGACGTCGGTGTTGAAGCTCTTCGGCGACCGGTGGCACGGCATATGTGCGGACAGGATGTGGTAGATCATCTCGCGCGTCGTGGTCTTGCCGTTCGATCCGGTGACGGCGATGACCTTTCCGCCCCAGGTGCGGCGATACGCGCGGGCCGACTGGCCCAGCGCGCGCAGGGTGTCCTTGACCCTCACGACGCGGTCGCGCATCGCGTGCGGAACGTCCACGTCGCGGCTGACCACGGCGCACGCCGCGCCCCGTTCGAGGGCGGACCGGACGAAGTCATGTCCGTCAGAGCGCGCGCCGGTGAGGGCGAAGAACATCTCTCCGGGACGGACCACGCGACTATCGGTGGAGACGCCCGTAATGGTCCAGATCCTCCTTCCCGGGCGTCTCCCGATAGCTCCCACGATCTCCACACCCACAGTGCGCAGACGTTGATGGCTCACTTCATTAATCCCTTGCGTGAAATTTCATCCCTTGAGCGCGAAGGCGCGCTCGACGGCCTCGCGGTCGTCGAAGGGAATCACTTTGTCCTTGAACCGCTGTGTCCGCTCGTGGCCTTTGCCGGCGATGAGGACCAGGTCGCCGGGCCGCGCGGCGTCGAGCGCCTCGGCGATGGCCGCCTGACGGTCGGGCTGAACGTGCAGCCGGCGCCGGCTGCGGACTCCGCTGAGGATCTCATTGATGATGTCGAGCGGCTCCTCGCTGCGCGGGTTGTCGCTGGTGACCCAGGCCATGTCCGCGCCGAGCTCGGCGACGCGGCCCATGCGCGGGCGCTTCTCGCGGTCGCGGTCGCCGCCGGCGCCGAAGACGACGATGATCCGCTTCGAGGTCAGCGGCCGCAGCGACTGCAAGACCGATTTCAGCGCCTGGTCGGTGTGCGCGAAATCCACGAGCACCTTGCATCCCTTCGGGCAGGGCACCGGCTCGAGCCGGCCCGGGACCGGCGGCACGTGTTCGAGCCCGTCGCGGATGCAGTTCAGGTCGCGCCCGAGCGCCAGCGTCACGGCCGCGGCGCCGAGGGCGTTGTAGACGTTGTGCGTGCCGATGAGCGGCAGGTGCAGTTCCGCCTCGCCCGAGGGCGTCGCGAGCGTCATGCAGATGCCGTCGAGCGTGGATTCCTTGATCCGCGCCGAGACCTCGGCGCGGTTCTTGATTCCGTAGTAGAGCACGCGCGCGAACGTGCCGCGCGCCATCCCGGCGGCGCTCTTGTCGTCGGCGTTGATCACCGCGACCGAGGCCGGGCCGAGCGCGGAGAAGAGCCGCGCCTTGGCCTGGCGATAGGCCGCGAGCGTGCGGTGATAATCCATGTGCTCCGGGCTCAGGTTCGTGAAGACCGCCGCGGCGAACTGCACGAAGTCCACGCGCCGCATGCAGAGCGAATGCGAGGAGACCTCCATCGCGGCGTAATCGAGCCCCTCGGCGACCATCTCGGCCAGGTACTCCTGGATGCTCAGCGACTCCGGCGTGGTGACCGAGGCCGGCAGCGAGCGGCGGCCGGTCTCGTAGCCGATCGTGCCGAGCACGCCGCAGCGATAGCCGGCGGCTTCGAGGATCGAGCGGATCATGTACGTCGTGGTGGTCTTCCCGTTCGTGCCCGTGACGCCGATGACGTGGAGCCGGCGCGAGGGCTTGCCGTAGAAGGTGCTCGCCAGCGCGGCGAGCGCGCGGCGGGCGTCGCTGACCGTGAGCGTGACGACCGGCCGCGAGGGGCGGACCGGCTTCTCGGAGACGATGGCGACGGCGCCTCGTGCGAGGGCGTCCTCGATGTAGGCGTTGCCGTCGCGCTCGTGCCCGCCGATGGCGACGAAGACCGAGCCGGGCTTCACGCGCCGCGAGTCATGCGCGATGCCCAGCACCTCGACCTCCGCCCAGTCCTCCGGCACCGGCGGATGAATGCCCGGAAGAATCTTCGGCAGCTTGCAGAGTTTCACGCTTCACTTCCTCTCATGGACTTGTTTTCACCACGTTTCTTTCTTCACGTCCTTCGCGTTCTTCGTGGTGAAAGCCTCATGGTTCAATTTCTGCGATAACGCCGCTTTCGTGACGACGGCCTTGGTTTCCGGCTCATCCGGCGACTCGCGCGGGACCTGGAACATGCTCAGGATTCGTTCGGCCATATGCGCGACCGCGGGCGCGGCGACCACGCCGCCGTAATACGCCGCCTGCGGCTTCTTGATCATGACGCTGATCACGAACCTCGGCGCGCTCGTCGGGACGATCCCGACGAACACCGAGGCGTATGCGCCCGGCTCGTATCCGCGCGCGCCCGGCCGCGACAATTGGGGCGTACCGGTCTTGCCGGACATCTGGTAGCCCGCGATGGCGGAGTCGCGCGCCGTGCCTCTCTCGACGACCGCCGCGAGGAGGTCGCCGCACATCAGCTTCGCGACGCGCTCGTCGAGCACGCGATGGTACGCCGGCGGCGTGGCGCTCCGAAGCATGTTGCGGCCCTGGCTGTCGGCCGTCCCGAGCACGATCCGCGGACGGACCCACCAGCCGCCGTTCGCGAACGTGCAGAATCCGGCGGTCAACTGGAGCGCGCTGACGGCGACTTCCTGGCCCATCGGGAGCGAGGAGACGCTCAGCTTCGTCCACTGCCGGAGCGGATGGAGCAGTCCGGCGGATTCGCCGGGCAGCTCGATGCCGGTCTTGCGCCCGAAGCCGAACAGGGAAAGCCCCGCGTACATCCGCTCGGGGCCGAGGCGTTCGCCCACCTGCGCCATGCCGATGTTGCTGCTGTAGGCGATGATGTCGCGCACGCTGAGCCGGCCGTAGCCGTGCGCGTCGTGCAGCGTGCGCGAGCCGATGCGGTACACGCCCTGGTGGCAGTCGAACACCGTGTCGGGCGTCACCACGCCCGCCTCGAGCGCTTTCGAGCAGACGAACGGCTTGAACGTGGAGCCCGGCTCGATGGCCACGGAGACGGCCATATTCTGCTGGATCGCCGGCGGCGTCGAGGCGAAATGCGCCGGATCGAACGTCGGCCAGCAGGCCATCGCGAGCACGTCGCCGGTCCATGGATCGAGCACGACGGAGCTGCCTGACTCAGGCCTGTATTTCTCGCATGCCTGGCGCAACTCCTGCTCGACGATCTCCTGGATGCGCGCGTCAATTGTGAGGATCAGCGAATGCCCGTTCACCGCCGGGCGGATCATGCCGGCCTGGGTCTCTTCGGGGCTGACCATCTCCAGCGCGTTCGAGAGATGCGCGGCGAACATCGTGCGGCCGAGTCCGTCCTTGTACACCAACTCCGAGCCGGCTGCGCCGGAGAGGGCCGCGTTGTCCTCCGCCTCGAGGCCGGCGAGCCCGTTGCCGTCGGCGCCGACCGCGCCGAGCACGTGGCAGAGCAGCGTGCCGTTCGGATAGCAGCGGTTCGGTTCGTCGCGGATGCCGACGCCCGGCAGTTCGGCGGCCAGCACCGCCTCGGATTCCGAGGGCGAGACTTTGCGCTTGACCCAGACAAAATACTTCGGGCGGGCGAGCTGGTCGGCCAGGTCGTTCGCGTCCACCTTGAGGATTTCCGCGAGCGCGGCGGCGACCTCGTCGCGGCGCTCAGCCGGGACGGCGCGCGGATTGATGTAGATCGAGGGCACGTGCGCGCTCGCGGCCAGGGTGCGTCCGTCGCGGCTGAGGATCAGCCCGCGCTCCGCCTCGATCGTCACGCAATCGGCTTCCATCCGGTCGGCGAGCGCTGTCCACTTCGGATGCTGGTAAGCCTGGACGTAGGCCAGGCGCGCCGCCAGTCCGAGGAAGGCGGCAAGGAGGGCGCAACTGACGCAGATCAGCCGCAGGCGAAAGTTCTTCTGCGGGGACGCCTCCATGGCCTGAACCTCTCCTCTCGAAATCCCTTGTCCGCGACTTGCGCCGCTGCCGGTCACCGCCGCGTCGGCGGGGCCTTCGGAACCGGCGCGACCGTTTCGCCGTCACGTTCCGCCGCGACGGCCTTGGTCAGCACAACCGGGTCCAGCAGCGCAAGTTTCATACGCTCGACCTGGCCGGCGATCTGCACCGGATCGGAGAGCGCGCTGATTTCACAGAGGAGTTGGCGGTTGTTCTCGGCGAGGAGGTCCGTTTCGGCCTTGAGATACCCCACGCGAAGCCCCAGGTGAACCCCATGCGCGCGCTGCGCCACGCCCAGGAGGGCGAAGAAACTGGCGAGCAGCAGCAACAGGATGTACCGCGCCGGAGTCACGTTTCGATTCCTCTCATTTCAGGCTCACGCCTGCGTCGTTTCTGCGGACAGCGCGCAGCCGGGCGGAGCGGCTCCGAGGATTCTCGGAGACTTCGGCAAATGACGGCCGCATCGGCTTGCGGGTCAGCAGTTCGTAAATCCCTTCCCGGGCGCCGTCGCGAAAGGCGTTCTTCACGCGACGGTCTTCGAGAGAGTGATAGCTGATGATCGCGCAGCGCCCGCCCGGCTTCAGCAGCCGGGCGATCGCCGCGAGAAATCGTTCGAGTTGCTGCATCTCCTCGTTGACGCGGATGCGCAGCGCCTGGAAACTCCTGCGCGCCGGGTGCAGCCGGCGCGGGCCGCGCGGTACGGAGCGCGCAATGATCTCCGCCAGCTCGCCGGTGCGGCGGATCGGTTTGCGCGCGCGCGCCTCGACGATGGCCCGGGCGATCCGCCCGGAGAAGCGCTCCTCGCCGTACTCGCGCAGCACCTGCGCCAGTTCGTCCTGCGGGACCCGGTTGATCCACTCCTCGGCCGAAAGCTCGGCGTCCGGCGTCAGGCGCATGTCCAGCGGCCCGTCGGCGCGATAGCTCAGCCCGCGCGACGGATCGTCCAGTTGCGGCGAGGCCACGCCCAGATCGAGCAGCACGCCGTCGGCCGCCTCGACGCCGATGGTCGCCAGAACGGCCGGCAGGTCGCCGAAGT